>WNFY01000140.1_pt1 | contig 52179 bp, 50 predicted proteins | sample 5400091 | NCBI WGS metagenome assembly WNFY01 (sample SAMN13153364, study PRJNA577476) | soil metagenome | isolation source: 60 cm soil or saprolite under grassland replicate 1 | place: USA:California | collected 2016-06-15
GTAGCGCTCGGCGAGGAACAGGAAGAAATAGCTGCCGTAGAGATAATCCCGGTTGAGCGGAAAGCCGCGCCCTTCGGCATTGACTTCGGCAAGCGAGCGCAGACCCCGTGCGCTTTCGGCGCGCATCATGCCCTCGAAATGGCTCTGCCCCAGCCGCCCGTACCCCTTGTTCCAGTCGGACTCGGAATAGACCGCGAGGCCTTCGGTCATCCAGTTGGGCTCCAGCAGATTCGGAAATCCGCCCGGAAACAACACCGTGAAAGGGAACGGCAGTACGAGATAGCGGCCGAAGATCCGCCGCAGCACGCCCGCCGGGCCCCGCGCCTGGTCGAGGTGAACGATGTGGGTGAACTCGTGCGCGAGCACGAGCTCCAGCCACTCGCGGTTTTGCAGCAGCTCGCCTTCGTCGGGCGGCGACAGGATGATCCCGATGAAGTTGAACGGGTACGGCGAAGCGTACCCGTTCGAAAGATCGAGCGAATCGAGCACCACGATCTGCGTGCGCGATTCCGGTTTCCACTTCAGCCAGCCGGTGACGCGCGGATAGACGGTCTCGGCGACCTCCGCCACGGTCCGGGCCTGAGCGCCGTAGTGCTCGGCGAAATGCACCGAGAAATGCGCGGTGTCGAGCGTGCGCCAGCGAAGCGAGGGGTCCACGAATTGCGCCTCGGCCCTGAGCCCCCACACGAGCAGGACCGCTGCCCCGGCGTGCAAGAAAGGTTTCACGTCTCTCGCAAAGATTCGACCCCGCCGGATGATACCGGATTGCACTACAATTGCGACCACTCCCCAAGCGCTTCGCATTCCACATGGAACTTCGACGACTCGCCTTATCGTTTCTCGCGCTTGCGTGCCTGTCGCAAGCCCGGGCAGCGCCCTTCGCCTATGTCCCCAACGAGAGATCGGGTACCGTGTCGGTGATCGACACGGCGAGCGACCAGGTCGTGGCCACCATCAAGACCGGCGGCAAGCCGCGCGGCATCGCCGCCAGTCCCGACGGCCGGCGGCTCTACGTGAGCGACCAGCCGAGCGGCTCGCTCGTGGTCGTGGATCTCGCCGCGCGCGAGGTCTCGGGGCAGATCCCCGTAGGAAAATCGCCCGAGGGCGTCGCAATCTCGCCTGACGGCGCGTGGATCGCCGTCGCGGTGGAGGAAAACAACAGCGTCGCGCTGATCCGCGCCGCGGCGCCGCGCGAGCAGACGAGCGTGAGGGTCAGCGGGCAAAACCCCGAGCACGCGGTGTTCAGTCCCGACGGCAAATGGCTCTACGTCAGCGCTGAAGACGGCGCGGCGGTCGACGTGATCGACGTCGCGAAGCGCAGCGCGGTCAGGTTGATCAAGGTCGGAGAGCGCCCGCGCGGCATCGGCTTTCTTCCCGACGGCAGCCGCGCCTACGTGGCGGCGGAGAATTCCGACCGCGTCTACGCGATCGACTGCGGGCGCGCCGAGGTGATCGCCGTCATTGCCGCGGGCAAACGCTCCAATGGAATCGCGGTGCGCCCCGACGGCAGGGTCGTGTTCGTTTCGAACGGCGGTGACGCCTCGGTCTCGGCGATCGACGTCGCCTCGGGAAAAATCACCGCGACCGTTCCAGTCGGCCAGCGCCCCTGGAACATGGCGTTGACTCCGGACGGGAAAAAACTCTACGTCGCCAACGGCCGCTCCAACTCGGTGTCGGTGATCGACGCCGAGGCGATGACCCGGCTGCGCGACATCCCGGTGGGCGAAGCGCCCTGGGGCGTAGCGGTCCGCTGATCTATTGCGCGACGCCGGCCTTGCGGAGCAGCTGCTCCGTTTGCCTGTGTCGGCCCTCGATCGCCATCGCGAGTGCGGTCTTGCCGCGGTTGTCGCGCGCGCTTGCATCGGCGCCGTGCTCAAGCAGCAGCTTCACCGTCCCCGTGTGGCCATAGGCCGCCGCCCACATCAATGCGGTGAGATCGTTGAGGTACGCGGCGCGGGGGCTCTCGCCGTCTGCGAGGAGCACTTCGACCACCTCGCTGTGCCCGAGACCGGCGGCGTAGACCATGGCCGTTTTCCCGACCCGGTCCGCCGGGGCGCGTTCGGCGCCTTTTGCGAGCAGCGTTTTCACGAGCTCCGTGTTGCCCGAGAAACTCGCCGCCATCAGCGGAGTCACGCTCGAAAGATTCGCGAGATTCACGCTCGCGCCTCTTTCGACGGCGAGCCGCGCCATGTCCTCATAGCCGTTCTTCAGCGCGATCAAGAGCGGCGTGTCGCCCAACCGGTTGCGCGAGTTCACCGCCGCACCGCCGTCCAGCAGGCGCTTCACCGCGGCGAGGTCGCCTTGCCGCGCTGCAACAAGAAGCTGGGCGTTGGGGGAAAGATCCTGGGCGCCTGCCGAAACGGGCGCGAGCAGGCAAAGCGATAAAGCCAACTTGCGAATCAATGTCTTTCTCCGGATGTCATGTCGATGGCGCGCCTGACGATTGCCCACCTTGCCTGATCGTACCTTTGTTCCTATAGTAACTATCTATCCCGGTTCGCGCCACGCAAGCCACTTCGGCAAATCTTAACAACATTCAACGATCGCAAGGAGGATTCATGCGCACTCGTCTCCGTTTCTTAATTGCCGCAAGCCTGTGTTCGCTCGCATTCGGCGGCGTTCAGGCGCAGGAGGTCAAGGGCGGAACGACCACCGCGGGAGCGCCGATGTCGCCGGCGCTCGCGCCCGTGACCCAGGCGATGCTCGACGCGGCCGCCGGCGACGGCCTGAATCACCTTCATCCGAACAGCAATTACGAGCAGACCCGTTACTACCCCGCGGCGCAGATCGGCGCGGGCAACGTGGATAAGCTCAAGGCCCAGTTCACGTTCCAGACCGCGGTGCTCGAGTCGATGGAAACCTCGCCGCTGGTGGTGAACGGCGTGATGTTCCTCACCACTTCGTTCAACCACGTGTACGCGATCGACGCGGCGACCGGACGCGAATTCTGGCACTACAAGCACAAGATGGGGCCGATCACCACCTTCTGCTGCGGCCCGAACAACCGCGGCGTGGCCGCGTACGAGGGCATGCTCTACATGGGCACGCTCGACGCCAAGCTCGTCGCGCTCGACGCCAAGACCGGCAAGGTCGCGTGGGAGGTGCAGATCGCCGATCCGGAGAAGGGCTACTCCGAGACCATGGCACCGACCGTGGTGGAGGGCAAGGTGCTGATCGGCACCAACGGCGGGGAGTACGGCATCCGCGGCTTTCTCAAGGCGTTCGACGCCAAGACCGGCAAGCTCCTGTGGACGTTCTATACGATTCCCGACAAGGGGCACGAAGGCGTGTGGGCGGAGAACGACGCCACCGGCCGCAACATGAAGCGGGACATTGCGGCGGAAAAGAAGCAGCTAGCAGGGAAGGGCGGCGCTTTCTACCAGACGCTCGGCGGCGGCGTATGGATGACGCCCGCGGTAGACCGCAAGACCAAGACGGTGTTTTTCGTCGCAGGCAATCCCTCGCCCGACCTCTACGGCACGGACCGCCCGGGCGACAACCTGTACACCGACTCGCTGGTCGCAATCGACCTGAACACCGGCAAGTACAAGTGGCACTTCCAGTACATTGCGCACGACGTGTGGGACCTCGACGCCGTCAGCCCGCCGATCCTGACGCAGGCCAAGGACAAGGACGGCAAGATGGTCGATGTCGTCATCCACGGCGGGAAAACCGGCCATGTCTACGTGCACGAGCGCGGCACGGGCAAGCTGATCCGCTTTTCGGAAGCGATGATCCCGCAGGAAAACATGTGGGTGCTGCCGACTGCGAAGGGCGCGCGCATGCTGCCGGGCGCGAACGGCGGGGTCGAGTGGTCGCCGATGGCCTTCAGCCCGAAGACGCGCCTCGCCTACGCGCTCAACCTGCATCAGCCGATGACTTATCACGTCGAGGCCGCAAACTATCCGGGCGGCAGCAAGCTCTGGCTCGGCGGCGCATTCAAGGCCATACCGAACGAGAAGCAGTGGGGGCGGCTCGCGGCGGTCAACGTCGATACCGGCAAGGTGGCGTGGAAGTACGACACCGAGCAGCCCTTGATCGGCGGCGCGCTCGCCACCGCCGGGGGTCTGGTGTTCTTCGGCGAGGGCAACGGGCTCTTCAAGGCGCTGGACGCGGCGACCGGAAACGTGCTCTGGCAGTACCAGGCCGGAGCCGGCGTCAACGCGCCCCCGGTGTCCTACATGGTGAAGAACAAACAGTATGTCGCCGTTGCCGCGGGCGGAAACACGCAGATCGATTTCAAGCGCGGCAACAGCGTGATCGTATTCGCTCTGCCCTGATCGGTCCGGCCATCAAAGGCCGCCCTCGGGCGGCCTTTTGTTTTTTTGCCTTGATTCGATGAAGCGAGCTCTCGCCTGGGGATTTCTCTTCGCCTTTGTTTCGGCGGCGCACGCCGATCCCGCCGCGGGCAAGCGCAAGGCCGAAGCCTGCACCGCCTGCCACGGCGCGGACGGCAACCCGGCGGTCGGCCAGTTTCCGGTCCTCGCGGGCCAGACCGCACGCTATCTCTACCTTCAGCTGAAAGACTTCAAGGAAGGCCGGCGCAGCGAACCCGCGATGGCGCCGACGGTGGCGAAGCTCTCCACCCAGGACATGCTCGATCTCGCCGAGTACTTCGCCGCGCGGAAACCGAAGCCCATTGCCTTTCGGCCCGACGCGGCGCGCGTCGCCCGCGGCAGGAAGAAGGCCGAAGAGGTGTTGTGTACCATGTGTCACCTGGGAGGCTTCTCCGGGCAGAACGAGATTCCGCGCGTCGCGGGCCAGCACCCCGAGTACGTGATCAAGCAGCTCAAGGCCTTCAAGGCGCGCACGCGCACCAACGACGCCGGCAGCATGACCAGCGTTGCCCAAACCATCACCGAGCAGGACATCGAGGATCTCGCGCACTACATCTCGAGCCTGGACTAGGAGCCCGATGCGAAAGCGGGATTTCACCGGCGCTTCGCTCGTCCTGTCCCTGGCCGGCTTCGCGCTCGCTCGAGGCGCCGCCTGCGCCGAGAACCCCGCGGAGCAGCTCGAGACGCCCGCCGTCGAAGTGATCGGCGTCACGCCCCTTCCCGGGTTCGGCGTTCCGGCCGAGCAGATTCCGGCCAACGTGCAGGCGGTGACCGGCGCGGAGATCTCGCGGCAGCAGCCGATCACTCTGCCCGAGTTCATGAATCAGCGCCTCCCCGGCGTGAACGTCAACGAGATGCAGGGCAATCCCTTCCAGCCCGACGTCAGCTACCGAGGCTTCACCGCTTCGCCGCTGCTCGGCACGCCCCAGGGCATCTCGGTGTACCAGGACGGCGTGCGCGTCAACGAGCCTTTCGGCGACACGGTGAACTGGGACCTGATCCCGACCTCGGCGATCTCGACGATCAATCTGATTCCCGGATCGAATCCCCTGTTCGGCCTCAACACGCTCGGCGGCGCGCTTTCGATCCGCACGAAGAGCGGGGCGCAGTATCCGGGTACGCAGGCGCAGGTCCACGGCGGCTCGTTCGGGCGGCGGGCGGCGGAGGTCCAGCACGGCGGCGCGCAAGACGAGCTCGACTATTTCGTGAGCGCGAGCGCGTTTCGCGAGGACGGCTGGCGCGCGCAATCGCCCTCGGACGTGCGCCAATTGTTCACCAAGTTCGGCTGGCAGGACGGCACGACCGACATCGATTTCAGCCTCACCCACGCCGAAACCGGCCTCGGCGGCAACGCGCTTTCGCCGCAGAGCATGTATGTCGCCGATCCGAAGCAGGCCTATACGCTGAGCGACAACACCCGCAACCGGCTTACGCTGCTCGCGCTGAACGCCACCCGCTGGCTGACGGGCGACGTGCTGTGGTCGGGCATCGCCTATTACCGCAACAGCGCGAAAGCCACCCGCAGCGGCGACGTCAACCAGATCACCGATCCGCGCAGCGGCAGCAGCGTCACCCCATACGAGAACGGCGATCCCAACGCCTCTTCCATCAACCGCACGAACACGGACCAGCAGGGATACGGCTTCTCCACGCAGCTCGCGCTGACCGGCGAGCGCGAAGCCGAACGCAACATCCTTATCGCCGGAGCGGGCTTCGATCGCAGCGACACCGCTTTCAGACAGAGCTATCAGCTGGGCGGCTTCGGCGCCGACCGCAGCGCCGTGCCGACCGGCACGGAGACCGATATCGTGAAGCTCGACGGCGCGAGCGGCACCGCGAGCCTGTACGTCACCGACACCTATTCCCCGGATCCGCAATGGCACCTGACGGGGAGCGCGCGCTACAACCGCACGACGATCCGCACTACGGACCGGCTTTCGCCGCCCCTGCCGCCCCCGGCCCGAGGCTTGGACAACGATCTCGCCTATGCGCGCGTGAATCCAGCGCTGGGTATGTCCTACACGCCGCGGCCGTCGCTCGGGGCCTTCGCGGGCTTCAGCCAAGGCAACCGCCCGCCCTCGCCGATCGAGCTCGGGTGCTCGGACCGGGCGAGCCCGTGCAATCTGCCGAACGCGATGACCTCCGACCCGCCGCTGAAGCAGGTCGTCGCCCGCACGCTGGAAGCCGGTGTGCGCGGGAAAACGGAAACGGGGCTGAAATGGAGCACGACGCTTTTCCGCACGACGAGCTACGACGACATCCTGTTCGTGAGCTCCTCGGCGAGCTCGGGCTTCTTCACCAACTTCGGACGCACGCGCCGGCAGGGGCTCGAGGCGGCCGTGGAGAGCGCCCAAGGGAGGCTCGCCTGGGGCCTCAATTACAGCCTCGTTGATGCGACTTACCGGTCGAGCGCCACCGTGTTCTCGCAGTCCAACAGCACCGCCGACCCCACAACCGGCAACATCGAGGTTTCGCCCGGCGACCGCATTCCCGGCGTACCGCTGCATCACCTGAACGCCTTTGCGAATTACGATCTGACGGACCGACTCTCCGTCGGCGCGGGCGCGGTCGCGGTGTCGCGGCAGTTCGCGCGCGGCAACGACAACAACCGGCATCAGGCCGACGGCGTGAATTTCCTCGGCCCGGGCGAGATCTCAGGCTACGCTCTGCTCAACCTGAATTCCGTCTGGAAACTGGAGAAGAACCTCCAACTGTTTGCGCGGATCAGCAACGTCTTCGACCGGCGCTATGCGACGGCGGGCGCGCTGCGGCAGAACTTCTTTCCCGGCGGCAGCCTCGCCCCGGCAGGCTCGCAGACGAACGAGACTTTCTACGCACCGGGCGCGCCCCGCGCGCTTTGGGTCGGGATCCAGCTCGTACCCGATGCCGCCCCGGCCCGGGTGGCGCGGTGAGCCGCGATTGACACTTGCGCGAAGCCCGGCTTATCGTTGCCGGCAACGATAGGAGGCGGTCACTATGCCCTTTTCCTGTAAGCCCGCCCTTGCGATCCTCTTCTGCAGCCTGCTCCTTGCTCCGGCGGCGCAGGCGCAGCGTGCCAAACCGCCCGGATTTCCCGACGCGCCGGGAAAAGAAATGCTCGTCGGCAAATGCTTTCAGTGCCACGCCCCGACGATGTGGCAGGACCATAGTCAGGACCGCAGAGGCTGGGAGAGCGTGCTCTACCGCATGGTCGGGCGCGGCGCCCTGTGGACCGAGGACGAAATCAGGACCATGGCCGACTACCTCGCCGCGGCATATGGGCGGCAGCCGGCGGCGGCGAAATAACGCAGATCATTGAAGGGAGAGCCCATGAGAGAGCTCGTCGCACGCTACCTGTCGCGCTCGATTTCACGGCGCGGGTTTTTAAAAGGCCTGACGACCGCCGGAATTTCGCTCGCCTCGGCGGAATCCATCCTTGAATCGCTCGTCCCGATCGCCCACGCTCAAGGAGAGCAGCGTATCGCCGCCGAGGCGATCAAGATGGTCGAGGGAACGGGCGCCGAGTGTTTCGCCGAGCAGCTGATCGCCTCCGGGGTCAAATACGTCTTCGGCAACTCGGCGAGCGAGGATGCGCAGTTCTACGAAGCGCTGGTCGACCGGCCGCAGCTCAAATACATCCTGACGCCGCACGAAGGTCCGGGCGCGGCGATGGCCGCCGGCTACGTGAAGGCCTCCGGCGAGCCGACCATCGTGATGCAGGCCGCGGTCGTGGGCCTCGTCAACGCCATGGGGCAGATGTTCAACGCCTACAAGGAGCAGACGCCGCTCGTTTTCTACAGCTACCGCACCGACCAGACGCGCCGCGCCGGGCGCGACGGCTTCGAGGAAGTCGCCAACCAGGAGCAGATCGTCCAGCCGATGACGAAGTATTCGTGGCTTGCGCGGCGCGCCGACATGATCCCGGAGACCGTGCGCCGCGCCTTCAAGGCCGCCTGGACGCCGCCGCGCGGGCCCACCTACGCGTCCTGGCACTCGGATCTGAACGACGAGAAAGCCTACGCCGAGATCGTCGTCCAGGAGAAAGTCGACCCGCGCATGCGCGTGCGGCCCAATCCGGTGGAGGTCGAGCGCGCGGCGAAGCTCCTTGCCGGGGCGAAAATGCCGCTCATGATCGTGGGCGACGAGATCACCACCGCCAGGGCGTCGGCCAAAGCGGTGAAGCTCGCCGAGCTGCTCGGGATGCCGGTGACGCAGGCGCGGCAGATCTACGCGAATTTCCCCGAGGCGCATCCGCTCTGGGTCGGCAGTCCGCCCGCCGCGCGGCTCGCCTCGCTCGATTTCCCGAAGAACCCGGACGTCGTCATCAACGTCGGCAACAAGCTCCAGCACAACAGCCCGCAGCCGATCGTCGCGCGCGAGGCGAAGTTCATCGACATGCGCATCGACAGCTGGAGCATGGGCAACGTGATGAACACCGAAGTTCCCCTGGTCGCGGACGTCGCCTACGGTCTCGACGACCTGATCTTCGCGGTCGAAGGAATCATGACCTCCGCGACTTACAGGAAGGCGAGGGAACGCGCGCAGGAAGTGCAGCGCTTCAGCGAGAAGGCGAGGACTCTGCGCGCCCTGGTGTCGAAGAACCCCGAGTGGGACCGCAGCCCGATGCTCGCCGACCGCGTGACCTCGGAAATCGCGCAATTTGCCGACAAGGACGCGATCGTCGTCCACGAGGCGGGCTCGGTGGTGCTGCACGGCTTCGATTTCAATCCGGAGGGCGGTCGCGAGCTCTTTTTCTACTACGGCGCGCACCTCGGCTCGGGGGTGGGCACCGCGGCCGGCGTGAAGCTCGCGCGCCCGAACCAGCAGGTGATCTGCCTGGTGGGCGACGGATCGTTCGTGTTCGGGCCGACGGCGCTGTGGAACATGGCGCGCCTGGAGCTGCCGGTCATCACCGTCGTCTACAACAACCACGCCTACGGCGGACCGCACAGCCGCGTCATCGAGAAGACCGCCGGTGGAAAGATGGTGCAGAAGCGGCAATTCGTGCACGACTACCTCGGCAGCCCGGACATGAACATGGCGCAGATCGCCAAGGGTTTCGGCGTCGACGGGGAAGTCGCCGAATCGCCCGGCGAGCTCAGGGCGGCGCTCGGGCGCGCGCGCAAGGCGACGGTGGAGGGCCGGCCCTATCTCATCGACGCGCAGGTGGCGCGCGTGGGCGTCGCCTGGGCGGACAAGCCCTGGATCCCGCCGATCAGCATCGCGCGCGAGCGCTCGAGGAAAGTCTAGATCGGAAGGCTGCGATGTCCAAAACCGACGATATCGAAACGCGGTTCCGGACCGCCGGGCACTTCACCGAGGCGCTGAAGAAAGGTTCGTTCACGCTGTTTTGCCAGCCGATCGTGCCGGTCGAGTCGGCGAAAGTGGATTACAAATATCTGGAGATCTTCGTCCGCTTTCGCGAAGAGGAGGACAAGCTGCTGCCGCCCGGAAGTTTTTTCCCGATACTCGAGGCGAACCATCTGACGCCGCTGCTGGACCGGTGGGTGGTGCGCGAGGTCCTCAGGTGGGCGGCCGAAAAACAGGGCTCCCAGCCCAATTGGCACATTCCGCGCTTCAACCTCAACCTCGCCGACGACACGATTCGCGACAAGGATTTCGGCGGACAGGTGCGCGATCAGCTCAAGGAGACGAAAATTCCGCCCAACAGGCTGTGGTTCGAGGTGACGGCACAGCAGATGGCCAGGTTTCCGGACGCGGCGAAGCAGACGATCACCCGCCTGAAGTCACTGGGGTGCTCCATCGCAGTCTCGGATTTTTCCAGCGTCGAGACGATCGCCCGGGGCTACAAGGACGCCGGCGCGCAGATCATCAAGCTCTCGGGAAGCGTCGTACGGAACATCCACAGGAATCCGGAAGCCCTGTCGAAACTGCTGGAGCTCAACGGCTACTGCCAGAAGCTCGGGCTTCAGACCATAGCCGAATTCGTGGAACACGCCGAAACCCTCCCGACGCTGCGCAAAGTCGGCGTCAACTTCGCTCAAGGCTTCGGCATCGCCGAGCCTGCGCCGCTCAGCCTGGTGGTTTGAAGGGAGGGACCGCCGCATCGGACGTGTTTCGCCAGAAATCTCCGGCTTATGTGCGCCCGAAGAAGAAGCTCAAGCCCACGAAAACGCCTCTGCTGGAGGCGTCTATTCTTTCGCCGTTGTTGTCCGCCGCACGGGCGCGAAGGGCCATGTATTCCACCCGCATCCCGAACCTGTCCGCGCGCAGCAGCATGCCGAGGAAGCCCTGGTACGCGAGTCCGTCGGCAAAGCCGCTGATGGGACCCGAGAAATCGTGCACCCACGCCGTTCCGATCCCGCCACCCAGATAGGGCTGCAGGGCTTTCCCCGGCCTGAAGTAGTACTTCGACTTGATGAGGAACGCATGCGTGTACATCGTGTCCTCGAAACCTCCGCCGGGGGCGCTCGCTCGCCTGAAGAGGTTCCGGTAGCGGATGACTTCGCCGCCGAGAGAGAGATTCTCGGCTTCCCGCTGCAGCCTCCCTTCGCCTTCGATCGCGAAGATGCTGCCCGCGGACTTGTCGAAGACCCTGTCGCTGCCGGAAATCGTCTGGGAATCGTCCACGAGCCTAAGGTCGCCCGTCTTGATCGTCAGCGCGAAAGTGTTGGGCTGCCTGTACTCCCTTTCTTTCGGCGATTGGCCCATGGCCGGCAGCGCCATCCCCGCGAGCAGCACGATCAGAAATGAACGGTTCATGGCGTGATCATGCGCACGCGACCGCCGCGGGTCAAGCCCGGCGCGGTCTGCCCGTCGCCCGCGGCCATTCCTTGTGTGATACTTTGCCGTCTTGGAAAAAGAATTGCTTGCTGCCGGCCTAGCGCACACTGCAATGAAGCATGCGACAGTGGCGGCCCTCCTCGCCTGGCTGCTCGCGGCCGCGCCCGCGCTCGCGCAAACGAAAACCGTGCTGCGCATCTCCACGCCCGCGGTGCCTGAGGACTGGCACGTGAAGATGCTCTACGTTTTCAGGGACGAACTCAACAAGGCGGCGCCCGGGCGCTTCGACGTGCAGGTGCATCATTCGGGCACGCTATTCCGCCAGGGCGCGGAGGCCGTCGCCATGCAGCGCGGCAATCTCGAGATGGCGCTTCTGTCGATGCAGGATATCGCGCGGCAGATTCCCGAGTACTCGATCTTCACCGCCGGCTATCTGATGCGCGACCCGGAGCACCTCGCGAAAGTCTACGGCGGGCCGATCGGCGCGGAGGTGAGCCGCAGGATCGCGGAGGCGATGGGAATCCAGCTGCTGCAGGCCGTCTACCTCGGCACCCGCCAGGTGAGCCTCGCCCAGCCGAGGCAGGTCAGGACTCCGGTCGATCTCGCCGGGGTGAAGCTGCGCATGCCCGGCTCCAAGGAGTGGCTCTTCCTCGGGCAGGCGCTCGGCGCGAGCCCCACGCCCATGGCCTTCACCGAGGTCTACCTCGGCCTGAAGACCGGCACTATCGACGGCCAGGACAATCCCCTGCCGACGCTGAAGTCGGCGAAGTTCTACGAGGTGACGCGGCAGATCGTGCTCACGGGACACCTCGTGGACGCACTGCAGCTCGCGATCTCCGCGAAGACCTGGCACGCGCTTTCGGCGGCGCACAAGGCCCAGATGAGGAGCGCGGCGGCAAAGGCGGCGAAATTCAACGACGAAAACCGCGTGCGCGAGGAAAGGGAGCTGCTCGAATTTTTTCGCGCGCAAGGAATCGAGATCACTACGCCGGACGTGGAAGCGTTCAGGAAGACCGTCCAGGCGGCGTACCTCAAGTCGGAGTTCGCGGAGAAGTGGCCGCGCGGACTGCTCGAGCGCATCAATGCGGTCAAATGAAACAAACCGGGGACAGACCACGGTTTCCGCAAAACCGTGGTCTGTCCCCGGTTTTCTCAGCCGATGGGCCGATCTGATCGGAGCAGGCGTGTTCGCCGTCCTGTTTCTGAGCCTCGTCGTGCAAGTCGTGCGCCGCTTCGTGTTCGGCGCGCCTGCCGCCTGGACCGAGGAACTCGCGACGATCGCGTTCGTCTGGGTAATTTTCTGGGGGACGGCGTTCACCGTGCCGCTCGCGGCTCATGTGGCGGTGGATTTCGTCGTGCCGCGCTTTGCGCCCCGCGTGCAGCGTGCGCTTTACGCACTGGGCCTCGCCGCGCTGGGGGGCTGCTTTCTCTGGGCGCTGCCCGGCATCGCCGACTACCTTGCCTTCATGATGCGCGAGCGGTCGCCCGTGCTCGACTGGCCTTACGGCGTCGTCTATAGCGTCTTTCTCGCCGCCGCAGTGATGGTGGTGCTGCGCTGCCTCGCCGCGATCGTCCACCCCGGAGCCTCCGACAAGGCATGAGCGCCGCTTTCGGGCTGATGCTCGGCGTCTTCGTCGTCATCGCCCTGCTGCGCGGCCCGATCGGCCTCGCGATGATCGCCGGCGGCATCGCCTACCTCGGCGCGACCGGCCAGGACATGGGCCTTGCGGCCGAGCAGATCCTGAACAGCCTCTTCGGCAGCTTCGTGCTGATCGCGGTGCCGATGTTCATCTTCGCGGCGAACGTCATGAACGCAGGCTCCCTGAGCGAGCGCATCTACGCGCTCGCGCACGCGCTCATGGGGCGGTTTCGCGGCGGCCTCGCGCACGTGAACGTGCTCGCGAGCGTGATCTTCTCCGGCATGAGCGGCAGCGCCATCGCGGACGCGGTCGGGCCCGGCATGGTCGAGATCGAGATGATGAGCAAAGGCGGCCGCTATCCCAGGGCCTTCGCCGTCGCGGTGAGCGCCGCCTCCGCCACCATCGGCCCCATCATTCCTCCGTCGATCCCGATGGTGCTCTACGCGCTCGTCTCGGGCGCGTCGGTGGGCGCGCTCTTTCTCGGGGGCGTGGTGCCGGGCCTGCTGATGGCCGCCGCGATGATGCTCGTCATCATCCGGATCGCGCGGCGGCGCAATTTCCCGATGGAAGCGCCCGTGCCCTGGCGCGAAATTCCGCGCATCTTCGTGCGCACGCTGCTGCCGCTGCTGATGCCGGTGGTCCTCCTCGGAGGGATCTATTCGGGCGTGTTCACCCCGACCGAGGCCGCGGCGGTCGCCGCGCTCTACGCTCTGGCGCTCGCGCTCTTCGTTTACCGGGTGCTGGACTGGAAGGGGCTCGTGTCCGTCCTCGCCGACAGCGCGCGCTCGACTGCGGCGGTCGGAATCATCATCTGCGGCGCATTCCTCTTCAACTACGTCCTCGCGACCGAGCAGATCCCGGCGCGCATCGCCGATTGGTTCGCCGCGCTCGATGTGGGGCCCCTCGGCTTCCTCATCGTCGCGAACCTCGTCTTCCTCGTGCTCGGCTGCCTGCTCGACACTACGACCTTGCTGCTGGTGCTGGTGCCGCTCCTCCTGCCGGTCGCCCGGGCGGTGGGAGTGGAGCTCGTGCACTTCGGCGTGGTCATCGTCGTGAATATGATGATCGGCCTGCTCACTCCGCCTTACGGCGTGCTGCTGTTCGTGCTGAGCGGCCTCGCCGGGACACCGGTGAAGGAGATCGTGCGCGAGCTCGTGCCCTTCATCCTGGCGCTCATCGCCGTGCTCTTCCTCATCACCTTCGTGCCTTCGCTCGTTCTCGCGCTGCCGAGGCTCGCCGGTTACCTGGGCTGATGGTCTGCACCCGCACCCCATGGGCGACGATGACAGCGCTCCTATTTGACAAATATCTCCGTCCGAACATACGATCCAGGCGGCTTATACGGGAGACCCAAATGAAAAAAATCCGAATACTGCTTGTAGTGTTCTCGGGCGTGTTCCTGGCGACCCCTGCCCTTGCCCAGTGGCGGGGCGGCTACGTCGGGGCCGGTTTCGTGTCCGCTTCTACCGAGAACGCGGCTGATTTCGCCGACGCATTCGTCGTCAACGGCAGCGGTGACAAGACGGCCACCGGCCTGAAAGTCTACGGCGGCTACATGTTCAGCCGAAACGTCGGCGTCGAGGTCGGCTACTACGACCTGGGAACCTACGAAATCAAATCGGGAGGAACGAAGACGGACGAATTCAAGACCACAGCCTTCACGGTCTCCGGCGTCGGATCTTGGCCGCTGGGTACCGCGTTCAACCTCAACGGCAAGCTGGGCTTGGCGTTCACCTCCGCCGATTACACTTGCATACAAGGGTGCGGCGCCCCCTTCGTCAACACCAGCAAATCCGGCACTACTGCGGTGATCGGCATCGGCGTGGGGTGGCAAGCGACGAAGAGTTTTTCCTTGCGCGCTGACCTCGAGCAGTTCGGCAACGTCACGCATGCCATCAGCAACCTCCAGAACGACGCTTCATACACCGCGTTCTCGGTAAGCGGTCAGCACAATTTCTGATCAGGACGGCCGGCGCGGCGCAGAGGGTTCCCTCGCCGTCTAGGAGGAGTGATGACATTTGCCAACTTCGCACGCACGGTTGCGGCGGCGGGGCTGCTTGCCGGGGCGGCGCAGGCCCAAGACTACCCGGCCAGACCGGTGCGCATGATCGTCGGCTTCGCGGCCGGCGGCGGCACCGACACCACCGCGCGCCCGATCGCCCACAAGCTCTCGGAGCTGTTCGGCCAGCAGGTGATCGTCGACAACCGCCCCGGCGCCGCGGGCAACATCGCGACCGACCTCGTCGCCAAGGCGAACCCCGACGGCTACACGATACTGATGGGCACGATCGCAGCGCTCGCGATCAACCCGAGCCTCTACGACAACCTGCCGTTCGATCCCGAGCGGGACCTCGCGCCGGTCACGCAGGCCGTGGATTCGACCAACATCCTGTCGTTGCACCCCTCGGTGCCGGCCAACTCGGTGAAGGAACTGATCGCGCTGGCGAAATCGAAGTCGCTCAATTACGGCTCCTCCGGCGTGGGCGCCACCGGACATCTCGCCGGAGAGCTCTTCAACCTGATGACCGGGGTCAAGCTCGTGCACGTCCCGTACAAAGGCGGCGCTCCGGCGATGGTCGATCTCGTCGCGGGCCGGGTGGAGCTCGTGTTCGCCACCGCCGCGAGCGCGGTGCCGCAGATCAAGGGCGGCAAGATCAAGGGCATCGCGGTGACCACCGCGAAGCGCTCGGCGCTGATGCCGGAGCTGCCGACCATCGCCGAAGCCGGACTGACGGGTTATGACGCGAACAACTGGTATGGTCTGATGGTGCCCGCGAACACGCCGCGCGCGATCATCGACCGGCTCAACGCCGAGACGGTGAAGGTCCTCCGCATGCCGGAGGTCAAGACCTTTCTCTTCAATCAGGGCCTCGAGGCCGCACCCTCGACGCCGGAGGAGTTCGGCGCCTATATACGCAGCGAGCGCGCCAAATGGGCGAAGATCGTCAAGGCCTCGGGCGCGAAAGTCGAATGACGCGATGAGCGCTGCCTGAGTGCGCGCTGCATCTTCAGGAAGCAGCTACATCGGGTGGCAGTTTACCGACTCGATTCTTTCCCACTCCTGCCGCAATACGATCTTCTTCGAGGGATCGCGCCCATAAGGCCTCGGACCGCTGCTCAAGGTGATGTGCCCGCCATTCACCTCGAGGTCGCGCGTCTGCTGGGTGCCGTTGAAGATCTCGTTATAGGAGACATCGGGCGAGATGACGATCTTCTTGCCCTCGATACGGTAGGGTCCCGAGAATGCCGTCAGCGATTCCCACAGCGCCGCCTTGTCCGCGTCCGAGGTGCCGAATTTGCGGCCCTGCTGGGTGTAGAAGACCGCGTAATACTTCGGGGTGATCATCAGGTATCCGTGCGGGGGCTTGGTCCTGTCGTCGCGGAGCTTGCCGTCGATCTCGGCTTTTATGGATACCAGCTTGTAAGTTCCGACCAGCGCCCCTTGCGCGAGGCAGGAAGCCGAAACGAGAAATCCGGTAAGGAGAATTCCCAATGACTTGTACATATTCTCCTCCTTTGTGGAATTCATATTACCGACGCATCCGCGCGGCGGCAACGCGGGGCGAGGAACAGCGCCGCGTTCGCGGTGTCGCGCCCGTCGCCCTCGAGCGTTTCGTCACGAGGGCTTCCGCGAAAAGCGGTAGAAGCGCCGCGGATTCTCCACGAGGAGCGCGCGCCGCGCCGCCTCCGAGGGCGCGATCTCGGCGAGCAGGTCGACCAGCACGCCGTCGTCGGGAACCGCGGCGAGGTTCGGGTGCGGCCAGTCGCTGCCCCAGAAGCAGCGGTCTCCGAAATCGGCGACGAGCTTGCGCGCGAAGGGAATCGCGTCCTCCCAGGGCGAAGGCCGGCGCGAGATGCGCTCCGAGCCGCTCACCTTCACACGGAAGCGCGGATCGTGCATGAGATCGAGCAGGCGCCTGAATGCCGGCTGCTCGAGGCCGAGCGAGGCATCCACGCGACCCATGTGATCGATCACCACCGGCACCGCGGAGCGCTTGAGCCAGGGCACGAGCTCGTCGATGAGCGCAGCCTCGAAATGCACCTGCAGGTGCCAGCCGAGCTTCGCCAGGCGCGCGCTCAAGGCGATCGCTTCCTCGATCCCAGCGCCTTTGCCGAGATGCTTCATGAAGTTGAACCGCACGCCGCAGAACCCGAGCGCATCCAGGCGCCGCAGCTCGGCGTCTTCCACCGTCGCGGGAACGAGCGCGACGCCGCAGTAGTCGCCGTTTTTCGCCGCGATCGCGTCTGCGACGACGCGGTTGTCGAAGCCGTGGCAGGTGGATTGGACGATCACGCAGTGCTGGATGCCCAGCATGGCGTGCAGTGCGAATAGCTTTTCCTTGGGCGCATCGGCCGGCGTGAACGGCCGGTTCTCCGCGAAGGGAAAAATCCGGTGCGGCCCGAACACGTGCACGTGCGCGTCGCAGGCTCCCGCCGGCAACTTCAGTTTCGGCCGGCTGGGCGAAGCGAGGAAGGACGGCCGGGGCTCCGCCATCTTGCTGCGCTAGTCTTCCTTGAAGCCGATCGCCTTGATGATCGCGCTCCACCTCGCCTGCTCCTCGGCGAGGAAGGCGGCGTATTCCGCGGGGGTCGACGGGAAGGCGATCCCGCTCACCCTGGCGAACTGATCGAGAAGGGCGGGCGAGCGCAGCGCCGCGACCGCAGCGTCGTGAATGCGCTTGAGGACGGCGCGCGGAGTCGCCGCCGGCGCCACCAGCCCGTACCAGTTGTCGGAGATCACCTTCGGGTAACCCACTTCGGCGGTGGTCGGGACATCGGGCAAGGACGGCGCACGCCTCGCACTCGTCACCGCGAGCGCCTTGAACTTGCCCGACTGGATGTGCGCAAGCACCACCGGAATATCGAAGATCCCCATGTTGACCTGCCCACCCAGCAGGTCGCTCACCGCGGGCGCCGCGCCTTTGTACGGAACGTGCAGGAGATCGACGCGCGCCTCGGCCTTGAGCAGCTCGCAGGCGAGATGCGTGATGCCTCCCGCACCGGCGGAGCCGAAGTTGATCTTGCCGGGATTCACTCTGGCGTAGGCGATCAGCTCGGCGAGACTCGCCACCGGGAGCGAGGGATTCACCACCACGACCTCGGGGACCTTCACCACCGTGGTGATGAAAGCGAGATCCTTGTTCGGGTTGAAGGGCATCTTGGAGAGCGCGAACGGCGCCATCGACACCGAGCCCTGGTTGTTGAAGCCGAGGGTGTAGCCGTCGGGCGAGGCCTTGGCCACCGCGTCGATGCCGAGCACGCCGCCCACGCCGCTCTTGTTCTCGACGATGACCGTCTGGCCCAGCCCGGCGCTCAGGCCCTGCGCGAAGCTTCGCCCGAAAATATCCGCCGGGCCTCCGGCGGGAAACCCCACGATCAAGCGCACGGGCTTGGACGGATAAGATTGCGCCAAGGGAGCGCCGGGCAGCAGGCATTGGGCCGCGACAAGCGCGATTGCGGTGGTCAGACTCCTCACGGGCGTTCTCCCGAAGTGCCTCATTCAACAGCTACTCGCACAAGCATACAATAAGGCAGGCTCGCCCCCTGCACGGGCCCCTTACCGAATATCGAGCGAGAGCCGGACATGAATGGCCAATCCAGAGGTAAATGCGGCGCCGCCGCGATGTTGCTCGCATTGGGAATGTCGATCGCGCCGACCACCGCAGCACAACCCGCACCAGACGTCGGCAGGTTCTACGCCTTCGGAGGCTTTGCCTTGTTCGGGGCCGAAACGAACGATCAGCTGCAGGGCGAGCGCGGAGAGCTGGGCGTGATCGGCGGGGGCGGCTTCAGATTGTCACCGCTTTTCTCCTTCGAGCTCGGTGTCCTAGGCGCCGGGCGCAGGATCGATACGCCCGCGAGCACCGCGCCCGCCGCGGGAACGTTCAAGGACGGCACGCTCAGAACGACCATCGGGTCGGGAGGACTGAACCTCGCCGTCAAATTCCACTTCACGCTGGATCGCATCGAGCCCTACGTCGGCTTCGGGGTCGGACGCTACGCGACGAGCTTCAGGACGACGAGCGAAGCCTCCACCTGTCTTCAGCACTGCGCCGACACCGGTCCCAGGGTGACCTCGCGCTCCCGCGACACGGGCTACCACGCCGCCGTCGGCGCGGACTACCATCTGAGGGCGAAGGACGTGATCGCCGTCGAATTCCGCCAGCTCAAGCTCGACGCGAACTTCGACGACCTCGGCCTGGGGAAGGTGAAGGCGGGCGGCAGCCTGCTGTGGCTGGGCTATCGCCGCTATTTCTGATTAGCCGGCCCCGCGCAAGCGCACGTTGGTTTTCCTGCTGATGACGAAGTGGTGCGGATCCACCTTCTGCTCGGTCGCAGCGATGCGATACTCCTCCTCGGGCTGCCGGCCCGGAGTCTTCACGGTGCAGGATACGAGCTTGCCCTCGGCATTGAGCTGCGAGAGCTCGAGCCCCATGCGCTGCACGCCGACGCCGAGCTTCGCCGCGAGGGCCTTGATGCGCCATGCAGTGGGATTGGACGTCATGAAAGCGAGCACGCTCTCGCGCAGAGAAAGGCTTGTCATCGGCTCATTTCCTATTTGTCCCATTTGGCCATGTCGGTGAGCTCGACGTTGTAGCCGACGTTCTGCGGGCCCGCGGCCGCGTTGACCACTTTCTCCACCTTGCGGAACGTCTCGGCGAGCTGCAGGCTGAGCTTTGCGAGCTCTCCCGGATCGGGCTTGATCACCGCGGTGTTGTCGGCCCTGAGAAAGGCGCGGCCGACCAATTCGACATAAATCCGCGACGCCAGATCCTGGGTGCCGGGGTTCGCTGCGGGCTGTGGGGGGGAGGCCATGAATGCCGCCTTGAAGGGGGAGACGATACATACTACGCTGAACTGGAGGCGGGCAAGCGAATTTCCCTCGCCCGGCCCTTGCAGAGCACGTGGAATCGGGGTCGGCAAGGAGACCCGACATGGACACCGGATCGAAATGGAAGCACCGCGGCGTTCGCGTCGTTCACGCGGACGAGCTCGACATCAACACGCCGCAGACGCCCGGCATGAACCGCGCCGCGGCGATCACCAACGCGCGCGCGGGAGCGGAGAAACTCTGGGCTGGGACGGTCGTGATCCATCCCAGGGCGAAGACCGGCGCGCACCACCACGGCCCGGTGGAGAGCGTGATCTACGTCGTCAGCGGCCGCGCCCGCATGCGCTGGGGCGACAAGCTCGAATTCGTCGCGGAAGCGGGGCCGGGCGACTTCATCTACGTGCCGCCCTACGTCCCGCACCAGGAAATCAACGCGAGCGACGATCAGCCGCTCTCATGCGTTCTGGTCCGGAGCGGCCAGGAGCCCGTGGTCGTGAACCTCGATATCCCGGTCGCCGAAAAGCCCGAAGAGGTGCATTGGGTGGACAACATCCATCCGGCGCCGAAGAAGTAGCGGCCCGGGCAAGATTTCGGCCAGCTCGTGCACAGCGATTAATCAGCCCGATCGGACTTCCCGTTCCGCGCGGCATCCGCGCCAAATGCACGCAGAATACTCACAGGCTATGCACAGAATTTGTTGATAACTCGCGAAGCGCGGGAGTCGCTCAGCCCACGGCCGCCAGCAGCCGCTTGATGAATTCGTCGATCGCCTTGCGCTCGATCCAGCGCACAACAGCCACGATGTCGTGGTCCGGATCAACGTACACGATGTTGGTGCCGTTCCCGATGTGCGCGAAAGCGCTCGACGGCGCGCTCGGAAAAAGTTTCCTGTCCTTGTTGTTGTACCAATTCATGAAGCCGTAGCTCGGCTCGGCCGGTGTCGGGGTGAGCGCCCAGTCGACCCATTGCCTCGAGAGCAGCTGGCGGTCCTTCCATTTGCCGCGGCGCAGCGTGAAATAGCCGAACCGGGCCATGTCGTAGGCGTTGATGAACATCCCCCCGCCCCAGTGCCCTCCTCCCGTCGCCGACTGCACGGCGCTGCCATCCAGAACGATCCACGAATTCTCGTAACCGAACCAGCGCCAGGTGTTCGAAGCGCCGATTGGATCCATGATGGTTTCCTTGAGCACCTGGGGCAGCGGACGGCGCCAGAGGTTGAGCGCGGCGAGCGCGAGCACGTTGACGCGCACATCGTTGTACTTGTATACGGTGCCCGGCTTGTTGCGCGGGCGCGTCAGCCATTCGCCCGGCTTGTCGGTCGGACGATCCGCCCAGTCGGGCTTGCCCCACAGCGTGCCCTCCCAGTCGCTGGTCTGCCGCAGCAGGTGATTCCAGGTGATGGTGCGGTTGTGCGGGGTCTCGAACAGGAACAGCAAATCGGAACGCCCGAGGCGGTCGGACTTGTTGCCGGCGGGAGCCGGATCGTAAAGCTGGATCGGCGCGACGTAATCCCTCACCGGATCGTCGATACTCTTGATCATGCCCCGGTCGTAGGCGACGCCGACGACGCTCGAGAGCAGGCTCTTGGTCACGCTGTGCGTCATGTCGACGCGCAAGGGCTCGCCCCATTCGGCGATGATGTAGCCCCTGTGGACGACGACGCCGGTCAGATCGCCGCGGTCCTTGATCGGGCCGATCGCATAGCCGAACGGCTCGCGCCCGAAGGTCTGGTAATGATTCAGTGTGAGATCGCGCGGATTGCGCGTTTCGCCGGCGACCGCGAAGTCGATCGCGTCCTTGAGCCGCTGCGCGTTGACGCCCGCTTCCGCAGGTGTTTTGCGCTGCCAGACCGCGTCGGGATAGTAGGGCGCTTTCGGCTGTGCCAAAGCGCAGAGCGAGACCAGCAGCAAACCGAAGAGGCTCAAGCGATGGCGGAGCATGGCGACCTCGTTTCCGATCAGGTTGTGGAATGATCCGGGTTCGGCCTTTCAGCTTTGGGCCTCCAACATGACAACCGGGCCCGCTTCCGAAAAGATGCGTCTATACTGATACGAGGTTCGCAGTCTCCCACGACTCGCCGTCCACAAGGAGAAAAAATGGAGCACCCGATGAACATTCCGTCCCGACAATGGCGGCTCGCGGTTGCGGCTGCCGCCGCCGGCCTCTCGATTGCCGCCCACGCCGCGGACCCGGTCAAGATCGGCATCAGCATCGCGCAATCGCCGCCCGGCTCGGTGGTGCAGGGCACGCAGGTGAAGGATGGCCTGGAGATCATCAAGGAGCACGTGAACAAGGCGGGCGGCGTCCTCGGTCGCCAGATTGAACTCGTCTACGAGGACAACCAGGGCGTCCCCGAGAAAGGCCGCGCGGCCACGGAAAAGCTGATCACGCGCGACAAGGTTGTCGCCGTCACCGGCGGCCACCAGAGCTCGGTGTGCCTGGCCGAGATCGAGGTGGCGAAGCGTTACAACGTCCCCTACGTGAATACCAACTGCTGGTCGGACGACGTGCGCAAGAAGGAATATCCCCAGGTGTTCAACCCCGGCAACTACAACTCGCGGGTCGGCCTGGCCATGGCGGAAACCATCGCCGCCATGGGCGTGAAGCGCGTGATAGCGTTCGTCGAGAACACCGACTACGGCATCGGGCAGGCCAAGGCGGTCGCCGAAGCGCTGAAGCAGAAGGCGCCGAACGTCGAGTACAAGTACGAGACGCTCGACCGCGCGGGCAAGGACTTCACCCCAGCCGTGCTGCCGCTGCGCGCCAATCCGCCGGACATGATCCTCACGATGCTGCTGCCGCCCGCCGCGTACATCGTGATGAACCAGCTCTACGAGCAGGGCGTCGCGCCCTCGGCGAAGACCTGGCTCTACGACGGCGCCGGAATCGCCGACTATCCCGATTTCTGGCAGAACGTGAAGGAAGCCGGGAAATACATGCTCGAGTTCGGGCTGTACCACCCGCAGATGAAAACCCCCAAGCTGGGGCTGGAGGTGGCGAAGACCTATCAGCAGCGCACCAAGAACGAGCCGAACCGGCTCATCTTCCAGGCGGCGGACTCGCTGTTGCTGATCGTCGACGCGATCAAGCAGGCGAAAAGCACCGATCCGAACGCCATGATCAAGGCGCTCGAAACCATGAAATTCGAGGGCGTGCGGGGGGAGTTCCGGTTCTCGAAGGAACCCGGCTACAAGTTCCACCAGTGGGTGGACATCCCCTACGTGAACTACCAGCTCACCGAGATCAACCAGCCGGTGAGCAAGAGCCTGCTGGTCCAGGGGCCCGGGATCCCGCTCGCGGTCGGCAAACTGCAAAAGCCGGCGAAGTAAGCGCCGCCCTTCTCCCCTCCTTTCCAGGGAGGGGATACCCGACAAGGCCCGCGCCGCTGGTGAACGCGACGAGCCGACATGCTCAACCTCGACCTGTTCATCAACGGCCTGATCATCGGCCTGTTCTACGCGCTGATGGCGGTCGGCCTCACGCTCATCTTCGGCATCCTGAAGGTGGTCAACTTCGCCCACGGCGAGTTCTACATGGTGGGCGCGTACACCTACACGCTCGCCGCCCTCAAGCTCGGATTCGACCCCTGGCTCGCTCTTCCGCTCGCGCTCGCCGCGGGCGCTGCTGCGGGCTGGCTCACCGAGCGCACGCTCATGCGCCCGCTCTACGCCGGCTACTCGTCCTGGGGCCTGATGCGCGACGAGTACGCGGTCGTGGTGACCTTCGCGCTGTCGCTCCTGCTCATCAATCTCGTCGACAAGGTGGTCGGGCCGTACCCGCAGCGCGGGCCGGGTCTGGTCGACGTCCCCCGCATGGCCCTGGGACCTATCATGCTCTCCGGCCAGAAGCTGGTCGCGACCGGCATGTCGATCGCGATGATCGCGGGCCTAGTTCTGTTCCTGCGCTACTCGTTATGGGGCCGGCAGATCCAGGCGCTCGCGCAAAACCGCCTCGGCGCGTCGCTCGCGGGCATAGACACGGCGCGCGCCTCGAGCCTCGTGTTCGCGCTCTCGGGCGCGCTCGCGGCGCTCGCAGGCGCCTTGCTCGCGCCCATCATCAACGCCTCGCCCGACGTCGGCGCCTTTCCGGCGATCAAGTCCTATGTCATCGTCGTGCTCGGCGGCATGGGTTCGATGCCCGGTAGCATCGCCGCGAGCCTCGCGCTCGGCGTGCTGGAGAGCTTCGGCGCGGTCTACATCTCCTACGATTACCGCGACACCTTCGGCCTGGTGATCCTCATGCTGGTGCTGATCTTCCGCCCGCAAGGCCTGTTCGGCGAGCGCGGGCGCGAGGTGTGATGGACAGCTCCGCGCGGCGCATGGCGATCGAGTTCCGGCTCTCGCTCGGCCTGCTCGCGCTGCTCGCGCTCGCGCCGCTCGCGATCGACAATCCCTACTGGCTCGGAGTGCTCATCGTTTCGATGTACTTCGCGCTGCTCGCCGCCGGCTGGAATCTGCTCGCCGGCTACTCCGGCCAGTTCTCGATGGCGCCCGCCTGCTTCGCCATGATCGGCGCCTATACCACGGGGCTGCTCGCCTACCAATGGAAAATCGCGCCATCGCTCGGCATCCCCGCCTCCATCCTCGCCGCCGGCGCGATCGGCGCGATCCTCGGGCTCATCGTGCTGCGACTGCGCGGGCCGTATCTCGCGCTCACCACGCTCTCGTTCGCCGAGATCATGCGGCTCGCAATCGGCAATTCCTACGGCTTCACCCGCGGCGACCTGGGCCTCAACGTGCCCGGCCTCCTCGAGAGCCGGCTCGCGTACTACTACGTGTTCGTGGCGGTGCTCGTCGCCGCTCAAGGCGGGCTGTACCTGCTGCTGCGCTCGCGCGCCGGATTGTTCCTGCAGGCGATTCGCGACGACGAAATCGCCGCCGCCAGCCGCGGCGTGGACGTGGTGCTGTGGAAGACCGTCGCCTTCACGCTTAGCACCGCCTTGAGCGGCCTCGCGGGCGCGCTGTACGCGCACTTCAGCCAACTGGTGAGCCCGGAGCTCGGGCTGATCTCGCAGACCGGCCTGGTGATCTGCATGGTCGTGATCGGCGGAATCGGCAGCCTCGTCGGCCCGCTTGCCGGCGCGCTGCTCGTCTACGTCAGCTCGGAGATGCTGCGCGAGGCGGGCGGGATCCAGCTTATCGTGTTCGCGCTGCTGGTGATCCTGATCGCGCGCTTCTTCCGCGAAGGGCTGTGGGGACTCGCGCGACGAGCCTTGGGAAAGGCGGCGGCATGAGCTCGAGCTGCCTCGCCGTCTCCAACGTGTCGCGCGTCTTCGGCGGCCTGCGCGCCGTCGACCGCGTGAGCTTCGCCATCGGCCGCGGCGAGCTGGTCGGCCTCATCGGGCCGAACGGCTCGGGAAAGACGACCCTGCTCAACATTCTCTCCGGGCAGCAGCGGGCCGACGCGGGTGAGGTGCGGCTCGAGGACGAGTCCATCCAGGGACTGAAACCCGAGCGCATCGCGGTGCGCGGCCTGCAGCGGATGTTCCAGCTCACGCGCGTGTTCCGCCGCATGAGCGCGCTCGACAATCTGATGACGGCGGGCCGTGCCCTCGGCCTTGCGTACGCCGGGGCGCTCGTCCGCGCCGAGCGGCTGCTCGAGGAGCTGACGCTCTCGCGCGTGCGCGACCTGGACGCGGGCCAGCTCTCGGGCGGCCAGCAGAAGCTGCTCGAGTTCGGCTGCTGCTTCATGTCGTCGCCGAAGATCGCGCTGCTCGACGAGCCCTTCGCCGCCGTGCACCCGGCCATGAAGGAGACGATGGCCCACTTCATCCGGGTGCGCCACGCCGACGGACAGACGTTCCTCGTCGTCAGCCACGACATGCCGGTGATCGTCGAGCTCTGCCCGCGCACGATCTGCATGAACGCCGGCGCCGTCATCGCCGACGGCCCGACGCGCACGGTGCTGAACGAGCGCTCGGTGATCGAGGCGTATCTGGGTGGCGAAACATCAACCGCATGAGCGCGCTGCTCGAAATGTCCGGCGTCACCGCCGGCTACGCCGCCGACATCGACGTCCTGCGCAACGTCACGCTAGTCGTGGAGACAGGGCGCATCACCGGGCTCATCGGCTTGAACGGCGCGGGCAAGTCCACGCTGATGAAGACCCTCTGCGGTTTTCTGCGCCCGAAGGCAGGAGCCGTCCGTTACGACGGCGCCGACGTGACCGGCATCGCACCGCACCGGCTCATCGATCGCGGCATCGGATACATCCCGCAGGAGTCGAGCCTGTTTCCCTACATGAGCGTGGCCGACAACCTGCACCTGCCGCTCGAGCACTTGGCGCGCGCGCATGCGCAAGGGCTGGACGTCAAGGCGCGCTTCGACGAGATGCTCGCGCACTTCCCGGCGATCCGGGAGAAGCTGCGCGCCCAGGCGGGCGACCTCTCCGGCGGCCAGCAGAAGATGGTTGAGTTCGCCAAGGCCTACGTGGTGCGCCCGCGGCTGTGCCTCGTCGACGAGCCGAGCATCGGCCTCGCGCCCAGGATCGCCGCCGAGGTGTACGGCTGGATCGACCTGTTCACCGCGCAGGGCATGACCATCCTGCTGGTGGACCACAACGTGCGCCGCGTGGTGCGGATGTCCGAGTACATCTACGTGCTGAGCCTGGGCGAGATCACCGCCCAGGGAAAGCGCAAGGACTTCGAAGGCGACCTGCACGAGCAGGTCAGGTCGTGGCTGGGGGTGAATTTCTAGGTAACATGAGCACATGACCGAACGCAAACGCGCCACCACCAAGGCCTACCAGAATCCGGGCTTCCTCGAAAGCAAGGACGCCCGGGCGCTCCGCATCCTGTCGGAGTATCTCGAGCCCAAGAGCCGCTTCGACTACCACCGCGTCGACGACACCATCGTGTTCATGGGTTCGGCGCGCGTCCAGTCGCGCGAGGCCGCCGAGGAAATGCTGGGCAAGGCAAAGGAGGGCAAGGACCTGGAGCTAGCGCAAATGGCGCTCAAGATGTCCGCCTACTACGAAGCCGCCCGCGAGCTCGCTTCGCGCCTCACGAAATGGTCCAAGGCGCTCGACCAGGAGGAGCGCCGCTTCGTGGTGTGCACCGGCGGCGGTCCCGGAATCATGGAGGCGGCGAACCGCGGCGCCGCCGAGGCAAAGGGCATGAACGTCGGCCTCACCATCTCCATCCCGGTGGAGGAATTCGACAACCGCTACGTCACGCGCGAGCTCGCCTTCCACTTCCACTACTTCTTCATGCGCAAGTTCTGGTTCGCCTACCTCGCGAAGGCGGTGATCGTTTTTCCGGGCGGCTACGGCACGCTCGACGAGCTGTTCGAGCTCTTGACGCTGGTGCAGACGCGCAAGATGAAAAAGCCCATGCCGATCGTCCTCTTCGGCACCGAATACTGGCGCGAGGTCATCGACTTCGACGCGCTCGCGCGCCACGGCACCATCAACCCCGAGGACATCGACCTCGTGCACCGCACCGACTCGGTCGACGACGCCTACGACTGGGTCGTCCGCCAGCTCACCGAGAAAGCGCTCGGGCAGCCCGGGGCGACGTTGTAGGCGACTGACTTCGTCGCCGCAGATCAACCTGAAGAAGGAGGAGAACCATCATGACCAACGCAGCACTTGTCGGAATCGCAGCCCTGCTCCTGCGCCTGTCGCTGGGGATCATGTTCTACGCCCATGCCTGGCTGAAGATCAAGGTGTTCACGCCGGCGGGCACGGTGAAGTACTTCGAGTCGCTAGGCGTGCCGGGGTGGCTCGCCTACGTCACCATGGCGGCCGAGATCGCGGGCGGGACGCTGCTCATCCTCGGCATCGAGACGCGCTGGGTCGCGCTTCTGCTCGTGCCGCTCATTCTCGGCACGATCTACCTCGTGCACGGCAAGAACGGCTGGGTTTTCGCCAACAAGGACGGTGGCTGGGAATATCCGGCCTTCTGGGCCGTGGGCCTGGTCGTGCTCGCGCTGCTCGGGGACGGGTCCGCAGCGCTCGGACCCATGCTGGGGCTCAACTGAAGCCTGACCGCGTCGCAACACCGACGCGGAATATTCACTTCCCGAGCGCGGCTTCGACCGCCTTGTGCAGGCGTTCCAATCCGAAGGACACGTCCTCCACCGCGCCGTTGACGAAAAACCCGGGCGTGGACCGCACGCCGCTCTTCGCGCCGCCGTCGATGTGCTCGTGCACCCGCTGCAGGTAGAGGTGCTCCTTCATCTCGTAGTCGTACCGATCCAGGTCCAGCTCGGCCTGCAGCGCGTACTGCCTCAGGCTGTTGGCCTTCAGGTGCAGCTGGTGCCCGAACAGCAGGTCGTGCATCGGCCAGAACTTGTGCTGCGCGCCCGCCGCCTCGGCGGCCTCCGCCGCGAGCTCGGCGTGAGGATGCACTTCCACCAGCGGGAACTGCCGGAACACGAAGCGCATGCGGTCCCCGAAGTGCTTGAGCAGCATTTTCACGGCGGGATAAGCCTGGCCGCACGACGGGCACTCGAAATCCCCGTATTCGACGACGGTCACCTTCGCCGAGATCGGTCCGAGGACGTGATCGGTGTGATTGACCGGGACGGCGAGCGTAAACGGCTGGGATCGTTGCATGGGGGTCTTCCTTCGGGTCGAAGCGGGATGATATTGCATTCACAGGATAATCGCCGGCGCGAAAAACTGCGGCGGCACTCAGTGAAACCTGGTTTGTCTCCCGTCCGTCGCCGGGGTTTGAATCAGCACCGTCCGAGCGGTTGAGCGCGCCGTTCCGCGTACAATGCGCGCCTTGCGAGTTGAAATCCCATGATCCGCCTCTCCCAAGTCACGCTCCGCCGCGGCACGAAGACCCTGCTCGAAGGCGCCGATGTCGCGCTCAATCCCGGCGACAAGATCGGCCTGATCGGCGCGAACGGCTCGGGGAAGTCGAGCCTGTTCGCGCTCCTGCGCGGCGAGCTGCACGCGGACAAGGGCGAGGTCGATTACCCGGCGCGCTGGCGCGTCGCCTACGTCGCGCAGGAAACGCCCGCGCTGGAACGCACGGCGCTCGACTACGCGATCGACGGCGATACGACGCTGCGCCGGCTCGAACGCGAGCTCGCCGCGGCCGAAGCGGTTGATGACGGCCACTTGATCGGCGAGCTGCACGCAGCGATGGGCGACGCCGATGCGTACACGGTCCGCTCGCGCGCGGAGCAGCTGCTGCACGGCCTCGGTTTCACGCACGAGCAGATGGGCGAGCCCGTGGCGAGCTTCTCCGGCGGCTGGCGCATGCGGCTGAATCTCGCGCAGGCGCTGATGTGTCCCTCGGACCTGCTGCTGCTGGATGAGCCGACCAACCACCTCGACCTCGACGCCATCCTCTGGCTCGAGGAGTGGCTCAAGCGCTACGCCGGGACGCTTCTCATCGTCTCGCACGACCGCGACTTCCTGGACGGCGTGGTGGAGGTCGTCGTGCACATCGACGCGAAGAAGCTCAGGCGCTACTCGGGCAACTACTCGAGCTTCGAGCGCCAGCGCGCCGCCGCGGTGGTGCTCGCCGCGGCGCAGTTCCAAAAACAGGAACGCGAGCGCGCCCACCTGGAATCCTTCATCAACCGCTTCAGGGCGAAGGCCACCAAGGCGAAGCAGGCGCAAAGCCGAATGAAGATGCTGGCGAAGATGGAGGAGCTGGCCCCCCTGCACGTCTCTGCGCCCTTCTCGTTCGAGTTCCGCGAACCGCTGAAAGCGCCCGATCCGCTGCTGGTGCTGGAAGACGCGGACGCCGGCTATAAAACGGAAGGCGAGCCGGACAAGGTCGTCGTGCGCGGCATCAACTTCTCGCTGCAGAGCGGCCAGCGCTACGGCCTTCTCGGCATCAACGGCGCGGGGAAATCGACGCTCATCAAGACCATCGCCGGGGAGCTCGCACCGCTCGCCGGCAAGGCGATCTTCAACAAGGGCCTCGCGGTCGGCTATTTCGCGCAGCACCAGATCGAGATGCTGCGCCACGACGAATCGCCGCTCTGGCACCTCTCGCGCATTGCAACGAACGTGCGCGAGCAGGAGCTGCGCAACTATCTCGGCGGCTTCAACTTCCCCGGCGACATGGCGACGACCTCGATCGCAACCTTCTCCGGGGGCGAGAAGGCGCGGCTCGCCCTCGCGCTCATCGTGTGGCAGCGCCCCAACCTGCTCCTGCTCGACGAGCCGACCAACCACCTCGATCTGGAGACGCGCGAGGCGCTGACGGTGGCGCTCGCCCAGTTCGAAGGCACGCTCGTGCTCGTCTCGCACGACCGGCACCTCTTGCGCGCCACCACCGACCAGTTCCTCATCATCGCCGAGGGCCGCCTCGCGCCCTTCGACGGCGACCTCGAGGACTACCGCGACTGGCTGTTCAAGACCAAGCTCGCACCCACGGAGGAAGCGGTGCCTTTGCCCGAGGCGAAGAAACCTGCCGCCGCGGCGCCGCCGGCCGCTCCGGCCCGCCGCGAGCAGAAGCGCAGGGAAGCGGAAGCGCGCCAGCGCCAGTCCGCGGCGAGGAAGCCGATCGAGTCGCGCATCAAGCGGCTGGAAGAGAAAATGGCGAAGCTCAACGCGCAGAAGGCCGCGATCGACGCGCAGCTCGCCGACCCGGCGAGCTATGGCGAGGCGCAAAAGGACGCCCTGAAGACGCTGATCCTCGACCAGGCCTACGTTGCGCGGGAGCTGGCGCAGCTCGAAGCCGAATGGCTGGAGCAGCAGCAGCGGCTGGGGCAGGTGACCGCTTAGTCGGGCCGTCAATCCCCCGCGGAACGGACCCGGCCCCGCAGCTTCTTGACTTCGCCGCGCCGGGTCTTGCCTTCGAGGCGCTTTTTCTGCGAGCTTCGGGTCGGCCGGGTCGGCCTGCGCTGCCGCGGAACGACCGCCGCGCGCGCCACCAGCTGGTGCAGCCGGGCGAGCGCCTCTTCGCGGTTGCGCTCCAGGCTGCGGTGCTGCTGCGACTTGATGACGAGCACGCCCTCGCGCGTGATGCGCTGATCGCGAGAACCCAGAAGCCGCGACTTGATGGGCTCGGGGAGCGAGGAGGCGCGGATGTCGAAGCGCAGGTGCACCGCCGAAGACACCTTGTTGACGTTCTGGCCGCCCGCCCCTTGCGCGCGGACCGCGCTGATTTCGATTTCCGCCTCGGGGATCGCGATCGCGAAGGAAGAGTCCGGCATGGCCCTCTATTCTGCCTCGCCGCGGGATCGGCGGCTTGCGCGCCGCGTCCGCGTCCGTTAACCTGACCCGGCCCGCCGTTCCCGACAAGGAGAAGCCATGAACGAGGCTCAATACCCGCCCAGACTGCTCTTCCCGGCTCTCAGGCCCCTTTACGTGTCCCTCGAGCCGCTGTCGTGGCTGCTCATCCGCTGCGCCTGCGGCTTGATTCTCGCCGTGCACGGCTGGGGCAAGATCTCCCGCGGCGCGGAGGCGATGGCGCCGACGTTCGCGAAGCTCGGATACGAGCACCCCGTCGCTCTCGTCTATCTCCTCATCTTCGTCGAGTTCTTCGGCGGAATCGCCATCGCCGCCGGATTGTTCACGCGCTTCTTCGCGGCTGCGGTCGCGATCGAGATGGCGGTGATCACCTTCGTCCATTATTGGTCCAACGGATTCTCCTGGCTCAACCGCGGCTACGAGTACACCTTGTTGTGGGGGCTGGTCGCGCTCGCCATATGCTGGCGCGGCGGCGGGCCCTACTCGCTCGACCGCAGAATCGGCATCGAGCTGTAGCCTTGAAAGTCTGAGTTGACCGACCCGCATCGCCGCGGAGCGCCACCCTCCGCCCCGCCGCAATCCTTCGCCGCGCTCCGGCATCCCGGCTACCGCGCCTATTTCGCCGGCTCGGCGCTGGCGATGATGGCCGATTCAATCGAGCACGTGATCAGCTACTGGATCATTTTCCAGAAATTCCATTCGCCGGCGCTGGGCGGCTTCGCGATGCTCTCGCACTGGCTGCCGTTTCTCTTCTTCTCGGTGCTCTCGGGCGCGCTCGCCGACCGCTTCGATCCGCGGCGCATCATCCAGATCGGCATGCTCCTCTTCATGGCGGCCTCGCTCGGCTGGGGCGTGCTGTTCCTCACCGACAGGCTGGAGATGTGGCACGCCGCGGCGCTTCTCGTCATACACGGATTCGCCGGCGTGTTCTGGCACCCTTCCGCGCAGGTTTTGATCCACGACATCGTCGGCACGCCGAATCTCCAGAGCGCGGTGCGGCTCTCCGCCACCGGCCGGTATCTCGGGCTGCTCTTCGGCCCTGCGGTGGGCGGGGCTTTCCTTCTCGTCTTCGGGCCGGCCTACGGATTGCTGCTGAACGCGCTCATCTATCTACCGCTCGCGTGGTGGCTGTGGAAAGCGCCCTACGGGCCGCGCTTCAGGAAAGGCGCACCTGCGCCGGTGCGCGCCGTGAAGGGCTTGAGCGATGTCGTTTCGACGATCCGCGACATTTCCGGCAGCCGCACCATCGTCTCGATGATCCTGCTCGCGGGCCTCACCTCGTTCTTCGTCGGCAACGGCTACCAGCCGCAGATGCCGGAATTCGCGCACGACCTCGGCCACGGCGATCCCGACCTTTCCTACAGCATGCTGCTCGCGGCCGACGCGGCGGGAGCCCTGTTCGCGGGATTCCTGCTCGAGAGCCGCGGCCTTCTGCAGGCCAAGCCGCGAACGGCGCTGCTCCTCGCGATGCTGTGGTGCTGCGCCATCGGCGGCTTTGCCGCCTCGAAGTCCTACGCGCTCGCGCTCGCGGTTCTGTTCGCCGTGGGCTTCCTCGAGCTTTCGTTCAACGCCATGGCGCAAACGCTGGTGCAGCTGCACGCGCCTGCGCCGATCCGCGGCCGCGTGATCGGGCTCTATATCCTGTGCGCTCTGGGCATGCGCGCCTTCTCGGGCATCACCATCGGCGTCGTGGGCGGGCTCATCGGCATCCACTGGTCGCTCGCCCTTTCCGCCCTGCTGCTGCTCGCGGTGACCACGGCATTGTTCGCGTTTACGCTGGGCCGGGCGCGCCCGACATGAAAACGCTCCAGACATCGCACGGCGCCGATTCCCCGTACGCCTGGACCCGCTCGCGCGGGGAGCCGGGTCCCTCGCGGAGCTTGACCTGTCTTGAAGGAGAACCCCATGCGCTACGAGCTCTATTACTGGCCTTCGATACAAGGACGCGGAGAATTCGTGCGGCTCGCCCTGGAGGAAGCGGGCGCCGACTACATCGATGTCGCACGAACGCCGCTGCGCGGCGGTCCGATGTTGATGCGTTTCCTGGAAGGCAAGGCCGACGGACATCTGCCGTTCGCTCCGCCGTTTCTGAAAGCGGGGAAACTCGTGATCGCGCAGACGGCGAACATCCTCCTATGGCTCGCCCCGCGCCACGGCCTGGTGCCAAAGAGCGAGGCGTTCCGGCTCTGGGCGCACCAGCTCCAGCTCACGATCTCCGACTGGCTCGTCGAAGTGCACGATGCACACCACCCCCTTGGCGGAACGTTTTATTACGAGGACCAGAAGCCGGAGGCCAAGCGCCGCGCCGCGAACTTCACCACCGAGCGCCTGCCGAAATTCCTCGGCTACTTCGAGCGGGTGCTCGAGCGTGAAAAAGGCGGCTGGCTTCTCGGCAAGGCGTTTTGCTACGCGGACTTGTCGCTTTTCCAGATGATCGCGGGATTGCGCTACGCTTTTCCCGGCGCGATGCACAGGTTTGCGCCGAAATACCCGCGCCAGCTCGCGTTGCACGATCGCGTCGCGGCGCGAAAGCCCATCGCCGCTTACCTCGCGTCGAAGCGGCGCATCGCCTTCAACCAGCACGGCATCTTCAGGCATTATCCGGAACTCGACGGTTAGCCGGAGCTAGCGTCTTGCGATGATGATCCGGCGCACGTCGCGCGCCACGATGCGCCCGGGCAGCCCTTTCTTTCGCAGCCTCTCGTAGAGAAGCGGCGTCATGATCGCAAAGGCTTCCGGGTGCCCCTGCCAGCGTTCCAGGAACTCGTCGACCGATCCGACGTATTTCCCCGGCTCGGCCGCGATGCCCGGCGCGAGCTCGTCCTTGTAGCCGACCAGCGTCACGGGGCGCCCGAGATAGAAGGGAACGCTCTGATCGAAGCTCGCCACGCTGTAGAAGGGCGATTCCGGCGGAAACCGCAATTTTCCCCCGACCACGGTTTCCATGAGCCGCTCCGAAGAGTAGCGCTCGTCGAGAACGTGCGTGCCCGAGAGCGCGAGCTGGACGGCGAGCAGGCTGCCCAGCCCGAGAACCGCGAGGGACGCTTCCTGCAGCGAGCGCCGCAGCAGCCGGAGCGCGGCCAAACCTGCCGCCGACAATGCCAGTCCGGCCGCGAGAAGCCAGATCGAATACCCGGCGTTGAATCCCGTCCACGACAAGCGTGCGCTCGGAATCGGAAGCGCAGCGGCCAGCAGCGCCAAGGCGAGGCCGGCCGCGACGCAGGCAACAGCAGGCGCCCGGCGCGCGCGCTCGGACAAGGCCGGGTAATGCCGCGCGAACAGCAGAAGGATCGCCGGAACCGCGGGCAGCACGTAGCCGGGCAGCTTCGAGTGCGACGCGCTGAAAAAAACGACCACCACGCCGGCCCAGATGACGAGAAAGCGGTCGAGTTTGAATCCCGAAAGAGCCGAAGCTCTCCACGCCCTTGCGAACGCTGCCGGGATGCTCGGCGTCCAGGGCAGCAGCCCGACGAGCAGCACGGGACCGAAGTACCACCATGGACCGGGCCGGTGGTGATCGGGCAGCAGGTAGCGTTCGAAATGCTCGCGGATGAAAAAGAAATGAAAGAATTCGGGGTTCCTCTGCTGCGCCAGCACGAACCACGGCAGCGCGATCGCGCCGAACACGCACAAGCCCGGGACCCAATGCAGCCGCCGAAGGAGCGACAGGTCACGCTCGACCGCGAGATACGCGAGCAGCGACAGGCCCGGGATCGCGATCCCCACGATGCCCTTGCTCAAGACGGCGCACGCCACCGCAGCCCACGCGAGGAGCATCCAGCCCCGCTCAGCGCGCAGGGAAATGTCCGGGCGCCGGCTCAAAAGAAAACCCAGCATCGCGACGGTCAGAAAGAACGTCAGCCCCATGTCCAGAGTCAGGAACTGTCCGCCGAGAAAGTATCCCCAGCAGCCGGCGAACGTCAGCGCGGTCGGGAGCCACGGCGAGCGGGGCGCGAGGCGATATCCCGCGAACGCCGTGAGCAAGATCCCGAGGAAGCCGGTGTAGGCCGGCCACAGACGCGCCGTCCACTCGTCCACCCCGAGCACTGCGAACGCACTCGCGGTCGCCCAGTACTGCAGCGGGGGCTTCTCCAGGTACTTGATCCCGTTGAGCCGCGGCGTCACCCAGTCGTTCGAATCCAGCATCTCGCGCGCAATGTCGGCGTAGCGCCCTTCGTCGGGAGTGAACAGTCCGCGGTACTCGAGCCCCGCGAACCATAGCAAGGCGCAGATCAGGAAGGCGCTCGCGATCCATCGGGACCGGGAGCCGGAGGCGGCAAACATCATGGGTGTGCGCGGAGCGTCAGCATGAACCGCTCCGCCTTGCGGGGCGCTGACGCGGAGCTGTCGGTTGCCTGTCGGGATCGCTATACAATCGCAGGTCCCGCCCCGGACGCGCGCGGCTAGCGCGGGTTCCTGGGGCCATCGCAGTAAGCGACCACGACGCCGGAACGCGAATGGAAGACCGCCGAAAAGTCATGTCCTGGGCGCTGTACGACTGGGCGAATTCCGCGTTCGCCATCACGGTGATGTCGGCGTTTTTCCCGTTGTTCCTGAAGCAATACTGGAGCGACGGCGCGGATGCCACGCTCACGACTTTTCGATTGGGCCTCGCCAATTCCATCGGCAGCGTCGCCATTGCGCTCCTTTCCCCTATTCTCGGCGCCATCGCCGACCAGGGCGGGACGAGGAAGCGCCAGCTGATTTTCTTCGCTGCGATGGCGATCGTCATGACCGGCGCCCTGCAATTCGTGGTGCGCGGCGACTGGCCGCTCGCGATCGCGCTCTACGTCCTCGCGGTGATCGGCTTCTCCGGCAGCAATTCCTTCTACGACGCACTGCTCGTGAGCGTCGCCGACGAACCCGAATTCGACAGGGTGTCCAGCCTCGGTTTCGCCCTGGGCTATCTCGGAGGCGGCTTGCTCTTCGCCTTCAATGTCGCGATGGTCCTGTGGCCCGCTCGCTTCGGCCTCGCCGATGCCTCGGAATCGGTGCGCTTGTCGTTCGGCATGGTCGCCCTGTGGTGGGCGATCTTCTCAGTTCCCCTGCTCGCCTTCGTCAAGGAGCCCGAGGCGGCGGGCCGCCTGTCGGGCTGGTCGGCGGCAGCGGCCGGGATCGGGCAGCTCGCGGCAACGTTTCGGGACATTCGGCGCTTGCGGATCGTCCTGCTCTTTCTGCTCGCCTACCTGCTCTATATCGACGGGGTCGGTACGATGGCCCGCATGGCGCTCGACTATGGCATGGCTCTCGGCTTCGACGAGAGGAAGCTCATCGTCGCGCTGCTGGTCACGCAGTTCGTGGGTTTTCCCGCTTCCATCGCCTTCGGCCATCTCGGCGGGCGATTCGGCCCGAAGGCCGGGATCACCATCGGCCTCGGCACTTACATTGCGGCCACGCTCTGGGCTTATTGGATGGAAAGCACCTGGGAGTTCTACGCGCTGGCGGTCGTGATCGGGCTGGTGCAGGGCGGCGTGCAGTCGCTGTCGCGGTCGCTTTTCGCGCGCATCACGCCGGCTGCGAGAGCCGGGGAATTCTTCGGCTTCTACAACATGCTCGGAAAATTCGCGGCGGTGATCGGGCCGCTGCTGATGGGCTCAGTCGCCCTCGCAACCGGCAGCTCGCGCGCCGCGGTCCTCGTCATCGTGGCGCTGTTTGTCGCGGGCGGGATCCTGCTGTATTTCGTCGACGAGCGCGAGGGCGCGCGGCTGATACGGGGGGCTAAGGCGCCGTAAACACGTTGTTGACCCTGAATTCCATGCTCGCGGTCGCACCGGCGGCCGAGGCGGAGGGGGGCACCGATAGGAACGCCCCCAATGTCCTCCCCGGCGAATTCGCCGGCTTTGCGTAAGGCGCCGCCGTGGTCATGTGCGTGTTGACCGTCGTGGGATCCACCACGACTGGCGTCCCGCCATCCACCTGGAAGGTCAAGAAGTGAGTCACGGGATCCGACTTCATGGTCAGCGTGTGCGTGTTGCCAGTGACCGTGGCGGGACCCTTCGGGACTATGCTGTTCGCGAAACTGGACAACAGGGTGGACGACAGGGGTTGCGTCGTGTTGTTCCAGCGAAGGACCTGGAAGCGTGCCACATCCGCGACGCAATCCAGAAACAAGTACGCCTGAATGTCGCCGACCAGACTGTTGGGCTGGTTGGTATTGGGCGGAGTCGTGCCAGGCGTGCCGTCATTGTAGAAAGTCCCTTCCAGCGATACTCGATTGGTGCCGGACAGGGAGTTGCTACAGGCCGAGACTGTCACGTCGGCCTGCAAGGTGGTAAGGTCGGCCGGGTTTTGGAACACGGTCCCTTGAAAGTTGTTAAGGCCGGCAGTGCTCAGGCTGGTGATCTGGGTGTGGACGGCCAGGCTGCTCACGGTCAAGTCCAGCGAGGTCTTGCCCGGTGTGGTCCACTTGGCCTCGCTCAGCTCCGTCGGGCCGCTGTTTGCGCCCGTCCCGCTGAAATCGTCCCAGAGTGTGGCCGCCGCGTCGTTGAACCCTACCTGCACGTTCCCGAACCTGGCGCTCATGGTGCCGTCGGAGCCGCCCAGCGCCGAATTGTCGGCGGATTGCGTTCTCAACGCGGCAAAAGAAAATCCGGGACCCGCCAGGGGATTGGCTCCGAGCGCCGTCCAGTTGGCGTTTCCGGCCAAGTAGGCGCTGGGATCAGCCGTCCCAGCGACTCCGGCGCCGAACGTGCCGCCCGCGAAAGACCAAGAGAGGACTCCCGCGGATTCGTCCAGCGAAGCGCTTACTGTGTAGCTCGTGTCGTAGGCCGCAGCGGCGTCCGCCTCGATTCCATTTGCGTCAGGCGTGAATCCGGCCGGATCCACAAAGGCAATGCCGGTGGAGATCCGGGAAGTGCAACTGGCGTTGTCGCAATGAAACACGCGGCGGAATGCCTGCAACCCGCTGCCTGCGTCCACCAGCCCGACCTGGATAATGGTCGCGTCTAACAGTCCTCCGGGAAAAATCAACCGGTTGGCAGGAGGCTGGTACACCAGCTGCACCAGGGCGCGGATCTCGGCGTTGCCCGTGCGCGATGACGTCGCGGCGGGCACGGTGACGCCCGCCTTCAGCGTCGTGACGCGTTGCGCGCCCGAGTCGACGTTGATTGTCGTCTGGTAGTTCAGGCCCTGGATCGAGCGCGATTCCATGTTGGATATCTGCGAACTGAGTACGAGCGCGCCCCCCGAGACGCTGCGGCCGAACAAGGGTGTTCGCCACTTGTTGCCGTCGAGTGTAGCGCCGCACAGGGGATCGTACATCGTCAGCCCGGCTGTGGAGGCCACTGTCGGTACTGCGCAGACGCCCGAGGAAAGCACGCTCTCGCCGCCCGCGTTCACCGCCGTGACCGCGGCAAACACCGGGGTGCCGTTGGTGAGCGAGGACAGCGTCGCGCCGGTAGCGGCGACGTTGGTCCTGGCGCTGGCGGTCGTGACCGGCGCGGTCGATGAGGTATACACGTTGTAGCTGGTCGCTCCCGAGACTGCGGGCCAGGAAAGAGTCGCTTGCCCGTTCCCGGGCAGTGCGGTCACTCCGGTTGGCGCTGCCGGTGCGACGGGCGTGTTGTCGCCGCCGCCCGATGAGCTTCCACACGCGGTGAGAACGATCAGCGCCGCCCCGCACAGGGACATCAGTCCGATTTTAAGCATGTTATTTCCTCCCATCGTCGATGCAGAATGGCGGTGTCCGAAATTCACACCTAAACACCGTCTCCATGTTGCGCAAGCGCTGCACGACCCACAATCCCATGATCCGGTGAGACGAAGACCGGATGCGGCTATGAGTCGCCGTGCCGCCAGGCTCTGCCGGGCATCTGCGGCTCCACGGCCCGCATCACCGCAGCGGTCGCGGAATGGACGTCGAGCTTGCGGTAAGCATTTTTGATGTGGCTTCCGACGGTGTTGAGCGACACGCCGAGCTTGTCTCCGATCTGCGAATAGCTCAGGCCGTTCGCCAGCAGGCAGACGACATCCGACTCGCGCGCGGTCAGCGCAGCTGCCGCCTCATGCGCGAGCGTCCGCGCGTGCAGGCGTTCCACAAGCTTTCTTGCAACGAGCGAACTGAGGGGCGAGCCGCCTGCGCGGAGGTTCAGCGCGTGCGCGACCAGCTCGCGCGCATCACAGGGCTCGAGCACACAACCCGCTGCGCCCGCCTCGATGGCGGCGATCAGCGCTTCTTCCGTGCCAGGCGCAGCGACCAGCAGGATCTGGCAGTTCGCCAGCGCGCGCTTGGCGGCTCGCACGAATTCCACGCCGCTCATGTCGGGCAGTGGTAAACCGACGAGCAGCACGTCCGGCCGCCAGGCGGCGAGACGCGCCAGGGCTTCGCGACCGCTCGCCGCGCAATCGGCAAACAGGACTTGCGGCTCGGCGCCGATCGCGGACGCGATCCTCTCGCGTGCATCACGATCTTGCGTTACGAGAAGCAATCGGACGCTGGGATTTTTGCAGTCCACTGGCGACGTGTTACTGCAGTTGGTGGGCTAGCTGACGAACTTCTTCCAGGACCGGACCGGTCGCTTCGACAGGTCTTCCCGGCTCCTTGACAGCTCCGTCCGGGAGCCTCGGCGAGTAGGCAGACCAGATACTGTCGGCTAGTGCATCGACAGCTTCATCTATTTCCCGGCGGGCAAGCTCATCATCCTTTGCGGTCCAGGCGAGGGAGGAAAATTCATACCGATGCTCCGTCGGTTCCCATTCAGCTCCCGTGGACGGAAATGCTTGCGCCTGCGCAACTATGGAGACGCCTGTGCGCTTGCGGGAATAATCCGGTTGCGCGACTTTCATCCGAACGACGAGTCGGGGAGGTGTAACTTCGGTCGCGGCTGGAACAGAGGGCGCTTCCGGCAAACGGGATATCCGCGCTGCGAGGGATGCGCCCGTGGCTCGCTCTTTCAGCATCGCGGCAAGTCGCACGCTGTCCTGCTCTGGAATCAAGGAGGGTTCTCGCGCCGAGGCCACAGTGCGACGGATTCCCTGAACCACCGCGATCGTGACGGCACCTACCGCCACGCACACCGGTAAGAAAAAGGCGCATAGCACTATCACTCTCGGATCCGCCCCACCAATCCCGAAACTCATCTTGGTGCGCGAGTCTATTCTCGCTGAGCGCTGTTCCTCGAACTGTGCCCGCTCTTCCGGAGTCATATCAATGCCAGTAAGTTCGATGGGATGCTCGTCCACGACAATTCGCGGCACGCTTGGCAAGCCTTCGGCGGGAATCGTGTGACCTGCAACTAACACCGGTTTGCGGTCTTTCCCGAGAGCCTTGGCCGAGAGCTGGGCGGCGCAGTCATCGGCCGCCTTACGCAGCTGCGCCCCGAGGGGATTTCCATCGTAGGCCCAGCGCGCGTTGCAAGTCGTTTTCCAGAGGACGGTCGAATCCTCGAGGCGGACCATGCGGGCGCGGACCAAGTAGTTGCCTCGGTAATCGTCGCCCCCCCATTTCATTGTCCGAACGTCGAGGACCACGCCGGTCTTGAAGACATTCTTAAGGGTCTTGACGTCGTCGTTTTGCAGCGGATCCGATACCGTGTCGACGTTCGTCAGCTTGAGGTTTGCTTGGAGTGCACCGACCAAGCGGCTCTTGACGCGCGGTGCTGGATCCTCCGGCTGCTCGCGTTGGGGCCGCGTGCTCTCGCTTACGGCCGGATCCGCGGGTGTGTCAAGGAGTACGGCCGTAGTTGTGGGTTCCCTAGCCGCGAAAATCGTCGCCGGCTGATGGTGGACCGCGTGAATTTTCGGCTGAGACGAAAGCGAAAGCTGGTCATCAGGCGCCAGCTTGTGCGGCCCGGCGCAGCCGGTGACGGAAACAATGAGCAGACTCGCGATGAAACGGTGGTGATTGGTTTTCACGTGTACCTCTCCCTGGGTAGGCATCTTGCGCTTTCACCTCTTTAGCACCGTTCATGCCATTCCATAAGGGATTGATTCCATGGTGTTCTACTCATTAGAAGGTCTCTGCATTGTCCTGACCTCTATCAAATATTGCGCTGCTGTAATACATTTTATGCATGCCACTAGCCCGGCTAGACGCTTCCGATCGCGAATTCTTCGCCGCCCTCGCCGGAGTCGTTTTCGGCAACCCCTTCACCCCGCAGCGCGACCAGCTGATCGTGCGGCTCGCCCCTGGAGCGCCGCTTGGCGATCTGACGAGCGACCGCGAGGCCCTGGCACGGATCGTTGGGCCGCGGCTTGAGCCGTGGTTGCGCGAAGGAGCGACGGCCTTGCAGAAATTGAGCGTCGAAGACCGGCGCTTGCTCGAGCCGGGCTTTCTATATGTCTGTTACCACCGCTGCGTGCCGCAGCTCGACGCTCTGATCGAGCGTCAGGCGGGACAGGGCGGCGCGCCTCTCGCGGTGCCGTTCGGCGACGACGCGATCGCGGACCTGGTGCGCAGCGGCTTTGCGGAGGAGCGCGCGGTGCGTTTTTTCGCGCTGTTTTTCCAGTTGCGGCGCGCGTTCCATTTCATCGAGCGCTCGCTCGCCGGCGAATGCGAATCGATGCGCAGGCTGCGCGAGTCCCTGTGGAACAACGTCGTCACGCACGACATGCGCGGCTACGAGGCCGCGCTCTGGAATCGCATGGAGGATTTCTCGACGCTGCTCCTCGGGGAAACCGGGACCGGGAAAGGCTCCGCCGCGGCCGCGATCGGCCGCTCGGAGTTCATTCCGTACCTACGCGAGCAGCACCGGTTCGCGGCCAACTTCGCCGAGAGCTTCATCACGATCAACCTGTCGCAGTTCCCGGAGACGCTGATCGAATCGGAGCTGTTCGGCCACCGCAAGGGCGCGTTCACCGGCGCGATCGAGCACCACGAGGGCGTATTCGAGCGCTGCAATGCGCACGGCGCGCTGTTCCTGGACGAGATCGGCGAAGCGTCGATACCGGTGCAGATCAAGCTGCTGCAGGTGCTCCAGGAGCGCACCTTCACCGCGCTCGGCGGACACGAGAAGAAACGTTTCTCTGGGCGCGTCATCGCGGCGACGAACCGGCCGCTCGCGGCCCTGCGCCGCGACGGGCGCTTCCGCGACGACTTCTTCTACCGGCTGTGTTCCGACGTGATCGAGGTTCCGACGCTGAGGCAGCGCATCGCGGAATCGCCCGCCGAACTTGAGCAACTGGTGCGGCTGCTGGTCGCGCGCGTCACCGGCGCAAAGGCGCCCGAGCTCGTCGCAGACGTGCTGGAGGCGCTGGGGAGCGGCCTCCCCAGCGGCTATGCCTGGCCGGGAAACGTGCGCGAGCTCGAACAGGCGGTGCGGCGCATCCTGCTCACGGGACGTTACACAGCCGAAGTGCCCCAGGCGGTGCCGGGCGAAGAAGAGACACTGCTCGACAAGCTGCGCGCAGGAGAGCTCACGGCCGCGGAGCTTCTCGCGCGATACTGCGCCCTGTTGTACCGGCGCCTCGGGACGTATGCGGAGGTGGCCAAGCGAACCGGGCTCGATCCGCGCACTTCGCGCAAGTATGTCGAAGGCGGGAGATCAGGAAAGAACGAACGGGAGGCCGATCGAAACGACCTCCCATGAACATGGCATGCCGCTCCATCCGGTTATGGAGCACACTCCGGCAGCAAGGGGGACAATCCATGTTTGCGAGGGCGTTGCGCCGCGCGGCGGCGACCCGACCGTTGCTGGTTTCGCTTCTGCTTGCGCCGGGAGCCAATCCCTCGGCCGCCGAGGCCTTCGATGCCGACGGCCCGATCCAGACTGCTGTAAGGCAGGAGCTTTCGTTCGGCGGGATGGTCCGCGTCAGAGGCCGCGACCCGGGGTTGATCGGGGGCGGGAACGGCGGCACGGGCACTTCGGTCAACTACGACGACGGCGACCTCAACTACGGCCGCGGATTCACATCGCTCGGCGCCCAAGGCCGGACCGTGGTGGACAGCAAATCGGACACGACCGAGCTCAAGCTCGAAGCCGTGTATTTCTACGACTTCATCAACGCCGCCGGAGAGACCGATTTCCACCCCTTGAGCGAGGAGGCGCGCGACCGGGCGGGACGCAACCTGTACTTCAACGAAGCCTATGTCGGATTCAAAGGCGCCGTGTTCGGCGCGCGCCTCGGCAACCAGATACTGCGCTGGAGCGACAGCGCGTCGTTCGGTCACAGCATCGCGCCCGTCAATCCGGTATCCGCTTCCCGCCGCTATCAACCCGGAAACACGGCGAAAGACTCGTATGTGGCCCTTCCCATGCTCGCCGGAAAAATCGAATCCGCGGGCAACTGGACCCTCCAGGGTTTCTATCTGTTCGGTTTCAGTCCGACGGAAACGGAAGCCGCGGGCACGTTCCTGAGCGGCAACGATTACTACTCCCCGGGAGGACGCTACCTCCAGCTGGGCCAGGGGTCGCCCTCGGTTCCCGATACGGATGCGTCGGTCGTCACTCCCGCGACGCCGTTCGGGTCGAAGGTGCCGCGGGACCCCGATCGGAAGCCCGGCAGCAACGGGCAATTTGGCGCGAGAATCGAAACGCCGGAGCTCGGCCCGGCGAAGCTCGTGCTCGCCGGTTACGCCATGCGCGTCCACAGCCGCGAGCCCATCGTGAGCGTGCGAACTGGTACGCTGGGCGGACTGCAGGGCACCACGGCGCCGGACTACACCTCGAGCGGCGCCTACTTCGTCGAGTACGTGCCGGACGTGGCGGTGTTGGGGACTTCCGCCCGCTTTGCGCCCGCAGCGCATTCCCGGCTGAGTCTCGATTATTCGATTCGCCTCAGGCAGCCACTGCAGATCGACGATGATATTCTCATCACCGCCGGCCTCGCGCCGGCGGCCGCAGTCGGCGCCTGCGCGGCCGATCCCGCGAGCGCGCTCTGCACGGGGACGCTGGCGGCGCTGAACCGCAACCCGCTGATCGCCTCGCGGGGCGGCATCACGGCGGCCAACGCGGCAAGCTTTTTCTCGACCGAGATCAGCGGATACGAGCGCTTCAATGTATCGCAGTACGCAGTCTCGTTGGGACAAGGCCTGCCGCCGATCCTGAGCGCGAGACAGTGGTCGCTGGCCGCGGAGGCCGGTGGCGTCTACATCCACGGGTTCAAGGACAAATTTCTCGATGCCAGCGTCAGCGTTCGGCCGGACGCGTCGGGAGGCAGAAGGCAGGGCTTCGCCACGCGCTCCGCATGGGGCTACCGCATCTCGACCCGACTGGATTATGCGAATCTCATGGGGATGCAAAGCGTTTCCCCTTCCCTCACCTGGATTCACGACGTACAGGGAAATGCCCCGATCACCCTGGGAACGCTGCTCGAAGGCAGCCAATCGGCGATCCTGACCGTCGATTTCGGCATCGACAAGTCCCTAGGTGCGCGCGTGTCCTATCGTTCATATTTGAACAAAGGCAACGACGCCGACCGCTTCAGCGACCGGGACTTCGTCTCGTTCTCCGTGACCCAAAAGTTCTAGCTCACCACATGATCATCAAGGTTGCTGCCGCAGTGCTTGCGGCGCTCGCCGCAGGCGAAGCAATTGCGCAGCAATATCCGTCCCGGCCGATCCGCTTCCTGGTCGGTTCGCCGCCCGGCTCGGGCAACGATCTGGTCAGCCGGCTCCTTGCGCAGAAACTCGCCCAGCGCTTCGGCCAGCCCGTCATCGTCGAGCAAAGGCCGGGCGGCGCGGGCCTGCTCGCGAACGACGCCCTCGCGAAATCGCCGCCGGACGGCCACACTCTGGTACTGCTCTCCGGGGCGCATCCGGCGACCGCGGCTCTCAATCGGGCGCTTCCCTACGATCCGGTGCGCGACTTCGGCATGGTGGGAACGGTGGTCGCTTATCCGCTGGTGATTTCGGTCGCGCCGAATTCGGAGATACGTTCGTTCCCGGACCTGATCGCGCGCGCGAGAGATGCGCCGGGCAAACTCACGTATTCGATGACCCCGGGCACTCTGGTGCACCTGCTCGGCGAGTGGATCAACATCGAGGCGGGCACCGCGATACTCGGCGTGCCTTACAAGGGCAGCGCGAACGCCCTGGTGGACGTGCTCGCGGGCCGCGTCGATGCGACCATCGAGACGGGAACCGCTTCGTTCGGGCATATCCGGTCCGGCAAACTTCGCGCGCTAGCCCTGTCTTCGCCGGCGCGCCATCCGGCCATGCCCGGACTGCAGACGATCTCCGAGACGCTTCCCGGCGTGGAAATGAGCTCGTGGCTCGGCCTCGCGGTCCCCGCGGCGACGCCGCGCGCGATCATCGAGCGACTGAACGGCGAAATACGCTCGATTCTCAAGGATAGGGAGGCGCAGCAGCGCCTCGCCGACCTGAGCGGCGTGCCGGCGCCCTCCAGCCCCGAGGAGATGCGCGCGCTCGTCGAGCGCGAGATCGCGCGCTGGAAGCGCGTCGTCGAGCTGAAGAACATCGAGCGGCAGAACTGATCCGCTTGGAAAACCGATGCGTGCCGCCAGATGCTATCTTAGGCGGACGCACATGACGACCCCGGAGCACCCGATGATCCCAATTTCAAGACGCTGGCCGGCGGTGGCGCTGTTCGCGGCACTTTTCAACGCCGCTCCGCTGTGGGCCGCGAGCGCACTCGAGAACGACTACGTGCTCGTCAGCCGCGACGACGCGCCATGCGCCCAGGGCTCGACGCCGGGGTGCGCGGAGCGCGTGATCGTCGCGATGGGCGAGGTCCAGCTGCGGTTCGGCAAGGTGCTGCGCGCGATGCGGCGCGGCGAGGTGGCGGTGTTCAAGGCGGGCGAATCCTACCGGCCGCCGACGGGCGGCGCCTTCTTCGAAGTGGCGATCAAGCCCAACCACCCGCCGGCCAAGTCGCCCGCCGAGATCATCCCGCCGGCGAAGAACACGATCGTGTACGAGGGCGAGCGTTTTTTCATCTACGAGGAGCGGCTCGCGCCGGGGGACACGCGCGAGCGCCACAGCCACAGCCAGCGCGTCGAGATCCGCATCAACCAGGGGCCTTTGCTCCGGCAGATCATCGACGGCAAGGACGCGCCGCAGGAACCGCCGAGCGTGGTGAACTTCCGCGAGCCGATCATCCACAGCGTGACCAACGTCGGCGACATGGCGCTGTGGAACTTCATCCTCGAATTCCGGCCGGCGGGCCGGTGAGTCCACTACCACTACCTATTGCAGGAGCGATCAAGCTCATGGCAGCCAAAAACAGGCCCTTCGTCATCGCGCTCGAAGAGCATTACTGGGACGCAGACGTGGCGAAAACCTTCGGGAGCGGCGAGGCGCGCAGCCCCGAGCTGCGCCGGCGCCTGGACGACCTGGGCGCGCTGCGCATCGAGGAAATGGACGAGGCCGGAATCGACGTGCAGGTGATCTCGCACGGCGCGCCTTCCACGCAGCGTCTCGACGCAGCGACCGCGGTCCCGCTCGCGAAGCGCGCGAACGACCGTTTGCACGAGGCGGTGCGCGCTCATCCCGGGCGCTTCGCCGGCTTCGCCGCGCTGCCCACCGCCGACCCGAAAGCGGCGGCGGACGAGCTCGAGCGCACCGTCACCAAGCTGGGCTTTAAAGGCGCGATGGTGCACGGGCCGACGAACGGGGTCTTTTTCGACGACAAGCGATTCTGGCCGATATTCGAGCGCGCGCAGGCGCTCGACGTGCCGCTCTACATCCATCCGTCGTCGCCGGTGCAGGCGGTCGCCGATGCCTACTACAAGGATTACCTGAAGGACTTTCCCCAGCTCCTCACCGCGGCCTGGGGCTACACCGTGGAGACCGCCACGCACGGCATCCGCATGATTCTATCGGGCGCGTTCGACAGATATCCGGGCCTGAAGATCATCCTCGGGCATCTGGGCGAGTCGCTGCCCTTCTCCGCCTGGCGCATCAACATGGCGCTCTCGCGCGGGGCCGACAAACCCAGCACTTTCCGCGACACTTTCTGCGAGCACTTCTGGATCACCACCAGCGGCAACTTCTCCACCCCCGCGCTGATGTGCTCGATCATGGAGATGGGCGTGGACCGGATCCTCTTCTCCGTGGACTACCCGTTCGTTCCCAACCCGCCCGGCACGAAGTGGATGGCGGACCTGCCCCTCGCCCTCGAGGACCGCACCAAGATACTCTCCGGCAACACGAAGCGGCTGCTCCGGATGTAGGCGGCCTTCGCTTCGCGCACCGCTCTCTTAAAAAAACGCGCGCGCGGGCTCACTGCAGTGCATCGCGCTTTCTGTAATTACGACTACTTCTTTTGCAGCTCCTTCCACGGATCCTTCACCGCGGTGCCCACCGTCTCGATCTCGACGTTGGCGAGCTTGCCGCCGACCCGGCGCACTTCGCGCAGATACTCGTTCTGCACGATGTCGCGGGTGGCCGGGTCGACCGAGATCGGCCCGCGCGGGCTGTTCGGGTCCTTGAAGTTCTTCAAGAGCTCCATGGTCCGGTCGGGATCGAGCTTGCCTTTCTGCTCCTTGATCGCGTACATGATTGCGGCCATGCCGTCGTAGCCGCCGACGGCGACGAAGTTGGGCGTCTCGTTCGCTCCATAGTCGCGCTTCCATGCGGCGACGAAAGCCTGGTTCGCCGGACGCGTCGCGGCAGCTGAGTAGTGGTGCACGGTGAGCACGCCAAGCGCCGCCTCGCCCATGTTCTCCAGCTCCTCGTCGGTGGTGACGTCGCCCGGGCCGATCAGCTTGACGCCGGCCTTGGCGAGGCCCAGCTCGCCGAAGGCCTTGAGCACCGCGGTCGCGGTCTTTCCGGCCGGGATGAACACCATGAGCGCGTCGGGCTTGGCGTCCTTCACGCGCTGCATGTAAGGCACGAAGTCGGGGTTTAGCACCGGCACGCGCACGGTGCCGGCGACCTCGCCTCCCGCCTCCTTGGTCGCCCTGACGAAAGCATCCTCGCAGTCGTGCCCGGGACCGAAATCGCTCACCATCGTGTACGCGCGCTTGAACCGCTTCGCCGCCCATTGTCCGAGCGGATAGCAGGACTGCCACAGGGTGAACGACAGGCGCGCGATGTAGGGCGAGCGCGTCGTGATCACGGCGGTGCCGGCGTTCATGATCACGAAAGGCACCTTCGCTTCGGTCGCGAGCGGCGCCATTGCCATCGCGTTCGGCGTGAAGATGACCCCCGCGAGCAGGTTGACCTTGTCGCGCACGATCAGCTCCTGCGCGAGCTGCCTGGCCTTGTCCGGATTGGGACCGGTATCGTCGCGGATGAGGAATTCGATGTTGACCCCCGGCGGCAGCTCCTTCTGGTGCTCCTTCAGGTAAAGCCGCATGCCGCGCTCCATGTACGGCCCGAGATTGCCGTTCAGCCCCGAGTAGCTGGTGATGAAACCGATCTTGATCGTCTGGGCGAACGCTCCCGCCGTCGCGAGCGCGAGTCCCAGCGCTGCAGCCAATGCGGCCAGTTTTTCCTTTTTCATGTCCCTCCCTCCTAGAAAAGTTATTGCCAGGCGCGGTTGTCGACCGTGTTTTCGAAAGTCGCTCCGGGCTCGACCAGTCCCCATCCCAGAGTCCATTGATAAGTGTGATCGAAGCGCTCGCGGGTATAGGGCACGGGCGGCGCGTTGAGGATGCGCGAAACCTTGAGATCCCCGGCGCCGAGCAACCCGCCCGCCTCCTCGACCAGGTAGCGCGCGTGCTTGCGAGGATCTTTGTCGATCGCATCGGCCGCCCGGGCCTCGGCCCGGAACATCGCGGCGAGCGTCGGGCCGTCGAGCTCGTCCCCCGCCGCTTCGCTGCGCGTCGAATGCGACTCCATCAGCACGCGCAGGCCGCGCTTTTCCGCAACGCTGATCCAGGGCTCCATGAGGCTCGCCGCGGCGACTTCGCCTTTGCTGAGCGCGTCCAGCCGCTCCTTCATCGTCCCGGCGAACACCCACTTGATCTGCTCGCGCTTGAGGAAACCCTCGAGCAACTTCAAGGTGGTGAAGTGCGAGCCGTTGAAGGGGCTCACCGCGATCGGCTTCCCCTTGAGCTGCTCGGGCTCGTAGATGCGCGACTTGGGATCGGTGACGATCGCGAACGTGGACATCGCCGAGCCGAGCGCCACGATTTTCGCGGGGCGGTGCCCGGTCTTGCCGGCCTCGACCGCGCGCTTCATGACGCCCCACTCGCACATGCGGAACTGGTCGCACTGGCCCTGGTCGTAGAGCGCCTCCATGGTGCGCTCGAATATGTTCTCCCGAAGGGCCTGATGGTCGGAGTCGCGCTGCCCCGATCCCGGCGTCTTGAGGATGTCGACGTCGAGTCCCTCGTCCCGGAAAAAGCCCTCGTCGCGGGCCACCAGCAGCGGCAGGTCGTGGATCGCGTTCATCATCGAAACTCGCACGTTCTTCAGCGCCTTCGCCATGGCATTCGCCTCCTTGCGTCTCCAGGTGGACAAGTATATTTGACCGGGGGAAAAAGACCAGCCCGCCGCTTCACGCCGCGCCCGCCCGCAGAGCCGGCATCACCTCCCTGACGAACAGGTCCATCGATCTCATCACGCGCTCTGGCGCCAGGTCGCCGAAGGAGAACACCAGCATCAGATAGTTGATTCCCGACTCGCGCACGACTTCGGCGAGCTCCCGCGTGACGGTCGCAGGCGACCCCGTGACCAGTCGCGTCACCGCCGCCGCCGAGGTGGGGCTGACGTTCAAGAGGTCGGGCTGCCCGAGCTTGCGCGTGAGATGGGTCAGGTGGTCGCTCCACACCTTGTAGGCCGCGCCGCCCGTCCTGGCGGCCTCGGCGTCGCTTTCGGCGATGAAAACGTGCTGCGATTTTCCGAGCTTGGGCGCGCGCACGTGGGCGTTGTGGCGCCCGGGATCGTCGCGGTGCCGCGCCCAGACCTCCCGGTACTGAGCGTAGAGCTTGCCCGCCTCGGCCGCGCTCGTGTTGAGCACGGTGTTGTAGCCGTGCTTTGCCGTGAACTCGATGGAATTCTTGTCGCTGCTCGGGAACCACAGCGGCGGATAGGGCTTCTGGCGCGGGTGGATGTAGAGCTCGAGGTCGCGGTAGGAGAAATATTTCCCCTGGTGGTCGAGGACGCGGCCGCCGCATGCGGCGAAGAAGATGTCGAGCGTCTCGCGGTAGCGTTCGCGCGATTCCTCGATGTTCTTCATGAAGAAATAGGAGGACTCGATCGGCGAGACACCGCGCCCCACGCCGAGCTCCAGGCGCCCGCCGCTCATCTGATCGAGCATGCAGATCTCGTTGTAGAAGCGGAAGGGGTTGTACCAGGGCAGACAGAACGTGAGCGCCCCTAGGCGGAGCCGCTGGGTGCGCTGGATCGCCGCGGAGAGCACCAGCGCGGGCGAAGCGTCGATCGAGAGCGGCGTGCCCTGGTGCTCGGCGACGTGCCAGGCGTAGAAGCCCGCTTTGTCCGCGGCTTCGGCGATTCGCAGCTTGTGCTCGAAGATCTCGCCCGCCGGCGCATCCGACCACTCGATCCAGTCGAAAACGCCGAATTCGAGCGGGCTCTCCTCAAAATCCTTATACGACACAAGCTTCTCCCGTTGACAGCAAATTGAAAGATAGGTGTCAGCTCCTTGCAAGGGCCTTCGTGCAAATTATCCCTGGCCGCTCGCCGAACGGCCCTTGAGAAAGCCCGCCATGGAAAAATTCCTCACCGGATCGATCGCTTCTTTCCTGTTTGCGTCCGCGCACGCCCAGGCTCCCGAGCCCGCGGTCGAGCCCAACACGCTCGCCACGGCCATTTTCCTGGTGCTGTTCGTAGGCTTCTGCGCCGGTTTCGTCTGGATGGTGTGGCGGAACAAGGACAAGAAGACGAAGGAGTAGCCGGAGCGGAGGGGCACCGGGATCAAGCTTCGATCCCCCGGTAAAGCCAGTCCACCTCCCAGAAGGTTTCAGGAGTCCTCTGCTCAAGCAGGTGATTGCGCAGGTCGCGCGCGCCGCCGTTCGCGTGAATGATGTCGCCGAAGATCCGCGAAGTGATCGTGACGCGCGCGGTGCGCAGATACCGTTCCTTCTCGTAGGCCTGTAGCGCGGCATTGACGTCGCCTTCCGCTTTTTCGAGCTTGCCCGAAAGCACCACCGCGTCCTCGATCGCCATGCATGCCCCCTGGGCCAGGTATTGCAGGGTGGGATGCGCGGCATCGCCGAGCAGCGCGACGTTGCCGCGCGTCCAGCCGGGCCGCGGCTCGCGGTCGTGCAGCACCCAGCTCTTGTCCTTGCCGACGTAGCCGAGCATCTCCTGCACGTGCGGGGTGGTGCGCGAAAAGACTTCGGCCAGCTCCTCCGGGCCGCCGTAGTCGTGCCGCTCGCCGCGCGCGAACTTGCCGCTCACGACGGTGGCCACGTTGTTCATGACGGTGCCGCCCCGCAGCCGGTATTGCACCAGGTGCAGGTTCGGCCCGATCCAGATCACCATGTCGTCGAAGTGCGACTGGTCCTTCACTTGGTCGACCGGAACGACGCCGCGGTAGCTGACGTGGCCCGCGGGCTGCGGCGGCCCGTCGCCGATCAAGGTCTCGCGCACGCGCGAGCGCAGCCCGTCCGCGCCTATCATCGCCCACCCCTCGTACTCCGATCCGTCCGCGAAATTCGCGACCACGCTCTTGCCGCGGTCGGTGAAGCCGGCGAGTTCCTTGGAGGTGTGCAGCGCGATCTCCTCGCGCTTGCGGCAAGCCTCCAGCAGCGTGCCGTGGAGGTCGCGGCGATGCACGACGGTATAAGGGGCGCGGAAATGCCTGCGGAACGGTTCGCCGCAGGAGATGCGCGTGAGCTCGCGTCCGGTCAGCGCGTCGATGAGGATCAGGTTCCGGGTGAACACGGCCTGCGGCTCCAGCTCCTTCATGACCCCCAGCCAGTCGAGCATGCGATAGGCGTTCGGGCCCTGCTGGATCCCGTAGCCGATCTCGCCGAACTCGGGCGCCTTCTCGAACACGCGCGAGCGCATGCCGCGGCGCGCAAGCGCAAGCGCCGCCGCCACGCCGCCGATGCCGCCGCCGACGATGAGGATTTCCGGACGAGTCGCGCTCACGGGTCAGGGATTCTACATCCTGAGCGCCGCCTTGCGGCGCGCCGGCAGCGCTACAATGGCTTTCATGAGCTACGAGCACGCGTCCTCTTCGTTTGCCTGGAAGGCTTCGAGCTTCAAGGACCCCGCCGACTACCTGGTGGAGCTGACGAGCGGCGACCGCGGTGAGATGCTTGCTGCGGTCGAGGCCCTCGAGCGCAGCGGCCGCCTCTCGCCCGTCCACGCGCTGAGGAAGACCGATTTTCGCTTCGACGGGCTGCGGAAGAAGCTCGAGCGCGGCTACGCCGAGGTGCGCTCCGGCAGGGGCTTCGTCGTGTTGCGCGGCCTGCCCCTCGATGGCCTGTCGCTCGAGCAGTTCACCGCCTGCGCCTGGGGCGTGGGGGCGTATTTCGGCCGGGCGCTCTCGCAGAACGCCCAGGGCGAGCTCGTCACCTCGGTGGTCGACGCCACCGCCGAGGACGCGACTCCGCGCATGTACCGCAGCAACCTCGAGCTGCGGCCGCACTCGGACATCACCGCGATGATCTCGCTCGCCTGCTGGCACAAGTCGGCCTCGGGCGGCGCCTCGATCATCGTGAGCGGCGTGAC
>WNFY01000144.1_pt1 | contig 51771 bp, 46 predicted proteins | sample 5400091 | NCBI WGS metagenome assembly WNFY01 (sample SAMN13153364, study PRJNA577476) | soil metagenome | isolation source: 60 cm soil or saprolite under grassland replicate 1 | place: USA:California | collected 2016-06-15
TGGGCACGAAGCGCGAGTAGTCCGATGCCCAGGTCACCCAGGAGATCCCCCAGCCGACGCCGATGGCGGTGATCAGCCCGGTGATGCTGGAGAAATGCGCCGCCCCGGTGAGCTTGGTCGCCAGGTGCCAGTTGACGACTCCCGACCGCGACCAGGCCAGGATGCTCATCAGGAGCATGATGGCCAGGGTGACGGGGACGGTGTATTTCTCGAACGTCCGGATCAGATAGAAGCCGTACACGCCGATGGCGACCTGGATGATCATGATCGCGGTCACGACGATGAACTTGACCGTGAAGGTGTCCTTGACGCCGAAGTGGCCGAGGATCGCCACCGCCAGCACCACCGGGAAATAGGTGTTGATCCCGATCCAGGCCATGGTCATGAGGAACTGCAACCAGGCCGACAGGTAGCCGCCCCGCCGGCCGAACGCCGAACGCGAGAGGACCATCTGGTTGACGCCCGTCTTGTGGCCCATCACGGTCATCGCCGCGAAGATCGCGCAGCCGACGATATTGCCGATGAGCACGATCAGGATGGTCTCGACCAGGCCGAGTCCGAGGACGATCCCGAGCGCCCCGAGGACCCAGTTGATCGGCGCGATGTTGGCTCCCGCCCAGATCCACATCTGCTGCGGGCCAGTCGAGTCCTTGTCCCGCTCCGGGATCGGCTCGATGCTGTGCGCGTCGAGCCGCACTTCCGACGTGATCGCTTCTGCCATGTCACCCTCCGGGTGCCCACCGGTCCGAAATTGGCCGGGCCTACCTCGAACGGATTGTTGGGAGCGTGCGCGAGCCGCGGAATTCCTTCTCTCCCGGGTAGCTAACGGCCTGTCATCCGGCCAGTGCAAGGGGCAGGTTTTGAAATCCTCCACCAATGTTGGGCGAAGGAATTGTCAATGGTTGTGGGTGGCCGCCGATTGGCTCGGCGTCAGCTCCTGGCAGGGGTCGGCGTTCAGGCGCGCCGCCCAGGCGAGGTCGACCGGGCGCGGTTTGGCGTCGGCGGCGTCGAGGTCCAGGAGGTCGTGCGGATTGCCGCTGGTCATGGTGACGACGTCCGCCTCGCTCAGCCCCTTCTCGAAGACGGTCTGGGCGAAGATCCGCAGGGCCTCCGACGGCATCGGGTTGTGCCGCTGGCCCGTGTCGGAGACGAGCAGGCAGCGCGAGGCGCCGACCCGCCTGACCGCCGCGACGATCTTCTCGGGGGCGGCGTACTGCCAGGCGGGTGAGATGGTGCAGTAGCCGAACTCGGGCATGGCGCCGAGGCGGACGACCTCCTCGACGGTGTCGAGGTCGAGGTTGGGGACCTTGAAGAACGGGTGGGTGACGACGATCTTCTCGACGCCGACGTCGCGCGCCTCCTTGACCAGCGCGACGATCTCCGCCGGCGAGAGGTGACAGGTGCCGAGGATCGCCTGGTGCTCGGCGACCAGTGCGAGCACCTCCTTGACCACCGGCTCGAGCTGGCCGTCGACGTCGGTGACCCAGATGCCCTCGGCTTGGACGCGGCCGCCGCCCTGCGCGTCGTAGCCGCCGGTGCCGCCGTGGACCTGCGCGTGGTAGCCGGCGTCGACCGTCGGCATCCAGACCTCCTTGCCGCCCAGCCGCAGCGCCGCCTCGACCGCGGCGGGATTGATGCCGCCGACGTAGGTGTTGAGCACCACGCCGCCGAACACGCGGATGCCGGGCACGATCCGCTGGACCAGGTAGGCGCGGGACACCGTGCTCTCGTGGTGGCACTTGAGCACCAGCGCCTCGAGGCCCGCGTCCCGTGCCGCCACGGCGATGTCGATGTCGTCGGCGAGCCGCGGGAAGAGGTCGGGGTAGGGGTGGCAGTGCAGGTCGATGGCGCCGTCGAGGCTGATCAACGGTCCCCCGTACGGACTTGTGGCCATGTCGGCTCCGATCGTGAAGGCGCGCTTGGCGCGGAGCGGATGGACGATCAGTCGCCGGCGACGATCCGCCGGTAGGCCTCGGGGTCGGTGGCCCCCTCCGTGCACAGCAGCAGGACGCGGGCGTCCGCCCCCAGTCCGAGGGCGCGGCGCACCTGGTCGGCACCTGGTCCGGTGGTCACCTCGGCGAGGCCGGCCAGCGACGCGGCGCCGGTCTCGCCGGCGACGACGCCGACCGCCGCCAGGTCGCGCATGGCCTGGCGCGCGCGCCCGTCGGCGACCGCCACCACCGCGTCCAGACCGGTCATCAGCAACGGCCAGGCGACCAGCGAGGGCGTGCCGCAGTTCAGCCCGGCCATGATCGAGTGGTGGGGGCCAGGGACGGTGACGATCCTGCCCGCCCGCAGGGAGCGCAGGACGCAGGCGGCCGCCAGCGGCTCGACGCCGATCAGCCGCGGGCGATGCTCCAGTCCCCTGCGCCGGTAGTGCCGCACGGCAGCCGCCGCGAGCGCGCCGACCCCGACCGGGACCACGACCACGTCCGGCCGCTCGCCGCCGAGCGTGGCCAGCTGGTCCTCGACCTCCCAGAAGATGGTGGCGTACCCCTCGACGACCCAGGTGGGGACCTGCTCGTAGCCGGGCCAGGCGATGTCGGCGATCACCAGGCACCGCTCCCCGGCCCTGGAGGCGGCCGCCGAGACCGCGGCGTCGTAGTCGCCGTCGACCACCGTGACCCGGGCTCCCTCGCCCTCGATGGCGGCGGTCCGCGCGCTCGACGTGCCCTCCGGCACGAAGATCTCCGCGCCCGCGCCGAGCAGGGTGGCCATGCGGGCGACGGCGCGACCGTGGTTGCCGTCGGTGGCGGCCGCCAGGGTCAGCGGGCGGAGCGGTCCGAGGACCCGGCGGAGCTCGTCGAGGCTGGCCCACGGCTCCGGGTCGCGGCCGAGCCGCTCGACCACCGCCCGGTAGGCGGCCCAGCTCGCGCCGAGCATCTTGAACGCCGGCAGCCCCAGCCTCCAGGACTCGTCCTTGACCCACACCCGGGCGACGCCGTTGGCTCGCGCGAGCGCGGGCGCCTCCACCAGCGGCGTGACCGCGTAGCCCGGCAGCCGCTGGTGGACCGCGAGTGGGGCCCGCGATGGCGGCTCGGTGGCGCGCTCCGGCCGTGCGCCCGGATTGACCAGCAGCGCACGTCCCGCGAGTCCGGGCGTGGCGCTCACCGGGCCTCGCCCCCGGCGAGGTCGATCGCGTCCAGCAGCCGCTCCGGGGTGATCGGGAGCTGCGTGACCCGGACGCCGGTGGCCGCCGCCACGGCGTTGGCGATGGTCGCCGCGGGGTTGCCGATCGGCGGCTCGCCGATCCCCCGCGCTCCGAACGGGCCCTTGCCCTCACCGCTGGAGACGATGATCGCCCGCACGTCGGGCAGGTCGGCGGAGTAGGGCAGGAGGTAGTCCGCGAGCAGGGTCGAGACGGGCTGGCCGTCGCGGGTGACGATCTCCTCGCCGAGGGCGTAGCCGAGACCCTGGTAGGCGCCGCCCTGGATCTGTCCCTCCACCCGCAGCGGGTTGATCGCCCGACCGACGTCGTGGGCGGCGGCGTACCTGAGCACCCGGACCTGCCCGGTCTCCATGTCGACCTCGACGTCGGCGGCGTGCGCCCCGAAGGTGTAGTCGGGGAAGCTGGCGCCCTGACCGGCGGCGGTGTCGAAGCTGCCGGTCCCCGCGTGCCAGGTGCCGAGGTGCGCGCAGGAAACCCCGCGGCTGTGGCAGGCGGTGACCAGCTCGGCCAGGCGGACGCCTTTGCCGGCGGCGGTGCCCTGCTCCCGCACCATCCCGTCCTCGAAAACGAGCTGGTCGGCGGGGGCGCCGAGCAGCTCCGCGGCGACCGGCAGGAGCCTGGCGCGCAGCTGGAGCGCGGCAGCCAGCGCCGCGTTGCCGGACATGTAGAGCTGGCGGGTGGCGAAGGTCCCGCCGGCCGGCGGGGTGAGCGAGGAATCGCCGATGTGGACGCTGATCTCGCGCAGCGGCACCCCCAGCACCTCGGAGGCGATCTGGGCGAGCGAGGCGGCCTGGCCCCCGCCGAGGTCGGTGACGCCGCTGCGCAGCAGCAGGCTCCCGTCCGCCTCCAGGCTGATCCAGCAGGAGGCCTGGTCGCGGAACCAGACGGTGCGGCCGTAGGGCTGCATGTTGACGGCGACGCCGCGGCCGGCGCGCCGGGCCGGCCCGCTCGGCGGTGGAGGCTCGCCCAGCGCCTCCAGCGCCCGCCGGAGGCACTCGCCGGCGGCCACGGCGGTGTCGAGCCGCTCGCCCGTCGGGAGCGTGTCGCCCTTGGCGAGGAAGTTGCGCTCGCGCACCGCCAGCGGGTCCAGCCCCAGCGCCGCGGCGACCCGGTCCATCTGCTGCTCGTACGCGAAGGTGACCTGCATCGCGCCGAAGCCGCGGAACGCGCTGGTGGGGACGTTGTTGGTGAACACGGCGCGGGCGCGGTGCCGCACGTTCGGCACGCGGTAGGGCCCCGACGCGAGCGCGCACGCGGCGAACAGCACCCGCGCGCTCAGGTAGGGGTAGGCGCCGGCGTCGCCGACGACGTCGACGGTCTGGGCGACGATGGTGCCGTCGCGCCGCACGCCGGTCTGGTAGCGCATGGTGAACGGGTGGCGCTTGGTGCTGGCCATGATCGAGTCCTGGCGGTCCCACACCATCCTGACCGGCCGGCGGGTGCGCCAGACCAGCAGGGCGAGGTAGGGCTCGACGGTCATGTCCTCCTTGCCGCCGAACCCGCCGCCCATGTAGGTGCTGATCACCCGGACCCTGCTGGAGGGCAGGCCGAGGACGGCGGCGATGGTGGCGGCGTGCTCGATCACCTGCGTGGCCACGCGCAGGGTGACCACCCCGGAGGTGTCGACCCAGCCGACGCCGGCCTCCGGCTCCAGGTAGGCGTGCTCGACCCGCTGGGTCCGGTAGATGCCCTCGACCACCAGGTCAGCCGCCTGGAGCCCAGCGTCCGCGTCGCCGCGGGCGATGGTCCAGGTCACCAGCACGTTGCCCTCGTCGTGCACCAGCGGCGCGCCGGGCTCCAGGGCGCGCTCGGCGTCGAAGACTCCAGGGAGGTCCTGGTAGTCGACCTCGATCAGCTCGGCCGCCTCCTCGGCGGCCTGCGCGCTGATGGCGGCGACCAGCGCGACCGGCTCGCCCAGGTAGCGAACCCGGTCGTCGGCGAGCACGGGCATGGCGACCGCCAGCTCGGCAACGCCACCGCTGGCGCGCTCCACCACCTGGTTCCATGGCACGTCGGCGGCGGTGAGCACGGCGACGACACCCGGCACGGCCCGCGCGGCGGAGACGTCGATGGCGGTGATCCTGGCGCACGGCACCTGTGCCCGCACGACCTTGCCGTGCAGCATGCCGGGGAGCTGCCAGTCGGCCGCGTAGAGCAGCGTCCCGGAGACCTTGTCGACGAAGTCGTGGTGCGTCGGGCTCTGCCCGACGACCCGGAGGGTCTCCCGCCGGGCGGGAGCGCTGGTCTCAGCCATCGGCCCGCCCGGCGGCCTCGTCGGCGTACTCCTCGACCGCGTCGACGATCTTGCTGTAGCCGGTGCAGCGGCACAGGTTGCCGATCAGCTCGCGACGGATCCGTTCGCGGCTCGGCCGCCGCTCGTGCTGGAGCAGCGCATAGGCCGCCAGCAGCATCCCTGGCGTGCAGAAGCCGCACTGCGCCGCGCCGTTGCGCAGGAAGCTCGCTTGCAGCGGGTGCGGCTCGGTGCCGTCGGCCAGGCCGCGGACGGTCACCAGCGAGCACCCTTCCGCCTGCACCGCCAGCAGCAGGCACGCGCTGACGGCCTCGCCGTCCAGCAGCACCGTGCAGGTCCCGCACACGCCCTCGCCGCACCCGTAGCGGACCTCGTGATGGCCGAGCGCGTCCCTGAGCACGTCGAGCAGCGACTCGTGCGGGAACACCCAGGCGTCCCGTCGCGCGCCGTTGACCGTGAAGGTGACCCGCTGCCTGCCGACGTCGCTCATGGACCGGGCTCCTGGTTCGCGCGGGCACGCTGTACGGCCTCGGCGAGCGCACGCCGGCCGAGGACGGCGGCCATGCGGCGACGGTACCCACCGGAGGCGTGCACGTCGTCCTCGGGGTCGAGCATGCCGGCGGCCCGTTCCGTCACCCGCTCCAGCAGCGCCGGCTCCGGAGCCGCACCGAGCAGTTCGTCCAGCGGCTCCGCCGGGACCAGCCAGGGACGATCCGCCACGCCGCCGATGGCGACCGAGGCGCCGGCCACCGCTCCGGCGGTGTCCAGCTCGACCAGGGCGGCCACGCCGACCACCATCCAGTCGGAGCTGCGGCGCGTCAGTTCCAGGAACGACCAGCCGCTGCGCTCGGGCTGGGTCGGCACGCGCACCTCGGTGATGACCTCGTCGGGCTCGAGCGCGGTGGTCAGGTACGAGACCAGCAGGTCGCGGACCGCCAGGTCGCGGGCGCCGTCCCCGCCCCGCACGGTGACCTCGGCGCCGAGGGCGGCCGCCACGCAGGGCAGCTCGCCACCGGGGTCGGCGTGCGCGAGGCTGCCGCCGATCGTGCCGCGCGCCCGGCTGCGCGCGTTGCCGACGAAGGCGGTCGCCGCCGCCAGGATGGGGCAGCGCCGCCGCACCACCTCGGCCTGCTCGAGGGCGCGGTGCCGCGTGAGCGCCGGCAGGCGCAGGTATCCGCCGAGATCCTCGATCGGGCCGGCACCGACCGGGTTGATGTCGATCAGCCAGTCGGGCCGGGCGACCCGCAGGTTCAGCATCGGCACCAGGCTCTGCCCGCCCGCGATGACCTTCGCCTCCTCGCCGTGCTCGCGCAGCGCCCGCACGGCCTCGTCGAAGGAGCTGACGCGTTGGTACTGGAAGGGCGCCGCGACCATCGCGTCAACCGCCCTGGCGGGCAGGCGCCGCGTCCAGCAACGCGAGCACCGCGGCGATGGCGGCCTGGTTGCTGGTGACCACCGGCAGGCCGAGCCGCCGCTCCAGCTCCGGCAGGGCCGCCACGGCCGGGAAGTTGGTGCACGACACGAACGCCAGATCGACGGCGAGCCCGCGCAGGGTCCGTTCGGCGAAGTCGAGGATCTCCTCCACCGGCACCGCGGCGATCTCGAAGTTGTCGGAGATCCCCAGGCCGGCGATGACAGCGACCTCGACGCCGCCGGCCTCGACGCTCTCCTTGATGCGCTGGTTGAGCGCGTCGACATAGGGCGTGACCACGCCGACCCGCCGCGCGCCACCGGCCGCGATCGCCCGCCTGACCGAGGCGATCACGCTGACCGTGGGCACGCCCGACAGGTCGCTGATGCGCCGGCACAGCTTTGCGTCATAGTCGTTGCCGCGCAGCGCGCCCGCGCTGGTGCAGCCGAAGACGATCAGGTCGGGCCGCGCGGTGGCGAGGTCGCGCGCGGCCGGGAGCACGTGCTCGTCGAGCATGCGGCTCTCGCCCTCGGGGGTGGTGTCCTCCAGGTACATGCGCCCCGTGTGCAAGCTGGCGCCCGGCGGCAGCGCCCGCCAGAGGTCGGGCTCCATCACGGTGTTCGAGGACGGGACGAGCAGCCCGACCCTCCGGCTGGTCTCCATGGTTGGCCTCTCAGTCTCCTCCCGCGGCCCCGCTCTCGAGCTCCCGCAGGATCCGCAGCTCCTCGGCCTCCGGCGGCCGCAGCTCGCCCACCTCGGGGTGGACCAGCAGCTCGAAGCCGGTCTGCGCGCGGACGTCCGCCACGCTGACCCCGGGCTGGAGGGCGCGCAGGCGCATCCGCTTGCTCTGCGGCTCGAAGTCGAGCTGCGCCAGGTCGGTGACGACCGTGCTCGGCCCGCGGGAGACCAGGCCCGCCTTCTCGCGGGCGTCTCCGCCGCCGAGGTGGCCGGGGCTGGTCACGAAGTCCACCCGCTCGACGAAGCGGCGCGACTCGTGGGCGGTGACCACCAGCACCTCATTGCAGAGCGAGGCGATGTCGTTGGCCCCGCCGGTTCCGGGCAGGCGCACCCGCGGCCGCTCGACCGGCCCGATCACGCTGGTGTTGATGTTGCCGTACATGTCGATCTGGGCGGCCCCGAGAAAGCCGTAGTGGAGGAACCCCCGCTGCGCCAGCAGGAAGACGTCGGCGATGGCGGTGAGCATGGCGGCGTGGCGCGCCGCCCGCATCTCGTTGGTGGAGATCGGCAGTTTGCCCTCGAGCATACTCGGGCCGATGATGCCGCCCTCCAGCACGATGGTGAGGTCCGGCGCCTGCCGCCGCTTGGCCAGCACCGACGCCAGCAGCGGCACGCCGACCCCGGCGAACACCACCCGGTGGTCCCGCAGCAGGCGGCTGGCCGACACCGTCATCAGCTCCTGCGGCGTCCAGCTCACGGCGCCATCAGCTCCGCCGCCCGTTCGCGCTGGGCCTCCAGCCGAGCCTCCCCGAAGCCGGCCAGGAACCCGGCGAAATCCGCCTGCCCGTGGACGTGCCGTTCCAGGTACGCTGAGACCGCGCGCATCCCGTCGCGTCTGATCGCGGCGGTGTACTCGTCGAAGTGCGCGAAGTCCGCTTCGTAGCGACCGTAGCACTCGTGCGGGAAGGCGCCCATGGGCGCCTCGACCACCGCGTCCACCAGGAAGTGCGGGATGATGGTCGCGTCCGGCCGCTCCCGGATGCGCTCGGGTGGGACCACCTCCTCGGTGCTGACGATCACCGTGCGAGCGGCGGCCGCCATGTCCGCGTCCATGTGCGTGTAGCCGTCGATCTGGGCGTTGCCGAAGCGGTCGGCGCGCTGCACGTGGACCAGGGCGACGTCCGGGTTGAGCGCGGGGACCAGCAACACCTTCTCGCCGGTGAATGGGCAGGTGAGCTCGTGGGTGTCGACCAGCCGGACGAGGTCGGAGCCGAGCATCGAGTAGGTGGGCAGGAACGGCACGCCCATGGCGCCCGCCTTGTAGCGCAGCCCGAGCGCCAGGTGGCTCCACTCCTCGTAGGTCGCCCGGCGGCCCTCGACCAGCTCGCGCACGACCCGTGAGATGCCCCACGGGAGACCGATCCCGACCCAGCTCGTCACGATCCCGCGGGCCGCGCCGGCGACCAGGAACAGCTCCGCCTCGTAGCAGGTGAGCGGGCGCGAGAGCTCCAGGCCGGAGCGTCCCTGGCGCAGCAGCTCGAACAGCAGCGCCATGGGGGTGCGGGAATACAGCGTGCCGCCGATCGCCAGGTGATCGCCGTCGCCGACCAGCCGCATGGCGGCCTCGACCGGCACCAGCTTGTCGGCCACCGGGCGCAGCTTGCCCTCCAGCTCCTCGCGGAGCCGCCTGGACGCGACGGCGCCCATTCAGGCCCGCCCCCCCGCCAGGCGTCCAGCGGGCCGCAGCGCCGGCAGGACCTCCGCGGCGATGCGCTCGACCTGGTCGAGCGCATAGTCGCAGGGCACCAGCACGACGTGCTGCGTGCCGGCGGCGAAGTGCTCGGCGAGCTGGGAGGCGCACTGCTCCGGCGTGCCACGGACGGCGCTGTCCGGCGAGGACTCGCTCCACGCGGGGACGTCGAAGTACTCGGCGACGAACGCCCGGACGCGCCGGTCGGCGTCCTCGAACGAGGAGGACACGCAGATCGGCACCTGGGCGACGTTGGTGAGCGAGTCCGGGTCGCGGCCCGCCGCCTCCGCATGGTCGCGGATCCTCCCCCACGCCGACCGGAAGCTCGCCGGGGTGTAGAAGTAGGTCAGCCAGCCGTCGCTCATGGTCGCCACCCGGCGCAGCACCCGGTCGACGTACCCGCCGATGAGCACCCGCGGGCGGGGGCGGCTGGACGGCGGCGGCTGCATCGACACCCGCCGCAGGTCCAGCTCGTCGTAGACGGCGGTCACCTCCGGCTCCCGCCAGAGCCGGTCGACGATCTCCAGGTTCCGCTCGAACAGCCGGCCACGCTGCCGGAAGGGGACGCCGCAGGCCTGGAACTCCCGCTCGTACCAGCCCGCGGCCACGCCGAGCGTGAGCCGTCCCTTGGAGATGAGATCCACCGTGGCGGCCACCTTGGCCAGCACCACCGGGTTGCGCAGCGGCAGCACCAGCACGCCGGTGCCCAGCGTCACCGTGGAGGTCCGGGTCGCCAGCGCGGCCAGGGTCGACATCGACTCGAGGAAGGGGAACGGCCGCCGGCCGCCCAGGAACAGGTGGTCCCACACCCACAGCGAGCCGAAGCCGAGCCGCTCCGCGGCGCTCGCGTAGTCGAGGATCCGGTCGATGCTCGGACGCTTGCTCGCGGGGGTGAAGTTCTCGACCGCCAGACCGAACTCAGCAGGCATGTGGATGATTCTCCCCCTTGTCGATTGCGCAAAATGCAATTGCCAGGGTCGCGATTGCGGTGATGGTCCCAGCCGCGTGGAACGATCGTAGGCGGGCCGCCAGAGCGGAGGCACTGGCAGAGATCGCCGAAGGTATGGCCCGAGCGTTGTCGGCTGTTGCCATGCCAGACGACCCTGTTCCAGAATCATCCAGCCCGTAGGCGGTACCCCAGGAATGCTCCGGAGGCTCGAGCTGACCGGTCCCATACAGGACGGCGGACCCGTCCTGGAGAACCGCTCCCAGGTCACCGCGGGAGCCCTGCCGCGCGGGCCGTCGATCGGCGAGCTGTTGCGCCTCTCCACGCTCTCCTCCGCGGAGGTCCTCGCGGGCCGTTCCGGCTTGCACCGGGTCGTGCAGCGCCTGAACGTGATGACCGTTCCCGACATCCTCCCATGGGTGAAGGAGCACGAGTTCCTGCTGGCGACCGGGTACCCCTTGCCCCGCTCCCCTGTCGAGCTCGCGGAGCTGGTCACGGCGCTGGACGCCCGCGGCCTGGCGGCGCTCGGCGTGAAGCTCGGCAAGTACATCGAGGCGCTCCCGCACGAGATGCTGCGGTGCGCCGACCAGCTCGACTTTCCCATCATCGACATCCCGCGGCAGGTCGGCTTCGACGACATCCTCAGCCAGGCCCTCACCGACATCGTCAACCGCCAGTCGGCCGTCCTGGCACGCGCCGAGGAGATCCACCGGGTGTTCATGCAGATCGTCCTCCACGGGGGCGGGCTTCCCGAGATCACCGAGAAGCTCTCCCAGCTCATCGAGGGCGCGGTGGTGGTCCTGGACAACGAGGACCGGGTCCTGGCGGCCTCGCGACTGGAGGAGGTCTCCGCCTCGCTCGCCACCGCCGGGCTGCTCGCTGACAACGGCCGGATCGTCGCGGGCGTCGCGCTCGTCCCGCAGACCCACGTGCAGGTGACCAGGGGCGTGCGCTGGGCGGTCGCGCCGGTGCTCGCCGGCTCGATGCGCCACGGCCGCATCCTCGCGGTCCAGGGCGAGCGGCCGCTCCAGGACGACGTGCTGATCGCACTGGAGCGTGCCGCCACCGTGGTCGCGCTGGACGCGACCAAGAAGCTGGCGGTCACGGCGGTCGAGCGGAAGTTCCGCTCGGACTTCCTCCACGAACTGCTCAGCGGCAGGGCGCGGAACGAGCGGGAGGTCCTGAGCCGCTCCAGGTCGCTGGGATGGGACCTGGAGCGGCCGCTGATCGTGGTGGTCGCCGAGCTGGAGCCGACCCCGGACGGTGAGCGCTCGGAGCTCGAAGAGCGACGGCTCCGCGCCAGCCTCACCGACGCCTGGACCGCCACGGTGCGCGGCTGCGACCCCGGCGCGGCCGTCGCCGGCTTCGCCAGTGAGCTCGTGGCGATCGCCGGCGTGCCGCGGGAGCGCGACCCCGCCGAGGGGGCGGTGTCGCTGGCCGAGGCGATCGCGACCCGGCTGGCGCAGCGCAGCCGCCATCCCCTCTCGTTTGGCGTGAGCCGCCCGGTCGCCACGCCGACCGAGCTCGCGGCAGCCTACGAGCAGGCGACCAAGGCGTTGCAGATCGGCCGGCGCATCCACGGCCCCGGCGCCGTCACCCGGTTCGACAGCCTGGGCGTGTACCGGCTGCTCAGCCTGATCGACGACACCGAAGAGCTGCGCTCCTTCGCGTACGAGAGCCTCGGGCCGTTGCTGGCGCTGGACCGCCCCGAGCGGGACGACCTGCTCCAGACCCTCGAGGCGCTGGTGGAGTGCAACCTCAACGTCGCCAGAGCGGCGCGGCGACTGTACTTCCACTACAACACCCTGCGGTATCGCATCACCAAGCTGGAGCGGCTGCTCGGCCCCTTCACCACCAACCCGAACCTCTGCCTCCAGATCGAGCTGGCCCTGCAGATCATCCACATCCGCGAGATGCTCCAGGACATGCCCGACCAGCTCCGGGCGCGCTGAGCCGCCACGCGAAGTCCAGGCCCACGCCAGGACATGGTCGGGGCGTAACCATGCCCGGCGCTGTTAACAGAGTGGTTACTGGTGTGTAACGCCGTGGTCGCCTGGATAGCGTTATCTATGTGAATGGGTTCACATGAGCCGCTCGCATGGAAGACTGTATGCGACCAACAACGAACGTGTCGGTGCCTGACCGTATGATCCGTCGTGAAGGTCCCGCCGAAATCCAGCCGTGAGCGGGACAACCTCCTCCCATGAGCGGCTCACGCAGGAGGGAGCCAACGTTGCTCTTCGACACATCAGGGCGTAGGTCGCCGCGTCACGAGATGATCCTGGAAGAGACGCAGCCCTCGGGTGCCGACGTCTGGTCTTGCCCCGAGTGCGGTCGCCGCATCGTGATGCGGTGGCTCCCCGACTATGACCGGGTCGTCCTCGACCCCGGTAACAAGCAAGCCATCCATGTCGGTGGCACAGGTGGCGTCCGTATCGGGAAGGTTGAGGTGACACCTGGCAAGGCTGCCGAGGACACGGATGCTGCATGGCGGCAGTGGCTTGACGATCATGGCATCGACTGGGACGGTTCCGCCGCCTGAACGACAGATGTCGGCAGCGTGAGATCTGAGGTGCTCAGATGACCTGCAGCACCTCGCCGTCGAGCAGCGCCGCGAACGCGAGGGGCTGCAATGTTGCCGGATCACGGAACCGGACGGCGATGCTGAGTTCGTAGATCCCCGCAGGGAGCCCGTCGCTGGCGCTGTGAACCTCGATGACCTCTGTGCTCGTACCGCCATCCAGCTTCCCTTGCGCCTCCCCCACGGTCCGGCGCGCTCGGCCAGGAAGCTTGGCGATCACGCTCGCGCCGTACTCAAGGGGAGCTTGTCCCTCCATCTCAAGGCGGGCCAAGTCTATTGTCAGCCGGACCGTGAACGGCTCGTTCGCGTGCAGCATCAGGTCGGGATGTCCACCCCCCGAGCTCACCACCTCGACCTCCTTCACCTGGAGCTGGGTGCGCCTCCTAGGCGTCTCAGCCCCAGGGGCCGACACCAACGCCGACGCCGTCGCTGCCGGCTTCGATTGCGGCGCGGATTCGGTTCGCACGTCGGCCTGCTCGGCGATGAAGTCCACGAGCTTTGCGGCCTCCCAGCCGTTCCAGACTTCCTCGTGAAGGGTCCGTGTGTGCTTGACGGACAAACGACGGACTGCGTTGTCGTCCTCCAGCAACAGCCGCACCGTGAAGCTCTCGTAGTGCTGCCGATCCTCCTCGGTAGTGGCCTCGGCGGAGTCCACGCCCGCCGGCGAGCCGGTGGCGAGCCGGCGTGCATGACCAACCCAGTCAAGCTCGGCCACCCGCTGCGGCGATCTGCGGGTGATCCTCGCGATCTCCTGCGGTGGGCTGGCGGCGAGGTCGGCGTATGTGCGCACCCCCGCCCGACGCAGCCGCTCGCCGGTCGCCGGGCTGAGGTCGGGGATCCTCGTCAGGTCGTCCGACGGCTCCTCCGACAGTTGCCCCGAAGTTTGGGTCTCGTCGCTGGCCACGAAACCTCCCTCTCGTCCCGACGCAGGCCGCGTTGGTTGTGTGTCGCGGCCCCACCGGTGCAGTGCACCGGTGGGGCCGGATCGCGTCAGCTGAAGAAGTCCAGTTGGATCCCGTCCTGGAAACCGCGCGCAGGAAGCCGCGTGCCGTTCGGCCTGCGCAGGTCCAGCAACACGGCAAGCTCGTACACGCCCTCGCCGGGCTGGTCCGCGGCTCCGGTCGGGGTGATACTCGCCGTGTAGGCGTGCCCGGGTGTGGGGACGAAGTTCGTCACGAACTCCTGCGCGAGCTGCCGCTCGAAGGCCGGCGGGCCGACGCTCTCCAGCCGTCCCCGCACGTGCCACTGGTTGGCCGGGTCGCCAAGCGCCACCGCAGCGCCGTTGATCGTCCAGTCGAGCTCGATCGTGAACGACTGGCCGACCTGGATGAACTGGGTCTCCGCGCCGCTGGCGTCCCGGACCTTGACGTCCATCGTCCCGGTCATTCCGGGAAGGTCCAAAGGCATGATCCGAACCATCCTTTCTTTACTGGCGGCTGCGAACCGCGACTGACGGGTAGCGCCTCTCCGCACCTCCCGCGCTGACGTACGGGCCCGTTCGACTTGGCAGGCCAAACTCTTTCAATGCCCCATTACGCGGGAGTGTCAGGATGATTGTTGTGGCCACGCGCGAAATTAATCCGGGAGGCGGACGCGCTACACCGGCTCCCGGCAGCGGATCCGCTCGTCGAGCCCGCTGGTGGTCGGCGACGGGTCGACCCCGAGCTGGCCGCGCACGGCCTCGGCGCAGAGTTGGTACTGCCGCAGGGCCAGATGGGGTTGGCCCTGGCGGCTGTAGCAGCGCATGAGCCGCCGCTGGGCGTCTTCCCGGCAGGCGTCACGCTCAATGATGCGCTGGCACAGCGTCGCGCACGAGGCGTAGCGGCCCTGGCTGAAGTAGAGGTGGCTGAGTCGATCGAGCGCGTCGAGACAGGCCAGGCGGAGCCGCTCCCGAGCGTGAACGGCCCACTCCTCATAGGGGTCATCCGCCATGAAGTCGCCCTGGTAGAGGGCGACCGCTATCTCATACGCGGCCACCGCGGCCACGAGCTCACCGACCGCCTCGAGCTGCCTTCCCGACTCGACGTAGCGCTCGAACTCGTCCACGTCGAGCCACAGCCACACATCGGGATCGAGTCGGTAGGCACCATCTTGGAAGACGACGACCTGCGTGTCGGTGACCCCTCGTAGCGACTGGCGCAAGCGGTGCACGGCGACTCGCAGGTTGTTGCGAGCCGCCTCCGGGGTCGACCCAGGCCAGAAGACGTCCATGAGCATCTCCTGCGTCGCCCATGGGTCGCGGTGGCTGAGCAGGTACTTGAAGACCCGGCGGCCAGGTCCGCTCGACCAGTTGTCGACCAGTACATCGTCCAGCACCACGCGCATCTGGCCGAACAGGTGCACCGTGAGGACCGTACCCTCCTCCGCCTTCCCGGACCACGGCGGTACCTTCGCCGACAGGTGCGCGCTCGCGACAGATCCAACCTGGCTGGCGGTCTCGGTGAGTAGCCGCGCGCGGTCAGGCTGTATCGGATGGTGCATGTATTCGCGACGGAGCCCAAGAGCCCGCAGCGCTTTGGACCAGAAGCCAGGACCGCCGGACAGCTCGGCATCGGACCGCAGCGGTGCGGGCACGGGCAGCTTGAGCATCAGCGGCGTATGCAGCCAGCCGTAGGCCCCGACCAGATCCTCCAGGTTCCCCGGCGGCGAGGAGAGCAGGTTGCTGAGGCGCTCGGCCGCCTCCTGCACGGCGCCCTTCAAGGCGACGAACGCCTGCCAGTGCAGCTCCCGCTGGCGGTGCAACTCGCGTAGGCGCTGAGTGACCTGCTCCGCCTGCTGGACCAGGTCGATGATGTGCGGATCACCAGTCCGGGCAGCCATCGAGGCAGCTTCCCCGAAGTAGGCCAGGGCATTGTCGAACTCGCCGGCGATCGAAGCCAGGCTCCCAAGCTGCCACGACGCCCAAACCTGATGCCAGATCAGACCAGACGCCGCGGCAAGAGCATGCGCAGCCAGCGCCCGCGCCTGTGCCCGAGCGAAATCCCGCTGCCCGGTGGCGACCACGCTCTCGGCGAGCATGCTGTGGCAAGCACCAACCGGATCGTCGCCTGCCGTAAAACAGGCCGCGGCAGTCGAGAAGTCACGCCGGGCACGTTCGACAGAGCCGCCCGCCACGGCGATCTCAGCGCGGTCATAGATCAGCCAAGGCTGCTCCTTGACGGCGGACTCGGGCATCTGGTCGAGCCAATCTCGAAGGGTCTCCCACTGACCGAGATCCATGAGCTGGTCGGCGGCTGCACTGATCGCGCGCAGCGCACAGGTCCAGTCATCCAGTTCCAGGTAGAGCGGAATGGCGTTCTCGAACGCTCCACGGCTCAGCAGGTGCCCGGCGGCACGGTGGACCAGGTCGCGATCGAGCATCGCACGGCCTGGAAGCGCCGAGCGGAGCGGCACCCGCCAAGAGGCACGGATCCGCGACCAACCGTCCTCCAGCGCCTCCAGCCACGGGCCCGACGGGAGCGCGTCGCGCCCGACCACCGCGCCGGTCAAAGCGGGGTGGCTGTACTCCAGCCGGAGTGCAAGGGCGAGTGCCCGTTGGGCGTCGTGGTCGACGGTCGCGAGCCAGGCCCGGGCCAGAAAGCCGAGAAGCTGCGCTGGCTGGCTGACCTTGCTCGTCGCCTGCTCGACGACGGCCGGTCCCAGGCTATGGCCCGCCGCACAGAGAGCGGTGAGCAGCACGGCCTGCCCGTCGCAGAGAGCTACCGCCTGGTGGGCGCAAGCGGCGGTAAGGCTTCCCACCTCGCGCTCAATCAGGCGGAGCGCGTCGTCGCCGCCAATATGCAGGTCGCGGGCTGACCGATGGCGGACCTCGGCGGGCAGCAACGCGCTCGGCACCTCACGATGGCTGATGAGGAGCCAGACCGGCTCGTCCTGGCAAGAGCGGAGGAGATGGGCACTCATTAGGCGAAGCGTCGGGTAGGAGCCTCCGAGATGATGGATGCCCTCCAACACGATCGCATCTGAGGGTCCGAGGGCTCCGGCGAGTTCGTCGGCCAGGCAGGCGAAGAGCGGCACCCAACCGGCGACCGGACCGGGCTGACGGCGCATCAGCTCGAGGGTGGCCTTGCCGAAGCCAGGGCGTAGACGCCCGACACCCTCGATCAGCGAAAGCAGAAACGTGCCCGGATCACGATCCTCTGGGCCAAGCCGGACCCACAGCGGCGAGCGGCCACGCCGTCTGAGGGCGATGGCGATCCCCTCGGGCAGCACGTACTCGGGGGACGCGACAAAGAGGATGCTCCCTTCAGCGGCCGCATCGTCGGCAGCGACCGGCACGACGACCGGCGCCGACGCGACCGGCGCCAAGAGTTTCGCGATGAACGGCATGCTCTCCCCCACTAGGCTGCCGTCCAATACCAAGTCCGAGGACCCGGCCGATTACCCCAGCCAGGCACTTTAAGTCAAACGCAGATCACTGTCAACCAATTATGGCCTATTCGCCCAATTGACCTATTTTCATATCAAAGATCGATGCATTTGGTTCTTTCTGACCCGGACGCCAGTGTTCGCGCGACTCCACCCCCCGCCTGCCAGGCCCCTCTACAACGCAGCATCACGCGCCCCAGGCACCCGGAGGTGATCGTGGCAACCGAATCGCAGCGCGCGGGTTGGAGACCGGACCAGTACTGTCGACAATCCAGAGCGGAACCAACCGGTCGAGGAGGTGTCCATGTCCTACAGCGTCCCGGTCGAGCCGGGCAAGAAGGTCCGGCTGGCCGCCATCGATCCCGCCGCCGACGGCGGCCTCAGCAAGGCCGACGGCGTCCAGCGCACCGCCGAGCTGACCACCAGGCTCGCCGACCTCCAGCAGGAGCTCTACGCCGCCAGCGTCCACAGCCTCCTGGTGGTGCTCCAGGGCATGGACACCAGCGGCAAGGACGGCACCATCCGCAAGGTCTTCTCCAGCGTCAATCCGCAGGGCTGCCAGGTCACCTCGTTCAAAGCTCCCAATGAGGTCGAGCTGGACCACGACTTCCTCTGGCGCGTCCACCGCCGCACCCCCGCCAACGGCATGATCGGCGTCTTCAACCGGTCCCACTACGAGGACGTCCTGATCGTGCGCGTCCACGAGCTCGTCCCCCGCAAGGTCTGGAAGCAGCGTTACCAGCAGATCAACGACTTCGAGCGGCTGCTGGTCGACAGCGGCACCATCGTCTGCAAGTTCTTCCTGCACATCTCCAAGGAGGAGCAGCGCCAGCGGCTGCTCGCCCGCGAACAGGACGTCGAGAAGGCCTACAAGCTCTCCCCCGACGACTGGAAGGAACGCGACCGCTGGGAGGACTACGCCGTCGCCTACGAGGAGGCCCTGCACCGTTGCAGCACCCCCGAGGCCCCCTGGACGATCGTCCCGGCCGACCGCAAGTGGTACCGCGACCTGGCCATCGCGGAGGCGCTGGTGGATCGGCTGGAGGGGCGTCGCAGGGTGTGGCAGGCGCGTCTCCGGAAGCTGAGCGAGCAGCGGCTGGCCGAGCTGGCCGAGCTGGCCGAGCAGCCAGCCTCCCCCGACGGGCAGAAGGGTAAGGCCGTGGTGCCCCAGTAAGCGCGCCTTCGGCCCGGGCGGCCGGGCCCCGGCGGCCGGGCCCCGCGCGGGGGCCGCTCGGCCGGTCGAGCTCGGCTGGGCCGTTCGGTCGGCCATAGGCGGGGAGTTGTGTCACGATGGGCTGGAGCCCGTACTCGGCCGGGGGGAGGCGACCAGGGCGATGAGTACCTTCGACAGCGTGGCGTGGTTCCCGTTGTGCGCGGGGCTGACTGGCCTCGGGCTGGTGGGGAGCTGGGTGGCGCTGCGCAGGCGTGGCGCGGGCGCCGGGCTGCGCGGCGTGGCCTGGTCGCTGCTGCCGCTGGCGGCGTACCTGACGGGCGCGGTGGAGATGCTGTGGCGTATCGGCACGGCGATCGCCGACTGGGTCGGCGGGTTCGTGTTCTCGCCGCGGGTCTGGTCCGGGGTGATCGTCACCTTGCTGGCGGTCCTGCTGTTCATGGTGTCCGGCGTGCTGCGCCGGCGGTCGTCGGGACGCTCGCGGACACAGGTGGACGGCGCCGGCCGGCGGGCGGTCGGCCCCGTCAAGGCGACCGGGCAGCAGCCGGCGGCCCAGCCGGGTGAGCTGGAGCGGGCGCAGGCCGGACGTGCGGCCGCCAAGGGCAAGGCCGACGCCGACGACGAGTTCGCCGAGATCGAGGAGATCCTGCGCCGCCGCGGGATCAGCTAAAGCCTGTCGAACTACCTCGTGGGGAGGCGATCCGGCAGCACCCTGCTCGGGTGTCCTCAGCTCACGCCACGAGGGCATGCGCGTCGGTTCCCCCTTCAGTGGGGTCGGTTCCACCATCGCCAGGGAGATGGTCAGCGCCTTCCCCTCCAGGGGCGTTGGTTGCCCGGCCGCCCGCTTGGCGGTCCGGGGCCTGGGCATGGAAGCGCTCGGCCCAGGCGGCGAGGTTGGCGGCCGCGTTGCGGTCCCGGTCTGTGGCTAGGCCGCAGCCGTCGCAGCGGAAAGTCCGCTCGGCCAACTCCATCTGTTGCCGGACGGTTCCACACCGCGAGCATGTTTTGGTGGATGGGAACCAGCGGTCACACACGACCACCTCTGCTGCGAACCATGTCGCCTTGTAGCCGAGTTGGCGGGCGAGTTCCGTCCAGGCGGCGTCACCGATGGCGCTGGCCAGGTGCCGGTTGGTCATAAGGTTGGCGACGGCGAGGTCCTCCAGGCAGAGCCGGTCGTGGGTCTGGACGAGCTGGCTGGAGACCTCATGGAGGAAGCTTCGACGGGCAGCGGCGATGCGGGCGTGGTGCCGGGACAGCCGCCGGGTCGCCTTGGCTCGGTTGCAGGAGCGGAGCCGGGCGCGGCAGGCCGCACGCGACCGTCGCCGCAGGCCCACCATGCCGCGCCGCAGCGGCTTTGGTGCCTGCCAGCGGCCGACCTCGGTCCCGTCCGCGGTGGCTGCCACGGCGAACGAGGCAAGGCCGCGGTCCACTCCGACGAACCCACCATGATCGCCGGCTGGGCGAGACGTGTGGCGACGCTCGGCGTGGAAATCGGGGGCTTGGACGTTCAGGCTGACATACCAGCGCGAGCCGTGCCGGCTAACCGTGGCGAACAGGACCTTGGCGCGCGGTGCAACCACCGACTCTCCGGTGTCAGGATCGCTCCGCCTGCAGGATCGCGGCGACGGAGCGGTCGACGTCGTCGGTGGTGGTCGCCCATCCGGAGACGGAGATGCGCATGGCGGCCATGCCGTGCCAGACGGTGCCACCGGCCCAGGCGGTGCCGTCGCGCTGGAGCCGCTCGACCACGGAGCGGGTGCGCGTGTCATGGTCGCCGCCTGGGTCAAGGAAGCGGACCAGCACCTGGTTGAGGACCACCTGGTTGAGCACCTCGACCCCGTGCTCGGCCCCGAGCGCCTCGGCGAAGCGCCGGGCATGCACGCAGCACCGCTCGACGAGCTCGGCCACGCCGGAGCGGCCCAGCGACCGCAGCGCCGCCCAGACCGTGAAGCCGCGGGCGCGGCGCGAGACCTCCGGGGTCCAGTCGCTGTTGTCGCGCGCGGCCTCGGCGCGGATCAGGTAGCTGGCGGTGCTGCCCATGGCGCTCTGGTGGGCGTCCGGCCGCGCGCAGATCACCAGGCCGCAGTCGTAGGGGACGTTGAGCCACTTGTGCGCGTCCGTGGCCCATGAGTCGGCCAGCTCGGTGCCGGCCGTCAGGGGGCGTAGCGCCGGGCTGGCCGCCGCCCACAGGCCGAACGCGCCGTCCACGTGGACCCAGGCCCCGTGGGCATGGCCGAGCTCGCAGATCTCGCGGACCGGGTCGAGCGCACCGGTGTTCACGTTGCCGGCCTGCGCGCACACGATGGTGGGGCCGTCGCAGCGCTCCAGCGTCTGGGCGAGCCCTTCCGCGCGCATGCGTCCCTGGTCGTCGGTGGGCACCAGGTGCGTCCGGCCGGCGCCGAGGCCGACGAGGCGCAGGGCGGTGTCGAGGGTCGCGTGGCGCTCCTGGCCGGCGACCACGTGCACCCGCGGGGCGTCCTGGAGGCCGTCCCGCTCGACGTCCCAGCCGGCCTCGGCCAGGACGTGGTGGCGTGCGGCCGCCAGCGCGGTGAAGTTGGCCATGGTCGCTCCGGTGACGAAGCCGACCGAGGCGTCCGCCGGCAGGCCGAGCAGGTCCAGCAGCCAGGCGGCGGCGACCGACTCGACCACCGCCGCGGCGGGGCTGGCGACCAGCAGCCCGGCGTTCTGGTCCCAGGCGCTCGTCAGCCAGTCGGCGCCGAGCGCGGCGGGCAGGCTGCCGCCGATCACGAAGCCGAAGAAACGGGGTCCGGCCGAGCCGACCAGTCCCCGGTCGGCTCCCTTGGCGAGCAGCTCGACCACCTCGGCGGGGTCGCTCGGCCCGTCGGGGAGCGGCCCGCCGAGGGTCCCGAGCAGCTCGTCCACGCCGGCGGTCGCGCCGACCGGCCGGTCCGGCAGGCCGTGCAGGAACTCGGCGGCTCGCGCCGCGGTCCGCTCCAGCAGCCGGTCGAGCTCGTCGGCCATCCTGGCACCCCCTGGTCGGTGGTCAGCCCTCCGCGAGTCGGCGCAAGGCCCCTTGCAGCTCGGCGGCCGCGGGGCCCGGCACCCCGGCGCCGACCGGCCGGCCGTCCACGGTCGCGACCGGCATGATCTCGCGGGTGGAGCTGGAGGTGAACGCCTCCTCGGCCTCGCTCAGGTCCTCGGCGGTGAAGACGCCCTCGACGACGCGGTAGCCGCTGCCGGCGGCCAGCTCCAGTATCGTCAGCCGCGTGATCCCCGCGAGAATGCCCAGCTCGGTCGACGGCGTGTAAAGGGTGTCGCCGGCCCGCCACCAGAGGTTGGCGGTGGGGCCCTCCAGCAGCTCGCCGCCGAGTCCCGTGAACACGGCGTCGTCGGCGCCCGTGCGCCTGGCCTGCCGCTGCGCCGCCATGTTGACCGCGTAGCTGGTGCTCTTCACGCCGGGCAGCAGCCACGGCGAGGCGGCCCGCACCAGCGGGTCGGCCGCCAGCGTGAGCAGCACCAGGCGCAGGCCGCGGCGGCGCTCCAGCTCGTACTCGGGCGGCAGCTCGCTGACGATCGCGAACGCCGTGGACTCGAAGTCGCCCTCGACCCCCCGGGTGCAGATCAGCCGCAGGACCCCGTCGCCAACCGCCGCCGAGGCGACCGCCCGGGCTGCCAGCTCCTCCAGGCCGTGCGGGAGGGCCAGATCGAGCCCCGCGGCCGAGACCGCCAGGCGGTCCAGGTGCGCGTCGAGGCGGAACGGCCGGCCCCCGTACACCCGCGTGGTCTCGAACGCCGCCTCGCCGCGCAGCAGCGCCAGGTCCACCGGGGGCAGCGCCGGGCCGCGGCCCGGGGAAGCGCCCGGCCCGCTCGCCTCCACCGCGAGCACGCGTGGGCGCTCGGGCCCCTGGACGACCACTGCTCAGTTCCTGGGCAGGCGCTCGTCCAGGTAGCCGACGAGCTTGTCGAGGCTGACGCGGTCCTGCTGCATGGTGTCGCGGTCGCGCACGGTGACGGCGCGGTCGTCGAGCGAGTCGAAGTCCACGGTCACGCAGTAGGGTGTGCCGACCTCGTCCTGGCGGCGGTAGCGGCGGCCGATCGAGCGGGCGTCGTCGTAGTCGATCATCCAGCGGTCGCGGAGCATGGCGGCCACCTCGCGGCCGAGCGGCACCAGCCGCTCGTTGCGCGACAGCGGCAGGACCGCCACCTTCATCGGCGCCAGGCGCTTGTCGAGCCGCAGGACCACGCGCGACTCGGTGCCGCCGGAGGCTGTCGGCGCCTCCTCCTCGCGGTAGGCGTCGACCAGGAAGGCCAGCGACAGCCGCTCTGGGCCGGCGGACGGCTCCACCACGTAGGGGATGTAGCGGCGGTCGGTCTCCTGATCGAAGTAGGTCAGGTCCTGGCCCGAGAACCGCTGGTGCTGGCTCAGGTCGAAGTCGCTGCGGTTGGCGATCCCCTCGAGCTCGGACCAGCCGAACGGGAACTTGTACTCGACGTCCACGGCCCGCTTGGCGTAGTGGGCCAGCTCATCGGGGCCGTGCTCGCGGACGCGCAGATTGTCCTGGCGCAGGCCGAGGTCCAGGTACCAGTTGAAGCGCTCGTCGATCCAGCGCTGGTGCCAGTCCTCGTCGGTGCCCGGCTCGACGAAGAACTCCAGCTCCATCTGCTCGAACTCGCGGGTGCGGAAGATGAAGTTCCCGGGGGTGATCTCGTTGCGGAACGCCTTGCCGATCTGGGCGATCCCGAAGGGGATCTTCTTGCGGGTGACCGACTGGACGATCGGGAAGTCGACGAAGATGCCCTGGGCCGTCTCGGGCCGCAGCCAGACCACCGCCGAGTCGTCCTCGACCGGGCCCATGAAGGTCTTGAACATCAGATTGAAGTTGCGCGGGTCGGTGAACGGGCCCTTGCCACAGTTCGGGCAGGTCAGCTCGCCGCGCTCGGGCGGGCGGCCGTGCTTGGCCTCGAACGCCTCGATCAGGTGGTCCTCGCGGAACCGCTGGTGGCAGTTGGTGCACTCGATCAGCGGGTCGGTGAAGGACTCGAGGTGCCCAGACGCCTCCCACACCTTGGGCGACATGATGATCGCCGAGTCCTGGCCGACCACGTCGTCGCGGAGCTGCACCACCGCACGCCACCAGGCCCGCTTGATGTTGTTCTTCAGCTCGACGCCGAGCGGGCCGTAGTCGTAGCTGGACCGCAGTCCGCCGTAGATCTCGCTGGACTGGAACACGAAGCCGCGGCGCTTCGCGAGGTTGACGATCTGCTCCATTGCGTCGGTGGGCACGTGCGCCTCCTCAGGGCCGCCTGCATGGCACGCAGGTGGCGGGATGAGTTTTCAGAACCTGATGCCTCATCCTACCCGAGACCGACAAGGCGTTTTCCCGGCTGTCCACAGCCCCCGCGGCGCGCCGGCCTCAGGTCGAGGGGATGAACTCGTGGCTGGCGCGGCGCAGGAAGCTGTCGGGAAACACGCTGGTCTGGAGCTTGCCGGACAGCAGCAGGGCCAGGAACGCGGTCACCGGACCATCGTGGACCTCGTGCCGGGTGGAGCGGCCGGCGAAGGCCACCACCGGCCAGGCGGCCGGGGAGCCCTCGGTCAGCCAGTACAGCTCGTTGCCGTTGTCGCTGCGGCCGAGCGGGAGCAGGCCGCCGGGCTGGGGCCAGGGCGGCAGCGGCAGGCGCTCCGGGAACTTCGCCCTGGTCTCGGTGTAGGCCTCCAGCATGGTGTCCCTGGCGCCGAGGAGGCTGCCGGCCGGGTCGGCCGCGAACGGATTGAGCAGGTAGAGGAAATCGTCGAACTTGCCGGAGCCGTACAGCTCGGTGAAGCGCTTGAAGTCGTCCGGCAGCCCGGTGCCCAGCTCCGCCTCGACCCGAGGCCACTGGTCGGGCACGCCCGGCTCCAGCGGCTCGGCCGGTGGCGGCACGATCGACCGCAGGCGCTCCAGCCCCATCGCTCGCACCCCCTCACTGCGCCGGGGCCACGGCCGTCTTGACCGGGGCCTGCGGCGTGTTGGCGATCTCGACCTCCAGGCGGAAGCCATGGTCGCCGACGGCCCGCAGCAGCACGGCCCGGGGTGCTCCCCGGTCGGAGGGGCTCGCGTACAGCGGGCGGACCTGGTAGCGGACGGTCTCGCCGCCGCGGACCGCGTCGGCCACCATGGTCTCGTAGTCGCGCATCACCGGCGAGTTGGCGCGCGACTGGTAGAGCGCGACCAGGTTGCTGGCGACCTCGCCGGAGCCGCCGAGCTGCCGCCCGAGCAGGTGCCCGCGGGAGCGGTTGCGCGAGGGGAGCTCCTCGAAGCCGGGCGGCCGGATGGACTCGTCGGGCTCGGAGCCGACCTGGTCGCGGGCGGCCGCCGCCACCATCCGGGGGGTGATCGTGGCGGTGATGCCGCTGCGCTGGCCGGTGGCCCGGTCGACCGTGCCGTAGTCGACCGAGCCACCGAGCTGCTTGATCCTTCTGGTGTTGGCGGCGAGGTCGTCGCCGCCGGCCGGCCCGCCCCCGCCGTCGTCGCCCGGCGGGCTCGGGCTGATGTCGGGCGCATGGAGGTCTGGCAGCGCCCGGCTGATCCCAGGGGGGAGCGAATCGCGCAGGTCGCCGCCGACCAGCCACAGCCCCGCAAGCACCAGCAGCGCGATGACCAGGGTGATCGGGCTGACCTTGCCGCGTTTGCCGCCCCCACGGCGGCGCCTTCGCGATCGTGCCATGCCCGAGGTTCTACCCAGAGATGGGCACTCGTAGCCTTCCTGGCCGTATCGGTCGCGCTCAGACGCCGGCCGGGTGCCAGACGGTCTTGATCTCCAGGAACTGGGCCATCCAGTAGGGGTCCTGGCCCTTGGCGTCGTCGAGCCAGTCCCTGGGGGCCAGCTTGAGCGGGGCGGCCACCCGCTTGACGCTGTCGGCCGCGGCCAGCTCGACGTCCCGCAGCAGCGCCAGGTCCAGGCCCGCCAGGTCCAGCGCGTCGACGTCCATGTGCGCGGCCAGCGGCTTGACCAGCTCGGCGGCGAAGCCGGTGAGCAGGTTCACCACCCCGCCGGGCAGGTCGCTGGTGGCCAGCACCTCGGCGAGGGTCACCGCCGGCAGCGGGCGGTCCTGGGAGGCCAGGACCACCGAGGTGTTGCCGGACACGATCACCGGCGCCAGCCGCGAGACCAGGCCGAGCAGCGAGGAGTCGGCCGGCGCGACCAGCCCGACCACGCCGGTCGGCTCCGGTACCGAGAAGTTGAAATAGGGGCCGGCGACCGGGTTGGCGGAGCCCAGCACCTGCGTGATCTTGTCCGCCCAGCCGGCGTACCAGACCCAGCGGTCGATCGCCTTGTCGACCGCGTCGCCGGCCGCCCGCCGGCTGGCGCCGTCGGCGGCCGCGACCTCGTCGACGAACTGCTTGCGCCGGCCCTCCAGCATCTCGGCGATCCGGTAGAGGATCTGGCCGCGGTTATAGGCGGTGAGCCCGGACCAGCCCGCGAACGCTCCCCTGGCCGCCCGCACCGCGTCCCGCACGTCCTTGCGCGAGCCCCGGCAGGCGTTGGCCAGCGGCCTGCCCCGGGAGTCGCTCACCAGGTAGGAGCGCCCGGACTCGGTCCGTGGGAACTTGCCACCGATATAGAGCTTGTAGGTCTTGCGCACCACGAGTCGTTCGACCTCAGCCACGATCGCCCCCATCGAGCACGCCGGCGGTCTCTGTGACGAAGAGGGTAGTGCGCCTGGCGGCTCCGCGCGCGCTCAGCGCGGAACTGGTGACATCTCTGCCTTCTCGGGGTCGCCCAGGCGGCCGGTGGCGAACCAACGACCCGCCTCCAACCATAAGGCAGGCCGGGCAAACGGGACAGTGAGGGCCAGGCGCCTATCATCTGGGGCGGTCCGCGTGTCGTCGTCGAATGGAGCAGCCATGGCGCTCAGCGCTCCCCCGGAGTTCACCAGCCCGCTGGGCAGGCCGGTCCCGCGGACCGAGGACCGGCCGCTGCTCACCGGGCAGGGCCGCTACGTGGCGGACCTGGGGCTGACCGGCGCCGCCCAAGTGGTGTTCGTCAACTCCCCCATCGCCCACGCCCGGATCGCCTCGGTCGACGTCAGCGCCGCCAGGGCCGCCCCCGGCGTGCTGGCCGTGGTGACCGCCGCCGACCTCGGGCTGGAGCCGACGCCGCCGATGCCCATGCACGACCAGCGCATGGTCCGGCCGTGGCTGGCGGACGGCGTGGTCCGCTACGTCGGCGAGCCGGTGGTCGCGCTGGTAGCCACCGAGCAGGCGCTCGCGGTCGACGCCGCCGAGCTGGTGGAGGTCGACTACGACCCGCTGGAGGCGGTGGTCGCACTGCGCGAGGCCGCCACCGATCAGGTGCTGCTGTTCCCCGAGGCGGGCACCAACACCTGCGCGCGGCTGGAGGGCACCGAGGACCCGACGCTGTTCGACGACTGCGAGGTGGTCGTGGAGCTGTCCATGACCCATCCGCGGCTGGCCGCCTGCCCGATCGAGCCGCGCTGCGCGGCGGCGGCCTGGAGCGATGACGGGCGCGGTGGCCGCCTCACCTTCTGGGCCTCGACGCAGGCGCCCCACCGTCTGCGCGCGAACCTCGCCGGCGCGCTCGGCCTGGAGCCGCAGCGGGTTCGGGTGGTCGTCGGCGAGGTCGGCGGCGCCTTCGGCGCCAAGAACGGCAGCTCCCGTGAAGAGGTGGTGGTCGGCTGGCTGGCCCGCCGGCTCGGCCGGCCGCTGCGCTGGATCGAGACCCGTTCCGACAGCATGGTGGGCATGCACCACGGCCGCGGGCTGGTGCAGGACGTGCGGCTCGGCGGCCGCCGGGACGGGACCCTGCTGGCCTACCAGGTGCGGGTCATCCAGGACGCCGGCGCCTACCCGCTGTTCGCCGGCCCGCTGCTGATGCGCGCGAGCATCCTGGCTTCCGGCGTCTACGCCATCGGGCGGATCGAGGCCTCGGGTGACGCGGTGGTCACCAACGCCACCCCGACCGGCCCGGTCCGGGGCGCCGGCCGCCCCGAGGCGAACATCGTGATCGAGCGGGCGGTCGACCGCTTCGCCGCCGAGATCGGCATGGACCCCGCCGAGGTGCGCCGCCGCAACCTGATCCCCCACGACGGCTTCCCCTGGACCACCCCGACCGGGACCGTCTACGACTCCGGCGACTACCAGGCCCTGCTCGACAGCGTCATGGAGGCCGGAGGCTATGGGGAGCTTCGCGCCGAGCAGGCCCGGCGGCGCCGAGCGGGCGGCCCCGTGGCCCTCGGGGTCGGCCTCGGGATGTTCGTCGAGGTCGCCGACGGCGTCGGCGGGGGCGAGTACGGCGCCGTGGAGATCACCGCCGGCGGCGGCGCGATCGTCCGCAGCGGCGCCAGCCCGCACGGGCAGGGCCATCGCACCACCTGGGCGCAGCTCGCCAGCGACCGGCTCGGCATCCCCATGGACCGCATCGAGGTCCGCTCCGGCGACACCGACGAGGTCCCGGCGGGCATCGGCACCTTCGCGTCGCGCTCGGCGCAGGCCGGCGGGACGGCGGTGCACCGGGCCGCGGTGCAGGTCGTCGGGCGGGCGCGGCGGCTGGCCGCCGAGCTGCTGGAGGCCGACCCCGAGGACGTGGTGCTCGACCGCGCAAGCGGCCGCCTGCACCTGGTCGGCAGCCCCGAGCGCGGCCACACCTGGGCGGAGCTGGCCGGCGCCGCCGCGGAGCGCGGCAACGGGCTCGCCTTCGAGGTGCGCCCCGGCGTCGACGGCGCGCCAGGGCCGTCGTGGCCGAGCGGGGCGGTCCTGGCGGCAGTCGAGGTGGACACCGAGACCGGCGAGGTGCGCATCGAGCGGCTGGTCTCCTGCGACGACGCCGGACACCTGCTGAACCCGCTGCTGGTGCGGGGCCAGGTGCACGGCGCGCTCGCGCTCGGCGTGGCGCACGCGCTGTTCGAGGAATTCAGCTACGACGAGGACGGCAACCCCAAGACCGCCAACTTCGGCGACTACGCGGTGATCACCGCCGACGTCCTGCCGCGCTACCGGCTGCGGGAGATCGAGTCGCCCGCCTCCGGCAACGAGCTGGGCGTCAAGGGCGTAGGCGAGGCGGGCACGGTCGGCACGCCGGCCGCGATCCTCAACGCCGTGATCGACGCGCTCGCGCACCTCGGGGTACGCCACCTGGAGCTGCCGGCCACGCCGGAACGGGTGCTGCGGGCCATCCTGAACGCGAGCGGGGAGGAGCCAAGTCGATGAATCAACAGGTCAGTGTGTCGATGAAGGTCAACGGCACGCCCGTCTCGGCGACCGTCGAGGCCCGCACCCTGCTGGTGCAGCTCCTCCGGGACCACTTCGGCCTCACCGGCACCAAGATCGGCTGCGACACCTCCACCTGCGGCGCCTGCACCGTCCTGGTCGACGGCCGCTCCGCCAAATCCTGCACCCTGCTCGCCGCGCAGGCCGTCGAGGCCGAGGTGACCACCATCGAGGGCCTCGCGTCCGATGACGGCGAGCGCCTCAGCGCACTGCAGGCCGCCTTCCACACCCACCACGCCCTCCAGTGCGGCTACTGCACCCCCGGCATGATCATGGCCGCCCGCTCCCTGCTGGACGAGCTCGGCGACGCCCCCACCGACGCCGCCATCCGCACCGGCCTCAAGGGCAACATCTGCCGCTGCACCGGCTACGAGCACATCATCGACGCCATCCGAGCCGCCGCGGGGTCGGGGGCCGCTCCCAGTGAGGGGGACGCGCGGTGATTCCGGCGGCGTTCGCGTATGCGCGACCCTCGAGCTTGGAGGAGGCGATCGGGCTGCTGGCCGAGCACGACGGGGACGCCAAGCCGCTGGCCGGCGGCCAGTCCCTGATCCCGTTGCTGAAGCTACGCCTGGCAGCGCCCGAGCTGGTGGTGGACCTCGGCGGGCTCGATCGCGGCGACGGCCTGGCGGGCGTCCGCGACCGGGGCGACCACCTGGCCATCGGCGCGCTCACCCGCCACGCCGACCTGGCCAGCGACCCGGTCGCCGCCGAGCAGGCTCCCCTGCTGGGCTTCGCCGCCAGCCACGTCGGCGACCCGCAGGTCCGCCACCACGGCACCCTCGGCGGCTCGCTCGCGCACGCCGACCCGGCCGGCGACCTCCCGGCGGTGCTGCTCGCCTACGAGGCGACCCTGGTCGCCCAGGGCAGCGGCGGCCAGCGCGAGATCCCCACCGGCGACTTCTTCACCGGCTTCCTGGAGACCACGCTGGAGCCGGACGAACTGCTCGTCGAGGTCCGCGTCCCCAAGCTCGGCCCCGGTGTCGGCTGGTCGTTCCGGAAGTTCACCCGCCGGGCGATCGACTGGGCCACGGTCGGCGTCGCCGCCCTGCACGGGCCGGAGGTGCGGCGGGTCGCGCTGGTCAACATGGGCCCGACGCCGTTGCGGGCCAGGGCCGTCGAGCAGCGCCTGGCCGCCGGCGCCAGCACGGCGGAGGCCGCCGAGGCCGCCGCGGAGGGCACCGAGCCCACCAGCGACGCCTGGGCCAGCGCCTGGTACCGCCGCCGCCTGGCCACCGTGCTGGTCCGCCGCACGCTGGAGGAAGCCGCAACCCGGACATAACGGCAGGGACCCGTCCGCCCCGCTGCGCAGTTCTACCGCTCCAGGACGTTCGTGCCGGCGTGACAAGCTATCTCCCCATTCGAGGAGGGTCCTGTTGCGCATCGCGTGGTCGGGGGCGCGCTGGCGTCGGCGCCTGGCGAGGCTCTGCGCCTGGCTTGCCATCGCGGCCGTGGTGGCCGCTTTGGCGCGGCCATCCGTGGCGCTCGACCCGAGCGGGCGCGAAGGCATCCTGCTGGACCGCTCAGGGCACTGGAGGTCGTAGCCGGGTTTCGTCGCCCGGCTACGAGCCCAGGTCGACGTAGGCGAGGAGGCCGTGGCGGCCGCCCTCGCGCCCGAAGCCGGACTCCTGGTAGCCGCCGAACGGCGAGGCGGGGTCGAAACGGTTGTAGGTGTTGGCCCACACCACCCCGGCGCGCAGCCGGTTGGCCATGTCGAGGATGCGGCTGCCCTTCTCGGTCCAGACGCCGGCCGACAGCCCGTAGGGGGTGTTGTTGGCCTTGGAGACGGCCTCGGCCGGGGTCCGGAAGGTGAGCACCGACAGGACCGGGCCGAAGATCTCCTCCTGGGCGATGCGGAACGACTGCGCCACCCCGGTGAACACCGTCGGCCGGAACCAGAAGCCGCGGGCCGGCAGCTCGCAGGGCGGCTGGTACAGCTCGGCGCCGTCGGCCTCGCCCGAGGCCACCAGCTCCTGGATCTTCTCGAGCTGCTGGCGGGAGTTGATCGCACCCACGTCGGTGTTCTTGTCGAGCGGATCGCCCACCCGCAGGGTCGCCATGCGCCGCTTCAGCTTGTCGATGACCGGCTCGGCGATCGACTCCTGCACCAGCAGCCGCGAGCCGGCGCAGCAGACGTGGCCCTGGTTGAAGTAGATGCCGTTGACGATGCCCTCGACCGCCTGGTCGATGGGCGCGTCGTCGAACACCACGTTGGCGGCCTTGCCGCCCAGCTCCAGCGTGAGCCGCTTGCCCGAGCCGGCCAGCGCGCGCTGGATCGACTTGCCGACCTCGGTCGACCCGGTGAAGGCCACCTTGTCGACATCGCCGTGCGACACCAGCGCGGCGCCCGTCTCACCGGCCCCGGTGACGATGTTCACCACCCCGGGCGGCAGCTCGGCCTGCTCCAGCACCTCGCCGAGCAGCAGCGCGGTCAGCGACGTGGTCTCGGCCGGCTTGAGCACGACCGTGTTGCCGGCGGCCAGCGCCGGCGCCAGCTTCCAGGCGGCCATCAGCAACGGGAAGTTCCAGGGGATGACCTGCGCCGCGACCCCGAGCGGCCGGGGCGTGCGGCCGGCGAAGGCGTAGCCCAGCTTGTCCGCCCAGCCCGCGTGGTAGAAGAAGTGCGCCGCCGCCAGCGGCACGTCCACGTCCCGTGACTCCTTGATCGGCTTGCCGCCGTCCAGGGTCTCCAGCACCGCGAACTCGCGGGCGCGCTCCTGGAGGATGCGCGCGATCCGGTAGAGGTACTTGGCCCGCTCCGCCCCGGGCAGCCTCGACCAAACCCTGGTGTAGGCCGACCTGGCGGCGCGGACGGCCAGGTCGACGTCCTCCTCGCCCGCCTCGGCGACCTCGGCCAGGCGCTCCTCGGTGGCCGGGTTCGAGGTCTCCAGGTGACGCTCCGAGCGCGGCTCGACCCATTTGCCGCCGATCAACAGGCCGTAGTGCTCCCGGATCCGGACGTGGTCGGTCGCCTCGGGCGCGGGCGCGTACTCCAGGTCGAAGCGCCGCCGCTGCGCCGGCGCGCGCCCCGCGCCATCCCGCCTGTCGATCTGGTCGGACACGAGCCGCCCCCTCCTTTCCGGCCTGCCGGGTGGAAATCCCGTCAGTCCTTCGTCAATCGCCCGAAGTGGTCGACCTCTGCTGTCGGACCTGCTGACGCTCAGGGTACCTCTACCTCTCTGACCAGGAAGAACACCAAGTTGCAGGTTGCGAGCATACGGCCTGGCCGGAAGGGGTGCTAACGGGCATTCTACCTGCAAGCCGCAGTCAGGGCATACCTCGGCCAAACCTCCTCGGATTCTCCTTGAATGCTCGTACAAGGCCGCCGAACCCCAAGGGGGATCGCATGACCACCGCCCGCACCGACCGCAGGGTCGACATCCTCGCGCTGAGGGTCACCGCCGACCTGCTCGCGGTCGTCGAGGACGCCGACTATGAGGGGCTCGACATCCTCGGCACCGACCTGACCGAGGCCATCTGGGAAACCGCCCTCGACAGCGAGTCGCTCGATCTCGACCTCTTCGACCCCGCTGTCCAGGCCGAACTCACCGACCGCGTCAAGGGCCTGTTCGCCCACCTGGGCTCATGACCGCCGCCGAGGACGTCATCGTCCAGATCCGCGACCAGAAGGGAGATTGGACCGACTACGCGCGCACGACCCGCGCCGCCGCAGTCGCCGCAGTCGCCGCAGTCGCCGCAGTCGCCGCAGTCGCCGCTGGCATCCTGCTCGGCCACACCGCCCCCGAACCGATCCGCGCAGTTGACTGGATCACCCATGAGGAGGTCGCAGTGAGCACCAAGAGCGAGGACACCGCTCCCGCCACCATCACCGCGCCCGAGGCCGCGAAGAAGCTGGGCACCGAGCCGAAGCTGTTCAGAAGGTTTCTCCGCAGTGACGCCTCGCCGATCGCTCCGGTCGGGCAGGGCGCGCGCTACGCGCTCGACCCCAAGGTCCTGCCCAAGCTGAAGAAGGGTTCGAGGCGTGGAAGGCTGCTGACGACGCCAAGCGCCGAGCGCAAGGCCGCGAAGGACTCCGAGGCGAAGGCTGAGACCACCAACGAGAAGCCCGAACCGAAGGCGAAGTCGCTGAAGTCCGAGGCCAAGGTCACGAAGACCGACGAGACCATCGCCGCTGCCAAGCCCGACTCGCCGAAGCCCACGCGCAGGGCCGTCACCCCTCGGGTAAGGTTCCGAGCTGCCCCACCTGCGAGGCGAACAAGGCCGAGGCTGCCGCCTCCTAATCCACACCGACCCGCCGGTACCCCTCCGGGGGCGCTGGTGTTGTGTGGCGTCACCCTCACGCGCATGACGCCCGATGCGATCACTCGATCGCGCACGGAAACGAGCGTAGGGACTCGTCTCAGGCGCGAAGTGCGCCGGTCGGGTAGTGCGATGAGCAAACGAGGTGCTGATCGCTGAGAACGGTCCCTACGGTCCCTAGCACTGAAATGCCCTGGTCACAGCTCCCACCAGGCGACGTCAGGCGGCTGCCACAGCAGCACGAGCGATCCGCGCCTCTGCCAGGCGGGCGCTGTCCGACCTAGGAACTCCGGAAGTCGTTGAACGCCTTGAGCAGCTTCACCGTCGACTCGTAGTCGAGCTTGTCACCCTCGTACCGGGCCTCGTAGAGCCCCTGGAGGTTGGAGGGCAGCGTCACGCCCCGCTCGACGAGGAGGATGAAGCGTCGCCCGTAGAGCGCCATCGCAGCGCCGATCTCGATGAGCACGTTGGAGTTGATCGTCCGGTGCTCATTCCCGCGCTCGTCGAGCAGCTTCTGATCGGTCCCCACATGAATGATGGCGGCAGCGCAGGACCGCATGTCATCCATCACCTTGTCAGGAACCGGCTTGGCGACGGTCTCGTTCTCGACGGACACGACTGGTTCAAACTTCCCGAAGGCCAGCAGCTCCTTGAGCTGCGCGACGATCTCCGTGTTGCGCCCGTGGGTGATGAAGACTCGGTTGTTGCTCGTCAGATCGCGCGATGGCGTCGTCACGCTCGACCCTGCAAGTTGACCTTCGGCCGGCTGGGCCTCCTCAGAGGGGGAATCGGCATCCTCGATGTTCTCCCCGTTCTCGATCGTACGTTCGACGACTCCAGTGTGCGGGTCACCTGTGACGGAAGGGATGGGTCCGTTGAGCTCGATGAAGTCGCTCCCCTTCAAACTCCTGACGAAGCCCACGGCTTGAGCATCCGCGAGGATGTGCTTGATGCAGTCCTCAACACGATCGGGTGGAACGTCGGCGTTCTTGACCAGGAACTCCTTGAAGGGGCCTGGAGCCGGGATCTTCTTCCCGTTGTAGGCGGTCAAGAAGATCTTGAAGGGCTCGACGTTCAGCATGGCCTTGCGCTTGGCCTGTTCCCTGGTCGCCGCATCCTCGGAGGTGATCTCGCGCCCCAACTCAGTGAGGTCGAACTGGGGCGCACGGGCTCCACCGTTGGTGAGACCGTAGGCACGACTACTGAGCAGAAGATCCACGAACACGCTTGATTGGGGCGACCTGTTCATCAGGTCGGCGAGGTTGAGCCGGCCGACTTCCATGCCTGAGGCGCCATCCTGGATCGCACGCGGAACTTCCTGTGCCTCTTCCAAGGTCAACACTGGGTAGTTCCGATTCTTTGACCCCTTTGTCCGCGGCATGCGAGTCGCTCCCTTCTGCGGATACCAATATCGGAATCAATACCATTACGGTTCGGAGCATAGTAGAAGATCTGGACCATCGCCCGCGATCAACGCGCAAGGGGAGGGTCGACGTGAAGGGGGTAGACCCAGCTGGGACGCTCGTAGGGGGCTGCTCGATGGTCGAGAGCGTACGGGTTGCCTCGCGCAGGGCGCGGCCTACCCGCCCTCACGCCGAAGTTGCCTGATCAGCGCCGGTCCTCGTACCAGCCGGAAACGGACGTTGATCCCTTATCGGAGAGATGCGATCATGCGCCCTGCGAGCCAATCCAATACGAAGGACGAGCGATGCGCGACTCCGCGCTTGACCCTCGCTATCCCATGCCTTCGCCGGGTTGTTCAAGATGCCCGGCTGGCCAGGGACGAGCGGTGCGAGCCAACCCGAACTGACCAGCCGGGCTTCCCGCAGCATACGGGAGGCGTGGATGCGGATCACCACCTGCTACTCCACCGGCACGAAGGAGGTGGGAGTTGACCAGAGCAGCGGTGCACTGCCGGCGCTCGACTGACCAGCAGGGAGCCAGCCTCCCCGACCAAGAGAAGGAGGGTCGGGAGTACTGCGAGGCTCGGGGCTGGGAGGTCGTCGAGGTCTACAAGGAGTCCGCCAGCGGGTACAAGCCCGGCACCCCTAGGCCGGAGTTTGACCGGCTGATGGCGGACGCAGCCGAGGGCAAGTTCTCGGTGCTGGTCGTGTGGCGATTGAACCGCCTGAGCAGGCAGGAGGGTGACGACTCTGCCCTCGCGGTCGTGTGGCGGCTGCGCAAGCTCGGGGTGGAGGTTCACAGCATCCGAGAACCGTCCTCCGGCAACGACTTGGCCGATGATCTTCAGCGACTCATCGCGAGCTACCAGGGCAGCGCAGAGAGCAAGAGCAAGTCCGCGGACGTGAGAAGGGGCAAGCTCCGCTCGATCACGCAGCACGGAGTTTTCCACGGTGGTTTCCCGCCCTACGGATACCGGCGAGTCGGCGTGATGCCCACCCCAGAGAAGCCGAGCAAGAACATCGTCGTCTACGGTCCCGATCCGGAGGCCGCGGACATCATCCGTGAGATATTCCGGCGCTATCTCGACGGCGACAGTCCACACGCGATCGTGACTGACCTCAACCGACGGGAGATTCGCCCGCCGCGTTCGACCGGGCACAGCGCCAACCGGCAGGCCCGCAGAGGCGAACCCATGTGGCAAGACCCGGTGGTCAGAAGTCTGCTGCGCAATCCTTTGCTCGCCGGATTCGCCAGCTACCACGGACACCGGGTCAAGGCGTGCGGATGTGCCTCGACGGATGATCCGGCCGAGTGGGCGGACTGCGATCACCCGTGGACACTGTCGCTGAACCTGCCCGGGATCGTTGACCCCCAGGTGTGGATCAGCGCTCAGGCCAGAATCGAGTCCAGGGCGAACAGGGTGCTCGGTGGCAGAGCCGCCGGCGGCACCTCCGAGACGTTCCTGCTGATGGGACTGCTGTGGTGCGATCGCTGCGGCGAGCGGCTTATCTGCCGAAGGCGACGGCAGACGAACAGGCATGACAAGTACGTATGTCAGGGTCGGAGGACACATGGCTGTGACATGCCGACCATCCGACGCGATGCCCTTGACGACGCGGTGCGGCGACACTTCCTGCGTAACCACGTGGTGGACACCGAGGAGAGTGTGCGTCGAGAGCGGGATCGGCTGCTGGACCTGCGATCATCCGAGGCAGCTCTCGTGCGCGACGAGCTGACGGAGGTCGAGTCCGAGCTGGCCAGAGTGTTGACCCTCGCCCGCAAGGCGCAGCAGGAGTACGAGGCAGGGGAACTGTCGGCGAAGATCTACTCTCGCCTCGACGACGAGTACGAGCAACGAAGACTGCACGCTGAGAAGGCCAGAGACCGCCTCCGAGATCGGCTGTCGACCGTCGAGCAATCGTTGCCCGTCGCCGAGCTTGACGCGTTGCTGGACCGGCTAACCGCAGCCAAGCGGATCATCGTAGGGGTGCTGGACGCTGCCACCACACCGATCCTGAATGCCCGGCTACACGAGGTGTTCGACAGAATGACCGTGTCCGTCACTGACGGAAGGGTCACCGTGGTTCCCCATCTGCGCGACGAAGGGCCTCTTGCTCGCGTGATCGACCTCTCGGAGGGTGAGTCAGGGCCCGACATCGAGATAGTCGGCGAACCGGGCGGTGTGGTATTGACGCAGGTAGAGCTGGTCCCCGAGCAGGGGTCGACCCCTCCTAATCCTTGGTGAAGTAATCCTCCGACTGGTACCGGCCGGTGCGCTCCTTGGCGAGCTGCATGAGGCAGTCGTTCAGGAGACTGGAGGCGCCGATCCGCAGCCACTCCGGCGTGAGCCAGTCGGGGCCCAGCGTCTCGGCCGCCACCACCAGGTACTGGATCGCCTGCTTGGCCGTGCGCACGCCCCCGGCCGCCTTGAACCCGACCATCCTGCCCGTGCGCTGGTGGAAGTCGCGGATCGCTTCGAGCATCACCAGCGCCACCGGCAGCGTCGCGGCCGGGGCGACCTTGCCCGTCGAGGTCTTGACGAAGTCGGCGCCGGCCGCCATCGCCAGCACGCTGGCCCGGCGGACGTTGTCGTAGCTGCCCAGCTCGCCCGTCTCGAGGATCACCTTGAGCCTGGCCGCGCCGCAGGCGTCCCTGGTGGCGGCGATCTCCTCGAAGACCTCGCGGTAGCGGCCCGACAGGAACGCGCCCCGGTTGATCACCATGTCGATCTCGTCCGCGCCGGCCTCGACCGCCTCGCCCACCTCGCGAAGGCGCAGGTCGAGCGGGGCCTGGCCGCTCGGGAAGGCGGTCGCGACCGAGGCCACCTTGACGCTCGATCCGGCCAGCTCCCGCTTGGCGGTGGCGACCAGCGTCGGGTAGACGCACACCGCGGCGACCGGCGGGACTCCAGGGTCGGCCGGGTCGGGCCGGCGGGCCTTGGCGCACAGCGCCGCGACCTTGCCTGGCGTGTCGGCCCCCTCCAGCGTCGTCAGGTCCATCACCGACACCGCCAGCCGCAGCGCCGCGACCTTGGATTCCTTCTTGATGCTCCGCTTGGCCAGCGCGGCGGCCCGCTCCTCGGCGCCGACCTGGTCGACCGCGAACCGCGACAGGACGGGGCCGAGGTCGAACTGCTGAAGGAAGCCGTCACCAGCCTCCGCCAGCCGTACCGGTGTGGTCGCCATAGCCGATTCCTCCCTCGTGCACCGCTCCCGCGATTGTATCGAACCCGACACCGGCGCCGACGGTTATCCACAGAAGACGCCGATCGGGACCGGCGGCGCGGCGATCGTGTCAACATCTGGACACCGCGAAACCAAACGGCCAAAGGAGGTGGCGGCCCTGCGATCCCTGCGAAACCTCGTGTTGCTGGTGCTGGCCGGCGCCTTCCTGCTCGGGGTCTGGTCGGTGCACCACCCGCAGGCGGTCAAGCCCCAGGCACCCTCGGGGCCGGCGTTCCGGACCGCCGCCGTTTCCGAGGCGCACGGCGGCCGCCTCACCGCTCGGCTGATCGGGATCCAGACAAGCCGGCAGGAGGGCTTCGACCGGGTCGAGTTCACCTTCGACCGGGCCCCGCCGAGCTGGCGGGTCGGTTATGCCTCGGCGATCCGCGACGCCGCCGGCCGACGCCTGGCGCTGCGGGGACGGGCGCTGCTGGCGGTCTCCTTCCAGCCCGCGGTGGCCCACCGGGTCGGCGGCGACTCCAGCTTCGGCCCGAGGTCGCGAACACCCGCCTACGACGCCCTGCAGCAGGTCACTCTGGCCAGTGACCTCGAGGGGCGGGTCCAGTTCGGCCTCGGCCTGGACACCCGCACCGGCTTCCGCGTGCTCGAAGCCTCGACACCGTCCCGGATCATCGTCGACGTCAGAGCGCCGTCGCGCCCCCGGGCGGCTGGCGCGGTCGCGACCACCCAGCCGTATCCAACGCACCCGAGGTACCCATGACCACCGCCGGCAGGGTCGCCATCGACCTGCGGATCATCGGGCGACGCCTGCCCGGGCTGCGCTGGAGAGGAGGACTCATCCCCAGAAGAGGTTGAAGGTGCTGAACACCGCGCGTGGTCGCCACGGCAGCGGCGGGCCGAGCCGCATGCGCGTGGTGCGCGAGCGCTCGGTCTGGCCGCGTGCCTCCAGCGCGCGAATGGCGGGCTCGTTGCCCTGCGGGATCGACAGGGACAGCTCGGCGCCATTGAGCCGCCCGGCGGTCGCCTCGATCAGGGCGAGCCCGCTGGCCAGATCGGCGGCGACCGTGGCCCCGCCCGACCGCCACGGCGACGGCAGGTGGTACCCCCTGACTCCCCCGCCGGCCTCTGCCACCAATGCCGATCCGGGCCACAGCGAGGTGAGCAGGGCTGCCCGGTCCTCGCCAGTGGCCTCGCGATCCACGGCCTGTGCGGCTTGGAGGTCGTCGGGGCGGGCTGCCCTGACCGCGCCCGTGGGGGGTCCCGGCTGCCAGCGACCACCGAGCGCGACGCAGGCCCCCTCGGCGACGAACCCGAGCCGCTCGTAGATCGGGCGGCCCATGTCGGTCGCGTAGAGCTGAATCGTGCCGGCACCGCGCTCCCGCAGCCATGCCACGGCCGCCTCGGTCAGGGCGCGCCCGAGGCCGGCCCGGCGCGCCTCCGGCACGACCGCCACGGCGCCGACCCAGCCGGTGGCGCCGAAGTGGGCGCAGCCTGACGCGCCGGCCAGCCCGCCTTCCCGCTCCACGACGAACACCTCACCGCCGAGCGCCGCCCGCGCGAAACGGTCGACCGCGGCCAGCCGGGGATTGAAGCTCGCCCGCTCGTACACGCTCGGGAGCAGGTCCAGCTCCCCCTCGGTCGCGGGGCGGATACCTTGCGTCGCTGCCATCGCCCGAGTCTACCGGTCACGCCCGCCGGCCCCGACCGAGGCGCTCAGCGAACCAGGGAGGAGGGCGGCGGTCCCGTGGGGGCGGCCGTGGGCGTCGCGCGCAGGGAGCCGTTGAAGGCTGGCCGGCGAAGCCGAACAGCTCGATCTCCAGGGCGAGCGGACGCGCTCCTGGCCGTTCGGCCGTGATCTCGCCGCCCAGGCGCATGCCGTCGAAGACCCGACGCGACCCCACCACACCGCGCCGTTTCGGTTCCGCAGCCAGAGGCGGTTGTCCGTCACCCGGAGCTGCGAACCTCCCGCCGGAAACCAGCCATGGAATCGTAGTTGGAAGTCGCCGTCGAAGCCCTCGTACAGCGAACCCTCCAGTTGCACGATCGCGCCCTCGTTGCCATCGGGTGCCTGCCACAGCCGCCCCTGGATCCGAGCGGAGAACCCCCGGTCAGCGACCGCCCCTCCCCCGGTCGCCGACCCGGCCGAGGGCGCGCCATTCGCAACTCCGGCCACCCCGGCGGCGGCGCCATTCGCAACTCCGGCCACCCCGGCGGCGTCCGGGGGTGCTTGGGAGGCGCGGGGGCGGGCGGCACGGGTGGGTGGGGGCCGGCGGCCGTCGCGATCGGGTAGGCGCATGACCAGCAGGCCACCGATGAGCGCGAAGCTGGCGACGTGGATGATCCAGCTCCAGGCCCAGCCGGAGTCGCTGCCGCTGCCGAGGCCATGCAGGGCTGCGCCGACGTACACCCCGAAGGTCCCGAAGTGGAGCCGCCGCCACCAGCGGTAGCCGATACGGCGCTGGAGCCAGCTACCGGCCCACAAGGCGGCCGCCAGGTAGGCGGAGACGATCCCGAGCCCCATCCACACCCGCCGGTAGTTGCTGGTGAACGGCACCAGGACGTCGGACAGGCTGAAGCCGATGAAGCTGTTCAGCAACGCCACCAGCACGTGGATGGCGATGAACAGCAGCGTGAGCAGAGTCACGAAGCGGTGCAGCTCGGTGGTGGCGAAGCGGGGCCAGCGTGTCGGGCGCAACGGCGAGCTGAGCAGCAGGCCGAGCGCGACCGAGGCGGTCAGCAGTGCGAACGCGGTGTAGCCGGCGGCCCGGGTGGCCACCCAGGTCATCGAGAGGCTGGCGACCACGAGGCCTTCTCCCGGTCGTCCGAGACCCCCGGCCAGGAGCCGCCGCGCCGCCACGCACCCGACCGGGCCACCAGCAGGCCCGCCAGGCGCTTGCGCTCGAGAAAGTCGGTGCCCGCTCTCGGCCCGAGGATGAACGCGGTCTTGGCGGCGACCTCGGCCTGCGCGCAGGTAGCCGCCGCGACGGTGACCGACCACAGCCCGGTCTGCGCCGGCCGTGCGTGGCGCGGGTCGAGCAGGTGATGGCGCTCGACCTCGCCCTGGCGCCAGCGGTGCCGGCCGATCCCCGAGGTCGCCAGCGATCCATGGGTGAGCGCGATCGTGACGGCGGTGCGTGGGCCCTCGATGGCGATCGGCCAGCCGTCGCCACCCGGCGGGAGGCCGTGGACGCGCAGGTCCCCCGGCGCTGACCATCGCCGCCCCGATGCCCAGCGTCCGCAGGCGCTCGACCGCGGCGTCCACCGCCATGCCCTTGGCGATGCCGCCGAGATCGACGCCGACTCCCGGCGGCAGCGTGACCGTGCGTCCTTTGGGGTCGAGCTCGACCCGCCGCCAGCCACCACCTGGCGGCACGGGACCGGGCGCGGCGGGCACGTCGACCCCCGGCCGGCCGGCATCAGCGTTCAGCCGCGACAGCTCGCTGTCGGGCCGGAAACGGCTCAGCCGCCGCTCCCACTCCGCGAAAAGCCGCCGCACCTCGTCGCCGGCCTGCTCGACAGCCGTGGCCTCGGTGACCACGGAGACCGTCGTCCCCATGGCCGGGAACTCCCACCGCCGCATCGCGGCGGGAACCATCAGCTCGGCCTGGTCAGGAGGCACCGGACTGCCCGAGCGGGCTGGACCCCGAACCGCCGTCCCCGAACCCGTAGCCGCCATCCTGGCGACCGAAGAACCCGTCGTCCGGGGCGGGGTTCGGTGCGAGCCCCCGATCGTCCTCGCCCGACCCGCCGAGCTCGGAAGTGACCGGCAGCACCCCCTCCGCCGTCACATCACCAACGTGCAGACTCGAAGTTCGGGCAAGCCGAGGCGCACGCGGGGAACGTGTAAGGTCTCGCCCTGATCACCTGGGGGGAGATGGGGCATACCCCAATCAACCGGACTCGGCCGCCTCCAGCTAGGCTAGGCCGGCGCCTGGGCCTCGAGGATCTCGATCCTCGCGCCCCAGGGATCGCGGGTGAAGAAGCGGCGGCGGTCGCCCCACGGGTGCGTGTCCTCGGTGTCGGCGCCGGTCGCCTCGACCCGCCGTCGGAGCGCGTCGAACTCGTCGGCGGCGACGCAGAAGTGCCACGGACCCGGCGGAGGCGGGTCCCCGGGGGACAGGTGGACCTGCCCGGGGCCCAACTGGAACCACATGCCCCGCTGGTTGAACTCGGCTGGCTTGGAAACCTCCTGGAGGCCGAGCGCGCCGGCGTAGAAGGCCCGCGCCTCCGCCTCGGCCCCGGCGGGATAGACGACGTTGACATGCTGGAGAAGTCGACTTGTCATCGTGTCCTCCCAACCATCCAGCGACAGGTCCTGTTGCGCTGAAAGGTTACGACGGCGCGCCGGCGGCGGGCTCCCGCGTGGGGACCGCGCCGAAGCGGCGATGGCGGCCCTGGTAGTCGCGCAGAGCGTTGAACAGCTCGTGCCGGTTGAAGTCGGGCCAGCGCAGCGGCGTGAAGTACACCTCGGCGTAGTAGAGCTGCCACAGCAGGAAGTTCGAGAGGCGCCGCTCGCCGGCGGTGCGGATCAGCAGGTCGACGTCGGGCATGTCGGGGGCGTCCAGGCGCGCCGAGATGGCACGCTCGTCGATGCGCTTGGGCCCCTGCCCGGCGCGGGCCTCGCTGACCAGCTCGCGCACGGCCCGGGTCAGCTCGTCCCTGCCGCCGTAGTCCAGCGCCACCGCCAGCGTCATCTGCGTGTCGCCGACGGTCAGCTCCTCCGCCTCGCGGATGCGCCGGCGGACGTGCGGTGGCACGCGATCGCGGCGGCCGATGAAGCGGATGCGCACGTTGCGGTCGTGCAGCTCGTTCGAGCGGCGAACCAGCAACGACTCGTTGAAGTTCATCAGGAAGCGGACCTCGGAGGCCGGCCGCCGCCAGTTCTCGGTCGAGAACGCGTACACGGTGAGCCACGACAGGCCGACGTCGAGCGCGCCCTCGACCGTGTCGAACAGGGCGGTCTCCCCAGCCTCGTGGCCCTTGTTGCGGGGCAGTCCCCGCTCCCCCGCCCAGCGGCCGTTGCCGTCCATGACGATGGCAATGTGATCGGGCATCGCGCGCGGTTCGAGATCCGGCGGAAGGGCGCGGGGGTTTCGACTTGGCATCAGCGGTTCACCAGCGGATAGGAGCGGAGGCGACGATCGAGGTGGTACTCGACGTAGCTCTTGACGACGTTGGCGGCCTCACGGCGGGCCGCCGCCCGCGGTTGGGTCGCCGCGGCCTGGTCGAGGTCCTCGCCGAGCAGGTGCGACAGCAGCGGCACGGTTCCGGGGTCGAGCAGCGATTCGCCGCCGTTGCGGCAGGAGGCGCAGAGCGCGCCACCGCGGACGGCTGAGAAGGCGCGGAGCTCCGCGTGTCTGCCGCAGGCCGCGCATTCGGCCAGCACCGGGCGGTAACCCTCCAGCGCCATCAGCTTGAGGAGGAACGCGTCCAGCACCACGGCCGGGTCCCGGGGGTCGCCGTCGAGCGCGCGGAGGGCGCGGACGAGCAGCAGGAAGATGCGGACGGCGGCCTCCCGCTCCTGGGCGACCTGGTCGACCGCCTCCAGCATGGCCGTGCCGGCCACCACCCGGTCGTAGTCGTCGCGCAGGAAGCGGAACGGGTCGACCACCTCGACCTGGGTGATGATGTCGAGCTCGCGACCCCGGTACAGCGAGAGGTCCACATGGCTGAAGGGCTCGAGACGACCGCCGAAGCGGGACTTGGTCTTGCGCACGCCCTTGGCCACCGCGCGGACCTTGCCCTCGCCCTGCGTGAGCAGCACCACGATGCGGTCGGCCTCACCCAGCTTGTAGGTGCGCAGCACCACGCCCTGCTCACGGTAGAGGCTCATCGGCCGGTCTTTCTCACGCCGCGGCCACCCCCTGCAGCACCGCGGCCGGGTCGAGCACCGCGACCCGGTCAGCGCCAGCCCGCTCCAGCAGGTGCCTGGCGGCGTTGGCGTCCTCGGCCCCGCCGGCTATCACGCCGATGGCCGCATGGCGCGACGGCAACGCCCGCCGCACCGCCCGCACCTGTTCCAGGGTCGCGCGTCCCCAGACCCCGAAGCCCGTCTGGAGCAGGTCCGCCCCGGCCTCCACCGCCAGCCGCCCCGCCTCGGCAAGCTCCGTGGCCGATGGCGAAGCCTCGGGAGCGCCCACCCGCATCCAGGCCAACCCGCCCCCGCCGCCGACTGCGGGAGCGAGGGGGGCCTGCTGCGGAGCCGCCGTATGGGCCGCCAGGGCGAGGGGGGCCTGGAGGACGGCGCGGACGTGGACGCCTTCGGCGTGGGCGATACGGCAGAGGGCCTGGAGCTGGCGCGCCAGTTCGGCGGCGTCCTCGCCCGGGATTGCTCGCGGGTCGAGGGCGACGGCGAGGTGCCTGGCGCCGGCTTGGATCGCGCGGCGGGCCTCGTCGAGCATGGGGTAGGCAGCGGCGGTGCGGTCGGGGCCGCTGACCGCGGCGACCACGGTCACCGGGCTTCCCCCGGTGGCGGCGGCCGCGCTCGGCACGTCGGCCGGCCAGACCGTCACCGCGGCCAGCCCGGATTCGACCGCGCTGGCACAGGCGTCATCGACCTCGCTGGGCGTGACGTCCGGGCGAAGCAGCACGTGCTCCAATTTGTCGGCCAGCTCGATCTGGGGACCTCCTTGGGCTGCGATGGGCAGTGTAACCGCCCCGACGCACCTTGGCGGGTCGATCTATGAGGCCATGGTCGGCAGCGGCAACTCGCGGACCTGGCCGGCAGCCACCTCGAGCCGACGTGTCACCCGCAGGCTCGACAGCATCCGCCGGTCATGGGTCACCACCAGCAGGGTGCCATCGAAGTCCGCCAAGGCGGTCTCCAGCTCCTCGACGGCATCCAGGTCGAGGTGATTGGTCGGCTCATCCAGGATCAAGAGATTCGTGCCCCTGGCCATGAGGACCGCCAGGCTGGCCCGCGAGCGCTCGCCGGGCGACAGCTCCGCCTCGGCGCGCTCGGCGTGGTCGGCTCCCAGGTCGAACTTGGCGAGCAGCGACCGCGCCTCCTGCGGTGTGAGGCCCGCCTGGACCCGAACCCGTTCGAGCAGGCTCACCCCACCAGGCCCACCCGGCGGCTGGAGGCCACCCCGCGCGGCGGAGCCGGCGCCGGGCGAGCCGGGCCCGCCCGGCGCGCCAGGGGCGGCCGGCGGGACGGGGTCGGGGGTGAGGGGGTCGCGGGATTGGCCGAGGTAGCCCACGACCACGCCGGCGCCGAGGCGGGCGTGGCCGGCGTCGGGGGCCAGCTCGCCGGTGAGCAGGCGCAGCAGGGTGGTCTTGCCGGCGCCGTTCGGGCCGGTGACGGCGAGGCGGTCCTGCCAGGAGATCTCGAGGTCCACGGGCCCGAACCGGAAACCGCCGAGCCGGACCCGCGCACCGGCGAGGGTCGCGACGACGTCGCCGCTGCGGCGCGCGGCCCTGAGCGACATCCGCAGCTCCCAGCCCTCCCAGGGCTTCTCGGGAGCGCCGAGCCGCTCGATCCGGCGCTCCACCGCCTTGGAGGCGGAGGCGGCCGCGGTGGCCCGGTCCCTGCGCCGGGCCGCCAGGGCCTTGTCGTTGTCGGTGACCCGATTGCCGCGGCCGCTGACGCTCCATTCCTTGCGGCGGCGGATGGACGCCTCCAGCCGCGAACGCTCCTGCTGGGCCTCCTCGAATCGGGCGTAGACCTGCTCCCGACGGCGGCGACGCTCCTCGACGTAGGCGTCGTAGCCGCCGCCGTACTCGCTGAGACCGTGGCTGACCAGGTCCAGCTCGGCCACCCGCGTGGTGGCGGCCGACAGGAACGCCCGGTCGTGGCTCACCAGCACGACCCCGCCGCTGACCCCGCCCCTGGGCCCGGCGGCGGCCCGCTCGCCGACCAGGAAACCTTCCAGCCGGTCGAGCCCGGCGAAGTCGAGGTTGTTGGTCGGCTCGTCGAGCAGGAGCACGTCGAAGCGGGCGAGCAGGATGGCGGCCAGGCCGAGCTTGACCCGCTCGCCGCCGGAGAGGCTGGCGGCCGGCAGGTCGAGCACGCGGTCGGACGGCAGGCCGACCTCGGCGAGCACGCGCGGCGCGCGGGCGTCGTGGTCGTCGCCGCCGAGCGCGAGGAAACGCGCCAGCGCGTCGTCGTAGGCGGTCAGCTCGGCCAGGTCGGGACGCTGCCTGGCGGTGGCCAGGGTCGATTCCATCACCGCCTCGGCGGCGGCCAACCCGGTGCGTCGGCGCAGGAAGGCCGCGACCGTCTCGCCCGGGAGGTCGTCCGGCTCCTGTGGCAGGTAGCCGACTGTCAGCCCTGGCGGGGAGACCTCGACGGCGCCGTCGGTCGGGTCCTCGAGCCCGGCGAGCACGCGCAGCAGGGTCGACTTGCCGGCGCCGTTGCGGCCGAGGATGCCGATGCGGCTGCCCTCGTCCACGACCAGGTCGACCTGGTCGAGCACCACCTGGCCGCCGCGGACGACCGAGACCTTGCGGGCAGCGAGCACGGGTCGACACTCCCTCATCCATGGGCTGGACCGCCAAGCTTGCGGGGCGATCCGTGTTGCACGCTTCGAGCCTGCCACGCGAGCGGCGCTCGATCACTGGAATTTCGGAATCTGTGGATAGCCGGGAGCCCGATGTGCCGCGGCAGGGCGATCAGCCGCCAGCGGCGGCCAGGGCACGGTCGTCGGCGGTGAAGTCGTCCGGCGCGGCCTCGGGAGGGTGCTCGAGGTGCCAGGCGACCGAGCGCTCGAGCGCGTCGTGGGGGTCGGTCTCGGTCCAGCCGAGCAGGTCGCGTGCCTTGCTCGAGTCCACCAGCAGGTGCTGCGACGCGGTGCCGAGCAGGCGGAGGTCCTCGGGGAGCAGGGGGTCAGGGACCCGGACGAAGCGCGCCCGGCCGCCGGCGGCCTCCAGCACGTGGCGCGCCCACAGGCCCATCGACCAGGTGCGGCTCTCCCCCAGGTTGAGGATCTCGCCGATGGTCGCCTCGGACTCCAGCGCCATGCGCACGCCGCCGGCGACGTCGCGCACGTAGCCTCGGGTCCACAGGAAGGAGCCGGCGCCGCTGGGGATGCGCTCGCGCCCGGCGCGCAGCCGCCGCAGGATCGGCTCCTCGCGGCGCTGGCCGTCGCGCTCCCCGTAGACGACCGGCAGGCGGCAGACAGTCGCCTGGCGTCGCAGGTAGGCCTCTTCGACGTCGAGCTTCTCGTAGTGCTCGGCGATGTCCATGCTCCCCAGCGCCGGGTGGCCGCGGTAGGGGTAGCGCTGCTCACGGACGGGCGCGGTCTCGTCGATCGGGAGCGGGTCGGTCTCGACCCCGGCCAGCAGGGAGCCGTAGGCTCGGTACACGTCCATGCTGGACAGGACCAGCAGGCGCGGGTCGTCGCCGACCGCGGCCAGGGCGGTCTCGGCGTCGGCGGCGGTCATGGCATACGTGTCGACCACGCCCTCGGGCGCGAAGTCGTCGACGGCGCCGCGCAGGTGCGGCAGGTTGGCGCGCTCGGTGTGGAGGTGGTCGGCCTCTGGCAGGTCGGACGGCTCGTGCTCGCCGCGGTGGACGATCAGCAGCTCGTGCCCGTACGCCGCCAGCTCCTCCACGATCGCCGCCCCGATGAACCTGGTCCCGCCCAGCACCATCACCCGCACCGCGGCAACCTCCGCATCCTCGCGCCGTCCGTCACCCCGGAAAGCCTAATCGCAAGCACCCGCTCGCGGGCGGCGCGGCGGTTCGGCGCAGGGCGGGCCCGGCCCTGGGCCGGGCCGGCGGCGCCAGGCGGGCCCCCGGGGCCGGGCCGGCGCGCCAGGCGCTCGCTCCGGGGGGCGGCTGGTCAGGCCAGGCGCTCGAGGACGGTGCCGTCGCCGGCGACGGCGAAGGCGGTGGGCACCACGGCGACGTGGTAGCGGCGAGCGAGCTCCGGGCGCTGGGAGACGTCGACCTCCACGAACGGGCGGTCGCCGCCGGCCAGGCGCTGGGCCAGCTCGCGGCAGGCGCTGCACAGCGGGTGGGTGAACTGCACGACCGTGACGGCCGCGGCGGGCGCTCCGCCGGTGGCGGGCACGCCCAGCTCCGCCAGGTCGAGCGTACCGACCACGCCGGCGCGGACGCCGCGGAGGCGGGAGGCGAACCGGTACAGCTCGCAGCCGACGCACAGCCCGGTGCTGGCCGCCAGCAGCGCGAGCACGGCGACGGCGATACCCGGCACGAGCCCGACCACCGGCAGGCCGACCGCGTAGGCCAGCGTGGTGAACCACAGCAGGGTCGCGCCGACGAGGTTGGCGAACCTGGGCGGCCGCGAATCCTCGACCGGCCCCTCGCCGAAGCGCGGCTGCACCACCTCGAAGTAGAAGACGCAGGGCAGGCACCAGCGCCTGCCGAGGGTGAGGCCGAGCGTGAGCTGCAGGGCCAGGAGCCCGAACAGCCACCACCAGCCGGTGAGCAGGGCGATGACGGCGACGACGCCGACCGTCCCCTGGTTGAAGCGTGGGGCGCGGGCGTCGATCACGTCGCTGTCGTCATAGGGGTGCGCGGTCGGCGGCCTGGTCGTCGCCATGCGGGTGCCTTCCTCGTCGAGCTGGAGGGGACGCGGCCCGGCGGGTGGTCGGTCGTTCAGCGCATCCGAGGCGACCGCCGGGCCCCGGGACAGGCGCAGGAGGTGACCCGCCCCTGGTCGAGGGCGCGATTCGAGGTCAGCCGCACGGTCATATGGCGACGGTGCCGGAGCACGGGCAGGGCTGTCAAGCGGTGGCGCTAATAGCCGAGCCGGGTGAGCAGCTTGGGGTCGCGCTGCCACTCCTTGGCGACCCTGACGTGCAGGTCGAGGTAGATGCGGGTGCCCAGCACCTGCTCCAGCTCGGTGCGGGCGCTGGTGCCGATGTCACGGAGCACCGAGCCCCCGCGGCCGAGGATGATCGGCTTCTGGCTGCTGCGCTCGACGAACAGGTCGGCGCGGATCACCAGCAGGTCGCGCCGCTCCTCCGGCTCCCCGGGCCGCGAGGCGCCGCCGCGCCCCCCAGGCCCGCCGCGCCCCCCAGGCCCGCCGCGCGCCCCAGGCCCGCCGCGCGCCCCAGGCCCGCCACGCCCCGCCGGCTCGCCGCGCCCCGCCGGCGCACGCCGCTCCCTCGGCCCGGTGGGGACCTCGTCGGGGGGCCCCATCTCCTCGACCACCACGGCGATCGAGTGGGGCAGCTCCTCGCGGACCACGGCGATGGCCTTCTCGCGGATCACCTCGGCGACGAAGTGCCGCTCGGGCTCGTCGGTGACCTGGCCCTCCGGGAACAGCGGCGGGCCCTCGGGGAGGTGGCGGAAGATCAGCTCGGTGAGCACGTCGAGCTGGTCGCCGGTGAGCGCGGAGATGGGCACGACCTCCGCCCAGTCGCCGAGCTCGGTGACGGCCTGGAGCGAGGGGACCAGCCGCTCCCGGGTGGCGCTGTCCATCTTGTTGACCACCGCGAGCTTGGGGGTGTCCACGCTGGCCAGCTCGGTGGCCAGGAAGCGGTCACCGCGCCCGATGCCGGCGGCGGCGTCGACCATGAAGCAGACCAGGTCGACCTCGGCCAGGGTGCCGCGCACCAGGTCGTTGAGGCGCTGGCCGAGCAGGGTACGCGGCTTGTGCAGCCCGGGGGTGTCGACCAGCACGGCCTCGCCCTGCGGCCGGCGGAGCACGCCGCGGATCACCGAGCGGGTGGTCTGCGGCTTGGAGGACATGATCGCGACCTTCTGGCCGAGCAGCGCGTTGAGCAGCGTGGACTTGCCGACGTTGGGCCGGCCGACCAGGGCCACGAGCCCGGATTTCACGGGCCCGACCCTGGTCCCCGCGCAAGCCGCTCCCGCCCGAAGCCACCGGGCAGCAGCTCGCCGAGGGTGGTGACCACCAGCTCATCGCCCGTCTCGCCGGCCAGCAGCACCCGCAGGTCCGGGCCGTTGGGGAACTCGCGCAGCACCTGGCGGCAGGCGCCGCAGGCCGAGGCCGGCTCGGTGCCGTCGGCGGCCACGGCGACGGCCTCGAAACGGCGGTGCCCGGCCGCGACGGCCGCGGTCACCGCCGCCCGCTCGGCGCAGATCGTCATGCCGTAGGAGGCGTTCTCCACGTTGGCGGCGCTGATCACCTCGCCGCCCTCCACCCGCAACGCGGCGCCGACGCGATAGCCGGAGTAGGGCGCGTACGCGTTGCCCCTGGCGGCGCGTGCGGCGGCCACCAGCGAGCGGTCCTCCTCGGACAAGGCAGCCTGGCTCACTGCTTGCGCGCCTCGGCCGCGGCCTGCTGGTTCTCAGAGCCGGAGGGGCGGTCCAGCCGGTTGATCCGCACCCGGCCGATGCGGCGGCCCTGGACGCGCTCCGCCCGCAGCGACAGGCCCTGGAACTCGATCTGCTGGCCCTCCTTGGGCACGTCGCCGACGAGGTTGAGCAGCAGACCGCCGATCGAGTCCCACTCGGTCGCCGGCAGCTCCATGTCCAGCAGCTCGTTGACCTCGTCGATCGACATGCGCGCGTTGACCCGCCAGCCGCCGTCGGGGAGGGGCTCGACGTTGGGCTCCTCGCGGTCGTACTCGTCGGTGATCTCGCCGACGATCTCCTCCAGCAGGTCCTCGATGGTGACCAGGCCAGAGGTGCCGCCGTACTCGTCGATGACGATCACCATGTGGCTCTTGCGGCGGCGCATCTCGCGGAGGCAGTCGGCGGCGCGCATCGACTCGGGCATCACCGGCGCGGGGCGCAGGATCTCCGCCAGCGGCTTGTCCGCCTGGCCGTCGTGGAGGCTGCGCAGCACGTCCTTGGCGTAGGCCAGGCCCACCACGTCGTCGATGTCGCGCCCGTACACGGGGATGCGCGAGTAGCCCGTCCGCAGGATGACCTCGAGCACCTGCTCCAGCGAGCAGTTGACCGGCACGACCACCATGTCCGGGCGGGGCACCATCACCTCGCGCACGACCGTGTCGCCGAACTCGAAGATGGACTGGATCATCTCGCGCTCTTCGTCCTCGATGACCTCCTCGCGCTCGGCCTCGTCGACGATTGCGCGCAGCTCGTCCTCGGAGACGAACGGTCCGCTCTTGAGCCCTTTGCCCGGGGTGACGACGTTGCCGACGCCGATCAGCAGGCGCGTGAGCGGCCCGAGGATCGGCAGCCGGGTGAGCCACCACACCACCGGCGCCACCCGGAGCGCCGCCTGGTCGGTGTGCTGCACCGCGTAGGTCTTGGGCGCGACCTCGGCGAAGATGAACGTCACCACCGTCATGATCGCGGCGGCCAGCGCCACGCCGAGCCCGCCGCCAACCAGCCGCTCCAGCACTGAGGTGAACAGCGAGGTCGCGGCGAACTGCACCACCAGCACCAGGAACAGGATCAGGTTGAGCGACCGGGCGGTGTTCTCGACCAGCTCGCGGAGCTGGCGGGCTCCTCGGCGGCCCTCCTCCTCGAGGTGGATGGCGCGGATCCGGTTGGTGCGGGTGACGGCGGTCTCGGACATGGCCAGGAACGCGGCCACGCCAGTGAGCAGGACCACCGCGACCAGGGTCCAGATATCGCCGGGGGACAGCTTCATCGGCGCCCCTCCGACCGCCAGCGCGACAGCAGCTCCTCGGTGCGGGCACGCATCTCCCGCTCCTCCTCGGGGTCGGCGTGGTCGAAGCCGCACAAGTGCAGGACGCCGTGCACGGTCAGCAGCTCCAGCTCGGCGTCCAGGCTCTGACCAGCGCGCTTGGCCTGGTCGGCCGCGTACGAGGGGCACAGGACGATGTCGCCGAGCAGCCAGGGCGCGTCGTCGTCCTCCTCGTCCTCCTCGTCGTCGAGGTCGGGGTCGGCAGCGTCGCCGTAACTGGCACCGGCGAAGCCGCGCGGGCCGACCGGGCCGTCCGGCGGCCCAGAGGCCGGCGAGGGCCCGTCGATCGGGAACGCGAGCACGTCGGTGGGCCGCTCCTCCCCCATGTAGCGGCTGTTCAGCTGGGTCATCACGTTGCGGTCGACCAGCAGGATGGAGATCTCCGACTCCTCGACGCCCTCGCCCTCCATGGCCAGCCGCGCAAGCCTGGCCAGGCCATCCTCGTCGACCGGCTGGTCGACCTGCTCGTTGGCGACGAAGACGCTCACACCGGCTCGCCCCCCCGGCGGCGTTTGGAGCGCCGATGATGGCCCGGCGCCGCAGCTGGCTCAGAGCCGTCCACTACGACCTTGCCTCGTCGTAGCGTCGGTAGGCCTCGACGATGTCCTGCACGATGCGGTGGCGGACCACGTCCCGCGAGGACAGGTACATGAACGCCAGGCCGTCGATACCGGTGAGGATCTCGCGGACGACGTTCATGCCGGAGTGCTGCCCGGTGGGCAGGTCGATCTGGGTGATGTCGCCGGTGACCACGGCCTTGGAGTTGAACCCCAGCCTGGTCAGGAACATCTTCATCTGCTCCGGCGTGGTGTTCT
>WNFY01001050.1_pt1 | contig 51656 bp, 27 predicted proteins | sample 5400091 | NCBI WGS metagenome assembly WNFY01 (sample SAMN13153364, study PRJNA577476) | soil metagenome | isolation source: 60 cm soil or saprolite under grassland replicate 1 | place: USA:California | collected 2016-06-15
CAGAATGCAGGAAATCTTCTTTTTGAATTTTCCAGTTTCATAGAAGTATATTTCCATGCTTCGTCTGCCAGACCTAATCTTGCCGCCCAGATGTTATCCTGTTTCCATCCAACATGGCTTCTGAATTTTATGACAAGTGTATCATAGTTCCATGTGTTGAGAGCTATGTCCAGTCCTGGTTTTCCGATACCATAGATTCCCCATGGAAATACAGGATATAGCTGCGGTGATTCCTGGTTGTTTATTCTCTCCCATAATTTTGCCGGGGAAATAGTTGTATATACGTTGAAGCTTCTATAATTCAAAGCTGGCAACCTGTTTAAAAAATCATTCCATTTTCTTCTTTGTTCCTTATTAATATATTTTGCCGGTAATTGCAACAATCTTTTTGTAATGGTTTGCAATGCTGCGATTGTTGAAGTTGAATTATAGGCCATTTTAAAAGTTTCTGCACCTGAGCCGGGATATAAAATCAATTTTCCATTGCCATCCAATGTTTTGTTACCTCTTTTTTTTGACAGATACTGATAGTGCTCATCAAAAAACTGCAAACAACTTTCAATAAACGGAATTCTGTTGCTGATATCTTTTCCCGTATAGCGTTCTTCGTCGAGCATCATCAGGCAAAACTCAAACACGGTATCCCATAAATACTCCAGCCAGGCATTGTATTCTACTCCTTTATCAAAATCAGCGGGACGGTTTTGCCCATACTCTGCATAATCGGGCAAGCCATAGTTTTCCATTTGTTCGGTAAAGCAAGCTCCGCCATGATTCCAATAAACCTTGCTTCTTAATTCAGCATTTTTCAAAATGCGCAGATAAAAATTCAATTGAGACTGCAGCATATCCCAATCACCGTTTTTTATCATGGGAAAATAAACCAGCCGTTGATTTTGCATGGTGTGCAAACCGCCACCCCAGTTGCGGTAATCAGGAGTAAGCTTGTTGGAAGTATCAATGAATACAGGATCAACTGTAAGTAATCCGCCATTAAACTTGGTAGGCCATTTTCCCAAAGCATTAAGAGCAAGCATGTATCGGAACAACTGGTAATTGCGACCAGCGTCCCATGACCTACTACCGATGTTTCCATTATCTATTTGTATAAAACTTCGCTCCCAAAATTGCTTCCACCATTGTTGTGATTTTGCAAAAGCCTGCTCATTCAATGAAGCCGCCAATTTTTTTATAGAATCCAATGATTGTTTCCATGTTTCAATGTTATCAACCTGTGCAGCATGCAGATATAAATTCAAAGAGAAATTTTTTGAAGCAGTATTCGATTTTAATTTCCATCCCCTGTAGTCAGTATCAACATACACGCCATCGTATGTTCCGCCCGGTGAAAAATTTTTTCCGCTGAATGAGCCACCGAACGCAAGTTTTTTCAGTGGATTATATAATTGATCCTTTACTGAATCAAGACCTTGTTGAGCCACTGTGGCATCAAAAATAGTTTCAGCTGTATTATGATGATAGAACAAAATTTCATTGGCATTAAAATCTATAATGTCTTTTTTATAAACATTATTTTGAGGAGCCGCCCATTTCCAGGAGTTTGCAAAATTTTCTCTCGCTTTGATAACCCTGTCCTGGTAACGCCAATTTTCATAAAAAGCTTCTGCATTTATTTTTTTATTGACGCCAATATCAATATGTATCACAGGGTTAAAAACATCAGCCCATATTTTTACAGTTGCCTTTACGCCGTTATCTTCTCCATTAATCGCTACATAACCTTCCTGCAGATGCAATTCCTGTTTAAAAAATTTTCCATTAAAAGGATTAGGAAATAATTTTATCCGGAGCCGTCCCGCTTTCATCAGAGTATTGTCTTCATTAAAACTTCCGCTGCGGGCAACATAGATTAACAAGTCTCCATTTTCAACCCATACGTTCATACCAATGTCACCACCACCACAGGGCATAGATTCAGAAGAATTTTTACTCTCGGTCGTCCATACTATATTATAATTACTGAAATTGATCTGAGCTTCCAATTGAATGCTTAGAAAACCTATACAGAAAAAGATAAGTTTATATTTCATTAGCATATTTAATTAGATTCAACTTCTAATATAATATTACCAGTTAGACCGGCGGGAAGCAGAGGTTTGTCTTTTAATCTGAATGGAGCAGTGGTCCAGGTAATTCGTTTTTGTTCCGGTAATAAATTATCACCAATTAACCGGTTATGCCAGGTGTTGGTTACCTCAACTTCAATTTTGTTTTCACCTGCTTTTATTGCTTTAGTAATATCCAACGAATAAGGTTTCGTCCATAAACTGCCGCAATCAATTCCATTTACCTTAATTGTTGCCATATTATATATTGAGTCGAATTTAATTCTGACAAATTCATTTTTGTTTTTCTTTTCCCAATTAAAGGTGTTGCTATATACCGCTGTTCCTGAGTAATATTTAATCGCAGGATCAGAACTATTTGACCAACTGTAAAGTTCATCCAAAATTACAGGCGATGGCGGCCCACCATAATTTTTATCAAACTGTACTTTCCATTTATTTGAAAACGGCAATTGCCGTACTGCTAGATCAGTTAAAGGCAAGGACTCCTGCTTCGTACTTTCTTTCTTAAAAATGATAAATAGTGATTGATTAGCTTCCATGTTTTGCGAGATAAAAGTTTTTTCGTTTTTTATCTTCCAGGTTATAGGCCCTGAAATATTTGCGTTTACCGGATCCCATATTTCAGGCATTTTACCGGATACACGAAAAGATAATTTTACAAACTGCTCGCTATTTTTTTGATTAGATATAAAGTAAATATCTGCATCTGCCATTTTTCTATGTGCCCAAGCAATGGAATGATTGTTGTTTTCTATTTCAACATCTCTCTGTAATCCCAACTTAGCAAATGATGAATCAGTATAAGGAATTAAAATAACTTTTCCTTTTTTGTCATCTTGTTTCATCAATTCCTTTAACGCCTCCTGTACTTCAGCATCATTATCTCTCAATCCAATTCCCTGCAGATAATCATTACTCATTATAATTGTCGCACCATTTTTTACCAACTGCAATATTTTTTTTGCAATAGTCAGTGACATTGAACTACTATTGGGATTCATTGGATGCCTGGCGGGTATAACTAATATTTTATAGCTGGCCCCGTGCGGCAATAAAAGTCTTCCATCATCAACACTCATCTGCATTATGGCATCAGGATTAATACAATCATACGTATATCCGGTCAATGGATCAATCCAGTCTTCAGGACCGGCCATATTTGCTGAATGAGTAACGCCATCCGGAATGGTACGTAATGGTTCTCCAATATTTGCCAGGCGGTTTTTTTCTTCTGCAATCTTTGCCTTTCCAAAAATTCCCGGCAATGTATTTAGCAACCTGTCAGGCAATACTGAACGGCGGGGAATTTCTTCGCCAGTAAACACTGCAATATCAACAACGGGGTTTCCCATTTGCAACATCGCCTGGCATCTTGTTAAATAATCAATCCAGGCTTTGCTTTGTTTGAGCCAAGTTTGATCTCTTTGAAAATATAAACCCACACCATCTAACGTCATTCCGGGCTTGCGATCCATCCATGGATTATGTGTGAATACATGAATAACCATTCTGTTTATACCGAGAGCAAAATTTCTATCACCGAGTGCCTTTATATTGCCCGGATGTTCCCCCCAATTCATCCGCAATGAAGTGAATGCTTCAGCTTGTATAATATTCTTGCCGTAAATATGTGCTCCACTAATGGCATCCAGCATATCATTTGGCTTATCATGTGTAGGACTATTCAACCAAAATTCTCCCATTGGAATATCCACTGTTTTATAATGCAACATTCCATCGCTTACCATGGTAGGTGCAATAGATTCTGCGCTGAAGCTGCATCCTTTTTCATGAGCCAGTTTATTTAGTGTAACGTAAAACACATCATTCACCAGTTCTGCAATGGTTTCACGAACATCATGCAAAAACTTTTCTGAAGTTGCTGTATTTTCCAGTGGCACACCTGTCATGGATAGTAAATAAGGAGTAAGATCATATCCTCTTCTTTTTTTAAATTCATTGGCAAAAACAGGACTCCAATTCTGACTGCCGCATTCCCAACTATCAACATGAAAAACTTTCAACACTTCTTTTGCTAAATCTTTATCCGTTTTTCCAAAAGCTTTTGCAAACCAATTATCAAACTGCAGTTTAATTGCTACAGGATTAAATTTATCACATTCCAAACCTTTTCCTGCCCCACCTGTTTCATTTTTATGGGCGGTAGATGTATGACCAATTCTTACTATCACCCAATTACCCGATTCCGGTTTCCAGTGCAGGCTTCCATCATTATCCATTTTACCGGATAAATTAATAATGCTTTTCAATGGTACACATAAGGTATCAGGCAATTGCTCCTGCATTGTATTCTTACTCACTCTCCAAATAGAACCATTTTTACTTTCATACTGATGAATCACCGGCTCATCAGATAAATAAATTCCCATCACTTTTAAAGATGGTTTCCATTTAGCAGCATCGAGATCTTCTGCACCTGGTTCAGAACCTTCTTTATTAAACACAAACCGGAAATATTTTGCTGTAGCAACCGGAATAGAGTGAGTTACATCTTCATCCACATCCTGCCACCCATGACGTGGAGGTTCAAGTCTTATTATTGTTTTAAAATTAATTCCATCGTCACTCGTTTGCACAATTAAGCGTTGTGCCTGGTAATTATTTCCACCTGTGTGAATTTTAATAGAACGACAGGTAAATGACTGTGGATACGTATATTCTATCCAGCAAGTTGTATCGGTTTTGAAACTTTCTTTTTGATTTGTAATATCGGGTAGAAAAGATGCATGTTCACCATTACTTGTTGTTACACCTGGAATCAATGACAGATTACTAAAAGCATTTGAACTATTTGCAGGGTAAGCAAATATTGCAATGTCGTTATAATAATTTTCATTTGACCGGGGTTTTGTAAGTTTTATTTCCGTCGTTATATCAGCTTTGATATAAGTTTTTGTCCAGACTAATTTTTGCATAGAGAGCTGCGGTGTAATCCATGGTCCCCCGGCTAATGCAAAACCATCACTCACATGCATCGCTAATTTCAAATTCAATCTTCTTGCTTCCTGCATAGCGAACTTCACTAATCTCCACCACTCCGGCGTAAGTTGTCTTGCCGTTGGTTGAAAAGGAATAGCGGATGATGTGTCTTTGATTGGCATGAGATAAGCGCCGCCAACGCCGACTTGTTTCATCGCTTCGAGGTCAGTAGCGATTCCTTCCTTCGAAACAGCAGCGTTCATCCAATACCAGAAAACCCACGGCTTAGCTGATGCTGATGGGTTGAGGAAATTTTTTTCAAGATCCGTCCTGATAATTTGTGATACTGATTGGAAACAACTGGCCAGCAATACGACGGAAAGATATAATTTCGACAATTTTTTCATTAAGCATTTTCTTTTCTGTTCGCTATTCGACAAATTTCAACTTGCTCTTTCCTTTATCGATAGATGTTGCCACTGCTATTCCCCTCTGATCTTTTTTATTCACTGCACAATAAAAATGATACACTATTCCATTATACTTTATCACAAAACTTTTATGTGCAAATTTTTCATCGTATGGTTCCGATGATTTAATAAGATCATCGCCGTTCCAGTCCCTCCAGTTAATAAGGTCATAACTGCAGGCAAAACGATTGAAGGCATCTTTTCTTCCTTCCCAAAATGCTCCGAAATAAAACATAACCCATACACCGTTGATCTTTTGTATCACTGCATCACCGGTAATCCCGATTTTGTGATGCATCACAGGTTCCGTTCCAAAACGCTTCCAATTCACCATATCATTTGATACAGCCATGCCAATACGTTCAAACCATCTCCACTTTGGCGTATCGTTGCTGGTATCACCGTTAGCATTATAATACATCACAAATGGATAACCTGTAGTCTTTTTCCTATCCCAGATCACCGTACTCTTAAATAGTTTTTTATTTTCCCACCAGCGAACATCTTTATCCGATGAAGTTAAAACAGGATGATTGATCCTTTGCCATTCATGTGCAGTGGTTGGATCACCGGATGTTGAAGCAATTCCAATTGACAACGAACCCCCTTCATAGCCTCTATCCTTTCCACCGATATATGATATCCAGTATTTATCCTGAAATTTCTGCAATTCATAATTTCCTGCCCATTCATAATTCTGCAAAGCAATATAACCAGCTTTCTGGTTATTGTCCCAATCACCAGTATCAGAGAAAGACATGATTCTTCCAAGCGTTTTCCATTCGAGAAAATTATTGCTTTTTGCCAGCCAGGTTTCATAGCCGCGACCATCAAAAACAATGTAAGTCATGTACCAGTTTTTTCCTTTTCTAAATACAGAAGGACAGTCAATTTTTTTAGAGCTACTATCTGGCACTAATACTAAGCCATATTTATAAGGCGTTTTTACTTCATCAAAAATTTGTTTCATTACCTGTTGAGACACTTCTTTTTTTTGTGCCAACGCCAATAACGATAAAACTAAAGTGGGTGTAATTAAAGCTTTCTTCATTCTGGTTTGAAAATTATCTCATCAGTGGCATCCATACCGTCATATTCGATTGTCCACGGTTGGCCCATGCATAATAAGGTATCAGTTTTATTTTAACAGGCTGCATAGTTGTGTTTACCTCTTTATACAAAACATTTTTCCAGTTATTATTTTGAACAAGTCTTGCCTCACCAGTCAATGCCATTACATTCCCATTATCAATTTTCATTGTTACTGGTTGCAGTTTTATCGAAGAAGGAATAACCACATTAAAAATACTTTGCTGAGGCAGATCAGTTGACTCGAGGCAATACACAATTGGCCCTCGTTTAACCGCCACCTGGTTTCTTGTTTCTTCTACCAATGGGTTTGATTCGATTAATGTTGCGGGCATATTTAATATCAATTCAATTTTATCGCCAGCCTTCCATGACTTGCTATAAATTCTGTAACCGTCTTTTTTCAGAATAGTAAGAGGAACTTTACCATTGACTTTGAGCTGATAATTCTTACACCATCCGGGAATGCGCAAATGAATGGCTACAGGGTTTGCCGGCGCTTGTTTTATAATAATGCCGATCGTTCCATCCCAGGGATAATTGGTTTGCTGTTCCAATTGGAAAGTTGAACCGTCTTTTAGTTTAGTGGATAGTTTATTACCTCCGTACAGGTTTATATACAATCCATCATTTCCGACACTGTACATATAATTGCTTACTTCGGCAATTGTTCTGACGGCATTCGGCGGACAACAGTTGGAGAGTTTTATATACTCTTGTCTTCCTCCCTGCCATCGTAAATGATAAGGATAATCAAAACTAACGGCTAAAGGGTTTGTGTAAAAAAACTTTTTCCCATCCATGCTTATTCCGGATAACACGCTATTATATAACGCCAGCTCAACTATGTCCGCATATTTGGCATCACCAGTAAGTTGCAACATTCGCCAGTTCCATAAAACATTTCCAACGTTTGCGCAGGTTTCATTGTGGGCACTAAAGTTTGGCAATTGATAATCTCTTCCATAAGCCTGGTGAATTTTTTGTACTGTATCCCGATTATATGATGTACCATCAACCGATACACCATCATATAAAGCCCCACAACCACCAGTGATATACATTTTATGATTTACTACATCATCCCATAACCTGTCCAACGCATTCATTAAACTCGTGTCACCAGTCTCTGCATACACATCTGCTGCACCTGCAAATAAATAATTAGCACGAACGGCATGACCGGCTACCTTATTCATTTCCCTGAATGGTGCCCGGTCGCTGTTATCATCAGTTCCTTCCACTGTTCCCCGTATATCAATTAGTTTTTTTACAAGATCAAGATATTTTTTGTCCCCGGTTGTTCGATACAATTCTATAAGTCCCATATAGTGCGAGGGACAAATAGCATTGCGTGCCTGTTCAGATGTAGCTGTACTATAAAAACGAATTAAAAAATCAGCTGCTTTTTTTGCGATGTTCAGCAATGATGTTTTGCCGGTTGCATGATAATGCACACAAGCCGCTGTCATCAGGTGACCAAAATTGTACGCCTCGAAACTTAATTTATCATCAAACATTTTTGTTTGCCCGGTCTTTCCTTGCTCTATAATATTCTTTGTATAAATATATCCATCCGCTTTTTGTGCTTTCCCAATTACGGCGATGGCTTCATCCATCCATCCATCAAGCTTTTTATCTTTTGTTGATGCATACATTGCTGCTACTGCTTCAAGCGTTTTATAAAAATCTCCGTCATGAAAAGAAGGTCCCCTAAACTTTCCGGTGTCAATTCCGGCAGCTATTTTAAAATTTTCAAAGGAATAACAAATCGTTTCACTGGTATATGTCTTCCACAACTGCGGCACCATTGAATCACGGCAAACAGCAAATCTTTCCGCCCAAAATCCTCTCGTCCATTGCACATCATTCATTCCTACACTGAAAAGTTTTGCATACTGGCTGTTAGCAGTGTTCACTAAACTGTTTTGTGCTGACGAATGAAGCATTATCAAAACAGTTGAGCATATAATAAATAGTTTTTTCATTTTCATTCGTCACTATAATTTATCACATATTCCATCCCTGGATGAATAGATATTTCATAAATATCACTCCCTTGACTAATCACATTGATACTATTTCCTGCCGGCTGAGTTTTGCTTTTTATTCGTAATGTTCCCATTCCAACCGCTCCTGTTATTTTAATTTGCCCTTTACTTACATATATTTCTATATCACCATTTGGTGTTGGTACTTTTCCTTTCATCCATTCCAAACCGCCTAAATTAGGCTCGATAACATAAGTAGCATAACCTGGTGAAGTTGGTTTTACTCCCAAATAATATTTACCCAATAAATAAATTGGGCTGGCTCCCCAGGCATGGCAAAGGCTTTTACCAAATTGCCTGCCATACATTGCCAAATGCTCGTCGCCTTTTTTAGCAGGATTGTATTCTTCCCAAAAACTGGTAGCGCCGAGTTTTAACATGCCGCCCCAATAATTTTTTATTTCTTTCAGCACGTAGTTTTGCTCACCCATTGCGCACAAAGCCTCCAATTCATAAAAACGCATATATGGCGTTGTGATCTTTTGAATACTATCATTTAAAAGCACAGATTTTTTTACTGACTGTTTTTGCTGCTCAGTAAAATAATTGAAGAAGATGCTAAACATATTTGAATAACGGGTAACATTATCAGTTTGTTTTCCATCCGCACGACTATGCACCAATGCCCGTTTGTTTTCATTCCAGTAAATGTCAAATAATTTTTTCTTCAATTCTGCTGATAGTTGTTTATACTTCCCGGCGTTGACTTTATCATTGGCAATGTCCGCACATAGAGCCATTGTTTCCAAACTGCGGCATAATAATAATTGTTCAAAACTCACTTCTCCTTTTTTACTAAGTCCTTCGGCCCAATCAATAAAAATCCAATCACCTGGCATGCCTTCCATCAAACCCGCTCTATTTGTTCTGCCGAGACAATACTCCATCAGTGTCTGCATTCGCGGATATAATTGTTCCAGAAATTTTTTATCGCCGGTGTACTGGTAATAATCATATACACCCAGGAACCAATAAAAAGTATAATCCATGATAGTGTTGATATGAGCCGTAACAGGATCTTTACCACGTAATGCAAATAATGTACGTGTCACCGTAGCCGAATCAAAAAACAAATAATAATTCGTCAGGTAACTTTGGTAAGCATCCCCGCTCCAGATCCAGCGGTCACGTTTGATGCCATCAATAAAAAATTCCCGGGTGTTGAGTTGAAGTGTGTATTTCGCTACATCATAGATCCGGTTGATTTCTTCATCATTGCATTTGAAATTTCCTCTTTGTTTTACATCAGAATATTCATACAGCATGGAAACAGAATCAAGGCCTACCGTTCCATCATATTGAACATTTACAAAGCGGAAAGCCTTAGATAATCCAAATGTTTCATCCTTCTTAGTTGTACTGTTGATATCCAGTCTGTCCAACGTTTCACAATGTTCAACAGATAGAGCTTCCTCTTTTGATTCGCCATAATAAACAGATAATTTTCCTTTGCCTTTTAGTCCATGCAGTTTGATGAAACCGAACGTTTCTTTTCCGAAATCAACAAGCAACGATTTGTTCCCTTTCAAAGTTGATAAAGCTGATTTCTTTTCAACCGGCAATTTAAATGCAGAAGGCAATTGAGTTGGTGAATTAAAATTCCAGTGACCTGCATTTACCCATTTAGTAGCAGAGACATCGGAAGTCTTCCCGGTTTCATCAATCCATTCCTTGTCTTCAAAAGTTACCAGCCATGATGAATCTGAAACAATTGTTTTTCCTTTTACAAAAATGGCGGGCACATTGGCCTGGTTAAATACCTTGATGTTTATTTTATGTTTGCCGGCGGGAACGATAATCTTTTCCGGGCTTCCTTCAAATGCTTTGCCATCAAGTTTTACATTGTATTCACCTTCTGCATAAATATTCACTTCCTCGGATTGCGGTACATCAAATAGTTTATGAAAATCTATTAGTACATAATGATTATCCATTTTCCAGAATACTGGAAAAAATGTTCCTCTTTCTGTACGACGGTTCTGCATTTTGTTGGCAAGATCAATTTCAAAATCGCCGGGATACCAAATCCAGGTAGCTTGTTGTGCAAAATTGATAAGCCACAAAGACACAAAGGCACAAAGCAACACGAAGTGTCGTAAACTATAGGAGTAGTTTGAAAAGCGGGGGCTGTGCGTTTGCATCCCTTCCCTGGAGGGGAAGCGGTGGGTTGCCGAATAGCGAACCAAAAGTACAAGAGTGTCCTTCGACAAGCTCAGGATAAACTGCAACAGGCGATGCCATGAAAAACTGAAGTTGGAAACAAAAATATTTTTATTCGTCATAGCGAAATTTAAAATCCATTAAAGAAAATATACAAACTTATCATTACAATTATCAACGCTACCCAAACACACCGTACTAATTTTGTAGGTTTGAGTAAATCTTCATTCCTTATTTCAATTGCTGTGACAGGTTTTTTATCCGTTAATGAAATTATTACAGCAATAATCAAGAGCAAGAAAAAAATATAAAATGACAACAGGAGGTAATGCGGCCAGAAACTGTATTCCTTTGACGGGAAAATCCAAAGATAAAAAACACCGATGCCCAAACTGATGGCCGAGCCCCATGATAATATAAAGTTGGCAGTTTTTTTAGTGGTGCGTTTCCAGAAAACCGATAATAAAAAAATAACTGATAATGGCGGCGCAATAAATCCTAATACAGCCTGGAATGTATCAAAGAGGTTAAGACCGCGGATGCTGTCAATGGCAATGGCGATCATGATGGCGAATAAACAACCTGCTAATACAGTGATGCGGCCAATTTTGATGATTTCTTTTGTGGTCGAGGTTGGTTTTATTTTTTTTACATACAGATCTGTGGTGAATACTGTACTGAGTGCGTTGAGTGATGAGCCGATAGTGCCGACGAGTACTGCAATCAATACAACGATCACTAATCCATTCAGACCTGCAGGGAAAATATTTGTCACCAATGTCATGTATGCTTCATTGGGATCTTTGAGATGAGGAAATAATTCAAAACATATTATTCCCGGAATAATGAATAAAGGCAACGATAATATTTTTAACCAGCCGATGAAACTTGCACCCAATTGACCTTGCTCCAGGTTTTTTGCACCAAGAACAGATTGCACCATTGCCTGGTCGGTACAAAAAAACGCAACTGCTGAAACGGGATAGCCCAATAATATAGCGGGCCAGGGATAATTTTTATCGCTGGCTGAGTGAATAAGATTCCAATAACCGTCCGGCGCTTTGTGAAAGAGCTCGGAAACGCCACCGATTTTATTAACGCCGATAATCGTGAGTGTGAATGAAACAACAATGAGTAATATCATTTGAAATACATTCACTCTTGCAATTGCTTTCAATCCGCCTGCGAAGGCAAATAGTCCTGCAAATAATACCAACACAATGACTGATTGCCACATAGGTATTCCCAATATTTGCCTCACGAGAAATCCTCCCGCAAATAATCCCAGCGATAACCACGAGATCAAGATTTTTATCAATGCATACCAGGCAAGAATGTTTCGTGTACCATCGCCATAGCGTTGTCCCATGAACTCGGGCATGGTGGTAGCTTTGCTTGCAAGATAACGCGGAGCGAACACCATGGCCAGCAAAAACAAAAATACAAATGCATACCATTCAAAATTACCGGCCACGATTCCTGTGCTGTAACCAATGCTGGCGAATGCAAGCAACATGGACGGCCCCACGTTCGTGCCCCACATATTGAAACCGATGCTCCACCATTTGAGTGATTTGCCGGCGAGAAATAATGTTTCGCCTTTTTTCTTTTTACCAAAACTTGCTCTATAGCCGATATATAATAGTATCAGCAGGTAGACTGCAACTATTAGATAATCTATCGCCTGGAGTTTTGATAAAATGTTGCTCATTCTAATTTTGAGAATATAATTATGTAGCCGGCTTTACTACTACTATGATACTTCTGTTGCGTCGCACTCTTCAGCGTTCTGATCGTTATTCAGCATTGTGCAGAAGTGTCTCAATTTCGTAATTGGTATTCAATTCTCGGGGTGTTGTTATACCGACGAAGGAGGCATCTCAGGCTCTGCAACCTAAGACAATCCGTCAACCTGAGATTCTTCGCTGCGCTCAGAATGACAAGACTCCGAGAATTGAAAATAGCTCTCAAACCCGTACATTACTCATTGTGCATCCACGTTTATGAGTTCAATTTTTCCTGTACTTAATTCATCACATCTATCAAATCAAATTCTTTCAAAACATCTTTTACTTTAACCGGCTTACCTGTTTGCAAACTTTTATCCATTGCCTGCAATAAGGCAATCGTCCCAATGCCCTCTTTCAAATCAGGATAAGCTGTAAAATTTTGTTCTATTGAATCCACGAAATACTCCAAATAATTCTGGTACTCCCCTGCATGATGGCTTTGGCCTTCAAACCGGAAATAATATTTTAGTTTATCATCTCCCCAGGTAATTATTTTTTCCTCACCGTCACGAGTGGTTACAGAATACCGCAATTCATGATAATCAGCCTGGCTGGCTCCTTCTGTTCCTCTTAATATGCAGCTCATGCCACTTTCCCTGTTGGCAGGCTGAATGGGACCAGTATAGGCACCACTAACCCTCGCTATTCTTCCATCAACTGATTTAAAAATAAAGTGCATAGTGTCTTCATTTTTTAAACCTGCTTTCTTTCCATTTGAGCTGATCATTCCATAACCCATTACTTCTTCGATATCCGGGAGATACCATCTTATAAAGTCAACAGGATGACTCAATCCTCCATATAACCATTTAAATGATTTTTCCAAAGCCCATTTCTTTTCGAGAAACCAACGGTGATCTGCATTATAATAACTTTCAACTGCGATTAATTCTCCAATGATTCCTGCTTTAAAATCGGCACGTTGCTTTTTATATGGTTCAAAGAATCTTGAGCTTTGTCCAACAAAAACTTTCTTTCCCGTTTGCTTTTGCAGTTCCATTAATTCATTTGCTTTGCTTAAGTCATCAATAAAAGGTTTAGTGCAAACAACATGTTTGTTATGAAGTAATGCCTGCTTTACATGTTCAGCATGCAAATGATCGGGAGTATAAATAGCGATGATGTCAATAGCTTTATCATTCAGCATGTCCTGGTAATCTGTCGTATAATCATGTAATTTAAACTCATCCCCTCTTTTTCTGCACAGCTTAACATTCAAATCACAGATCATCTTAAGCTTTAGCTTATCACTTTGCAGCGCGGCTGAGATAGTGCTGCGACCTTCGCCTAATCCTAATATGCCGATTGTAAGCATGCTTTTAAAATTATTACCGATTAATTGGCTGATTTGATTTAATAACCGGTACTTCTTTTAATAAATATTGATATTGTTTTTGCAGGCCGGCATTTACTCTTATGCTATCAGTCACCTGCGGGCCATTATTTTCCCAGATATTGCCGGGGCCGTTCGCATTGCGCATTACCTTTTCAGAAGGACTCCAGTTGTTTTTAATCGTAATATAAGATGAGCCTTCATCGAGATAATAATAAAACCAATGTTTGGGATCATGAGCATACGGCGCTTTGTATATCGAATCAATACAATTTTCATAGATCATAGTACCAGGCATAGCAGATAAAGTATACAGTCCTCCCACATCATACATGTGTTTTGCATAATGATGTACTTTATTGGCAAAAATGCGATTGCTGCGCATGGCATTGGTCGTTTTTGTCCAGCCCCATCCGACACAGATGCCTGAATAAGAAGCCTCGCTTACTTCATTATGCTCAATATTGATGTTTCTTACATAACCTGCGCCGATACCCACGCAGCCCCAATCCTCATTAGTAACATTAGTAATTAAATTATTGGCGATATGATCATAGCTGCATACTTCTCTTTCGTCCGAAGGATTATAGGGAAGATGAGTTTCAAATGCTTTATATTGTTAGCAAATGAAACTTCAACTGATGCGGGTTGTCTCCCGATCCATGCCTGGTTTTCTAATCCGGCTTTATCAGGTGTTCCGGGGATTTTCAATTTATACGCATCCAATAAGTACATACCTGCCTGCAGAGCCACATATCCTTTTTGCGAAGGTCGCAACCAGCCTGTATGTTGGAATGAAATGTTTTTAAAAAAAATTTGCGATACGGGATTATCAATAGTTCCTTCGATCCTTATTAAAGTTTCCAATGATGGAACGGTCACTTCAGCTTTAGATAAATCTTCATCGTCTTTGGGCCAATAGTAGAGTTTTCGGTTAGCAATATCCAAATACCATTCTCCCGGTTCATCTAAGAATTGTATGGCATTGGTTAAATAAAAAGCCGAGTTGCCGGTTTCTTTTGATATCCATGGAGCCGGCCAGGGATGTTCGCTTTGTATTTTACTTTCTGGCTGATGAAAAAAAAGTTTTGTGCTATCGCCATGTATCTCCATTTTTTTTATTCGTAAAATGGCAATGGCCCACCATTGATGAATAAACATTTCAAGACCCTGTGTATTTTGTAATGGAAATTTTGGTGTAGGTATCCAGCAAGTTTCTTCGTTTTTATTCCAGCTTAATATCCTGTTCATGTTTTCTCCATTCATATCCTTTGCACGAATGGCTTTTACATTATTAATCCACAATTGCCGGAACTCAAATAATTTTTCACCAATCATTGGTACATCAGCTACCCAGGTTTTCCCTTTTGCTGCAGATGGCAATCCCGCTGGCGGTATTCCCAATTTTTTCCAACCAGTGATTTTTATTCCTCCACTCAAAACAGGTTGTTCGCCAGGCGCTGCTTCAATATAGGTTGGGCCTGATGCAGTACCTGCGTCTCCAGAGCGAATAAATACCGGCTCATACAAGTGATAAGTTCCTCCTCTCAGAATAATATGAATGCCGTTAACCATTGACGTATCATTCAACCTACGCAATTCTCTTGCTTTTCGTAAAGCTGCGGGCAACGTTGCGAGAGGCTTATCTTTTGTTCCGGGGTTTGCATCAGACCCATTAGTGGCTACATATATTTCAACAGAATTGCCGGATAGAGCAATCAGCATAAGAAATGCAAACAGGCATTGTAGCAATCGTTTCATTTATTAATCCTGGCTCATTGAAAATTCTTGGTCAGCAGGTAATTAAATGTACCGATACAATCAGCCCTGAAAAATGTAACTATTTATTATAATGATGGAGGATTTTACTATCACTGAAAAACCTTCTTCAGATACGCTGTATTCGCTCCGTAATTTTCTTTCACATCAGATGGTTTTTTCGCATCCCTGCTTCTTTCAATTACTAACCAGCCGCTCCATCCCATTTCATCCAGCGTTTTTTTTACTTTATACATATCTATCTGCGGATCGTTTTCCAGCCACACACTGTCTTTATTCGTAGCATGTATCATGCAAATCCTATCCCTGCCCAGCGTTTTTAATTCTGTTATTAAATCTCTTCTTTCTTTTAATGGGTTGGAAAAATTAAAATAGATTTTTATAGCCGGTGAATTGATTTCCTTTAATAATTCCACTTCTTCTTTTGCACTCAAGGCTGTTTCAATACCGATAATGACTGCTGCCTGCTCAGCTATTTTACCGGCTACTTTTAACCTTGCTACGACAGAGTCCCTGACAGAAGGATTTTTTTTCAAATCACATTGTACACCTAACGGAAGAAAAGCAGTCTTCACATTCATCAGCTTCATGGTAGTGATACAATCTTCAATAGATCGCTTGTATTCTTCCCTGTTGCAGAATGATTGGGCATAATAACCGGTCATTGCGAAAGAAAATATTTCTATATTCAACTCTTTGGCTTTATCTAAAAACTGCTTGCGCACGGAATCCACTAATAACTGGTTATCGAAAGTGCGACGATTACCCAATCCTCCCATATCTACTTCTATTCCATCAGCGCCTATTTGTTTGGTTAATGGAATAGCTCCGAGCTTTTGTCGTTTCAACAGCATCAAATCAATCAAACCAATTTTATAACGCTGGTTTTTTTGGGAATAGCCTAACTGAAATATCGAGAGAAGTGTGAAAATAAGAGTAGCATTTTTAAACCACAAAGGCACTAAGTCGCAAAGAAGTGCAAATTTTTTGAATTGCCGCGGAGACATGGAATGCACCGAGGAAACAGGCCGTCCTGATTTGCTGAATGGAATTACTGAAAGTAAAAGAGTTCCGACGATGAATATCGGAATGCCGACTACAAGCGTCGACATGCGACGCAACCGAAGTTTAATAGTAGTAAAGCAGTCGGCTAAATAAAAAAAGAATTTCTTCATACTGCAAATTAAATAGCAGGATCCAAAGGTGTTTCTGGCAACATCAGCGCTTCTATATCCACTGGTTTTATTTCCAGTCGTTCACACCACATTTGAAAACTATCGTGAGTTTCATTGAGCGTTTGCTTTTGCTGCGGCGTTAACTCTAATGCTGTTGCGCGGCTAATGGTTCTTACAGGCAAACCCCGCTTGCGCAAAAAATATTTTGCACTCATCGGATAGGCCACATGTATCAACGGGTCAACACGACTGATCTCTGACTGCAGCCATTTTACTTCTTCCTGTTTGCCAGGATCAGTGGCATTATTCACCATCCATACCAAAATCTCAGGATAAAAATTACCGGAAATGGATGACATTCCTTTTGCTCCCATTTGCAAACTATACATGGCATTCGGTGAATGCGCATCATAAAATTCCAACTGGTTCCTGGTTTCCTTAAGTATGTCAAGCTTGCCTTTTATCTTTTCCAAATCAATAGAAGTGTCTTTATGATATACTAACCTGTTTGCAGATAATAATGTTTCGAAAACCTTAGGTCCTATAATTCTTTTATAAGGTGCCGGGCATTCATAGGTTCCCAATGGAATATTGCCTGTCAGTTTAAACATCTTATCAAAGTTTTTCAGCAATATGTCATCGCTGTCTTCTACATTGGCGTAATGGCCAGTGATCAGTATCACTGCATCAATTCCTGTATCAAAAATTTTTTTAGCGAATTCAGCTTTGTCTTCGATTGTCAATCCAAAAGAACCGGTAGCAACAATGGGAACACGACCCTTCACATGTTTTCAGTTAGCAAAAAATCCTTTCACGCCTGCTGCCAAATAAAAATCAATGAGCGTACTTACCACATCAAGGTCAACCTTTGCTTTAAGATTAAAGGGAGTGATCATTACCGGTACAAATTTTTTATCAGGCATATCAACTCAATGTTTAGAAGTTAAATATTCAATTTTTAAACGCTTCAAAAAATGTAAAATCTGACTATTCTGCTGTAAAATTTTCCTATTCACCGCTTTACTGCTATCAGATTTCCTGCTTTAAGTTTTGTCAGCAATAAACCTGCTAAAAAAATAGTCAGTGTCCCTACGACAATGATCATATTTTTATGCAAAGGGCTTTTCAAAAACTTATATTCGTTACCGATCTGGTCAGAAAAACTCATCCACAAAATGACAACAATGCCAATAAGAGTAGCAGTTAATGCTTCTGCATTTTTAGTTTGACGACTGATCAGTCCAAGCAAAAATAAACCAAGCATGCCACCGGCAAATATTCCCGACAATTCCCACCATGTATCCAGCAGGCTTTTAGCGCCGATCATAGCAAGCCCTGTACATAAACCAATTAATCCGAAAACAACTGTTGCAATATGTAAAATGAATAACTGTTGTTTATCAGTGATAGTGGGCCTGAAATATTTTTTATAAATATCCATGGTGAAAACCGTAGCTGATGAATTCATATTGGAACTGATGGTACTCATCGCTGCGGACAAGATTGCGGATACAATTAAACCAACCAATCCGGTTGGAACATTTGTTATCATGAAATGAGGCAATACTTTATCTCCGTAATCAGCAGGCCGGAATGTTGCAGCCAGCGTTGTTATTTGTTGTGAAGTAGCGGTGCTGCCTAATTTTTCTGCTGCCGCATTTAATTTTACCGACTCGATCATTTCAGGATGCACCTGGTAAAATGCATACAAGGCTGCCCCGATGATAAAGAATAATAAAGAAGCAGGCACATACATTGCTACACATAACCATACTGATTTGCCGGCCTGCTTTGCGGAGGTCGCCGTATGATAACGCTGAATATAATTCTGGTCCATGCCAAAATTATTCAAGTTGATAAAAAAACCGTAAAACAAGACCACCCAAAAACCAGATTCGGTAAAATTGGGTGAAAAACTTCCAAGACTTAGTTTATGATCTGTTATAGCGATATCGAATACCTGTGAAAAACCACCGGGAATTTTTTTTATTACCAAAAATAAAATCAGTAATGCGCCCAGCGTTTTGATGATGGCCTGCACTACTTCTGTCCATATCACCGCCTCTATGCCACCAAATACTGTATATACAATAATACAAATTCCCATTACAATCATGATGGATGACATGGAGAAGCCGGTTAATGCCTGCAGGCTGAGAGCCATACCAAAAAAAATAGAACCCATTCTTGCAAACTGCGTCAGCAAAAAACAAACCACGGTGTAGGTTCTTGCCCATGGACCGAAACGTTTTTCCAAATGGGTGTAGGCTGATATTTCCTCAGTGCTTCTATAAAAGGGAACAAAAAATTTTGATGCCACCCATGCAGCTAGCGGCATAGAAATACTGAACACAAACGCATTCCAGTTACTGCCAAAAGCTTTGCCGGGAACACCTAAAAAAGTATTGCTGCTTAAAAAAGTAGCATAAATAGAAAGACCAATTGCCCATCCCGGAATCTTGCCTGATGCACGGGTAAATTGTTCTGTGTTTTTATTTCGTCTTGAAAAATAAAAACCGATCATCACCATTGCTGCGAGGTAAATAATAATAAGGGTAATATCAAAAATGGGCAGGCTGTTCATTGGTTAATTGTTGGCAGATTATTTAGAAATTCGGCCTCACCCTCCATCTCCCTCTCAGGTTGGAGAGGGAGCGGTGCCGCAATGCAAAACCAAGCGTTTTGTTCTTCCACATCAACGATAGAATTTAGATGAGCAATTATATAGTGATGAAATGCTTATTTACTAATGATGAAATAGATTCAACAGTTTGGCCTCCTTCTCCGCGAGGAGAAGGACCTAGGATGAGGCTTCAATCATCCGACGGTTTACTCACGGTATTCAACACACCCGGCCATTGTTCGTTAACAATCGGTTTCAATTCCAGTTTTGAAGGATCAATCACTACATGTTTTATTCTTTCTCTTCTCCACGTATAAACTATATGCACCATTCCATCTTTTGTTTGAATAACCGAAGGATAAGAATATTGACTCACCGGCGAATCTTCAAGCACCAATGCCGCTTCCCAATTCTTACCATCTTTGGAAACTGCGACATTCAATGGTGTTCTTGCACCTTTTCCATTCGAAAACTCCGGCGCAGGCTTTACATGATTGTACACCAGCAATTGTCTTCCATCTTTCAATGTCACAGCATCTGTACCGGAATTATTATTGGGTAATGAAGAAGCCGTCATCGGTGACCAGGTCTTGCCTCCATCATTGCTCCATGATTCATTGATAGTTCTGTTCTTGCTCCTGCATAAAATTTGTAAACTCCCCTCCGGGTAAGTCAATATGCTTGGCTGGATAGCGCTGACTATTTTACCATCATTGATATCTTCAGTCTTATTCCATGTTTTACCAAAATCAGTTGTGATCTCAAAGTGCACTTTCCATCCGTCTTTTTCCGTGCTTGATGGGCAGATCAATTTTCCATCAACTAAAACAGGTTTGTTTTTTATCGGGCCAAGAAAACCCGCAGGCAATGCTTCTCTTGCACTCCATGTTTTTCCCTGCCCGACTTTGTCATTCAGGCGGGCATTATCTTTTGATCGCATCATCCAGCCTGTCCATCCTCCTACATTAGGACCTATTTTATAAAATAATAACAACTCACCGTTTGGCACCTGGTACAATACAGGGTTATAGCAGGCATATTGAATACTATCATTGATGACACCATCAGCTATTCTTATTGGCTCTGTCCATTTATCATTTACCAAACGACTTGCCCAGATGCAAACATCTTTGTTGCCTTCTTTGGTGCCGCCAAACCATGCAACCATTAATCCTGCCGGTGTTTCTGCAATAGTTGCAGCATGGCTCTCCGGAAAATTTGCTCTTTCAAAGATGAACTCATCTTTCACTATACCTTTTTTGAAATTAAAAACAGAGTTGAATGAATAACTGCCGGAACCTATCTCTGCCACAGCATATTTACCATCCATTTTTAGAAACTTAATATCAGGATCATGAAGAATATCACGGCGTTCATCAACGATAACATTTTCCGGAACATCAGCAGGAAGGTAAACCGTTGCTGTCGTATTTGCAGGAATTATTATTTCCCATTGAAAACCCTGTGCATGATTATAATGCCAGTCACTTGTTACAGTGCCATACATTGATTTGTACGAAGCTTTAGCTTCGGTGAGCCCATCAATCATTTCAGGCTTCATAATTATTTTTTTGAACCCGACTTCGTTATCATCAGATTTGATGCCTGCAATATCTTCGTACAGCCAGATGATAAGATCGCCTAATAGCATTACGTGATTCTGTGAATTCATTTGCGGATTGGCAGTATTTCCATTCCATAATTCCCAGATAGTAGTGGCGCCATTCTTTGTCATGTAACCCCAGCTCGGATAGGTCTTGTTGGAAGCAAGCGTGTAAGCAATGTCTGATCGCTGAAAATTCGTAAGTCCTCTCATTAACCATTGGGTGCCAATCACACCGGTGCTGATATGCATTTTATCCGTGATCTTTATTTTATTATAGATATTATTGAAAACTGCGCCTTTTACACTGTCGGGTGTTATTCCAAAATATAAGGGCAGAAGATTGGCTGTAACCGTATTATTATCATAATAACTTTTTTGTTTGTTGAAGAATTTTTTATTGAAAGCCAGCCTGATGTTTTGAGCAAGTGCGGTATAAATTTCTATATCGTTTTGTTTACCTGCAATCACAGCAAATTTTTGCAAGTATTGCAGTAGCTGGTAGTAGTATGCAGTTGCAATCAATTCACCGTTTGTGTTGCGAAGGCTGTCTTTTGATCTGATTAATTCTAATGATTCCGGAGGCACACACCAATCACCATATTTATCCTTTGTAAGGATGAAGTTTTTCATATACTTCGACTTCATATACTCCATCCATTTTTTCATAGAAGCATAATGCTTTATGATAGATCGCTGATCACCGACTTGACGATACAACATATCAGCCACTAATAAATAAGTAGCCGGCCAGGTAACATCATCACTATAATAATTCCAGAAAGCCGGTGCTACATCAGGTATAGCGCCGTCCGCAGTTTGTGATTCTTCAATATCGTCAAGGCATTTGGCATAGAGCTTTGCGTTATCAAACATAAATGCTTCACCCCCTGAACCGGTTGCTCTATCACCCAACCAGGGTTGCCGTTCATTTCTTTGCGGACAATCCAGCGGCATTCCTTTATAATTGGATGCGATGCCCCACCATGCATTGGTATAAATTTTATTGATGATTGAATCGGAACAATGAAATGAACCTATTGTTTGCAGATCATCGAATACGACTTGTCCTTCAAAATCATCAATGGTTGATTCACCAGGATAATTTGTAATCTCCACGTACCGGAAACCATGGTAAACAAATGAGGGATGCCACTCTTCCATTCCTTCACCTCTCAACGTATATACATCTGTAACTTTTGCATCACGAAGATTAGCGACATATAACTCTCCATTGGGTTGCAGGCTTTCTGCAAAACGAAGTTTAACAATTTGTCCTCTCTTACCCTTCACTTTCATTTTTATCCAGCCGGAAAAATTCTGGCCCATGTCTAAAATATATTTTCCAGAACTAACATTTTTTATGGAAACAGGTGAAATAGTCTTCATCACTTTTATCGGATCTGTTATCTGCGCGTTAATCTTTCCGGCAGGTGCCTTTACTAATTGAGGCTTCAGCCAGCTTTTATCATTAAAACCAATATCATTCCATCCCTTGAATTCTTTCGTAGCATCGTATTCTTCTCCATCATATTCATTGTTGCTCCTGATGGGTCCATCCACATTTAATTTCCAGGTTTCGTCACTAACGATCATTTTTTTTGTTCCGTCTGCATATTCCATCTCGAGCTGTAATAACATCTTTGGAAAGCCAAACGTGTTTATTTTTTTTGGTTTATAATTCTGGCGCATCGTAAAGAAGCGGCCATTGCCCAACACTGTCGCTATAACATTATCTCCTCTTTTTATTTGATCAGTTATATCATAAGCATTAAACAAAACAGATTTACGATAATCAGTAGGCGCAGGCGCTAAAACCTGGTCGCCGATTCTTTTACCATTGAGATATAATTCATATAAACCAAGACCAACAATATATACTGTTGCCCTTTTAAGGGTTTGTGATGATTGAAATTCTTTTCTGAAATAACGGGCCGATAATCTTGACCATTGTGTAATGCTATCCCAGGGTGATGCTTTATCATAACCAATCCATTTTGCCTTCCAATCAATTTTATTCAACAACCCCATTGTCCAGTAAGCCGGTTCACTCCAGACTGATTCACCCTTATTGGTAAAGACTTTTACTTTCCAGTAACATTTCATTGTGCTTGTCAAAATTTTTCCTGTATAAAGAACGTGAACAGATTGAGATGAATTTATTTTTCCTGAGTTCCAGAGATCACCTTCGTTTCTTTCCAGCTTTTCTTTTGCAGATGAAACAATAATATGATAAGACGTTTGCTGAACATTTCTTTGTGTTGAATTTATTTGCCAGCTTAACCGCGGTTCTTTTATATCAATGCCCAATGGGTTGGTCAACATTTCACAACGGGGATTTGTAATCCTGATTTGAGCATCTGCTGGTTGGTGCATCATCACCACCAATGATAATATGACAAATTTGATCTTCATTGTTGCTTTCCAGTAAAATCAAAATATAAAACCAGCTTCAACGCACGTGAAGGATCTTTTTCATAATCATAAAAAATATTTTTCATCCCCATAGGGCCGGTGGTCTCAGCTCTTTGATTTTTTGTTCCGATAGCAGGGATCCCTTGCATAAACGAAATATCTCCATCGAGAAATATCGGTTCATAATTATGCCACTGATCTGTTTTCTTTGCAGGGGTAAATAATCGCAGAAATAAATCTTCATTTTCTGTTGCAACCATAAATGACTGGTTGGCGTTTATAAATTTGCACCAATACATTTTGGAATAATATCCCTTAAATTCAGGATAGTTCCAGCTTTCTCCCGTCTCTGTATTATTGTAATCCTTGTTCCAGACGCCAAAGCGGGTTCCTCCCATTCGATTTTTCCAGACCCGGTATGGCCCATTGCCCATATAAGTAACAGACTTGATTTGATCTTCGGGAAAAGAAAAATTGACTCCAATCATATTTGTGAAATAAGCGGAAGGAAAATAATTTACCTGTAATCTTATCCATCCCGATGGATAGATCGTCCATTGCAAATAATTATAACTATTCTTTCTATCGAATGTTGATTCAATAACAAGGTTTTTATTATCAATCCTGTATTTAAAGTTTTTAAAATTATTCTCTCCTTCTTGTAACATTGGTCCATTGTTGAGTGGGATAATGCCTTTTGCATTTTTCACTTCTTTTAAAGTCCCATTGTTTTTATTAATTGTAAAACTTATTTCATTAGCTGTAACATAAAATGATGAATCAGCTTCACTGATTTTCACCTTATCATTTCCATCTTTTTTTACAATGCTTGTTGCTATCTTATCGGGCCTGCTTATTGGAAAGCTCCAGGTAAATATTTCATGCTTGCAATTGTCATAAGCTGTAACATATAAAACATCATAATTCTTCCAATCAGAAGGGAAAGACAATTTTAAAATTCCTTTTTGCAATGGTTTTATATCAGGAGCAGCCGCAATTCCCGATTTTTCAGAAGAAGTTTGCCAGTCAAGTTTTATCAATTTCCAGCTAAAACTGCATTGATTAATATTTGTAAAATGATACCTGTTCTCAATAATCAACCTGCCATCAAAGGCATCTGTAATTTCTTTTTTTTCAAAATGAATCGGGCTCCATATTTCTTTTATTGCATAATAACTTCCTTCTTTTTCATGAAAAGGACCGATTATTCCATCTGCACCATGATTGCCATCTGTGTCTATTGAATCATTTTTATCTTTTCGCACCACTCCTTCATCAGCAAAATCCCAAAGAAACCCACCGGCACTTAAAGGATTTCTCCACATAGCCTCCCAATAATCTTCCAAGCCTGCTCCGTGACCTCCATCATACAAACCGTGCAAAAATTCAGTAGGCATTATTATATTATGTCCATGTTCATAATTGCCAATACCATAATTATATTCACGGTAGTGCTGCGTTTCAATTCCACTAAATAATTGCCACGGATGTAAAACAGTCCGTTGCTGAATATCGAATTTCTTAAATAAAGAATCCAATTCAAGATTGTGCCCGCCTTCATTTCCATTCGACCAGAAAATAACGGAAGGATGGTTCACATCATGCTCAATCATTTCCTTCAGTAATTTTTTCCCCGTGGGTGTATCATAATGGCCATGCCAGCCCGCCAATTCATCCATCACAAATAGTCCAAGTGAATCACAGGCATCCAGGAAATGATCATCAGGCGGATAATGACTCATCCGCACGGCATTCATGTTCATATCTTTCATCAGCATGACATCATCGATACTTATTTTTTTACTGAGTGTGCGGCCGGATGAGGGCCAGAATGAATGACGGTTAACGCCTTTCATTTTTACTTTTACACCATTTACATATATGCCATCTCTTTCTCTTACTTCGATGGTTCTGAATCCAAAACGCTGTTTTATTGTATGTATGATTCTACCTTTTTCGAAAAGATCTACCTGAACAAAATATAGATTGGGAGATTCCGGCGTCCATAATTTCGGATTTTGTAAAATAGCCTGCAAAAGAAAAATGGTTTCAGCTGGGTTTATTTTTTTTGAAAATGCCGCTGCAATTTTTTTTCCGTCTATAGTATATATCTGTGCAACGAGTTTATCGGCATTTATTTTTTTACAAAAAACCTCAGCTTTGAATTGCCCGTTTGCTTTTGCATCAATGGCTACACTTTCAATATGCTGTTGCGGCAAGGCTTGTAAATAAACCGGCCTAAAAATGCCTCCGAATATCCAAAAGTCAGCTCTTCGCTCTGCCGCATTCACCGATTCATTAGCAGAATGTTTTGCAACGGCTACTTCCAGCAAATTTGATTCGCCATATTTAAGCAGCTTTGTAATATCATATTTGAATGCATAAAAAGCGCCCTGGTTTATATCACCGGCAAGCTGTCCATTTATTTTTACTTCAGCATCTGTCATCACTCCTTCAAATACTATTTTAATCACTTTATTTTTCCACGATGCGGGCACATTAAACGAGTATTTGTACAAACCTTTTTCTTTACCTCTCACACTATCTTTCGCAAAACCATAATCATATTTTCCAAAACCCTGTAGCTCCCAGCATGAGGGAACAGGTATTGTTGTCCATTTTCCAGAATTCATTCCTGCTGTGCAAAAGAATTGCCAATTCACTGTATGATCATTGCCTGTGCCGGAGAGGTATAATTTTTCAGTTTGCTGCGAGAAAAGTTTATTAGCGTATAGGAACACGAAGAACACAGCGAACCACAAAGAACACAACGTTGTGTCCTTTGCGCAAGACTTAGTGCTCTTTGTGCTCCATATCTCACTCATATTTTTCCTGTTACTCTTTTTAGTTCACCTGACGCTGCTGTTTTTTTCCCATTCGACCAAACAGTTAATCCTTTTCCTTTTTTATACTTCAAGCCCGTTTTATCCCAGATAATCGTTATGATTTTTCCATGATATGATACATTGTCGAGGCAAAACCAATCCCATCTATTGGCCGGCAATAATGGATTCACTTCAATGATGTCATCCGAACGTGGTCTCAAACCAACAAGGCCCGTTATAATAAGATCATTAAATGTGGAGTGATTATAATAGCGGCTTCTTTCTTCACCTTTTAGCCAATAGCCTGTTTTCTCATCAAGATACTCGCCAATGTATGGCTTCCCCTGATTATGCTGCGACTCTACATAGATTTGCAGCAAGTCAAAATAATTATTATTCGTTACCACATTCTGATTGCAATTATTCAGCAGATTGGCCATTGCCGTTAGTGTTTGCGAAGTAGCAAAGGGCCACACGGCGCCATCCCATTCACAGTTACAACAACCATGAGTGCGAAACAGCGGATGGCTTCTGTCAGCGGTAGTTATGCCGAAAGGCGCAAAGAACGTTTTCTTATCAATCAAATTTTTCCATGCAGTATTATAATTGCTATCAGGCAGATTGAAATACCAGGGAATGAAACCAATTTCTTCTTTCACGTTCGATAAAGTATCAGCCTCTTTCAACACCTCAAAAAATTTATCTTCATTATTCCAGAGCTTTGACTGCATTAATTGTTTTATACTATCTGCCTTTGCCCGATACACCAAATTCATATCCCGCCTGCCCGCTAATTCTTCGATGTAAGCAAGTGCTATTGCATTTCCGTACATATAGCTGTTGATGGATGGCCGTGCATTTTTTTCTTTTCGGCCACCGCTGATCGATTCTTCCATTGCGTCCCGAACATCATATTGCCAATACAATCCGTTAGATAATTTTTTTTCTTTTTCCCACGCTGCATAATCAGCTTCAAGATCAGGAAGCAAGTCGGTAATAAATTTCCTGTCTTTATCAACGAGATATTTATTGTATAAGGCATCCATATTCCAACTGCTGTAAAACCGCAGTTTATTCATAGCTTTTCCATTATTACCCCGGTACCAGATGTGAATGTCGTCATCGGAATATTTTTTTTCATGCAGCCATCTTGCTTCATATATGTGATGACCAAGAGCACTGCTGATCAGGTTATATTTATCCGCATAACTGCGTTGCGCTAAAAATTCTGTAAATACAAAACCCTGTTCCGTTTTTTTAATATGCTTGCGCAACGTCCACCAGCGATAATAAAATGTCTCTTCAAAATTTTTTTGCGGACATTCAAACAAAGGAATGTTTTCTTTCATCCATGGCCAGGTGCTGTCATTAGCAATTGCCTGTTTGATATTTTCATCCTCCATGTCATTGAAGTAATCAACATAATGTTTGAAGGAGGAAGATTTCAACACAAAACCCGCTTTGGGTTGAGCAAAAACTATGGCAGAAAAAAGTAAAACAAAAAATAATATGGCCATGGCTTTCGGCATTCTTATTTTATATCCGAAGTCTTTAGATAATTGATATAGTACACAGCCTTCTTATCCCTTCTATCCGGGTTAAGAAGATCATAATCCTGGTCAGTGGGAGTATCTGCATTTGGAAAACGCCTTGTACTGCCTGTTCTGAAAACAATTCTTTCAACGGATTCAACCGGGGCAAAACAAAGGTTATTGGAAGGTTTATTACCATTGATGCTGACAGTGTAAAACCGGGTGGCTGTATTCAGCTCAATTTTTATAGCCACTGTTTCTGCAATATTGTATTTGCCCAATGTTTTATCCCTGTACCCTTGTTTGGTTAAAATGTTACCGGCGGAATCAAACATTATTCTTAAACACGGTGTTCCTTTTGCATCGGTTAATTCAATTTCCAGTAGCCCATAATTATTTTGTTGCGGAGTAACAGAAAACTCAATCGCTATTTTTTTGGATGAAGGAAAAATTCTTTCAGCTTTAGCATAATCAAAAGGATCGCTATCAGTTAAAGAAAGTGCTCTATTGCTACCATTTTTTTCGATCGCTGCTTTGCACCATAATGGACTATAAATATTCCACCATGTTAATTCCTGATCCTCTTTCATAGAAGCAAAAACATCGTTCACCCGCGATGAAACCTTGTCTGAAACAGGCACAGGTATTTTGCTTATCCAGATGTCTTCCTTATTCATACTGTAGGTTACCCATACATTTCCATCCGGAGGTGTTCCATCCATTTCCTGTATTCCTCTTACATATTGCGGGCCATAACTTTTATAGGCGCCGCCATAACGCATCGAAGTAATTTCGCCATTTACCAGCAGCAGGTTTTTATAATTCAATCCATCATCACTTGCTGATAAAGCAAGCGGCCAGCGAAACTCCGAAGGATTGTACACGGTTACATATTTTCCATCACTGGTTTTTTGTCCCCAGATTTTTGCATTGGCATTAACGAAACCGGGTGCCCTTAGTGGATTGTACATCCATGCTTTTCCTTCATCTTTCGTTATGCTCGTCAATGCATATTTCCATAAGCCAACTATATTTCCATTGGGCAAGCGATAATAATTGAATGCTTTCAGATCCTTTTTTAATGGAATTAAGGGATCATTTCTGTCGGCTTCCTCCACCATCTGCTGCATTAACAATGGAGTGGATAGTATTTCTTGACAAACGACTATAAAATTTTTATCGGTTGAAGATTTATAAAATGGGTAAGAAGTATTTTTTTCACTGAAAGAATGATTGTAGCGGAGAAAATAAATCGGACCAAAGTTGCCATCTGCATTAATTTCTCTTATTACTCTTCCTATTCCATTTCCATCATTTGGATCATCTCCCTGGCCGAGCGCAATACCATAATATGCTAATGCAAAAAGTTTTTTGCTTTTTGATGTATAAAACCCAATACGCTGGTGCATCACCGCGTAGCTATTTTTAGCTGTATCTTTTCTCCCTTCTTTTACAAAACCATCCGGAATCTTGTAAGGAGGAAAGATAATGACCGGATCACTCCAGCTATATCCATCTTTTGATGTTTGCAATAGCGTTTGCCCTGGTGGTACATGTTCTCCGACGGGGTTGCTTAAATATTCGAGATAAAATTTGTTGTTCCAATAAGCCAGCATCGGCGCATGATTATAAGTCCAACTGTTTAATGTGCTGCCCCTATTGGCCCGCATTGTTTGAATATTATGTACACCAACCGCAGGACTTAACTGGCCATCATGATAATCTACATTCACAAGCGTTTTGCCAACGTAGCGAACTGTGTCTTGTGGATGCAATTGTGATGCAAGCATCAGCACCCAAACCGCAACTTTAAAATTCAATTTCATTTTTTGAGCCACGAAGGCGCAAAGACGCTAGGTTCTGCATTACTTTGTGTGTTCACGTCTTTGCGGCCTAACTCTTTAAACAAGTTTTTCAAAAATTTTTTTCGAACAGCTATTATCGTCCCATGCTTATGCCCTTTCGGCAGACTTACTTCCTTCGTAATATCAGTGAACGTTTTAAAATCTCTTGTCTTCATCGCTCCAAAAATCTTATTCCTGTACTGATCATAATAAATCAAATAATCATTTCCTACTTTAACTATTGTTGGTCCTTCGGTAAAATTGGGCGTGAAGGGTTTTGATGGTATAGAATAAGGACCCAAGGGATTTTGACTGAAAGCAACTTTGATATTTCTGTCAGGTCTTGTATTATCTTTCAATACCAATACATAATCATTTACCGATCTTTTTACAATCACCGCATCAATTACACTAAAACCCGGATCAAGAAAAAGTTTTGTATCGCTGAATGTTTCAAAATTTTTTGTTGTTGTAAAATATAGCCGGTGATTATTGCTGTCTTCTTCCGTTCCTTTTTCAAATCTTCCCGGTATGCAGGATGCCCATACAATGATGAATTGTTTTTCTTTATCATCATAAAATAATTCCGGCGCCCAAACATTTACTGTTGTGGGTTCATGATTCATGACAGATATAAATCTTTCCTTGCTCCAGTGAATTAAATCTTTTGATGAAGCATAGCCGAATCCTTTATCTCCTCTCCAACTGCTCGTCCATACCAAATTAAAAGTTTTATCCGGTCCCTGCACCATGGATGGGTCGCGCATCACTTTCTGATTTCCAACTTCCGGTTTTAAGAGAACTGTGTCAAGATCTTTCCACGAATAGCCGTCATAACTATACAACATTCTGAGGCCGTCGGTAGCAGGCTCGTGAAAAGAGGTAAACAAATACGCTCGCTTTGGTAACGTGCAAGAGTACGTCATCAGCACAGTCACTAGAAGCAAGAATGTTTTATCAGTAATTTTCCTCGTCATGCTCTATAAAGATTCCAGTACCAAGACCCAATCGTTGCCATTCTCTTTTTTTCCTTCAGGATGAAAATTTTTTACACCTCTATTTTTGTAAACGCCTGCCGCCGCGTAGTCACCCGTTCTGGGATTAAACCACAATGCTTTTATTTTTTTACCGTTTATCTTGCCCATTCTCACTTTTATCTCGTTGCCAGCATAAGTGTAGATAAATGCATAATTGTTTCCTCGCGCCGCAACCAGGTGATTATATATTTCTCCATTGTCAACGATCAATGATTGATCATTCACTCTATCAAAATAAGGTTTGGATAACACTAATTTTTTCAAATACTGCATTTGAAATGCGCCTTTATCTTTCACGGCTTCCTGCCAGAATTTTTTTGCTCCATAGGCACTGCCTTTATCTCCGAGTTGGTAAAATTGCATCACGGCATTGTTGCCATAAGTAAAACCAGCTCCTCCGCTCAACACACTCCAATATGCATAGCGTCGAACATCGTTGTCAGTCCAGTAGGGTTGGGTTGTATCATGCAAACCCTGCGGAATTCCCTCATAAGAGGGTTCTCCGTCCAATGTTGGTCTCAGAGGCTGCTTTGTGAAATCTTCTTTTACATACTTCCAATTATCTTCACCGTAATGTGTTTCACCTTTGCTTGTATCCTGTGCATAATTCCTGTGGCCCGATTGAAACATATTAAAATTCAGCCACGCCTCACGATGAAACCACCGCGACGAAGTTGTTCTGCCACGTGGATGAAAACTGATAAGGTGATTCGTATCAATGCGACTCAATGTATTTCCTATTTCATTCCATACATCTATCGAATCACTTCCATTAATATCACCTCCATTTATCCAGATAATGTTGCTTTTATTTTTATAACGCTCTGCCAAAAACTCCGCATACTGCCGAGCCTGCGACCTTGACACCCATCCACTCTTTACATTGCTTCCCCAGACAGGCACAAGAGCAATATAAATTCCTCTCCGCGCCGCCTCATCAATTACAAAATCCACATGATCCCAAAAATCATACTGAGCCGCATCATGAAAATCATTTCCCGAAGTTATTAATGGTGTCGCCACATTCTGATTGATCAGCGCAGAATCTCCATATTTATTGACAGCTGTTTTTACATCGTGCAACACCATTACCTGGATCACATTAAAACCCTGAGCCTTTCTTGTATCAAGGTATTGAACAGTTTCCTCGCGATTGAGTTTGATGAATAACAACCAGCCTGTGTCGCCCAACCAGAAAAAAGGTTTGCCATCCTGTGTTTGAAAAAATCTTTTGTTTGCCGATACCTTCAGCGATGGCAATGGTGTTTGCGAGAAGCTTGTCATGAAAACACAAACCAATGATATCGTTAGATTTTTTTTCATTTATTTTTTGTGACGAGCTTTTGGAATTCTATTTGTCTGTCGTTGCGTCGTGCTCAGCACCCTGTGGGCACTCTTGTACGTTCTGTAATTCTATTCAGCTTAACCCACCCCTTTTTATAGCTTTTATGAGAAGGCGTTGCAGCCCCTTCACGGGAGGGGATGACCACTCTGCTATTTCTTCTTTAGCCACAAAACCCAGTTATTATTTTTGGGTTTTGGCAGCGCAATAATTTTTCCTGCGTTAACGGTCTGCATATTTTTTTGAACATCCCCATTTATCATATTAACCCATGCAACTTCAAAGCTGCCTGTTGTCTTCGTCAAATCAACCGAAATATTTTCTTTCATATCGTAGACAATGTAACCTGTACGATCATCTTGTAATATCCATTGTGATGAATTTGCATCTTTCGCCACAGGATGCATGGTGACTGTGGCCCTTATAAAATCTGCATCTTTAATTTTAGCATCAGCCAATGAACCTCCGGCCATAAGAACAGCCCATCCGTTTTTATCAGCTGCATTAGCAGAATAAATAACTGCTTTATCCGGAAAACGTAGTTTGTACTCCAGAACCGCTCTGTACACCTGCTCGGTTGAGGTGATTTTTGGGTTTAATAATCTTGCATGCTGACGCGGCGCCAAATTTTGTCCACCCTGTGGCGCATAAGCTTTTCCATCTGCCTGGTAATACCAATATCGAATATCAATCACATCAACTAAGGATGAATAATGGGGATCATTCAAAATAGCATCCTGCACATCTTTTGTTGTACTAAGTGCGATAATTTCTTTTTTGCCCTTTTCATTTTCCCATTCACGAATGGTATTCAACCAGAATTGTACAAAATGCAAAGGACCTGTAAATTCTTCACCAATGGTTTGTATTACTCCATTATTGTCTGCAAAATTGTCGAGGCATTGGCGGATATATTTTTTATGCAGTTCCCGCCGGGTAGCATGAGTAGTATCATAAAATTGCTCGGCCATGAAAATACGTTTATCTCCTGCATAAGGCGGCGGCTCGGGAAAACCAGTGTTATTTATGTTGTTTGCCGGTCGCCACGGAAAATCGGCATAATGTGCTCCCGCTTCAATGATGTTATGTTGAAAATAATTTTGATGAACCAGCAACAAACCTTTCTGATCAGCGAGATCAGCAAATTGCTTTAATCGGTTCCAGTACCAGTAATTATATTTTGTAAGATTATATTTACTTAACCCATCCCAGGCGGTTTCTTTTCCGCTTCTTGCGAATGGCAATTCATAAAATGGAGTCCATACATCACCATCCATTCGCCTGATGCGTTCGTGATCATCTCTTCTCCGGTCATACCATAAACCATAATTCTGTTCAATGCCGATAATATTTTTTGACAACATTGAATCTGTCATTTCATTTAGATCATCTGTCAATCCTTTTCCGATTCTCCCGGGAACAAAGCGTGTAATGGCAATCGCAGAACCTTTTAATGAGTACGGCCTGACACTTCCATTCCACCATGGTACATTTAACCTGTCTCCGGTTATCAAATTGTTGCCACGAACGAGCCAGCCATTTTGTAAATGGAGTGCCGGAGCTTTTACAATGGTATGTTTCTTCTGCAAGTCTATCCCATCAATTGTCTTTACACCATTTGCATTTATGTTGATGGGTTGTGTTTGTGGAGCCTCATTAATAAATTCCAACAATGTTTTTGTTGGTGAGACAGATAGCTTAGTCAATGCCAGCGCGGCTTCGACAGAAGGGCTACTACTTGCATCAGTTTCTATATTCATGACCTGGATCCTGTCATTCGCTGATGCGCCTAACCGTTCTTTTAGCTGGGCATAATATAAACTGCGTGGTTCAATACTGTTGTTTGACTCCGCCCAATAGCCGTCACCAGCGAACTGGCTCCAGGAGCCGAATGCCCAGTTCTGCGCCGTAGGCGGTTTATAGCAATCTATTCTTGCTGCGCTGCAATTCCATAAAACGCTGTTGGCAATGTTCCAGCCTGCACCTTGTCCATCCTGCCCGCGATTGAAAAAACTAATCGCATTTCCATCAACGTATACAACGTCAAACAATACACCTGATGCCCAACTATCGATGCCGCCGCTAAAACCATAGGGGAGATGGGATTCGCATTGCACAAAAGCATTTGGGCCCGCTGCACAAAACCCTGTTCCAAAATCATGCATGCCATATTCTGCATAGCACCGCTGGCACAATACCTGTTGACCTGATGTAAAAAAAGTATTTCTTCGTTCTCCACCAATTTCTGAAACCGGCTGTTGAGATATGCAATCTTCTACAGTAATTCGCGAGGCATTTTCATACACAGCAACAGCACTGCCCGCAAAATGCATGAACTTAACCTGCTTCACCCATGCATCGGCAGCGTTGTCAATCGTGATTGCCATCCATCGATGATCCTCATCTTTCGGATTCGTTGCGTCGTAGGCAGAAATGAGCTGCAGGTTTTCTACTCCGCAGTTCACAATGCGGCCTGGACAGTTATACTTCGAAATTGTTGCTCCACCATAGTTTTTATCAAGGGCTGTGGTTAAAGGAGCATCCAACACCAACGTATTCCCCTGGAGCGTTGTAATTGTTCTTGTCCATGAAATTTCCCTTTGCCCGGCTTTCCATCCCAATGAAGTTATTCCTCCGCCAAAATGATCAGTACCTAACGCGTCAATCCAATCTTTCGTAGATGGGCGGGTAAGGATGATGTTGTCTCCTTTTTTAAAAATAGCTGCATTTGGAACGTGAATCGCATTTGCGTTAACCGGAACGTAGCTATCAGTGATAGCTATAGAAGACAAAATGATTTTATCATTTACTCCTACAATACGAATCAATGTTTCTCTATCCTTTCCTTCACCAATAATTGTTGTACCATTCTTTCCAAAACCGCTTCCACGAAGAACTACGCCCGATGCACGAATGTGAATACTGCCATTCACATGATAAATTCCTTTTTGCAAGAGTACGGCACCTCTTAATTCATTTTTATCAATGGGAAGTTTGCTTACATAATCAATGGCGGATTGTATAGTGCTGGTTGCATCTCCATCGATTCCGGGAACAACAATTTTTATTTCCGCGTCCGGAATGGCACGATCACCAGCCTTATATCCGCAGTAAGAAAAATCTGGAATGCGGTTGCCCAAAGAATCTGGTGAGTAACGGAGCTTTCCCTGTACTAAAGAGAGTGGGGGTAAAGGCTTTTCGACAACAGCTTTTTGTGTATAGCCAAAAAGTCCTGGAACAATGCTTGCACACACCCACAGGAGATTAACAAAATATTTTTTCTTTAAAAAACTTTCTTTGAACAAAAGGACCCTCAATATTCAAAATTTTATTGGCTGTTAACAACATTCAAAATTCAATATTAATTAAAAACCTTTTGCCGGTGTTACTGTTTGTTCGGGCACCACACTATTCAGATATTCTTCAATATTGGTATAGCCTGATTTAGTTTTTGAAAATTCGGAGGCATCTGCACCATTGCCCGGATTCAATCCATTTTTCTTTTCCCAATCATCGGGCATGCCATCATTATCTGAATCTTTATATGGGCTCCCTTTATATTGAGGATAACCACCCACCTGGGATACATCAGTGATGATTCCTTGTTTGTATGAATCAATGGGCAGGCGGCGATGTTCGAATTGTTTTTCAGGCAGCTTAACATTTTCAATAAAATTGATTTTACCGGTTTTTGCCTGTTCAGTTATTCTCTGGTCAACAGCGTCCCTTTTTGGCAATGTAGCTCCTACATTGTTCAATACGTATTGATAGGCTTCTTTTGTTGAGATAACAGTAAGTTGTGGCATGGGTAAAGGTTTATTCACCCGCATATAATCAGTATACCTATCAGTATTAGGAAGCTCCTCAACCTGCACACCACCTTTCCAATTATCCTTTGTGATCTCATCGTATCCTTCCATGATGTTACCATTTACATAGCAGCGACCAAAAACCAGATATTTCAATTTGCTTCTTCCAGATTCAGGTTTTAAAATGCGGTGGCCCACGGACGAATTTTTTGGCGTAGCCGGTCCGGGTTTAAAATAATTATTGATGATATTGAAATTGGCTCTGTAATCACCCCCATCTATTGAACGGTGTACCCAATTAAACACTACATTATTTACAAAATTGAAAATTCCATTCCAACCCACGGAGGGATTGCGTCCTGCATTATCTGCCCAAAGATTACGCATGAAGCTGCAATTCTCTCCTCCTAATGTGCTTCCGAAAGCATGATTCCAGGTATCTAATGACTCAGAGAAAATAGAGTTTTGAATTGTGATGTTCACAGTTCCTAATTTTTGTTCAATAGCTCCTGTGCTGTCGTTATACATGTGGCGATACATCGACATGTTTTCATCCAATCCCCAACTCGCAGAAACATGATCGATCATAATGTTGCCAATCGGGTTGCCCCCAATTGCGTCATCTCGTCTTCCCACATTGGTTTCACCTCTTCTGAATCGCATGTAGCGAATTACAACATCATGCGTATTCACCCATACTGTTTCGCCGGCAATGCATACACCATCGCCCGGTGCTGTTTGACCTTCAATAGTTATATATGGTGCACGAATGATGACTGGAGTTTTTAATCGAATGATACCAGCAACATTAAAAACCACAGTGCGAGCACCACCTTGCTCACAAGCCCAGCGAAAACTTCCCGTTCCATCGTCATTCAAATTGGTTACTACATAAATTTTTCCACCGCGACCACCAAAACTATATTTACCGCCACCCTCTGCGCCAGGAAAAGCAGGAATATCTGCCTGCGGAAGATCAGTGGGTCGTGATGCCCATGGAATATAGGGTTTTCCTTTTTTAGCTTCTTCATCAATGACGGGCCACGCTTTATTCCACGCCTCATCTGAATGTTTTCTTGCGGCATCCAAAAGGGAATCGGACCAATGTTGCACATCCTGTGGGATGGTTGGATATTGGGCCTGTACATTTTGAAATAATCCTGTCATTACTGCTAATACAATTAAAAAAGAATTCTTCATCTTCTATGACTTGTTTTCAATTTTAAAATAAAGGAGAGACGAGCTCCCCTCTCATTATTTTAATGGGTCAAATGAGCCACCCCAATTATTGTTCTGTTGTAAGTCGGGATTGTTAGTAATGGCCGCAAGCGGAATTGGAAAGAAATAATAAGTGGATAAGAAATTGATAGGGTTAGTATCCAACTTTGTGGTGGAGTTTGTTGCATCGTGATTATTATTCCTGATCGTTGTAAAATAGCTGGCCATCATATTATCCAAGTTCAAATTATCGCGATAGCTTGTGCTTGTAGGATCTTTCAGAGCGGCCGCAGTAGGAATTCCACTGCCAGTTTTCAGTACAATTCTTACCCTATTTCTCGTCCAACCCTGCAGATCAGACATTCTCTTCCACCGATATAGGTCCCAGAACCTTTTACCCTCAAATGCAAATTCAATTTTTCTTTCGAGCAGAATAGCATCAAACAATTGTGAACGCGTCATGCCTGCGCTGAGTCCATACAAATTATTTGACCCTGCGGTAATTCCTGCCCTTTTTCTGACGGCAACAATGCCTGCATATCCTTCATCGGCAGTGGCAAGTTTTCCTATACCTACTGCACTTTCAGCCAAATTCAACAACACTTCGGCATATCGAATTTCCATCCAATCTGTACCACTATATTGTGGATCGTTAAAAGTAAATGCCGTTTCTGAAACAGCTTTTCTGCAATAGAAACCTGTATTTGAAGCTGATGATTCGGTTGACTTGGTTGAAGTTTCGTAATAGGTCCATAGTTTGAGAGTCGGATTACCATCAAGCGGCCAGGTGCATCCATTGTAAGCGATAGTGGCATCAAATCGCGGATCCCTGTTCTTGTAAAAAAGGGTATCATAGTATGTAAAGGCACCTGTGGCATCACCGGGCATTTTACCGTCCTTCATCGGATATGAACGAACCAATTCCCAAGTTGGTAAATTGGAACCGCTTCCATTGAGATAAGAAGGCCGGCAAGATTTATCCCAACCATTATTTTTCTTTATCTGGTCACCGGTAGCATTGTTATAACTCGTTACCATCACCGCTTCAGGATTATTGGCCTCACTAAACCACATGGTTTTATAATTGCTATTCAGCCCATATCCATTTGCACTCAAAATATTTTTTGCCTGGAGATTTGCATCATAGGCTGCCTGCCACCTGGAGGCAAGATCGGTAGGATTGAACATTGGACTTGCCCAATATAATAACACTCTTCCTTTGAAAGCTGCAGCGGCGCCGCTTGTCAGTTTTCCCCAATCAGAAGCAGCAGTGTATTTACCCGGAAGGTTGGCAATAGCATAATCAAGATCAGAAACTATTTGAGCAAAACATTCAGAAGTTGCATTGCGTGGTAATAACGCGGAATCCCTTGCGTCAGCACCTACTCCATTTAATGGGGCTAACACCAATGGTACACCGCCATAAATTCTTACTATATCCCAATAGCGGAAAGCCCTGAAAAATTTTACCTGTGCAATAAATTTCGTTTTTGTATAATCAGGCAACGGGCTATTTTCCAAAGAAACAATAAAAGTATTTAGTTGCCTGATTTTACCCCAATTCGTGTTGGGTTGCGAATTGCTTGTGCTTAACGCCACTCCAAAATCTTTTGGTTCGTCCGAACCATAACTCATCGTTCCGTCCATAAATTTATTATTCGTAGCCTGACCTTCTTCTGATAGTTGTGATTGAACTCCGCTTAACACACTACCTGTATTTTGCCCGCCCCATAACGGAAGATTATTATCATAAATATTATCCATGTTGAGTTGAACTAAACTGGAGTCCGAAAATACCAGTTGTGGCTCCAGCCTGGCAAGATTGGTTTTGTCAAGAACTTTGTTGCAAGCCAGCAGGCAAAAAAATGTAATTAATGAAGCGTATATTTTGAGATGTTTCATTACAATCATTTTTTAAATTAGAGATTTACATTTAATCCCAAATTGAAAGACCTGAGCTGAGGAAATACATCATAAGATCCGTTTGCATTGTCTTTATAGCTGTAAGGATTAAAGAAATTAAGCGTATTGATTCCTGTGAGATAAACTCTCGCACTATTCATACCCACTTTTTTTACCAATTGGGAAGGCAATGTGTATGACAAATTAAAATTGGTGACCCTGAAAGAGAAAGAACTTCTCCACCAAAAATCTGTTGCTACGTCATACGATTCAGTATAAAATGGTGATGGAAAATCGGCGTCCTGATCCCATGGCGCCCAATGGTCTGTCCAGAAAACGGGACGATTAGAATAGATTTCTGCTTTTTTTCTTGCCGAACCCTCTACCGAACCGATACCACCCCAGCTCATTCCCATCATAACGCTTAAACTGATTGTTTTATAAGACACACTCCAGTTAATACCGAGACCATAATGATTATCGGCTTTGCTTTTTAGAAACTCCTGGTCGTCAGTTGTAATAGTACCATCAGGTTTTGTATAATTTCCTGAAGCATCTTTTGGTCCTCTATAATCTTCAAAGTATAACATGCCCGGCGCGGGAACCTTACCAAAGATTTTATAGTTAGGATGTGTTGATATAAAGGCATCCACTTCTTCCTGGGATTTAAACATACCTAAACAGCGATAACCCAAAAATCCCATATCACTTGATTTACCCGTTGGATCTCTGTAGGTGCCAATGTCACCTTTGGCAACATCTGTTACCAGCACTTTATTATCACTCCAACTGAAATTAGTAGTTACACTATAACTCCAGTTCTTGCTTATATTATCCCGCCAGGTTGCTGATACTTCGTAACCAAATGTATTTGCCTTCGTAAAGTTTTCAGAAGGAATGGCAGTACCAATTAATATAGATGGTGAGGATGTAAGGTTCGACAACATGTTGTGCCCCTTATTAAGATATCCGTCGGCGTTCAATGTCAACCGATTCTTTAAGAATCCGGCATCAATACCTATATTGTATTTGTCCTGGTTATCCCAATGTACCGCCCTGTTAGCTAAGTCGACATCTGCAACTACTGCAGGCCCCCTGTCACTGTTACCTCCAAATACAGCTGCTTTACCTGTTTGTATCGCATAACTTCTTAACCATTGATAGCTCTTGGTGTTATCAATTCCCATGAACCCAACAGAGCCTCTTAATTTCAGATAATTAACCTTATCCAGGAATTTGTCGAAAAAAGATTCACGGGAGATTACCCAGCCTGCTGAGAATGATGGAAAATAACCCCACCTGTTTTCAGGAGCAAAATTCTGACTTGCATCAGCTCTGAACTGCGCCTCAAATAAATATTTACTGTCATAGCTATAATCTAACTTGCCAATATAAGCCAGCCGTCCCGCTTCACTGGTTGTTTCATTCGACAGCTGCGGACCGGTGGCAAAATTCTGGTTATCGTTGCCGCCAACAATTACACCATCAACCTCTCCGGCCACACCGTCAATAAATGATTCACTTTGTTCATAGCCAAACAATGCATTAACCTGGTGCTTTCCAAAAGTTTTGTCATAGTTAACAGTAGCGTTAAGCTGATAGGTTTTAGTGAGTGATGGATTTAATCTTACCCTGTCTCCATTACTCCATGTATATGATTTGATCACCGAGTCGCCCAAAATGTGACTATGGGTACCTAATTTATTAAAGTCGTAAACATTATACCTTGTACCGTATTGCTTGCCCCATGTGTTGGAAATATTTTTATCGAAGTTTACTGCTGCTTTCAATCCTTTCAAAAAAGGAAATTCATAAGAAAGTTGTCCCTGGAAATTTATTGAAGTGCCGTAACTGCTGGTATAATTATCTAAATTATGTACTGCAAAATAATGATAGGTATTAATATTTGAACCTGTACCTGCGCCGGGAATTAGAATCGGCAGACCTTTAATAAATGGAGCGTTCATTTGAGATTCGCCGATAAGAGTTTTCCAATCATTATCTAAGCTTTCATTTCCCTGTTTATTAAATGTATTTTTTCTATCCGACAAAGTTCCACTTAGTGATAATCCAAGCTTTAAGCCTGTTGTCAATTTAATATCGCTGCTCGATCTGAATGAATATCTCTTATATCCTAAGCCATCGAAATTGCTGTTTTGTGAACTATAGCTTAACCCTGCAAAATAAGTTGCCTTGTCAGATCCTCCCGAAAGATTAATTGTTTGTCGGGTTTCATATGCCTTTTGCCAGGCTTGTGGCAACCATTCGTAATTATGAGTTCTAAAATATTCAAGCTCGTCAGGAGTATAGTAGGCGGGCAATGCTTGGGTAGCGGCAACATCCCAAGCCTTAGAACCGGCATTATAATCGTTCAGGTAAACTGCCTGCTGGTATGCATTCATCATCCTAGGCATAAACGGTGCGTCGGACATGCCTACTGAAGCATTGTAATTAATTGTTGTTGCTCCAGGTTTTCCCCGTTTTGTTTTTACTACAATAACACCGTTGGAACCAAGTATACCATAAATAGCTGCAGCGGCATCTTTCAATACCGAAATACCCTCTATTTCAGATGCGTCTAACAAATCAAAATCACTCTTGGTCCTTATAATATCATCAATAACGAACAACGGATCTTTTGAACCACCATCTTTGGAAAAAAATATCGGGTTTCGTATGGTTATGGTAGCAGGTTCACCAGGCCTGGAGAAACCACCTGACACATTAACGCCCACTATCTGACCTTTTAAAGCCTCCGATAAATTGCCAACAGGAAGATCCTGGATGCTTTTTATTTCAACCGTTCCAACCGAACCCGTTAAGTGTGATCTTTTTTGCGCCCCATAGCCCACTACAACTACTTCATCAAGGGATTTGCTTTCTGTATTGAGAGATACAGAAACCGTTGATTGTTTTCCAATTGGTATTTCCAGGTATTGATATCCCACTGACGAAATTTTCAACACTGATTCATCAGAGGCAGCAATGCTAAATTCTCCTTTGAAGTTTGTGACTGTGCTTCTATCAGTGCCTTTTACAGCCACAGTTGCACCGGCAAGCGGTTCACCCGTCTCTTTGTTTGTGATAACTCCGCTAATTGTTCTTTGCTGCGCAAATAGAATTGAAGAGATCAATAATGTTGTTAGCAGTAAAAAATATCTCGTTAGTTTCAGATTCATACGGCAATTTTTATGAGTATGTAAAAAGTCAAAAATCAAAAGTCAAAAACCATTATGGATCATGCGTCCCATTTATTTTTAATTAACAGGATTTTTCTTCTCAGCATTTCTTCTTTTTTCCCATTCTTCGCCTGCTTTTTTAAGATCATAACCTTGTGTCGCCAGATAATTATTGATCCTGCCTTTATATTTACCAAACCACCAATGTTTTTTTTCAGATGATTCAGCATCCATCGCCTGCTCACGTGCTTCTTTCAGCCACTTCATAATTTGGTCCTTTTGCTCACCTGTTAATTGCGGCAGCATATCTACGTAACCTTTGTAGGTAACGGAAGTTACATTGTATGTCATCCCATCTTTCACAAGTTCTACCTTCTGTGGAGTAAGTAATGAAGAAAGCTTTTGCAAATATTCACTGTGTAATTTTTCTAGTTTATCTTTAGTCACTTCTTCCAATTTTTTTATTTCACTATCAATTGCCATCTTATTGACATCCGGTTGCTTCTTAATCGCTGCTTCCTGCTCATTTTTTTCATCGTGAACTTTGCTTAAATTTCGGTATTGAGAAGCAACAATATCTATTACGTGACTTTGAACTTCTGAATCTTTGAGTCCGAGTGTAGCAACAATTTTTTCGGCTCGTTGCCTTATGACCTTTTCATAATCCGACAACTGGTTATTCTGCGCAGTTAAGTTCAGAGAAATAATTACCATGCTTAGCAAACCATAGGAATGGAAAATAAAACGTCTCATGAATTTTCCAATTAAAATTTACCGAGTACGATAGCTTTTTTCAGAGGAAAGATTGAGCAGGAAAAAAATCAAAGTGCAACGCAGATTTCAAAACCAGGAGAAAATAAAATCGACAGATTCACTGCGATAACAAGTGCCTGGCAAGCAACCCGACCGTCATACATCAATCGTTTAAATTCCGATAATAAATCAATGATTTTTACAGCCTGATTTCGTCCCATATTAAAGGTACATTGACCCCTTTCTGGCAACAATGCAAAGTTTCGCTATAATGATGGAAGATTTTCCTATCACTACCATAAATCTTTCCGGGAACGATTGCGTTAATTTTCCCTTTTAGTTAGCGGTTTTCAGAGTTAAAATTGCTGGTTTTAATTCTTTCGCTGAGGCAGTTAATGTAATATTTCCCTTTTTTTCAGAGGATTGAATTATTACCAATGCCATGCCTTTCCAGCATTTAGATTTCCATTGTTATCTAAAATTTTTACGGTGATAAAGGAAAGATCCTTACCATCTGCTTTTATAATTTTTCTATCCGCAATTAATTCTATTTTAGCTGGCCTGCCTGCTGTTTTTATTTCTCTTGTCAAAATCGTTTTGCCATTCATTCTTGATACTGCCCTCAATGTGCCTGCCTGAAACGTAACCTGCCACATCACATGCAAATCATCATTCAATTTTTTTCTTACGCCCAATGATTTACCATTAAGAAATAATTCCACTTCATCAGCATTGTTGTAATAAGCCCAGATATCTACCAATTGTCCAGGCTGCCAGTTCCAATGAGGAAAGATATGCAACACCGGTTTTGTAGTCCACTCACTTTGATACATGTAGTAGACGTCTTTGGGAAAACCGGCAAGATCCACGATGCCAAAATATGAACTGCGTGCAGGCCAGGGATAAGGTGTAGGTTCACCGAGATAATCAAAACCACTCCAAACAAATAAGCCTGATAAATAATCATATTTCTTAATGATCTTCCATGTCTCCTCATGCGTTGAACCCCAATAAGCAGACACCTGGTCGTAAGCAGAAACGGTATAATCAGCATTACCTTTTTCAACAAATCTTTGCGGTGATCTTTCAGGCCAGTGATATGATGAATCAGAAGGAAAATTATAACTGCTCCGTGTGGCAAGAGCGGACACGTTTTCTGTTCCAATAAATTTCTGGCCTGGAAAATATTTTGGAAAATATTTGTACACTTCATGATGATAATTCAAACCTACAATATCTAATGCTCCGGATTTGTAGATGAAATTTTTTTCAGGATTCCATTCACTTAACCCCGCTGTTACAGGTCTTGTGCTGTCCATCGCTTTTATGATCGTTACTAGTTCGTTTGTTATTTCAATACCTGTAGTATCGAACTGTTCCCTGATCTCGTTACCAATACTCCACATAAAAACAGAAGGGTGATTTCTGTCTCTCATCACCATATCCCGCAGATCTTGTTTATGCCACTCTTCGAAATCCAATGAGTAATCGTATTTGGTTTTCTTTTTCTTCCACATATCAAAAGCTTCATCAATTACAAGAAATCCCATTTCATCACACAAGTCAAGCAATTCCGGAGCGGGAGGATTATGGGCTGTTCTAATAGCGTTGCAACCCATTTCTTTCAAAATCTTCAATTGTCTTTTTGCCGCAGACACATTAAACGCAGCGCCCAATGCACCGAGATCATGATGCAGACAAACGCCATGGATTTTTAAAGATTTTCCATTTAGAAAAAATCCCTTGTCCTTATTAAAGTGAAAATAGCGGATGCCAAAATTGGTGGTGGTTTCATCAATTACTTTTCCATTGCTTGCAATCTTTGTAACGGCTTTGTACAAGTAAGGTCTGTCAACAGACCAAAGCTTAGGGCTAAAAATAATATGGGAATCAGTATGCAAAACTTTATTCCCGGTGAAGCTTATAGTGCTATTAAAATTGCTGGTCCCTTTTGAAATCAATTTGCCTGCAGCATCATAGATATCCGTGTAGACAGATAAAGATTTCTCTCCTTTAATCGAACTGATTATTGTAGTAGTAATATTAAATCTTGCTTGCTTTTTATTTACTTCGAGTGTGGTGATGAATGTTCCCCAATGTGCAATAGCTGCAATTGAATTCGTAATTACCAGGCGAATATTTCTGTAAATACCAGAGCCGGTATACCATCTTGAATTCGGTTGCTGGCTGTTATCAACTTTTACAGCAATAATATTTTTTTCAGGACATCCTTTTATATATGGAGTAAGATCATACTGAAAAGAAATATATCCATTTGGTCTTTTGCCAAGATAATATTCATTGATCCAAACCTCGCTGTTGCGATAAATTCCATCAAATTCAATTGAAATATTTTTATTTTTTGCAGAAGCGGGAAGAGTAAATGTTTTACGATACCAGCCAATACCACCTGGCAAAGCACCGCCTTGTGTAGTGGCAGGATTTGTATCGCTAAATCTATCCTCAATACTCCAATCGTGAGGAAGATTGAGCATTCGCCATTTTGCATCATCATAATTTAATGAAATAGCATTGTTGCCATCCCCCAGAAAAAATTTCCAATTCTTATTAAAATCTATCACAGTTCTTTGCTGCGCATTCAATAAAATAACATCTGTCAACAGAGTGAATAGAAATATGAATTTTATAATTTTCAAAACTTTAATTTCTGGCCGATCATTAATCCATGCGGGTCATTGCTTTTATTACACCGCTTTCCCGGCGAAGCCAGCTGCTAAATTGGTTTTTTATTTCACTAAATAAAGCTCTGTGTGTAATATAATGGAGTGGTTTTACTAAGTCATTTTTTATACAACTGATGACATGCTCAAAATCTCTGCGGGTGGCATTACGACTGCTCATCAAATTACCTTCCCGCTTATGAAATTCAGGATGGTAAAATGAAATCTCACCTTTTTGTAAACCTACCAACACATATCGTCCGCCATGAGCCATATACAGGAAACCATCATTTATCGCTTTCCTGCTTCCCGTAGCATCAATCACTACAGTGGGCATATCATTATGCGTGATTTCTTTTAAACGTTCCATCACATTTTCGTTTGTACCATTGATTGTATACTTAATATCCAAATTATTTTTACAAAACATCAACCTGTTTTCATTAATGTCCAGTGCAATCACCTCTGCTCCTGCTATACGTGCAAATTCCATAATTCCCAATCCAATAGGACCAGCGCCAACTACGAACACAAATTCCCCCGCCCTGATACCGGCACGTGTTACGCTATGTGCCCCTATGGCCAACGGTTCTATTAATGCCAGTTCATCCGCATTCAAACCCTGTCCATGAATTAAAGAGGAAGAAGGAATGCTAAGATATTCCGCCATGCCACCATCTACATGCACACCGCATACCTTCATCGTCACGCAACAATTAGGTAATCCGTTGCGACAGGCAATACAGATTCCGCAATTAAAATAAGGAATGAAAGTTACCTTCTCTCCTGTTTTATAATTATTATCATCGGTAGAAACAATTTCTCCTGCCAGTTCATGTCCAAGTATCCTGGGATATTCGAAATAAGGCTGTGTACCTTCATAAGCATGCAGGTCTGTACCACAAATACCAATGCGTTCTATCTTAATGATGGTATTACCCTCTTTCTGCCGTGGTTCAATTTTATCGGTATAAACTAATTCACCAGGTCGTTCGCAGATTAGTGCTTTCATCAGTCTCTATTTATTGATAACTATAAAATGATAAACGCCGGATCCAACCTTCATTTTTGTTTTCCCATTTTCAAATCCATTATTGTGCAAATCAGTTGTTGACTTTATGCTTTTGCCATTCTCGCTGATTATTGATGAGCGGGTTGAGGGAAGATAGATCGTAGCGGTTGTATTCGCCGGAATTTTTATGTTCAATATAAGTTGCTGCGGATCTTTTTGCCATTCGCATGCGATGATTCCATACGGAGAATGATAACTGGCCTTTGCATAAGTTATATCACCAACAGGCTGTGGCCAGATCTCAATTTTATTAAATGCAATTCCGTCTTTAGCTGGTTTTATTCCGGCAAGACCAACGTAAAACCATTCCATTAAATGCCCCAGCATAAAATGATTGTTGGAAACAGAAGGATATGCCTGCCATGATTCAGTGAGCGCTGTAGCTCCATGCGCCAACTGATAGCCGTATCCCGGCACATCACTCCTGCTGTTCATATCAAATATTACATCCGATCTGCCTGCATCTCCCAATGCCCGCAAAACATAGCGATAACCAATGTCACCGGCAGTCAGCGCATTCCTACGATCACGAATATCTTTTACCAAATTATCTATAACAGCATTTTTAAAAGCAGGCTTCACTAAATTCATGTATAGTGCCATTGCATTGGCAGTCTGGCTTCCGCCGGCATATTGATTTGCTTTTTTGTTGAAAAAATTTTCATTAAAAGATTTTTTTACAGCGGCCGATAATTGCTGGTATTGCTTTGCATCTTCTATTTTGTTCAGCAACCTTGCGACTTTTTGCATGATGGTAAGATCATAATAATAAATAGCAGTTGCCGTAACGCCCGGCGGGGTCAATTGAGAGACACCGGGATGATTGGGACCGATATCATACCAATCGCCGAGGCCCTGAGATAAAATATTGCTCACTGCTTTTTTCCTGAGATACCCGATGTATCGCCTCATCATATCATAGGCTTCTTTCAAAGTTTGTTTATCTCCGTACCATTGATAATTGTACCACGGTAAAATAATGGCTGCGCTTCCCCATTCCGGTGAATCCCTGAAAGGTTCGTCAAACTGCACAAATTCCGGCGCTATCTCTGGAATCAATCCATCGCCTGTTTGTGCATTCATCATATCCCGGATCACTTTTTTGCACAGGTTAGCAATATCATAATTGTATTGCACAGAACTTCCCATAAGATGTGTTTGCTCCAACCAACCGAGTTTTTCTCTATGAGGACAATCTGTAAACACACTCATGGTATTGCTCTTAATTGCCCAGTTAATGAGGTTGAAAGTTTTATTGAAAAGTTCATTGGAACAGGAAAAACTTCCCGCTGTTGCGGCCGCATTTCGCATATGCAGACCTTCAATCTTCATTACTTCCGGCAATTTTCCCAAACTATCTTTTGCTATACATTGCACCTGCAAATAGCGAAAGCCATAATAAGTAAAACGTGGTTGCCAGGTTTCGGTTCCTTTACCATTTAGTATATAACTAAAATAAAAAGGTCCACCGGATCCTTTTTGATTGGCAGAGCCATCATCATTGATCAATTCAGAAGGAGTAATTTTTACAGTATCTTCCTTTTCTCCATTAACGGTTAAAGACGGAATGCCGGAGAAATTTTGCCCGAGATCATAGACCCATGTTGCTGATGCGATTAATGTTTTCTTTGTGGGAGAAAATTTTTCCATCTGTTTCAAAGGCTCGGATATTTGAGAAGTTAATTTCACAGGTTCGTCTGTTATCACTGCATTCTTCCATTTACTATCATCAAAAGAACTTGTATTCCATCGGGCTTGCTCCAGGTTAGCATCATAATCTTCGCCGCCGTAAATGCTGGAGAAAATTGTTGGTGAAGGAGACGTTTTCCATGATTCATCACTGACAATGTCTTCTGCACTTCCATCTGCATATTCAATTACCAACCGGGCAATCATTTTAGGATAACCATAAGCACCGGTCAGTTTTCTATAACGTTCGCCGGGTATATAATAGAATCCATTGCCAAGCATCACACCCACAGCATTTTCTCCCTGCTTTATTTGTCCGGAAATATCAAAACTTACGTACAATGCATGTTTGGAATATTGTGTCCAACCGGGATCTAAAAAATGATTTCCAATTTTTTCACCATTCAAACTCATTTCAAATTGCCCAAGTGCGCAAATAAATGCAGTTGCATTTTTAACAGGTTTATTAACGGTAAATATTTTTCGAAAAAGAGGAAGAATATCTTTTCTTAGGCCCCATTCCTTTTTTCCTCTTCCGTGAGCAAAAGGCACGATCTTATTTGAGTCCGGCAGTTTTTCATAAGCGATCCATTCGGCATTTTTCCAATCTGCATTGCTTAACAAACCCATCTGCCATTGCCCAAGATTGCTCCAGGATGATTGATTGCCGTTATTATCCCATACCATTATTTTCCAAAAATATTTTTTTACAGCTTGTAAAACATTGCCCTTGTATTCTACTTGTATGGAAGTGTTTGAATTGATTTTTTTTGAATCCCAAATAATAGCTGCATTGTCATCAGATACAATTATTCTATATGCTGCCTGTAAAACATTTTTTTGTTGCGATTGCAATTCCCAGCTAAACATGGGATTTGGCACATCAACGCCAATGGGATTTTGTTTATACTCGCAGCGCAGATTTGTTACGGCAAGAATTTGCGTAAATCCACTCGAGACAATACATGAGAAACTGGAAATAAAAAGGAATCGTTTCATCCGGACTCTATTTTTTATACTATTCATCATTGTACATCAATTCCTGATATAGTCAGACCTTCGGCATTTTTCAAAGTTAATTTCACAATGTAATTTCCGGCATTGATCATGATGCCGGTATTGAATGTAATTGTATTCCATTTATTGGCTCTTGTAAATGTAAAGTTTACCGGCTCTTTCATCATCATGGTGTTTCCTGCAGCAATCAATCCCGCTTCAGCAATCAAATTTTTTTCAAACGGATAAAAATATTTTATTGTAATGGAATAAATATCCGCTGCTCCTGTTTTTACCGGTAAGATGATTACAATATTATTATGATCATTCAGTTTTACAGTTGCGCCTTTTGAAAACCTTTTCCTGTACACCATATATTTTTTACTGTCATTTTCATCTGTCTCTATTTCTGTTTTTGTGTTCTTATATTCTTTTAACCAGGAGGGAATTTTTTTGTTCAACTTATCTATACCGATAAATACATCGGCATCTTCGGTAAGATCAAACGAAATCTCTTTGTCAATATTTGCCTTTGAAAATTGTAACCAATCCGCTCCGTATAAATTTGGCGGTAAAGAATGAAAAGCAATAGCAGCATCACTGTATTGTTTATCTCCTTCGTCTAACCAGGTAGTGTGTTTGCAATTTTTAGTGGAAATATTTACAATCAAAGACTGCGATGGGGCGACCTTAATATTTTCTTTCAACGATGCAATAGCAATGGCTGAAATAATCGCTTCTCCTGAAGCGCTATGGGGAAAAGAAATAATTATTTTACCACCGCTTACCTTAGTCCTTATTATTTTTTTTAAAGCTCTGTCGTGACCGGCTTCTTTCCATATATCAAGATCTTTAATGACCGAGTTTCCATTTACAGCAATATCGAACAGCCGCATTCCCCTGTAATCCATTCCGCCACCGGTTCCCAACCATGGCTCAATAAAATAAAGTTCAATCAAGTATTCTCCATCAGGCACAGGAAATTCATATTGCAGTTTATCTTTTCCATAGCGAAAATCCTGAAACAGCTTCCAATCTTTTGTTCCCAAAATAACATCATGTGTTCTTCGTTGACTGGCAAAATAGGAGGGCAAGTCGGGGAAATCATTTGTCCATGATCGGGAACCCCAATGGAGTTGTGAGTTCTGAGTTCGGAGTTGTGAGACAGTCTCAGTAAGGTTGTGTTGCTTATTGTCTATTGCATATTGACTATTGCTAATTGCCCTGTCAGCCAACCATACGTTTCCATTATGGTCTTTGTAATCAGGACCACCACAATTTACCCGGTAGATATAATGATAACCCGGCTGCGGATCTAAAATTGGTTTTACTTCTTTAAAAAAATCATTGAAATGAGGAGCAGGAGGAAGATGATTCAAAACGATATAATCTTTAACAACGGCTTTGCCATTTACATAACCTATTGCGTATAGTACATTGTAATTAATAGTTACATTATCCCATTGAAAATGTTCTCCAATGGTTTTTCTTTTCTTTCTTCCCAATGAAATATTATTCACATCATTGAATAATTCTACTTCATCGCAATTGGAATAAATAATGATGCTATCTTTTTTTCCAGTTGCCATCCATCGTCCCGCCCAGGTGTGAGAGACAATATAAACCATCGGTTCTTTGTCTTTCGGCGCATAATTGGAGCGGAACATATAAAAAACATCCAATGGCTCTTCCCATGGAGTTAGTAATCCTTTATAGTTTACCGGTCCTATTCTGTCTAATTCTCTCCAACCCTCTCCGCCCTGAACACGGCCCGGATTATCATGAGAAGTCAACAACCAAAAAAACTGTCCTGCACAACCATCCCTGACGGATTCTGCCAATTGAATTTTTTTTTCAATCAATTGAGTCATTCTGTCTTCACTCAAAATTCCATTCTCAACAAATTGTCCTTCCGTATGCAAGTCAATTGTTCGCCAGGCGCCATATTCACCAATCAGTATCTGCTTCTTTATATCACTTGCATAAGTATTGGGATCACCTCCGTACGTGCCTGTCCAGTTTTGTGGTACATTCCAATCAGTACCACTTCCGCCATTGCATGTAGTTACTAATCGCTGCGATGAAGCGGTAGGGTCTAATTGACGAATTAATTGTGTGCATTCTTTTGCAAAATCTTCCGGCAGCTTACTTTCATTTTGTAACCCCCATAAAATAATTGAAGGATCATTTCTTCTTTCAATTACCCATTCTTTCAATAATTTTTTGAAATTGGCTCTGAACTCCGGCGAATCATACCAG
>WNFY01000147.1_pt1 | contig 51650 bp, 43 predicted proteins | sample 5400091 | NCBI WGS metagenome assembly WNFY01 (sample SAMN13153364, study PRJNA577476) | soil metagenome | isolation source: 60 cm soil or saprolite under grassland replicate 1 | place: USA:California | collected 2016-06-15
GGTAGATATTTGCCAGGTGAAAATTTACCGTTCGCTCGCTTACAAAGAGGCGAGCAGCTATTTCTTTATTGCGCAGTCCACGAGCCAGTAGACGCAACACTTCCAGTTCACGTGTGGTCAATGATTCATAAGGGCCACGCCCTTGCTTACCGAAGCGTGAAAGGAGCCTGCCAGCGAGCTGCGGTTGGATTAAGACTTCGCCACGCGCAACGGCATGTACAGCCTGAGCCAGTTCATCGGGAGCAATATCTTTCAATACATAGCCATCCGCACCTGCCCGCAGCGTTTCGTACAGATACTCCTCACGATTCTGCGTTGAGAGCAATAATACCCTGGTATCGAGGTTCAGTTGCTTGATCTGACGCAGCGCTTCCAGGCTCTGTCCATCAGGCAACTGCGCATCCATGAGCACAACCTGCGGCCCCAGTTCTATGGTTTCACTCACTGCCTGCACGCCATCCGCAGCCTGACCCACAACTTGCAAGCCTGGATAGGATTCCAGCAAGCGATGTAGTCCGGCACGTGTTACCGACTGACCGTCCACGACCAGGATACGTACGACTTCGTTAGATGTAGAGGTACTAGAGGGCACAGGAGCAGCGCCTGGCCCGTTACCAACAGATATAGGCAACGGAATTTCACTGGCAGTGTCTGCCGCATGAGTGTGTGGCAGGTAAGGAACACGAACCAGGACACGCGTACCCCGCTCTCCGAGAGAAACGATCTCCAGCGAACCACCAAGATGCTCAACGCGATAGCGTAGATCTCTAATAAGAGGGATTGGCATTATCGCTGTCGTCGCGGCAAAAGGTGGCGCTGATACATCAGAGGTGATCTCTTCAGGCTGAACTGGCTGAAGATCTGGGTTGATACCATCGTCTTCAACACTCATCTGCACGTCGTCTGGCCCATAGTTGAGCATAAGGCGTAGTTTGTGTGTACCAATATGTTGCTGCACATGGTACAAAGCTTCCCGCGCAATCAAGTAGAGTACGCGTTCAGTAGCAGCAGGAAGCGTGTGCTCTTTAGGTCTTCCCTCGTCATCGACGCCGGAAAACGAGACGCGACTGGAGATACCGAGCATCTCTGCCGTCTCTTCAATGAGACGAGACAGAGCATCGGCCAGCGTGCTTCCGACCAGTTCAGCAAGCGAGGTATCCTCATTGGAAGCGCGTACCACATACAGCGCTTCGCGCGTCATGCGCTCCAATAGCTTCAATCCGTCGCGTATAGCATATCTGTTATCAATGCCTGTTTCTACTGTATCCTCACCTACCATCGTTCGTAGCGCATTTAATTGAATTAACATAGCGCTGAGTACCTGTAAAAGCTGCTCGTTAGCGCTATTTAGTGGAGCGTCACTGCTCTGCATAACGTATTCTCCTCATCGTCTGCCTCGGCTCGTCAGGTCGTGTATAGATGACGGGATTGGTGGCCACTGACCACCACAGGCGTCAAGTTATCGAGCCCTTCGCAGGGCGGGGGCAAGCGGCCCTATTTGCAGTAGGGGCGGGGCTTGCCCCCGCCCTGGAAGCCATTTCTTAGCGTACCGGAGTTATGATAAGTTTGCCATTTGTTGCAACATCGATCTCGATGGTATCACCATCACGGATTGTTCCATCCAGTATAGCACGTGCGATGCGGTTCTCGACCTCTTTTTGGATGACGCGCTTGAGTGGGCGTGCGCCAAATTGTGGATCGTAGCCTTCACGCGCCAGGAAGTCCTTAGCTCCGTCACTGAGATTGAGCGTGATATGCCGCTCAGCGAGGCGTGGACGCAGGCGATTGAGCTGGATATCGACGATACTTTTCATCTGTTCGCGTCCGAGCTTGTGGAAGATAATCACTTCGTCGATACGGTTAATAAACTCAGGACGGAAGCCCTCCTCACGCAAATGCGGTCGTATGGTGCGCTGTATCTCGTCTTCGTCCATACCATCGTACTTATGCAGCCACTGATTGCCAATGTTACTGGTCATAGTAATGACGGTATTTTTGAAGTCAACCGTGCGACCCTGACCATCGGTGAGCCGCCCATCATCAAGCAATTGCAACAAGACATTGACGACCTCGGGTGCTGCCTTCTCGATCTCGTCGAGCAGCACGACACTATAGGGGTGACGGCGTACCGTCTCGGTCAACTGTCCCCCCTCTTCGTATCCAACATAACCAGGAGGGGCACCAATGAGGCGAGAGACCGTGTGCTTCTCCATGTACTCAGACATGTCGATGCGCACTATAGCTTGCTCGTCGTCAAACAAGAATTCCGCCAGAGCGCGGGCCAGCTCTGTTTTACCGACGCCGGTTGGCCCCAGGAAGAGGAAGCTAGCGAGTGGGCGATCAGGATCTTGCAGGCCCGCTCGTGAACGACGGATGGCATCGGAAACGATCTCCAGAGCGTTCTCCTGCCCCACTACGCGCTCACGGAGCCGATCTTCCATTGAGAGCAGCTTCTGTACCTCAGCCTCCATAAGTTTGGAGACGGGGATGTGCGTCCACCTGGAGACGATCTCGGCAATATCTTCAGAGTCTACTTCTTCCTTAAGCATGCGAGCGCTGCGCAGATTCGCTAGCTTCGCTTCCATCTCTTTGATACGCTGCTCAAGTACCTTGATGGTACCATAACTCAGGCGCGCCATAGCTTCATAGTCGTATGCGCGCTCGGCCTTCTCATAAGCTACCTGCGCTTCCTCCAATAGCTTCTTGAGGTTACGCATTTCTTCGACCGGCTCACGCTCACTTTCAAGTAACATGCCCATACTGTGACGCCGTTCGCTCAGGTTAGCAATCTCGCGCCCAACCTTCTCGCGCCGTTCGTGGCTGGCGGCATCGGTCTCCTTTTTCAGTGCTTCCTGCTCTACCTGTAATTGACGAATACGGCGATCCAGCGCATCGATCTCACCGGGTGTGCTATCCAGTTCCACGCGGCGGCGGCTGGCGGCTTCATCTATAAGGTCAATAGCTTTGTCCGGCAAGAAACGATCAGTGATATAGCGATTGGAGAGCACGGCGGCAGCAACCAGGGCGCTATCCTGAATACGTACGCCGTGGTGCACCTCGTAGCGCTGCTTTAATCCACGCAGAATGCTAATAGTATCTTCGACAGTTGGCTGCTCGACGATGATAGGCTGGAAACGGCGCTCCAATGCTGCATCTTTCTCGATGTGTTTGCGATACTCATCAAGCGTGGTAGCACCGATACAGTGCAATTCGCCACGTGCCAGCATAGGTTTTAGCATATTCGATGCATCCATAGCGCCCTCGGCGGCACCTGCACCTACCAGGGTATGCAGCTCATCAATAAAGAGGATAATGCCACCCTCAGCGTTCGTAACTTCTTTCAGCACAGCTTTCAGACGCTCTTCAAATTCACCACGAAACTTAGCGCCTGCAACAAGTGCTCCCAGGTCCAGAGTCACGACCTGTTTATCGGCCAGAGTCCTGGGAATATCACCACGCACAATACGCTGTGCCAGGCCCTCGACGATCGCAGTTTTACCAACCCCAGGCTCACCGATAAGCACCGGATTATTCTTTGTGCGGCGACTCAATACCTGGATCACACGGCGAATCTCTTCATCGCGCCCAATTACCGGATCAAGTTTGCCCTGACGCGCCAGTTCCGTCAGGTTACGACCATATTTTTCCAGCGCCTGATACTTTCCCTCGGGATCCTGATCCGTTACACGTTGAGCGCCACGGATGGTTGTAAGTGCCTTCAAGACCTGCTCACGGGAAAGTCCAGCGGCCTTTAGCGTACGCTGGGCGGGATTCTCGACATTAAACATAGCCAGGAATAGATGCTCAACACTCAGGTACTCATCTTTGAAATTGTTCATCTCATTCCAGGCGTCTTCCAGCACCTTGCGCAGGCGCGGTGATATACTCGGCTCACTTCCACCATACACACGGGGAAGGCGCTCAATCTCACCCTCAATAATTCGCTGCACTGCCTGGGGACTACCGCTCGCCTTCTGGATTATCTGCTGTACCACACCACCCTCCTGCCTCAACAAAGCATCGAGCAAATGTTCAACTTCTATCTGGCTATGATTATGTTTCTGCGCAAGCTCTGATGCATCATGGATTGCCTCACGAGCCTTATCAGTAAATTTCTCTATTTTCACAGGCTCGGCCTCCTTCTATCGTAGTGTTTACTTATCCCTAATGCATCTTCACTTGACCTTTTAGGGTTTCGTCTGTATACTTTCCTCCGTGGGGGTGGCAGGAGCAAAGTATACTTTTACGACCCGCTTGAGGGTACTGAAACTACTATATCACGTTGCAATGATCATTGCAAAAACTTTGAGTGCCATTATGTCAAACATCAACATTTTTCATTTTATTTCAGATGAAAGATGGTATCACGGGTGCGTTTCATTTGTTTGCAGAGAGCATGCACCGACGACCAGCATGATCAGGTCAATGGTCCCTGTAGGGGCGCGATTTATAAGCCCGTGCACCGGCCAGGGGAGCGCCACGGGCTTATAAATCGCGCCCCTACAGGGACCGATTCCAACGATGCAAAATTAGGAAACGCACCCCGATATCATTATAGGCTTGCATTCCATGTTATACTTTGCTCACTATGGAACAACATGTCATCGATGTTCAACCGTATACCAATACAACCGATAAGCAACTGGCGGCGGCGATCGAAAGTCTGCTCTTCGTCTCCGGACGACCGTTAGAGCGTGCGGAATTACGCAAGTTACTTGACGTGGATGAGACACGCTTGCAGAGCGCTTTACAGGTATTAGAGCAGGAACTGGTGAACCAGGAGCGTGGCATACGACTACAATTACTGGGTGAGCAGGTCCAGCTTGTAACAGCGCCAGAGAATGCCCGCTATGTAGCGGCTCTACTTGGTCTACCGATGACTGCTAAATTGACCTCTGCCGCACTGGAGACGCTGGCCGTGATTGCTTATCGCCAGCCAATCACACGTGGCCAGATTGAGTCGGTACGCGGCGTCAATAGTGATCGTGCTCTTGCCAGTCTGCTTCAACATGGCCTGGTAGCCGAAGTCGGGCGTGCCCAGACGGTAGGTCGTCCGGCTCTGTTTGCAACCACCTCTGAGTTCCTACAACTGTTCGGCCTCACAAAGTTGGAAGAACTTCCACATATTTCTCAGGGAGAGCACTATAGCTTACCGGTACAACAACTCACCAATGAGGACGAATAGATCATGCGCATTGGTCGTCACATGCCCACAAACTCGAAGCCCATCAGAGCGGCTCAGATAGCGCAGCAGATCGGTTGCAATGCTATCCAGATTTTTGCCAGCAATCCGACGGCGTGGCGTGCGCCTGCTGATGATCCAATTGCCAGTATAGCGTTCGCCCGGGCAGCGCAGGCATGCGACCTCGATCCAGTCGTTATCCATGCACCCTATCTGATTAATCTGGGAACACTTGATACAACGATCTGGGAAAAATCGGTTACGCTGCTTACCTGGACACTACAACGTGGGGCGCTGCTTGGCGCAAAATATGTGGTTTTTCATACCGGGAGTCATCGTGGAACAGGCGTCAAAGCAGGCATCGCCCGTATCGCTGAAGGCATTACGCGTATTCTGCCGCAGACTCCGACAGAGGTAATGTTATTGTTAGAAAACGATGTGGGCGCTGGAAACTCATTGGGCCATAACTTCGAGCAACTGGCCGAGGTTCTCAGCCTGCTACCTCAATATGAAGAGCGACTGGGAGTTTGCCTTGATACGGCTCATCTATGGGGAGCCGGTTATGATATCTCCAATGCAGAGTCGGCCTTACAGATTCTGGATCATTTCGACACGACAATCGGGTTTGTCCGCCTCAAAGTTATTCACCTCAACGACACAAAGATGGCTCTGGGCAGTCACCGGGACGTACACGCACGCCTGGGCGAAGGCATTATTGGCGAAGAGGGATTACGCGCCATACTGCATGATCCACGCCTCGATCATGTCGCAGTACTCCTGGAGACACCTATCAAAACCGATGATAACAACAAAGAGGATTGGATACACGACGCAGGCCAGATTGCAAAGGCAAAGGAGCTGATCCAGATACCATTTGAGGATATCGGACCTTCTGTTGCTCCCCGATAAAGACGAGCCCTCAACTGAATACTTTTACCTTGACGGCGACTTTAATGATATTTATAATGAATGTGCTTATCTGCTAATCTAAAGTCACAAATATAGCGAGGTGTAGTAGTTTCTTTACAACTCAGTGCCGTAGAGCAGGTGGTTCAAAGGACTAGCCGTCTCAAAACCGTTCGCAGCCTGTTGAAAAAGTCTTTTGTAGAGCTTTGCGGAACAGAAAAACGTCACATGCTGCTCTCATGTGGCACTGATTTGCACCACTTTTGTCAAAGAAAAAGAACATTCGCATCTCTTAAAACTCAGCATTTTAGTTTTTCAACAGGCTGGTTCGTTTGGTGAGATACCTCCTTTGTGCCTCAAACTCTCTTTTATTTTCTTGTCTAGACACGTCTATACTAAAGGGAACCTGGAAGTCTAATAAGAGCATGAGTATGCAGGGAACAGGATAGGAGATTAACTGTGATGTCCCCCCCGAAGTCGCCTTGGCCGCGGAGTGATAAAATTGCTTTAGCTAGCTTCATTGTTGCCCTTATAGGAGTAGTGGTTAGCATCCTTGTCATCCCTAAGGTAAGCGATATGCTTGGCCTGAATCCACAACCAAATCCTATCTTGGAAGGAAGTGTGAGCACTGTTTCTTCTTCCGTCATTAACCTATCTGCTGAGGGGACTTTGGATTGGATACATTGGGGGTATCTTGAAAGGGATAATGCAAGCTCCGCCGAATTCATCGGCAATCCTATTATCGTTGACTGTCAGACAAGCAGCCATTGCACGAATCGCAAGCAAAATACTCATTCACAAATTAGTGACTTCACTGTTTTTGGCAGCTTTGATAGTTCCAAACTTCCCTATCGTCTCTATGCACGAGATGTAGTAACAAAGTTCTCTTGGAATGACGGTTCGCCTATTTCCTCTGCAACCAACGCTCGTACCACAGACTACATGGCTGGTCTCGGCAATGGTTTCAAAATCCAGGTTCCTGCTGATCGGACTACCCACACGCTGAAAATTTACTTAGCTCTTTGGCAGGCACAACTAAAATTTACTGCCTCTCTTAGCGATGGTAGTGTGCCTGACTATGTCGATACCTCTGTGCAATCTCGTGCTTATTATGATGACGTTTACACCATTACGTACAGGACCCCTAACCCCAATCAAACTCTAACAATAACTCTGACTATGCTATCTGACTACCAAAATGCTGGTAATATATCTCTCATTGCCGCTACTCTTCAGTAGAGGATTTCAAAGGTGATGGACTTGATGTTTATGGTAAGTATTGGTTTAGTATACAAAGAAACAAGCATAGATGTAGTGTACAACAAAAATAAAAAGAATAACAGGTATATTCTCTGCTAGTATCACAATCGGTCGTTTCTTGAGGCAGATGGGTGAGTTGCAAAATCGTTCGTTTGTTGTGACAAGAAATAAGTATTCTTAAAGCGCGGTAGTAGCGAATGAGTCTAATGCAAATAGACTTAAGAAAGTCTTTCAATATCTTGTCCTTGATCTAAGTAACGAGCGAGGTGTGTCTATGCCTTTCGTCAAGAAAACCCACTCACAAGACTCTCAGCCTTCGTCAGAGGGGGGTTCCCTTATTTTTATTGGACGTACCGGTGAAGTCCTCTTTTTTGTACACAATATCCTTCAACCCGACGCTCCTACCCATAACATTCTTTCCATTTCAGGACAAGGGGGCGTTGGCAAATCTACCCTCCTGGGCCGCTTTAGTGTTAAAGCACATGAGGCCCCTTTCAGAGACTATTGCCTAACAGCCAGCGTTGATGAACGCCCAGCAACTCCCATCAGCATGATGGAGAAACTGGCCCAGCAACTTCCTCTCACGGGTAAATTCGAGAAGGCGCTCAAACAATATAAAGAGGCACTACAACGACGACAAGTTGAGTCAGAAACACTGCGTGGTAGGCTTTTCGAGCGAGTTCCTGATGTGGCTGGGGCGGTGGTCGAAGGGATACCGATGGCGGGGCCGCTCTTACGAGAGGGAGCCAAGGTCGTAGCCTCCCATCTGCTGAAAGAACACCAGGCATCCCAACTACAACAAGATGCAGAGCTTTTGGACCCCCCCATCGATGACCTCACCAGAGCATTTGTGACCGAACTGAATCGCCTAGCCGATGCGAATGTCACCTTCAGCTCCACTGGGCAAAAGCGTCAACGGCGCATTGTGCTCTTCTTCGATACCTTCGAGCAGTTGGCTGCTGAAGCTACCCCCTGGCTCCTCGATCACTTCCTCGCCGCCCGGGTCAGTGGTAATGTGGTGCTGGTGGTGGCCGGTCGCGATCCCATTGAGCGCACCTCTCCTGATGATCCCAAGCGCTGGCTCCCGTATTGCGATGACGGCACTATCTACTGGATCTCGCTGAACAGTTTTACGGAGGATGAAACCCGGATGTACCTTGTCAAGAGAGGGATTACTGACGCTGATCAGATTGCGAACATCTGGCACCTGTCGCGCGGGCTACCACTGTACCTGGGCCTGTTAACCTCCAATCCCCATGGGAATATTGACCCAACTAAAGATGTCATAGTGAACTTCCTGCGCTGGATACCTGAGCAGGAGCACATCAGGCGACAATTAGCTCTCGATGCAGCATTATTCTCCAGGCCCTTTAATCAAGATGACCTGGAGGTGTTCAACTACGTGCCAGCGTCTGACCGAACTCCTCTTTACCAGTGGCTGACCAAGCAGCCCTTTGTGCGAAGCAGGGCTCAGGATGGGCGATATCTCTATCACGATGTGGCACGCGATTTGTTCGTCCGTCACGAGTACCAGCGTTCTCAGAAGCACTACGAGGAGATCCGAAGAGTATTAGCTACGTATTACCAGGGACTCCTTGAGAAAATCCAGGTAGAACGAGGAAAAAAGGTCTACCACTCTTCTGAGTGGTTGGATTTGTTATTGGCAGCCGTCTCCCAATTGCTGTTGTTACCAGACCAAGCCAGCCACGTCAAAGCTATTGAGTATGTTTTGCTTGCCCACGAGCACACCAATAAAGAGCAAGAGAGAGAAATAGAGAGAGCACTTCGCGACTTTGCTCAGGAACCATCTTCCCATCACATCAGTCCTACAGCGCGATCGATCGCCATGCAATTGCTCCACTATGTCGAACCCTACCAAAATAAGTATCAGAATAGGCAAGAATGGCTTGCGGCGATAGGTGCATTGTTAGAGAAGGTAATACACATGCCATCCTTTCCTTCAGAACGGCTCGCAAACATCTATAGTAGACGTGGGCTAGCATATAGATCACTAGGAAAGGAGGAACTCGCTTCCGAGAGCTTTCAACAGGCCCTCAAGCTGTTTGACCCGATGAATTACGTCGGACGAGGATGGGTCTATTTCAATAGCGGTTATTACCGAGAAGCACTTGCCGAACATGAATATGCACTTGAACAAAACCCGCAAGATGCTGCTGCTTACATTGGTCGAGGATGGGTATATCACCATTTGAGTGAGTATGAGCAAGCCATTGCTGACCTTGAACGCGCTCGTGAACTGGACCCAAATGAGAATCCGGGTGGTCGCGAGAACGGTTTAAGATGGGCTTATTATAGCGGAAGAAGGTACCAACAAGCACTTGCTGCCAATGACTACTTTCTTAAACAAGGTCCGGGTGATTATGAACCCTACGTATTCCAAAGTCGATGTTTTCGCTCGCTCAAGGACTACCCACAGGCCATCGACGCGTCTAATCAGGCCCTCGAACTAGCTCCAATGCAAGCGGACGCATACTTTCAGAGAGGCCTGACCTATCTCTGGCTGAAAGACCTTGGGCATGCGCAAGCCGATTTTGCCCGAAGTTGCGAACTGAAACCAACGAAGATTGACGCTGCCTTGCTGGACGAATGGGTAGGAATGTGCCAGGAAGCAGTTGATCCGCTCGTCTCGGAGCGATTAGAAGCGATTGCAACGGTTGATCTAGAGAATTACACTGCACATATTTGCCAGGGGATAGCCCTCTTGCTGCGCAGAAATTTGAGAGAAGCTCTTGCAGAACTTGAGCAAGCCCTCCTGCCAACGCGCCATGAGGAGTGGAAGGCTCACTTTTGGAAAGGGATGATCTCTGCATTTCTGGGGCAAGATGAGGAAGCGATCGGGGCAATTGAAAAAGCGCTGGATTTGGAGTTGCCACCAATATTGCTTGCTCCTTTGCGTTGGTTTGAACAAGAAAGGCCTGACTTTTATGCGAAGGATCTCATGCCTTTGCTGACAAAGCATGCGTGAGCGTTGCAGTTTCCTGACTCGAAACCGGCCGTTTTATAAGACACCCCTCAGCCGTATGCAGCAGCCTCCAGACTCTGCTCATTGACGTGTCTCATAACTTATGTCAAAATCAACGCCTCAAGACGTCTGACCTTTGATGAGTAAGCGAGACAAATTGAAGAGCTTCTCCAGAAACCAGCGCTTTTAGCAGGATATCACACCAGGCACGCATCTAGACGAAGAAGACCTTTCATGCTACATTTCTTAATAAAGAAGTAAGCTGGGGGAGAGTAGTATTGGACTCGAGTGAGGACAGATCATCAGAAAACGAGGTACACGTATGGGCGTATGTCGCGTCAGAGCATTGATCTCAGCTCCTCTCTCACAGGTGTGGGAGTTTCTCATCAGGCCGGAGAATATGCATTATCATCTTGAGATCCGATAGTTACCAATGGATTGTCATTCTTGCTGTGCATTGCCTACCCTGCGTACTCTTTATCCAAATTAAGGGTACGCAGGTAGACAAAATCTCAATTAGCGCTCTTCACCATTATAAATGCGTACATAGCTTTTATATCGTCGCTCATCGATGACACCATCCTGTACAGCCTGAATGATTGCACAGCCCTCCTCGTCAATGTGGACGCAATCAGAGTACTCGCACTCACCGAGGTAAGGGCGGAATTCGACAAAGCAAGAGGCAAGTTCCTCCAACGGGATATTCCAGCCAGCAAGGGCACGAATACCTGCGGAGTCAGCCAGCCAGCCTCCACCCGACAGAGGATAGAGTTGTGAACCGGTTGTTGTGTGCCTGCCCTTGCCAGTTACATCGCTGACCAGGCCTGTACGTATGGCCATACCGGGCTCGATAGCATTCACCAGAGAGGATTTACCAACACCAGAAGGTCCGCTAAAGAGCGAAGTGTGTTCATTGAGTAAAGAGCGCAGTTGATCGATACCCTGATTGGTCTGTGCACTGGTCCAGATGAGAGTGTAGCCAAGGTTGCTGTATAACTGAGCAGCTTCATCTACATAGAGCTGATGGGACAGATCCGCTTTGTTAAAGCAGATCAGTGAATGCAAGCCTGTTGACTCACAGATAGTCAGGTAGCGATCAAGCATACCAAAGTGTGGATCGGGTTGTGTAGTGGCAAAAACAAGCACAACCTGGTCCAGATTAGCAAGCATCGTTTGCTGGATTACTTTCTTTGCCGTCGAGCCAGCATCTTTGCGTACCAGTGCACTCTGTCGTGGCAGAATCTCTTCTATCAGGCCCGTGTTCGCGTCAAGTCGACGCAATTTCACATAATCTCCAACAGACAGACGAGCAGGTAAAGGAGTTTCGCTACTATCACGACGTTCTATACGTTCCGTACGCTGAGATTGTGAAGAGGCATTCAACAATTTATCGGGACGTGGGCGAGCTTTGCCCATAGATTTTGCGGATTGAGCCTGTGCGAAAGCTTTTTTGAGTTTTCCTCGTAGTGTGCAGCGCAAGATGCCATCATCGGTATGGACCTCGTAAATGCCATGTGCGCCGCTTAAAACTATGCCGTTAAGCGTAGCCGGATCATTAATCAATGCTTTTATCCCTCCAGGAGAATAAAAAAACACGGTTCATACAATCGATTGTGAGATTGAATGTCTACCGTGCGGGAGGGATGCAAGGCAAGCTTTACTGTCTAATGTGGACCAGGATTACTGTATTTGTGGTAGAAACCTGGCCAGGCAGCATTTGCCTATTACCCTCGTCGCGGGTAGACAAGGTGCATACAAGCACAATGAAAGAATTTGTGTGCTTCGCCATATACCTGCACCTCCTTTGACTGGCCGAGCCAGAATTTGAATGAACTATTCCTGATAACAGGATACTAGACTGTACAAGGGTTTGTCAACGGCAACCGGATCAATTCAAAAATCGTCCCCGTGGACCCGTAGAGGCATGCCTTGCGTGTGCCGGGTGCCTTTCGGTCTGGGGAATGCTTCCTGTTGTGGACCACCCGGCACACGCAAGGCATGCCTCTACGGGAGCGTTCGAAGCGTCCTGGGATTGTTCGCAGGGAGAAAATAAATGCGTCTACGATGATGTATGGGGGCGACAATGTGATTATAGAGCTTCGTCGCTCCTAAAAAATGGGAGACAAGATTTCAGCGTTCATAATAGAGAATACGTCCACAGTTTGTACACGTTTGTAGCTCCGAACTGATACGAACGTGTTGTAGCTCGCTGGGAGTTAAAATGACACGGCACCACTGACATGAATTGTGTTCTACTTTAGAAACAGCTCTTCCTTGTTTTGTATGTCTCATTGCATCATAACGAATAAGAGATCCCTGTTCCACCGCAGACGATAGTTCTGCTCGTTTCCCTTGCAATTCCCGCTGTCTTACCTCTAGCTGATCACGGCGAGCGGCTAAGGTTACAGCTTCCTGCCCCCAGGCTTCCTCCGCCCGCTGGAGCGCGACAAATTTGCGTTGTGCCACTTCCTGTAATGACTCGGTAGCATCGATTACCTCCAGGGTTATTTCTTCCTGGTGACTTTGCTGTGCGCGGAGTCGTTGCACTTCATTTTGGAGTGACTGGAGTTCTTTCGGGTTGTTCACAGATCCACTAAAAAGACGTTCTTCCTGGAGCTTAAGACGATTATTCACGTCCTCAAGCACCCACTCTGCCTCCTTTTGTGCTTGCAAACCTGCCTGTAATTGTTGCTGTGCGGTTTTGTACTCCGCGCGTTGTCTTTGCAGGCTGGCATTACCTTGAAGGGTGCTCACAACCGATTGTAATTCGGCTGACAGGCGATCCATTTCAAGGTCAAGTTGTTGCAACTGAAAAAGTTGCGCAGCGAGTTGTTTCGTACTCATCAAATTTCTCCTATGACTCCTCCTTGCAAGCTGATAGATACCGCCTTCAGAGCTTACAACATCAATGGAGTCAGAATTCTATTGTACAGCCAGACAGCGCCAACTACAATAGCTATATTTCACAATCTTTTATTCCGTTAACATATATTTTGAGAGATTTTCATATACGGGTCAACTCTTCTTCTGGCTTTCAGGTTGCCAATGGCTATAAAATAAATAGAAAGTGATCGATGCCAGAGATTGAAATAGAGAAGGGGCAGATCGATGCAGGTTATTCGTTGGAAAGAGACAGAAGTACCACAAGAACATGATTTGCGCAAGCGCATGCAGGTACAGGGACTATCACCTTACGCATGGTCAAACGGGCCTGGTGAACATTACGCTGTGCATAGTCATAGTTACCAGAAAGTCCTCTACTGTGTACGAGGGTCTATTCGTTTTATCTTGCCCGATGTCGGTGGTGACGCTTGCACGATTGACCTTGCTGCAGGCGATTGTATGATTCTACCAGCAAACGTGCGGCATAGCGCTAAGGTTGGTCCTCAGGGCGTGACCTGCCTGGAGGCACCACAGCATTAGCCCATGAGGTTTTCAGTGTGATATACTCCATTCATCATGCTGGAACTCTACCAGAGGGAGAAAACGTTATCCCTCATAATTATGCTGGAGGAAAAGGAAGAAATGCATTCCTTGGAGCGCCGACAGGCGATCATTGTTCTTGATTTTGGCTCACAATATAGTCGACTGATCACTCGTCGTGTGCGCGAGTGTCATGTATATAGCGAACTCGTGCCTGCAACCACTACACTGGCACAGCTCCAACAGAATCCCCATCTTGATATTAAGGGCTTCATTCTCTCTGGTGGACCGTCCAGTGTCTACGATCAAAACGCGCCAATTTGCGATCCTGCTATTCTACATAGTGGTCTGCCGGTGCTGGGTATTTGCTATGGTATGCAACTATTAGCCCTGCAACTTGGCGGACATGTTGCACCCGCACAAGGACTACGTGAGTATGGCCCGGCTACGATCGAGGTAGTAACTGATCCGCAGCGCGATAGCCAGACTTTCCGTATCTTTGAGGGCATCAGCATCTCTCCAGCACAGACCGAGCACCTGCATCGCCAGGTAGCCAGTCCCCCACTAAGTCCTCCGCTACGTCTGCCCGTCTGGATGAGTCATGGTGACAGTGTCGACCAGCTCCCGGCAGGCTTTCGCGTACTGGCCTGTACCGAGAGCAATCCTGTCGCAGCGATCGCTAATGTCCAGGGCATAGTCGGGCTGCAATTCCATCCTGAGGTTACGCATACTCCACAGGGCAAAGAAATTATACGCAACTTCCTCTTCCGTATCTGCGCTTGCGAACCTGGCTGGACTCCTGGTTCTATGATTGAAGAGAGCGTCGAGCAAATTCGTGAGCGTGTGGGCAAAGAACGCGTGATCTGTGGGCTCTCAGGCGGCGTCGATTCTGCGGTTGCGGCACTCCTGGTACATCGCGCTGTTGGTGATCAATTGACTTGCGTCTTTGTCGATACGGGCCTGTTGCGTGCAGGTGAACGGGAACAGGTCATCGATACTTTCAGTAGCCATCTGCATATCCCTCTGGTGGTTGTGGATGCGCGACAGCGTTTCCTGGCTCGCCTGGCAGATGTCATCGATCCTGAACAGAAACGCATAATTATCGGCGAAGAATTCATTCGCGTCTTTGAAGAAGAAGCATTACGACTGGAGGAAGAGAAGGGAGCAATCACCTTCCTCGCGCAAGGCACTCTCTATCCAGACGTTATTGAGAGCACCAGCCATGATACGGCCTCGACTGCTGTACGCATCAAGACACATCACAACGTTGGCGGCTTACCTGAGCAGATGACACTGAAACTCGTCGAGCCATTGCGTATGCTCTTCAAAGACGAAGTACGCGAGATCGGGCTGGCGTTGGGATTAGCGGAAGAGTGGGTCTGGCGTCATCCATTCCCAGGGCCGGGTCTGGCGATTCGTATCATCGGCGCTGTGGATGAGCAACGCCTCAAAGTACTACGGGCGGCGGACAAAATCGTCACTGACGAGATTCGGCACGCCGGTGTCTATCGCGAGATGGGACAGGCTTTCGCAGTTCTAACTCCATTGCAAAGCGTAGGCGTCATGGGCGATGAGCGCACCTATGCCAATGTCGTAGCTGTGCGAGCTGTCACCACGGGGGATTTTATGACGGCGGATTGGGCGCGTCTCTCACATGAATTACTGGCGCGCATCTCCAATCGCCTCGTCAACGAGATACGTGAGGTCAATCGTGTCGTCTATGACATCACCTCGAAGCCACCAGCAACCATCGAATGGGAGTAGTCAGCCAATGATTGAATTCGAAATAGTGGCGCGCGGACTTTATCGTCCCGATCAGCTCATCGTCACTTATGATCCAGCGCAACGTATGCCAAAGACGGCGGATACGCAAACCTGGATGGATGATCTATGGCAGCAGAAACTGACGCTAGCCAGGGAGCAAGGTAGACGGCTCTTTGACGCGCCACTATTTCGTTTTGTCGCTGCCACTGCTCAGAGCGACGGAAGGCTCCATCTCTGCATAGGTAATACCAGCTATAAAGAATATGTCACCTCGCGGACGCCGGACTTTGCACAAAAACACCCGCGCCAGGAACTGGGTAATCCTCTTGCAGTCTGTTCAGTCGTAGAGACAGACGATAACTATATATTGCTTGATAAACGGCAGGGCGTCGATGTCTATGTTGGGCGCTACCACGTCATCGGAGGCTTCTTCGAACGTGATCTAGATATGGGTACACAACCAGATCCTTTTGCCGCTATACGTAGAGAGATACGTGAGGAGACAGGCATACAAGCATCAGATATCAGCGAGCAATACTGCCTGGGGGTCGTCTACGATCTAGAGACTCCCCACGGAGAAATATGCTTTTTGACGCGACTCAACATTTCATTGAATGAAGTGATGCACAATCGGACTCCTGAAGAGGATGAGATCAAGCAGTTACTCTCGTTACCGGTAACGCAAGAAAGCCTGCGCGAGTTTATCGTAAACAATCATGGTAATATCTCTGCAACTGGTGAGCCGAATTTACTTATGTATGGTGGTTGGAAATTTGGGGAGGAGTGGTTTGATGAGATAACAAAACACGTTTCTCGTTACTATTTAAAGTAGTTCAATTCATAAGTAGTACTTAAGGTGAAACTGTATTGAAGAATATGCATTTCAAGACCCGGCTTGACTCATTTCACTTTTTAGGATAAACTGGAATTCAAGATTACCACAGAAATATTTCATATTAACATAAAAAGTGTAGAGGTACATAATGGAGTTTGTAACACATTCAAAAACTGGAAGTGAAGAGCAGCTAAAACTCTTTGAAATAGACGAGAAGACTACACAACTATCAAGCAATGGCAAATCCGCTTTTAGTGATCCTGCCTTTGCCAGCAATAAGACATTACCTATTCACAGGTGGATACCCTGGATTGCAGGCTTCTCCAGTGATTTTGTTAGGGCGGCACTCAATAGCTACCTGAATGACAAAGGGACTGTGTTAGATCCATTTGCGGGTGTGGGTACTACTTTAGTAGAAGCCGCTTTGTTAGGACATGACATGATAGGATTTGAAATTAATCCATATGCAGCATTATCCTGTCACACAAAGTTATATGCATATCTCGTAGATACTCGTGTGTTACAGAGCGAGATTTTAAAACTCCAGACATTTTTTAATGATAAAGTCTCTTCAAACTACACCCCAAAGAATTTAGCTCCTGCCGGGTTCAAGACAAGATCCGAATTTTACAGCAGCCATGTCCTACGCAAAGTTCTAATATTTCACGATTTTGTTGATACTATTGAAGATATTCATATAAAAAAATTTTTAAAGTGGTATTTGCAGCAACAATGATACGCTACTCCAATTATTCCTACGAGCCTAGTCTTGCCAGACGCGTAAGTAGTGGAAAAGAAGAGATTCAAGATTTCCCGGTCATACAAACAATCAGCAGCAAACTAGGAGAAGTTTTTGAAGACATTCTCTGGTTCCAGTCTCGTTTATCAAACAAGCAAGTAAATGCCAGAATTGTAAATGACTCGTTTTTCCAGTATGCTACATATCTGGCTCCTCAATCAGTTGATTTAATTATTACATCACCGCCCTATCTTAACAATTATCATTACAACCGAAATACTCGACCGCAATTATACTGGCTAGAATACGCAAAAAAACCTCAAGACCTGAAATCTCTCGAAAACTCAAATTTTGGTAAATACTGGCAGACTGTTCGTGAACAGAAGCATCTTGGATTGACCTTTTCTTTGCCTGGTACTGACATAGAAGAGCGCTTACATGCACTTAGAGCGCTAAACCCTGAGAAGAAGATTTATGGTGGTAATGGATGGGCCAACTACGCAGCATCGTATTTCAATGACTGTTACAAACTTGCGACAGGTATCCATTATACTCTAAAACGAGGAGGAACAGCCCTGGTCGTACTTGGGAATAGTATATTGCAGGGAGTTTTTATACCCACTGATCAGTATTTTGGCAAAATTGCGGAGTCTGTTGGTCTGGAATTGGTCAAAATCGATATTCCAAGAATTACACGTGTAGGTAACAGTATTATCCAATCAAATGTTCGTGCGACGAGAGCAGAAGACTCACATCAATTGTATGAAGCAGTCGTAGAACTAAGGAAGAAGTGACTATGCAAGAGCCGTTCTAACTTTCGCTATCACGTCTTCCAGGCTACGAGGTCTTCCGGTTAAATTTGTTACCCATGGTCTACCTGGGTGCAAGATATCCCACTCGGATGGAGCTTGCCCATAACGTCCCGAACCTGGATGGTGAATGCCAAAGCCACTAATGTATGTATTCCAAAGCGGTTTATGTTTTCTGATCAGCTCTGACTCCACAGGTACAATCAGATCTTGTTCGATATCAGTAAGGACCATAACAAGTCACGCCTAAAATATAGAGACGCTCTACCTCTTCAGACGCGAGAACGAGTACCTACAAATTGCCTGGTACGCGTCTCTTAACAGTGGCAAAAAAACTAGCTTTCCTGTAGAATAAGGTAAATGTTTATAGTTTGCAAGTAGACAATTTTCTCATAAGCGAAGACGAGGTAGTCAAAGGAATTAAAGATATGCCTGAGTATGTGCAGATACAGACATATGCTACATGTGATAGACGTATATTTCACAGTGTGCTACAACTATATCGTGAGACACTGGAACAACGGCTTGGTTGTAATGATCCGCAACTTATAGCGTGGTTCTCACAGATCAACTGGCCCACTTCTGAAGAGGATAGTTTTGGTGATATCTACGCATCTTCCTTTGAACTGGCTCCGGAGAAAAGTGGAAAGATAACATGTGCCGGGATGGATGTATCTTTGTACACGCAACTGGCAGTACCTGTCCTGGAGAACCGACCGGACTGGGTTGGTTTCAATTTACTATTCGATGCAGCAAGTTTAAGAAAAGATCATACATCAATATACAAGCCGGAAGTTGGAGCGATTATCTGGTATATTATGAGCGAACTGGGAAGATCTTTTCGCGAGGTTGGAGTCTATCTCACGGATGAACGGCAGGATAATCTTGCCTGGCGAGCATTGGCCGAAGAGGTTGGTGACCCCTGGTCGTTTGACCTTGCGATTTTTCCACGTGAACAGGCCGAACGCTTTTCTACTGTTCCAGCAGGATTCAAAGGCACAATGGTCGAGCGCGACTTTGGCTTTGCACAGGAAAACCGTTGGGCAACGTTACCATGGATAGCCGCTATATAATTGGTGAGATAAACAGACGATTAATTATAAAGAGTAGCAATCCGGCGTAAGGAGGTAAACGGCATGAATCAGAAAATACTGGTTGTTGATGATGATGAGGGCATTCTAGAGGTGGTCCAGATCGTTCTGGAGGGCGAAGGCTATCAAGTGCAAATAAGCCAGAATGGCGAATGTTTCCAGAATCTCAATGGAGATCTACCGGACCTGATTCTGCTTGATGTCTTACTCTCAGGCGAAGATGGGCGCGAGATATGCAAGCAATTAAAGAGTGATGGGAAGACGGTACATATTCCCGTTATTATGCTCTCAGCTCATTCTGATGCGAGCAAGGTTGCAGATACGAGCGGGGCTGACGACTTTCTGGAAAAGCCTTTCGATGTAGATGTGCTCATTGAAGTAGTCGAAAAGCACCTCGCTTCTATCATGGGATGACCAGGCACTTCTTACGTAAGCCGATCATTCCAACCATGCCAGTTGCCATCCCAATAGTTATGATAGAGTGCGCTATCAGCACCAATACTAAACACATCCAGGCGTCCCGCTGCCCAGGCGGCAGAAGCTGGTCCAGTGCTGAAAGCGCCGCCCAGCGCTTCCAGGGGATGCCATGCTCCATCCCAGGCTGTATGCCAGATTGCATTCTCTGTGCCACGTACGAACACATCCAGGCGGTTCGGTCCCCAGCTAACCGCCGCCGGAGCCGATGTAAACGTACCGGCCAGTCGATCATTCCAGCCATGCCATGCTCCATCCCAATAATTGTGATACAGAGCGTTATCGCTCCCCGTCCCAAACACATCTAGCCTTCCTGCTCCCCAGGAAGAAACCGCTGGTGCACTGACAAAAACGCCACCTAACGAATCAAAGGCATGCCAGCCATCAGCATCCCAGTAGTTATGCCAGATTGCATTATCTGTACCCCGCGCAAACACATCTATACGATTCAATCCCCAACTCACTGCCGCGGGTGTTGACGTAAACACTCCCCCAAGTCGGTCAGCCCAGCCATGCCATATCCCGTCCCAATAATTGTGATATATCGCGCTATCAGCACCAACCGCAAATACATCCAGGCGTCCTGCTCCCCAGGAAGAGACTGCTGGCCCGTAGAGGAAATTACCTCCCAGAGACTCGAACGTGTGCCATGAGCCATCCCAGTAATTATGATAAATGGCACCATCAGAACCGCGTCCAAACACATCTATACGATTCGGTCCCCAGCTCACTGTCGCCGGAGCAACAGTAAACACAATTCCTGGAGGTGGCGTAGGCGACGTAAGCAGAGTATGGCTATGTACGACAGGGCTAACTTTCGAAAATGGCTTGCTCTGGAGACGAGGGAGAGCGAAGGAGAAGAACCAGCCTACACTACCCAGTAGAACAATGAGCGTTAATGCAATCAAGGAGACATTCATCACCCCGAAAGACCTGACAGTCTGCCCCATTTTTGTTACAGCAGAATGGTACATAGGAAGCTGGTTCTGCAAATACAATTGCTGATCCTGGCTGGCTATTCTATCGTCAGGTTTCGCGGATAAATAAAATGGTGTCAGAGAACTGGATCGAGGTGGTTGCTTCCCCTCTTCAGTCCAATATGCCTGCTCCAGAGCAATGGCAAATTCTTTTATACTGACAAAGCGCCGATGAGGATCTTTTGCGAGAGCAGTCATCACAACACTCTCAACTGCCTCTGGAATAGTTGGCACCTTCTCGCGTAAAGAGGGAGGAGCAGCATGGAGATGCTGACCATATACTTCAATTGGAGATCCTTGAAAAGGTGGTGTTCCACTCAACCATTCGTAGACAATAGCGCCAAGTGCATACTGATCACTGGCCAGGCGCGGCTTCCCCTGAATCTGTTCAGGCGCAATATAAGCAGCAGTACCGGCAGTTTCCTGAACACTGCGCGAGCTTGAATTATGTGCCACTTGCACAAGGCCAAAATCACTAAGAAGAAGTATATTGTCATCTGCCAGGAGCATATTTTCTGGTTTCACATCACGATGAATTAATTGCTGATTATGTGCATAATGTAAAGCCTCAGCTATTTGCTGCGTATAAGAAATAATAGATGTTGTTGCTAAAATAGTCCCTTTAGGATAGCGTTGGCGTAACGAGCCACCGGGAGCATAATCCATAACTAAAAAAGGAATGCTATTCTCCACACCAAAGTCCAGTATGCGTACAATATGGGGGTGAACAAGGCCAGCAACGGTGCGAGCCTCGGTACGAAATTGCGCAACGGAAGTCTCGCCCAGGCGCACCTGTAGCACTTTGATCGCAGCTCGTGTACCCAGGTGAAGGTGCTCTGCAAGATAGACATCTGCAAACCCTCCCTGTCCAATCAAGTGCGTCAGGCGATAGTTACCAAGTTGCTGATCCACAAGATTAGCCATATGCTATCTCCCTTATTCAACCTTATAGATAAGAGATATCATTTGTTCAAATGTTATACAAATGTCCTGCTTATTTTTTGCCATTATATGCCCTGGATATATCTGCAAGCAATAATATAACGATCTGGCGTAACGAGATAACCATTTATAGCCCGTTAAGGCTGAAATCCCGAAAAATTAGCGAAAATTGCGCAATATGCCGGACTGGTACCCTTTGGGGATACTACTTTCCTATAATCTCCTTATATTTTCAGAATTTATAATCTCCTGCTATACTGTTGAGGTCTGTATCAAGTCAACAGATGTGAATCTATGGCAATGTTGTTAGTGCGGATTTTATGAATGGTAGTCTGGTGGTTAAAAGATTTTTTGTTCTCAATTTTCTGGAAAAATTTATGAATCAACCTGCAACAAACGATCGCCGGTCCTGGGCTCACTACTGGCAAGCGCAAGATCAAACCTGGCGTACTGAACCGGAGATTGATCTGGAACGTCAGGCATTCCTCGCTGAACATCGTATGATCACCTCCGATGTAGAACGAGGCCATTATCCCTTCAAAGATATAAAACTGGGCCGTGCTGACATCGAATGGCTGCTTGCTACGCACGAACAAGGGCGCGGACCAGTAGATTGGAGTGACGAGCAGCAACATGAGCGTATAGGACTGGATCTACGAGGAGCAGACCTGCGCCTTGCCGATCTGCAAGGTTTACCTCTTGCCCGTATGCTCGGTGGTCTTCCCTGGTCCGAATGGCTACCGGCCAGTGTACAACAGCGCGACAGGGCGCGGATACACCTTGAAGAAGCACAGCTTAATGGGGTACATCTCGAAAGTGCAGCCTTGAATGGAGCTTACCTTACAAAAGCGCTTCTTTATGAAGCCAACATGGAGCGGACAGAATTAGGCGGAGCCCACCTCCAGATGTCTCTCCTGGCACGCGCACAGTTGCAAGAGGCTGATCTGATTGGTGCGCACATGGATCATGCCTACCTTAACAGTGCTCATATAGAGGGTGCCTATCTCACAGGGGCGCATATGCGGGATATAGACTTGAGCTATGCTTACCTGGAAAAAGCTGATCTGAGCTATGCACACATGGAGGAGGCCAATCTCAGTCATGTACACGCCGAGGGAGCCAATCTGGGAGGTACTTATCTGCAACGTGCATGCCTGTATGAAGCCATGCTCACCGACTGCGACCTGGGAGGAGCGCACCTGGAAGGCGCCAATCTGAGCAAGGCGCACCTGGAGATGGCTTACCTTAGTGGCAGGTATTCAGGTGCACAGCTTGAGGGTGCTGATCTGAGTCGGACCCATCTCGAAGGTGCCAACCTCCGCATGGTCCATCTGGAAGGTGCGCACTTGCACAGGGCTCACTTCGAACTGGCAGATCTACGCGAGGCCCATTTTGAGGGCTCTGATCTGAGCTATGCCTATCTCGAAGGCACTCACATGGACCTCGCTCACTTCGGCAGTAAAATCGTTGATCCTGACGACCTGGCACGCATAAGAAGATGGGTCGAGGATTTTCCTGAATCCCTGCCCGAAGCCACCATAAATGGTACTATCCTGGAAAAATAATAGATACGTACGCGCAACATGGTATATTCTCTAAAAGATGCCATGTTGCATTTCAATAAGACAACTTTCTTATGCTCATCCGTGATTATAATTTTGAATATTTGTATTTTCTTATTTTTTTAAGGAAAGTGCTCTAAGGTTTATTGACATTTAAGAGTGAGCCAAGTACAATAAAAAGAGATGGCGTCGTGTTACGATTAGGAGGCATCTTCATGGCTGTTGTACATACAGATTTTTATCGTCATGAGAACCTCGTCCGTAAGTCAATACAGATTCCCTCGACACAGCATAAAGAGCTAAAGGCTCTTGCAGTCGAGCTTGATTCCTCTTTAGGAGATGTAGTGGAGACAATTATGGAACTCATGCGACAGGACAATTACCAGCAGTTGAAAACAGCAATCATCCAGAAACGCGAACGTGAACTTTCCTCCCTCAATCACTCCCTCGATGAAGCCTACGCTTACCTTGGTTCTATCCCAGAAACTTTAGAAGATGCCCGTTTCTTCTTTGATGCCGGGCGCGAAGGTATGGTTGCATGAGTGAAGAGGCCAGGCAAACACTGCCGAGCCCGAGACAATATGAGGCACACACATCGATTCCAAGTCCACGCCGGGGAGAGATTTGGGATGTGAACTGGTCGCCTGGTCGCGGTGCTGAACAACAGGGCACACGACCAGCATTAATAATACAGAATGATCGGGGCAACGCCTCAACTTCCTATCCATTGACTATAGTGGCCTCAATGAGCAGAACCGAACGTGAATTGCCGCTGCATGTGCGTATTGCACCTTCAGAAGAGAACGGTCTGACCGACTACACGGATGTCAAGTGCGAACAGGTCATGACCATAGAGAAATCACGTTTGATACGACGCCGGGGCGTAATCACACCAGAAGAGCTACACCGCGTCGACATAGCCTTACGCTTGAGCCTGAACTTACTAACATAGTTTTGTCTTATACAGATCAAGTGTGAGCAAGCTACTTCCAATACTCTTGTTTCCTTGTGCACAATTATTCAAAGAAGCGTTGAACCTGTACAGAAAAACCTGGCACTACTAGAGAAGGAAGTGTCTGTTCACCACTAAAGACGCCCAAAGAATGATATTCACCCTCCTCCAATATGAATACTTCAACGCTATATTTCGTGGGCTCAACAATCCAATACTCTCTTACGCCTGCACGAGCATAAGCATGATATTTTTTTTGCCTATCATAACGTGCAGTGCCAGGAGAAGCGACTTCAATAGCGAGATCAGGAGGACGGGTAGTTTGTAAAGGCTTATGTTTTGTTGTGCCCTTCTCCTCCAGAAGCACAAGAACATCTGGTTGAACCACAGACCTGGAATCGAGAGCAACATCTATCGGAGCAGCGAGTACGCGTCCTCGTCCAGCAAGCTTCACATACGGCATCAAGTAAAAGATAATCAGCGCAACGATCTCCTGGTGAAAATCATTTGGGGCAGGTGCCATATACAGGACTCCATCAATTATTTCGTATCGTTTCCCATCATCAGGGAGTGCTGCGTAGTGATCGTAGGTCCATTCACCCTGTTCAGGCCCTGGAACGTTATCGGCAGGAGTGAGCATGGTAATTCCCTCGGAGGTCTTCATTTGTTACCATAACCTTTCTTCATTTCGCTACTCTCTATCTACATTCTCTACAATTCCGCACGTCCGCAAACATCCGCACAGATCCCTTGAAAGGTGTTGTTCTTCTTTATATTATACCTGCTGTCCCAAACGAATGATACTATATTGTTCAAGAATTGGTTGGCATTAAAATAAGCCAATCCAGGATGGCTGGTTTCATATGGAGCGATTGGCTGTAGCAGCCGACGTACTACGTGTGATAGAATCGCAGTACAAACATTATACAAACACGCCAGGAGATAATCAATCATGCAAAAGCTGACAGGAACTGTACAGGTAAAGAGAAATTTTCCAGAGATGCTCAAGGGAGGGGTTATCTGCGATGTCGTTAACGCGGAGCAGGCCCGTATTGCCGAGGACGCAGGCGCATCCGCAGTGATGGCATTGGAGCGTGTACCGGCTGATATCCGCGCTCAGGGTGGCGTCGCACGTATGAGCGATCCAGAACTCATTATTCAGATTAAGGAAGCAGTGACGATTCCTGTGATGGCGAAATGCCGCATTGGCCATTTTGTGGAGGCAGAGATCCTACAGGCAATCGGTGTAGACTGCATCGATGAGTCAGAGGTGCTGACGCCAGCGGATGAGAGCTTCCATGTCAATAAACATCTTTTCTCCGTTCCCTTTGTGTGTGGAGCGCGCGATCTTGGTGAAGCGCTGCGGCGTATCGGTGAGGGAGCAGCGATGATCCGCACAAAAGGCGAGGCGGGTACAGGCAACGTTATCGAAGCAGTACGCCATATGCGAACCATTATGGATGGTATCCGCCGTCTGCAATATCTGCCAGAAGAGGAACTGATGACCGAGGCTAAGAATCTGGGTGCACCCTACGAGCTGGTACGCGAAATCGCGCAGACGGGCAAGCTCCCGGTAGTAAACTTCTCGGCAGGGGGTGTAGCCACACCCGCTGACGCAGCACTGATGATGCGCCTGGGAGCCGAAGGTATCTTTGTCGGCTCTGGTATCTTCAAATCAGGAGACCCGCTGGCTCGTGCCAAAGCGATTGTAAAAGCGACCACACATTACCAGGACCCCGGCATCCTGGCCGAAGTGTCACGCAATCTGGGTGAGCCAATGGTTGGCATCAACCTGGACACCTTACCTGAAAAAGAGCTGATGGCAAAACGCGGGTGGTAGATAAATTGGCAAAGGAAAGGTACAACCCAACGCCACGTATCGGCGTATTAGCATTACAAGGTGATTTTGAAGCACACCTGAAGATGCTGGCAGAGCTGGGAGCGGAGGCAAAAGCTGTCCGACTTCCCAAGCATCTTGAAGAAATAGATGGTATAATTATACCAGGTGGTGAGAGTACTACTATCGGTAAATTAATGATAGTGTACGGCTTACACGAGATATTGCAGAAAAAGATACAGGAAGGCGTTCCCGTCTGGGGAACATGCGCGGGCTTAATTTTGTTATCGAAAGAGACGGATAATGCATTGGCAGGTCAGCCATTACTGGCCTCCATGGACATTCGAGTCCGTCGCAATGCATTTGGCAGTCAGCGGGAAAGTTTTGAGACTGATCTGTCGGTGCCTGCATTAGGAGAAGCGCCATTCCACGCATTCTTTATTCGTGGCCCGTCTATTGAATGGGCAGGACCAGGAGTAGAGGTGTTGGCAACGCTCGATGATGGAACCATCGTCGCTGTCCGTGAAGGAACCTTGTTAGGCACAGCATTTCATCCAGAGGTTGTTGGGACCAACGGCCAGGGAGACCCACGTTTCCACCACTACTTTCTCCGCATAGTACAGGGCGTCAAAGGGTAGGGGCGCAGATGGGCGTGCCCCGATACGACGCAGGAGCACTGGATGATACGACCGGTATTATATGTTGATCTGCCGGGCATCATCTACGCTATTGACCGCCGCGCTCGCAGTAAACAGCACGAGTTCGCAAATTTTGTGTGCTGGTTGGAGCCGGTCGAAAACGAGTTGCCTCCATCACCTATCCTGAGACACATCTTCCCATTCCGTCCTGCCACCCGCACATGGATTTGTGAGGATCACTGGCGCATCCTGGGATTTGCCCAGATGCGCGAGCGTCCGTCACGTACGGCGTGGGATATGTCCTATCTGGCTTCAATGGCTCAGCGCAATGTTTCAGACGAAGAAGTTCTCTCTGCTCTCCTTGAGTATACATTAGAGATGGCTGCGTCGCACGGTATTCTTCGTATTTTTGCCAAGGTTGAGGACGAGATACCTGAGATGGACCTGTTCCATCGCAGCGGTTTTCAACGCTATGCACGCGAGTTGACATACGTTTACGAACCAGGATCAACAACGTTACAGGCGGAACCCAATCTACCATCATTAAGACGCTGGCATCGCCACTACGTGTGGGGCTTGCATCAGCTCTACCGCTCCGTCACTCCACAACGAGTGCAGATGGCGGAACTGCTGGAGAACAGCGAGGAATATGCTAAACTCCACGTCGGGTCACAACATCCATTGTCTTCCCTTTTCTCACGAGGGAATGAGAATTACGTATGTGACGTAGGCGTTCGTTTAGGAGCCTGGCTGCGGATTAGCCGGGGCAAAGGCTCGGAACCGCACCGCATTTTTCTTAACGTGCATCCAGAACATGCCGACCTGGCCGAACCGCTCCTGCGCTTCGGTATCAGAAGGCTCCTGGAGGTCGACGTACGGCGTATCTATTGCCTGGTGCGCGAGTACGATTCTTTTGTAATCACCGCTCTGCGAAACAGTGGATTTGAGCAGACCTCCATCCGAGCGCTGCTCGTGCGACACATGGCCTTACTGGCCACGAGGCAAAGCACAGTCCCCCTGCTGGAGCAACGAGCGGTTTACGGCTTGAAAGGCCTGGGGACGGTCAATTCTCGCCGAAAAATAACGAGGTGATTAAACTGCCTATGCAACATGTGATCACTGACGATCTGGAGGCTCTGCTGGCTGCTCTTCCGCCAGACATCCACGACGCGGTCAATCGGATCGAGAACCGAAGCGAACTGCTGGAGATCGTATTGGACCTCGGACGTCATGCCGAGGGCCGCTTCCCTGAAGGAGAGGTGATCCTTAGCTCACAGCCTGTAACCTACGCCGACCTGGAATATGTGGTCGAACGTATCGGCGAGTTTGGCGATGATAACCGCGCTGGTATCGAACGTACATTGCACCGAATCAGCGCAATGCGTAACCGCAAAGGAAGAATCGTCGGCCTGACGTGCCGCATTGGTCGAGCAGTGCTTGGCAGTATTGCCCTGATCCGTGATATTGTTGAACAGGGTCAATCCATCTTAATTCTTGGTCGCCCAGGTGTGGGAAAAACTACTCTACTGCGTGAAATAGCTCGCGTCCTCGCGGACGAAGCCAATAAACGGGTGGTGGTGGTGGATACCTCGAATGAGATTGCTGGCGATGGTGATATTCCTCATCCTGGTATAGGTCGTGCACGCCGTATGCAGGTGGCACGCACTGCGGAACAACACGCCGTGATGATCGAGGCTGTGGAGAACCACATGCCGCAAGTTATCGTAATCGACGAGATTGGCACTGAACTAGAGGCGGCGGCGGCGCGGACTATCGCGGAACGCGGTGTGCAGCTTGTCGCTACGGCTCATGGCAATTCGCTAGGAAACCTGCTCGTCAACCCAACACTTTCGGACCTGGTGGGCGGCATTCAGACCGTTACCCTTGGTGACGAAGAGGCACGACGACGCCATACCCAGAAAAGTATCCTGGAGCGTAAAGCTCCACCAACTTTTGATGTCGTGGTCGAGCAACAAAGCTGGGAAGAAGTCATCGTCCATCGCGATGTGGCTGACACGGTGGATAGCCTGCTCCGCGGTCAACCGACGGTAGCTGAGGAGCGCACACGGGACGAGGAAACAGGTCATGTCTCTCTGCGCCGTATCACCACTGGTGGTATGGAGGTACCTGGTTGGGGCCTGGGTGGCTTTGGAGCAGGTGCAGGCACAAGCCTGGGTGCCCGCCAGAATCAGGGCTTTACTCCCAGCACGTTTGAGCGCGGGGAGCGAGGAGATCGCTCAGGCAACAATTGGATGCAACTGCGACAGGTTGGACCACAAGGCTCACGCAACGAAGGAAACATACACGGGCGCAACCAGGTACAACAACAAACACAACCAAAGATGAGGGCTCTGGCCCCTACAGGTACATCTCCCGCCGATGTTGAGCCACGAGGAGGCGGCGCATCACTGGTAACAGCCAGCCACCCTGGTCCAGCAACAGCAGTAACCGAGGGCATCTATCAAGCAGAAAATGCCGGAACGAATCTCCCGATCGTCAAAACCTTGCGCGTCTATCCGTTTGGCGTAAATCGCGATCGACTGGCAGAGTCGGCACGCCAGTTACACGTACCTATCATTATCACAAATAATCAGGCCGAAGCCGATGCCGTGGTAACCCTGAAAAACTATTATCGTCGTCAACCGGAGCGTGTGCAACAGGCGGAGCAGGATCGCAAACTGATCATCATTTTGAAGAATAATACAGTTACTCAGATGCAGCATGCATTGGCTCGCATTTTCGATCTTCCAGTAGAGACCACGGTGGAAGACGAGCAAGACGAGTCCGGTGCGGATGGCTCTGGTTTAAGTAATCTGGAATTTGATGATCCAACAAAGCAGGCTCTTCTAGAGACTGAAGACGCTATCCACCAGGTCTTGAATAAGGGTCTGACTACAGCGGAACTTGCTCCCGCTAACGCATACATCCGCCGTTTGCAGCACCAGATGGCGACACGTTATAACCTGATCTCGCGCAGTCGCGGAAAGGAACCCTATCGCCGTGTTAAGATCTTCCGCTCACGAGATTAATGTCTGAATCAGTAGGGGTTGACCCTACGCCCACCCGGTTCATCTGCACTACTCACTCTCAGGGATAAGTAATGCAAAACGAACCGGGTGGGCGCAAGGCCAACCTCTACCGGTGGTAATGAGTTGTCACTACTTGGCAGATGCGCTATAATCCTCTGCATAGTTGCCCAGGCAATGGAGCATGGGATAGACGCCACGACGACTGTGGTTGTGTCCTATGGTGGACTGAAAGGAGTCGTACCGCGCTATGCGTTTACTCGAAAACCATACTGCTACCGAGACAACTCATGAGGTACCTACTACACCTGTCACGATAGCCGATATCTGGAAGGCTTATAAATTTCTTAAGCCAATTATGCATCATACCCCTCTTTCCCCATCGCGCACTCTACGCGAAATAACAGGAGCTGATATCTATCTAAAGGCCGAGCATATGCAACGCGGAGGCTCCTTCAAAGCGCGGGGAGCAGCATACAAAATTTCTCGCCTTACGAAAGAACAATCCAGCGCTGGAGTAATAGCAGCTTCCGCGGGCAATCATGCACAAGGTGTCGCTATCGCCGCAGCCGAACATCGCATTCCCTGCACTATTGTGATGCCAGAAGCTGCCCCTCTGGCGAAGGTCACAGCCACTCAAGGCTACGGCGCAAATGTCGTTCTGTATGGTACCACTTATGACGATGCCTATCAGCATTGTTGTGAATTGCAGCAAGCATCAGGGGCTACATTTATTCACGCGTTTGATGACCCTGACGTTATCGCGGGACAGGGATCTCTCGGCCTGGAGATGCTTAACGATCTGCCCGATGCCGATGCCATTGTGGTACCAATCGGCGGCGGCGGTCTCATCTCAGGCATCGCTATCGCAGCCCGAGCGCTCAAACCAGATATTACTATTATAGGCGTGCAAGCGGAGGGCGCTCCCAGCTGTCACAATTCGCTTGAAGCAGGTGAGATAAAGACATCTTCGTCGATCATGACGATTGCTGATGGTATCGCCACCAAACGCCCAGGGAAACTGACCTTTTCCATTATTCAGCGCCTGGTCGATGAGGTCGTACTGGTAAACGACGAGGCGATTATCAAGGCCGTGCTGCTGCTGATGGAGCGCAGCAAGATGCTGGTAGAAGGTGCGGGTGCCGCAGGTCTGGCAGCACTGTTAAATGGTGCCGTCAACCTCCGCGGCAAAAAAGTGCTTGTACCCCTGACAGGGGGTAATATTGATATTAACCTTGTAGGACGTTTCATAGAACATGGCCTGGCGGTGGCTGGTCGCTATTTTGTGATCCACACGCGTCTCACCGACCGCCCAGGCGAACTTATGCGCGTGCTTGGCATCATCGCTGAGATGCGTATTAACGTGATCGACGTACGTTATCAGCGTATCTCTAGTCGCTTGCCAATTATGCAACGTGAAGAAACTATTACGCTGGAGACACGTGATAGAGCACAATGTGAAGAACTTTTGCGCCGCCTGCAGGCAGCGGGGTACATGGTAGAAGAGGCACAGGCGCTGGACTAAGAAATTCACCGTAGAGGTCCGCCTTGCGTGGGCCCTCAGGGCCCACGCAAGGCGGACCTCTACGAAACAGGCTCGACACGCAGCAATACGTCGCCCTTCTGCACGACATTACCGCTGGTGGCGACAAGGGCGACAACGCGACCCGATACCTCAGCAGTGATCTCATTAAAGACCTTCATTGCTTCGACGAGCGCAACGATCTGCCCGACGTGGATAACATCGCCAATATTGACAAAAGGAGGTGATGTGGGCGAAGCAGCCGCGTAATAGACGCCCGTTATAGGTGAGATGACAGGCTGAGTAGAGTCCACACGAGCAGTGTGTCCGGAGACCCCCTGCCCTACCGCGAAGCCTGTATCGCTGTAATAGGAAGCAGGAGTCAACACCATTCCTGGACTACGGCGAATGATGATCTCGGTATCACCCTCGGTCAGTTCCAATTCACCGATTGTGCTACCATCAAGAACATTGATGATATCTTCAACACGATCAAGCCACGATATTTTTTTCTGCGTATCCATTACAACTACTCTTCGTACCGTTTGAACACCAGGCACGTATTATGACCGCCGAAACCCATCACATTCGACATCGCGATATTTACTGTAGCATGACGTGCCTCGTTGGGTACATAATCCAGATCGCAGTCGGGATCAGGATTGTGCAGGTTAATTGTCGGTGGAATAATACCATTCAGGATGGTCTGAATAGAGATTACAGCTTCAACCGCACCGGCAGCACCAAGTGTATGACCGAGCATTGACTTGGTAGAACTGATGGCAAGGCGATAGGCATGATCCCCGAAACAGGTCTTAATAGCCTGCGTTTCTGTGCGATCGTTATAAGGGGTCGATGTGCCATGAGCATTAAGATAATCAACCTGATTCGGTTGCAGACCTGCTTTCTGTAGTGCACGGCGCATAGCACGCACAAGGCCCGCGCCGCCCGGAGCTGGCTCAGTCACGTGATATGCGTCACCTGTACTACCGTAACCTACCAGCTCGGCCAGGATAGTAGCACCACGAGCCTCTGCAAATTCTAGATCTTCCAGAATCAGCATAGCTGACCCTTCGCCCATTATAAAACCATCACGGGTCGCATCAAAGGGACGGCTGGCTCCCTGGGGATCGTCATTGCGGCGCGATAGGGCATGCATATTATCAAAAGCAGCCATAGCGATAGGTGTAATCGCCTTCTCAGAACCACCTGCAATCATCGCTTTCGCATCACCACGACGAATGGTCTCCCATGCCTCGCCGATGGTATTCCCGCTGGTAGCACAGGCCGAGACGGCTGCCCAGTTTGGACCCTTTGCACCAGTCATGATCGACACAACGCCTGGGGCACCATCCACAATCATCATATTAATAAAAAATGGGCTGATGCGATCTGGTCCCTTTTCGTGGAGAATCTTGAACTGGTCGTGCAACGTCACAAGGCCGCCAATACCGCTACCGATATAGATGCCAACCTCATCGGCAAAATCGTCAGTTATTTGTAACCTGGCTTGTTCTAAAGCCTGCTTCGTGCTGGCAATAGCGAGCTGCTCATAGGGATCATTGCGCCGCACCTCTTTGCGATCCATGTAAAGTGTAGGATCAAAATCCTTTATCTGTGCACCAAAATGCACACGAAACAGGCTACTGTCATAGGCAGTAATCTCGCCCACACCAGATTTACCCTGGCACAATGCTTCCCATGAAGACGCCAGATCGTTACCCAATGAGGTAACCAGTCCCAATCCGGTTACAACTACACGAGACATAGAGTCACCTCCTGATATGTCTATGAAAGGACATCCCCCTGGAAAAGAGTGCCCTGAGAATATATAACTTGAGATCACCTGGTGCTAATTCAATTGATCGGTCTGGCTTTCCCGTGTATACTAAAGCGCGCGGGGAGCCGGGTGATCCTGAATGATTCTTTTGACCCGTCTGAGGGTACTGCATTAGATGCCTAAAGCAATGGCTTCCTCTTGTAGGAAACGTGTATACGTATCACCACTAATAAAGCCCGGATGCCTGAGCAGACGCTGATGGAACGGAATCGTCGTCGTAATACCCTCAATAATGAACTCATCAAGAGCACGCTGCATACGGGCAATAGCAGCATCACGCGTCTCAGCCCAGACGATTAGCTTCGCCAGCAGCGAATCATAATGCGGCGGAACCTCGTAGCCAGTAAAAAGATGGCTATCGACGCGTACTCCGGGTCCTCCTGGTGGAAGGTATTGCTCGACTACTCCTGTCTGCGGACGGAAATCAGCATCAGCATCTTCCGCAGTGATGCGACACTCAATGGCATGGCCCTGAAACTTAATATCTTGCTGCTGCAGTTGCAGATGCATGTCAGCGGCAATACGTATCTGTTCTTTGACCAGGTCCAGGCTCGTCACCATTTCCGTCACTGGATGCTCGACCTGCAAGCGAGTGTTCATCTCCATAAAATAATAACGGTTTTGCTCATCTATCAGGAATTCAAGTGTGCCAGCATTGCAATAGTCCAACTGCTGCACCGCACGTATTGACTTCCTCCCCATCTCCTCAATGAGTTCACGCGGCAACAGAGGACTGGGAGACTCTTCCAAAACTTTCTGATTACGCCTCTGGCATGAGCAATTACGTTCACCCAGGTGAACTCCATTTCCGTAGCGATCCACCAGCACTTGAATTTCCACATGCCTGGCATGTTCCAGGTAACGTTCGAGATAGAGGCCATCGTCCCTGAAAGCCTCACGTACTTCATTCTGTGCAAGAGTAAAAATACGCTCAAACTCTTCAGGACGCTTTATAAGGCGAATACCACGACCACCACCACCAGCAACAGCCTTCAGCATAAGTGGATAGCCGATATCCTTCACTGCTTCCTGCGCTTCAGCAAAAGTACGCAAAATGGGGGTACCTGAGAGAGTCGGCAGACCAGCTTCAGCCATTGCCTCGCGCGCAGACACCTTATCAGACATTATAGACATCACCTCTGCGGAGGGACCGATAAAGGTAATATTCACATCCTTACAGATCTCGGCGAAACTGGTATTCTCGGCAAGAAAGCCATAGCCAGGATGAATTGCCTCTGCATTAGAAATAAGCGCGGCGCTAATGATATTTGGAATATTTAGATAGCTCTTCCCACTCGCGCCAGGTCCAATACAGATACGCTCATCCGCCATGCGCACAGGAAGCGAATTGCGATCAGCCTCGGAGTGGGCGATCACGCTGCGTATCCCCATCTCATGACAGGCGCGAATGACACGCAATGCAATTTCACCACGGTTAGCAACCAGAATCTTACTAAACATAATTGATAGATGAAGCGAGCGTATCTGACGCGCTTCACAAACTCCTCTCACCTTAAGCCCTTATGGGTGGGTGTTTAGGCAATTATATCACATGGGAAAAGTTAAGTAGGCACTTATCTGCAACCCCGAAGCACAGGGACTGACCTTCAACAATCTTGCCTACGAGATTCAGCTAACACCGGTCAAGGGAGACTACGAAGGAATAGTCTTCCGCACAGACCAGACCAGAGGAACCGGATACGTATTTGCTATTGGTGTACAGGGAAATTACCTGGTCGGGACCATGAACCTCAGTATCACCGATCCTAAAAACCAATATAAAATTTTAAACCATGGAACAAATGGCGCGATTAAAAAGGGGTTGAACCAATCGAATCTGATTGCTGCGGTCGCAAACGGAACTACTATCAGTGTCTATGTAAACAACGAGTTCATTGCTAGCGTCCAGGACAATACCTATACTAACGGGCAAATAGGCGTCTATGGTGAGGGTGATAATGGTCCGGCTGATATTATAGCAAGTAACGCACGCGTGTGGCGCTTATAAGAAGCATAAAAAGCTGAGCATTCAAAAAAATCGTTAAAAATAGGTATTCCACTAAGATGGAAAGTAAGGTACAATCACAGAGAGATTGTGGTTGCTACATTGCATACACTAATACAAAGGACAAAGGAATGCTCAAGAGCTGGTCCATCGAAAATTTCAAACCAATTGTTAATTCTGGGGAGCTAAAATTTGCACCTGTAACGGTTCTTGCTGGACTCAATAGCTCTGGCAAGACCAGTTTATTGCAATCAATATTGATGATTGCCCAGACATTGAGTAACCGGTTGCTAGATCGTCCTTTGCTACCTAATGGTCCGATCGTTCAGCTTGGAACGTTTGAAGATATTTTACATCGTATCACTGGCCCACTGACTCTTATCGTAAGTTTTGAATTAAATTTTGAATCAGAACTACAAGACGATCCTCTTTCCGAAGATGAATTCGACTATTACTCTATTATAGAACATATTGGATCAAGAGCCAGACGCGTAAATATATTCATGGAATTTAATCACGACGCCACTAATGATGTAAATCGTTCTCCAGGTGACACCTCAGCTTCACTACTTAAAAGCGTCTCTTTAAAAATTGATCCCGAAATAACCTGGACAGTATCATCCAGATCATCCCCTATAGAGCACGGGGAGTTTGAATTTTTTGCAAAGAGAATGAGCAAAGAAGACTTAAACGTTTACTTGAAAAACGTTTCTCCAAGTTATCTACGTCTGATACCGTATGTTGGAGAACATCCCAACTACCTTGGAGAATTGAAAAGACATAATAGGCAAATTCTAGTTCATAGTTTAACCATGCTGGCACATTTTCTCCCAATGCGCTTCATTCAAAAGTTCAATTTACGAGACTTTTATAAAAATCAGCTCGAAGATGCCTTATCTAGGCCAATCTATTGGGAAATTGACGAAATGTTCTCACTACGTTTTCCTAAAGCAAGTCAAATGACTCCGAGTGACATTTTGTCAGAAATTAGCGACATTACAGCCATGATAAATCGGTTATCTACAGAGAAGGCTATTACCTATGATCTTTTTGTGGAACAAGTTAATGATCTAGGAAGAAGGCTTTATATATTAGCACAAGTTAAAGATAAAAACACAACAAAATCACTCGAAAGAAAACTTGAGGAAACAATAAAACGAAAGATTCGAGAGATCGATTTAGAGAAGGATGATTTCTTCGAGGGCTTAGAAACTCTTACTGATGAAATTGATCTCCTGACCCTTGACCAGACTGTAAATCAAATCACCCGTTTTTTCACAAGTAAAATACGTTACTTAGGCCCTTTACGTGCAGATCCACAATCATCACAAAAGTTTGCGCCAAGTAGCGAACTTGATGATGTTGGAGCCAAAGGGGAATATGCTGCTGCTGTTTATGAAGCTAACCAGACAGCTATCATTGATTGGTACAACCCGATCTCCAAACAAATTGAACAGAGTACCTTAAGAGAGGCTCTTAACCGTTGGGCCTCTTATCTTGGTGTAGCAGACCAGATCATGATCAAATCAGCCGGTTATAGCGGATTTAGCTGGCAAGTTGTTCATAGAAAAGGTCAGGACCCTTTGCCTCTTGCGGCAGTTGGGGTTGGAGTAAGCCAGGTTCTTCCAATATTAGTTATGGGCCTGCTAGCACCTAAACATACTCTTCTTATCATTGAACAACCAGAACTACACTTGCATGCGCGGGTACAGGCCCGCTTAGGAGATTTCTTCCTGGGCCTATCCAAATGCAACAAACAATGTCTCATTGAAACTCATAGCGAAAATCTGGTTAATCAGCTACGTTATCATATTGTGGTGTCGGGAGGTCAGGAGAAGAGCGACTGTATGATTTACTTTGTAGATCAGGACGAAAAAGGGGCAACACAGTTTGAACCAGTTGAGATTTCTCCTGAGGGAAACATTCTAAATTGGCCGAGCGGCTTTTTTGATGAAACGATGCACCAGGAAGATCAGATCACCGCTGCAAGTATCAGGAGGAGAGGCAAGATAGCTAAGGATGACTGATATTTTTGTAGACCCGATTATTATCGTGGCACCGTCGGCAAGTGCGGATGAGGAAGTGGTAGTAACCTATCTCAAGACCCTCTATCGTTGGCTGGAAGAAGCCCTTAACTCTCCTCATAGCTGGTTTTATTCTAACGAAGCCGCCTATAAACTTCTGGAAAGTGGACTATAATTTACGCAGACATTTGCTTTATTATTTACTCCCGATGATCTTCCACCTCCAACTGACGTTATCAATTTATGGGATCAAGGTGAAAAGGGCGTTCGCTACGCAATCGATCACTGGTACAAGCACGAATGGCAAAGCTCAGTACCAAAACCTCTGGAATATAGTCTTGGGCCATCTTTTTTTACTTCGATTACCGAGAACGGGTTAGATGTAAATGAGATAGTGCTCAAGAGAATAATTAGAGCTGCCGCAGCAATCATTTCAGAAAGAGCAAAAGACGTAAAGAGTTATAATCTGCGTCAACTTAGAGAAAGTAAAACAGCAGATAGCAAACAACGTACACGCCCGGAAGACAATGCAAAAGCCTGGCGTTTGACAATAACCCCTGATGGAGTTGGCTGGCGCATGCACTATTGGCACGTTGTCACATCAGAGGGAAGTTTTATTGAGTTTGCAAATATCCTCAAAAAACGTGATCCAGAGGACATTTACTAGCTTGCAGAAACAATAGAAGAAAGTGATCAATGAAGCAAATCCTTATCCACGCTGCTCGCTACTTCCCGTAATACCCGCCAATTGCAAGGCCATATTATGTGAAATAACGTTGTATTTTAGCTTGAGTTTTAATATACGAGTGACAGAAGCGTCGATCTGGCTCATAGAGATCTTCCCGCTCGTAACAGCCTGTCGTAGCCCGGTAATCATGGTCTGTGTCTCAGCCAGACCACGAGGACCCAGCAGGAGATCAGTTCCAGCTTTCACTGCCAGGACGGCAGCCTGGGCAAGTGAGTAGGTGTTGCTGATGCCACCCATCCAGAGGGTGTCGCTGATAATGACGCCTTTGAAATTGAGCTGGTTGCGCAGCAATCCGGTGACGACATTGGGCGAGAGCGAAGTCGGCAGGTTGGCATCAAGCTGGGGGTTAAGGATGTGCGTAACCATAACCATAGGAACGATGCCTTCGTTGATCATGGTACGATACGGCACAAAGTCCACATTATTGAGTGTGGCAAGGCTGCGATTCATTGTGGGCAGCGCGAGATGTGGATCAAGATTGGCGCTTCCTAATCCGGGGAAGTGTTTGAGGCAGCCAATGATACCACCATCGGTTAATCCTTTGAGGTATGCACGACCCATGTTTGTAACTAGCGTAGGGTCAGAACCAAAGGTGCGTTGCGGTAGACCAGGATTGTTGGGATTCGTTAATACGTCGACGATGGGCATAAAATTGACGTTTAAGCCCAGACCGGCCAGGTCGGCAGCAGCACTATGACCAGCATTATAAGCCACCTGCGGATCATTACTCGCACCTGCAGAGGACTCAGAGGGACGTTCGCCGGTAATAAGACGTAACTCGTTGACAAGTCCACCCTCATAATCAGTGGAGATAAAGAGTGGGATGTGTGCCTGCACCTGCATAGCCTGATTAAGTTTGATAAGCTGTCCTCGCGACTGCGCATTGCCATTCTTATTTTCGATTAGAACACCGCTGATAAAATTCTTCAAGATCATCTGCTGGAGATCATTGTTGAGTGCTGAGCCATAGAACTCGACAATAACCATTTGTCCCAACTTCTGATCCAGGCTCATATTATGAACGATGTCTGTCACCAGGTCATCATCGGTTATAGGCTTGCCCACAAATCGGCTTTGTATAGCGGGAGCTGGCACGGCCTTTGTGGCACCTGGAGTACTGGTAACGGATAAGGATGCCGAAGAACAGCCGCTGCTGACCAACAGGATACAACAGAGAATAATGATGGCCTTTGCTTCGCGAAGCAGCCTCTTATTGCTCTGTAGATTTTGATCCCATCGCGCATGGCTACTTATTTTCTTGTCGTGCATTATAGCATCCAATCAAGTTATTGTAATAGTATACATAAATGCAACACATCAATCTCATATAGTTTATAACGAGTGTCAAGGTTTTATCAGCACAGGGGTGAGCGTCAGATGTTTGCGGTCGCCCTGGCTGCTTAAGAGTGGGTTAGTGTAAGCGTGAATGTGATGTTGGTACCATGCGCTAGACTACTTTCGGCCCAGATAGTTCCTCCATGAGTTGTGATGATGGCTTTGACGATGGAGAGGCCGAGTCCACTGCCACCAGTTGTTCCCGCACGTGAGCGGTCAGCCCGGTAGAAGCGCTCAAAGATATGAGGTAGGTCAGCGGGGTCGATGCCTATGCCTGTGTCGCTGACTCGAATATAAAGATTATCTTCCTTACTTTGTGCTCCAATACTAATGCTGCCACCAGCAGGAGTGTGGCGACGTGCATTATCCAGCAGGTTGAGCAGTACCTGGGTGATGCGGTCACTATCTGCAAGAACTGGTGGCGTCTCTGGGGCAATTTCGTTATGGAGAGAGATACCCATTTGTTCGCATTCTGGCCTGATGACATTCAGTGTTTCATCGACTAATGTATACATATTAAGTGGAGCCAGGTCAAGTGCAGTTTGACCTGATTCTAGTGATGACATCTGTTGCATATCTCTCACAAGGCGGCGCAGACGTTGTACCTCGCGTCCGATGCGTTGTGCGGTCTCCTGGCGTGTTTCTGGGTCGGAGATCACGCCGTCTGCCAGTGCCTCACTAAAACCCTGGATGGCTGTCAATGGTGTAGCAAGATCATGCGCAATATTGGCGAGCAGATCGCGACGCACCTGCTCCTGGTGACGTAGTTCGTTTACGTCTGCCTCGATGGTGTTTGCCATGTCATTAAATGTCAGTGCCAGACGCCCTAGCTCATCTTGAGTTTTAGGAGGCGCTACACGCTGCGTATATTTTCCCTGTTTCATCTGCTCCGCTGCCTCTGTCAGTGACTCTAGTGGTCGCGTGAGGCGACGTGCAAACAGAAAACTAAATAGTATGACGAGTATTGCGACGATAAGACCTGCAATCAAAATGGCCAGATTAGCCTGTTGAGAAAAATCTTGTGCGATCTGTGGCGACGACAAAAACATGGCACCAATGATCTGTTCATTATAGAGTAGCGGTACACTCACAAAGAGCGATGAGAAGGTCTTACTCTCGGTACTGACCTGTAGAGTTCCATCTATCTCTTTGCCTTCATGAAGCGCCTGTGAGAGTGCTTTTTCGAGCGTAGGGTCATTGCAGTTGCCTCCAGTGAGAAAGGCTGGTTGGCTGCAAAGTAGTTGTGTCCCTGCTGCATCGGCAATAACAAGTAGCACAGGATCATTAGGAACTATCCTGATAAGTGTTTTGTCACGAGGATAGTGAAACTCAATTTGCTGGGCACGGTATTGTGCCTGGTTGTGTAGCGCTTCAAGTTGTGTGCTCGTGAAGTAGTTTTGTACCGCTATTGCAACGGCAAGGGTTAGAATGAGAATCGCACTGAGTGCTACTGCGAGATAGCTCAAGACAAGCTTTATTCTAAGGCTCAGTTTTGAGAGTGGAAAAACAACCACCTTCACTCCTGTTCTCCTTGCGGACGTGGTGAGGCAGGTGAAGGTGCTGGCACGAACTTATAGCCCACTCCCCAGACGGTCTGAATGTGATGCGGTGTAACCGGGCTGGCCTCTAATTTTTTGCGCAAAGTGCCTATATGTACATCCACTGTACGACCATCACCGAGATAGGTATAGCCCCATACCTGGTTCAACAATGACTCACGCGTGAAAACTCGATCTGGACTTGAAGCAAGCGTTACAAGCAGGTCAAACTCCTTGACTGTGAGTGATATGATCTGCCCATTGACCGTGACTCTGCGCGCAGGTATGTTGATGACAAGACCACCAAAACGGATCTCTTCGTTGTTTGCTTTTTCTTTCTCGTGGTCTTCGTCAGCAGACCTCGTTTCTTGTGAACCAATGCTGATGGATGTCCCGCTCCGGCGTAGGATAGCTTTGACCCGGCTCACCAGTTCACGTGGACTGAATGGTTTTACAAGATAGTCATCAGCTCCTGATTCCAGCCCTGCGATGCGATCTTCTTCTCCCTGGCGCGCAGTCAGCATAAGGATAGGCGTCTCTGCCCATGCACGAATACGACGACAGACCTCCATGCCATCGAGAGCTGGCAACATCAGGTCGAGAATTACCAGGTCCGGGTGCTCACGTGCGTGCAATTCTAAGCCCGCGACACCATCAGACGCGCTGAGCACTGTATAGCCAGCCTGCTCCAGGTAGAGCCGGATGACTTGAATAATATTGGCTTCGTCTTCAATAATGAGAATTTTCGTCATGTTTTTACCAACTACTCGTATTGATATATCTATTTTACCATGTTTCAGTGTACTAATTGTCTGTTAGAAAAATGACAGGAATTTGTAAAATTTCTGTATTGTACATGAAGGATAGCTAGAGGCATTTTTTGCAGCATGCCTCTAGCTATTTACTACAGGAGCACTTTCAAGAAGCCCAGGTGCTCAAGTGCCAGGTACGCTGCTGCAATCTGCCCCTGAACTGCAAAATCTCCGCTGTGAATCAAACGCAGTAATTCAGCAGGTGTAACCAGAAGATTTTCAATAACCTCGGCTGGATCGATCTTTTGTGTTCCTGTTTTACGCACGTTACGCGCCATGTACCACCATATACGTGTAACTGAACCCGAGGGATTGGCGAGCATGTGTGCTAACAACTCTATCTGGTCAGGTGTTGCGCTATAACCAGTCTCTTCCATCAATTCCCTCTGCGCTGTCTGGATGGGATCATCTTCGTCATCGTCAATACCGCCTGCGGGAAACTCCAGAACCTCGTAGCCGATCCCATGCTTATACTGCTTGTTTATGACGAAGTGACCGTCTTCGGTGAGTGGAACGATGCCCACCCAGCCACGATTCTCAATGATGTGGTAGTCTGGAATAATACTCCCATCCGGCAATTCGACTCGCTCACGACGCACTTTTAGATGTGATGCGTCGAGCACGCGCTCAGAAGAAAGTATCTTCCATGGATGTTCCTGTTGTGTCATAATCGTTTCTTTTACCTGCCTACGTTTTTGTTTTATGCTGGCTCATTTGAGAGCGAGGGCTCCAGCGGTTCCGTTTTGCCTGTTCCACGTAGAAGGAAGCGTTGCACCTTTCCCGTTGCTGTATGTGGAAGTTCAGGTACAAACTCAATGAAGCGTGGATATTTGAATGCCGCGAGTCTCTCCTTAACGAAGTTTTTGAGTTGTTCCGCCTGCGCCTCTGATGGCTCATAGTCTGGCTTAAGTACGACAAAAGCTTTAGGCTTGACCAGTTGTTGGTCATCCTCAATACCTACGACAGCAGCTTCCAATACCGCTGGATGGGCAATCAGTGTGTTCTCAATCTCGATTGGAGAGACCCATTGGCCCCCTACTTTGAGCATATCATCTGAGCGACCGCAGTACCAGTAGTAGCCATCAGCATCCTGATAATATTTGTCGCCCGTAAAAATCCAATGCCCGTTGATTGTTTCTTTCGTTTTTTCGTGCTTGTTCCAGTAGTATGCTGCTATGCTGTCGCCCCGAATAAGCAAGTTGCCGATGTCACCCTGTTGTACAGATTGATTCTGTTCGTCGACGATGAGCGCCTCGTAGCCTGGCACAAGTTTCCCTGTACTACCCGCTTTGATTTCTCCTATACGGTTGCTAATGAAGATGTGCAGAATCTCTGTTGAACCAATACCATCCAGGATTGGGACATGAAAGGCTTTCTCCCAGCGTTGTAGGATATCCGCTGGGAGAGCCTCACCGGCGGATACGCAGATACGCAACGAGGAGCAATCAAAGTGCTTTCCTGTATCGTGCAAAGCAAGCATTGTTGCATAGAGTGTAGGAATGCCAAAGAAGATCGTGGGTCGGTATTGCTCGATAGTCTTGAACATGTCCTCCGCCAGAGGCCGCCCTGAGTAATAGACCGCGCTTGCTCCTACGCTAAAGGGGAAGTAGAGGTTGTTGCCCAACCCATAAGCAAAGTAGAGCTTGGCGGCAGAGAACATAATATCATGTTCGTTTATACCAAGAACAGGTTTGGCATAATACTCAGTGCTATAGACCATATCGTGCTGTAAATGGACACAGCCCTTGGGAAAACCTGTGCTGCCAGAACTATATAGCCAGAAAGCGCTGTCGTCTTTATGTGTTTCTGCAATCTCTAAATTTGTGGTAGCGCGACTGACCCACGTGTCAAAATCGTGTATCGTTGTATCTCCTTTACTTAGAAGGGATGCTCCTGCATGGTTGACGATAACGATATGACGCAGGTATTTGAGTTGCGGACGAATATGCTGGATCGTTTGCCACAGCGTTTGATGGATGAGTAGCACACGCGCACGGCTATCATTGAGTATATAGATGTAATCGTCAGGCCGGAGCATCGTATTTATTGGGACAGCAACTGCCCCTATCTTGATCGCTCCGAAGAAGGCCGCAGCGAATTGTGGAGAGTCGAATAAGAGTAACGCAACGCGTTGTTCCATATCGATACCAAGTTCGCGCAATCCATTGCCAATACGATTGCTAAGCTCTGTGATCTGAGCGTAGGTGTAGGCGTTGCCTTCATGGTAAACGGCGATTTTGTCGCCACGCCCTTCTGCTATGTTGCGATCCAGAAAGGTAACGCCTGCATTAAACTGCTCTGGTAGGGCGATTGTATGGCCTGTATTGACGTTTTGTTGTCCAGTGAGCATATGACACCTCTCTTCTTTGAGTGCACTGATAAGGCGAGCATCTGTGTATGATCTATATTATACCTTAAACTCGACTGATTGGCTGCTCGTACTGAATTTGACGCGGGCGTATCAATGCAAAGCTAAAATCTCAGTAGGAAAAGAAACTCCTTGTTGCCATCACGACCGAGGATAGGCGATTCACTACTATCCTGTACATGAAGAGGTGTGTGCTGTGGTATCCATTCCCGCAGATCGTACAAGACGCGGTTATGCACTGCGGGATCGGTAATAACTCCGCTACCACGGTCGACTTCAGACTTACCGGCCTCAAATTGAGGCTTGACCAGGGCTACAATCCAGGTGTCTGGTGAGGGTACAAGGAGCGGTATCAGTGCAGGCAGTACCAGGCGTAACGAGATAAATGAAACATCGATGACCGCACACTGAATCAGCTCTGGAAGGGTTGCCAGATGCCGAATATTTGTCCGTTCCATGACAACAACGCGTGGATCGTTGCGCAGTGTCCATGCGAGTTGCCCATGACCAACATCTACTGCATAGACCCGTTGCGCTCCATGTTCCAGTAAGACCTGTGTAAAACCACCAGTCGAGGCACCGACATCGATCGCAACAAGCCCCTCTGGACTCAAGTGAAAGGCGTCCAATGCTTTTTCGAGCTTTAGACCTCCTCGGCTGACATATTTTAGTTCAGGGGAAACTTCTGCTATGCGACAATTGGCATCAAGTGCTACGAGCGTTCCAGGTTTGTCCACCATGCGATCTCCTACGTGAACCTGACCTGCCATGATGAGAGCCTGCGCCCGTTCACGACTAGGAGCCAACCCACGTCTCACCAATGCTACATCCAGTCGCTCTTTGTTTGCTACCATATTCCTGCCACTTTCCCCACTGATACATGAGTTCTCCCGAATTTTCCCAACATCCGTTCGATCTCTCTCAAGCCTCCTGGGAAGCGGGATTGCAAGGGGCAGCCAGCCCCTTGCCGGGGACTGGGGTGTCCCCACAATACTTTTTTTCTCTCGCGCGCCGCCGCAGGCGGCGCGCAAAAAGGGGAAAAAGAGTTTTTCGGGGACACCCCGAACCCCGGCAGGGACGCTGCGCTCCCTGCACCCTCGCTTTTGCGAACTTTTGTTTCAAAAGTTCGGGGTCACTCATGTACCTCTATCTGTTATCAAATTTATTATAGTAAATAAGTGCTCCTGCGCCGATAAGTCCTACATCGCTGCCAAGCTCTGCCATGACAATGCGGATAGCCTCGCGTGGGACTTGCATAGCTCGTGCTTCGACAATGCGCCTGGCCGGTTCTATCAATAGATCTCCCATCTGAGAGACGCCGCCGCCCAGAATGATAATCTCCGGGTTGAAAATATGGATAATATTGACGAGTCCAACGCCCAATGCCTCCGCTGCTTCTGCAATAATTTTACACGCCATTGGTATTCCTGCTTTTGCGGCCTGCGCAACAGTACGCGCATTAACATGAAGAGGCGTAATCGCTGCTGCTGCATTATCGACTGGTATATTAGTGGTCTTATCCTGGTCCTGCTGTGCTAACGCGAAACTCAGTAACTCATCGCCATTTCCGATTGCAATAGCTTCATTGGCCTGACGAGCAATGGCCGTACCAGATGCAAGAGCTTCCAGGCAACCAATATTTCCACAATTACAGCGGCCTCCACGCCAATCGATCGTCATATGGCCCAACTCTGAAGCTGTCCCGATTAGACCTTCCAGCAGCTTGCCATCAGTGATAATGCCACCACCAATACCCGTACTGATTGTAAGATACACTAGCTCTCTACTGCCGTGGCCTGCACCAAATATGTATTCTCCCAGAGCTGCGGCATTGGCATCGTTTTCAACAAAAATTGAAGTGTTGAACTGCTCTCTCAGGAGGTCGCGTAAGGGAACATGATCCCAACCCGGTAAATTTGGAGGGGTATAGACGACCCCTGTACGATTGTTAAGCGGTCCTGGCGCAGCAACCCCTATACCTGCAATCTGATCAAGTGGAATCCTTGCCTGATCGAGGACTTGCCGCACTGCTTGAAAAATCCGTGGAATGACGCGTTCCGGTGACGGATTCTCGCCTGTAAGTAGCCCTATGCGGGAAATAACTGCCGCACCGTGTAGTACTGCTGCACGAATCTGTGTTCCTCCCAGGTCTACGCCAACGACCATGGGAAGGGTATCTGGCAGACCAGACAGATTACTATGTGCAGCCCCTACGTTCTCTTTGCTCATGAGTCAGGCTCCATCTATAAGTCTCTTAGCGTAAATCATACTCTATTTAAGAGGCAGGGACAAGTAAACCTGAGAATACAGCAGGGCGACTTTTCAATCGCCTTTTAGAAATAAATATTTTTGGGTATATTTATATTGCATACTAATTATTGATGATTTCTTAAAGTATTCACGAGAATACAGTTACTAAAAGATAAAGTAAGAGTTTCAAATATAGAATGATAAAAAGGGAGGGCAAGTAGATGAGCAGGTTTACATATTTATCTCTTATAATCCCCGTGTTTAATGAAGAAGAGAATATTCGGCTGCTTCATCAACGTATTCAGCAATGCCTGTATAGTTATAAGTGGTCCTATGAAATCATCTATGTAGATGATGGTAGCACTGACACAACCTTTTCTGAGCTTCAGCAATTAGCTGTGCATGATCCGCATGTGTGTGCTGTGCAGTTAAGCCGTAATTTCGGACAGACTACTGCTATCAATGCAGGAATAGATCATAGTACGGGAAACATTCTTGTATTTATGGATGGTGATTTACAGAATGATCCGCAAGATATTCCTCGCTTACTCACAAAACTCAACGAAGGTTATGACGTGGTAAGCGGCTGGCGTAAGCAACGCAAAGACACTTTGCTTAGCCGAAAAATTCCTTCCTGGTTGGCAAATCGCCTCATTGCCAGGGTGACTGGCATTCATATACACGATTATGGCTGCTCTCTGAAGGCCTATCGCCGCGAAGTGTTTCAGCATTTTCGTCTCTATGGGGAGATGCATCGTTTACTTCCCGCTTATGCAGCACTGTATGGGGCAAGGATTGCAGAATTAGAGGTAGTCCACCACCCCCGACGTTTTGGGAACTCTAAATATGGGATCGCTCGCACTGTACGTGTTGTTCTGGATCTGCTCAGACTAAAGTTCCAGAGTAGTTTCGCTACAAAACCTGTATATGGCCTGGGCATTCCAGGGTTGTTATGGCTGCTACTGGGATGTCTTTTCTTGCTTTTTGTACCTGGTCGTAAGCCATTATTGCGTTATAACGGTATAAGTCGCTCTCCGTTTTTATCGAATGCTGTTATTTGTTTTGGTTTCGGTAACACGTTCATTTTTATGGGGTTGCTGGCTGAATTAATAATGCGTATCTACTACGAGTCTCAAGGGAAATTAACCTATGTAGTAAAAAATCTTGTTTCACCTTCTCAAAGGATGCTGGAAGGTGATGAGATAGGTGAAGCATCATTGGATAAATTATCAGCATGGGATAATCTTGCAACAGATATGCAGGATGTGAAAACAATGCTTGTAGAACAGGAGCTGTGATATGCGCATTTTAATGATCGCTCCTCAACCTTTTTTGGAACCGCGTGGCGCACCATTTTGTGTGTATCAACATATAAAGGCTCTTGTTGCACATGGCTACAAAGTTGACCTGGTAACTTATCCCTTTGGCAAAGATATTGATTTGCCTGACCTGAGGATCTATCGAGCGCCATCTGTGCCCTTCATACATGGTGTGAAGCCTGGTTTCTCGCTGGCAAAGTTCCCGCTCGATCTGCTAGTTTTTCTGACTGCTTTATGGAGATTGTGCCGGAGACGTTATCGCTATCTCCATACACATGAAGAAGCTGCTTTAATGGGAATATTGCTTGCTACTATCTTTGGCTGTAAGCATCTCTATTATATGCATTGCGATCTTTCTCAATTGATGAGTGAGAATACCTTGATTAAGCGTTGTATCACAGCAGCGCAAACGCTTATGGTTCGTTGCGCTGATGCTGTTATTGCTTTTTACCCCGAAATTACGTCAACTGCCAGGCGCATGGCACCCGGTCAACACGTGTATACTCTGCTGCCTCCTGCTGTTGACGAAGAACTACCGCCTGTATGTGAGGCGGATGTAAGGCGCTTACGGCAACTATTGGCCCCTGGTCCTGGTCCTGTCTTGCTTTATACAGGGACACTTGAAAGCTATCAAGGTCTGGATCTATTGTTACGTAGTGTTGGTACCGTGTGCGCAACCTTCCCGGAGGCCCATTATGTAATCGTTGGAGGAAAGTTTTCCCAGGTTATGCAACTTCAACAACTGGCTCATAAGTTGGGTGTTGAGGATAACATCCGCTGTGTTGAACAGCGTCCTTTAGAGGAGATGCCATACTATATGGCATTGGCTGATGTACTGCTGAGCCCACGTAGCAAGGGAACACACGTACCTCTCAAACTGTACACCTATCTGCGCTCCGGCAAAGCTATTCTTGCGACAGACATCCTTTCGCACACTCAAATACTGACCCCTGCACTGGCTCTGCTGGTCCCTCCAACTCCTGAGGGATTGGCACAAGGTGCCCTGGAATTATTGCAGAACCCCGAGCGAGCGCAGATTTTGGGGAGCAATGGTCAACATTTTGCCTCGGAGCATTATAGCTGGCCTGTGTTTTTAGAGAAGAGCCGTCAAATTTACCAGGAGTTTATGTCTCTGACACGTTAGTTGTCTTGTTATTAGCGATATTATATGCCGATGCCATGTGGAGGAGGAATAGTTCATGCGTTGTCTGGTAACCGGTGTTGCTGGTTTTATTGGATCGCATCTTGCCGAACGACTGTTGGCTGATGGACATGAAGTGTGTGGTATTGATAACTTTATTGATTACTATCCCCGGCAGATAAAAGAAAATAATCTGCAAAAGTCGCGTTCCTGTCAGCGTTTCTCTTTTGTCGAGGGCGACTTGCTTGCTATGGATTTGCAACCCCATCTCGATAAAGTTGAGTGGATTTTTCACCTGGCGGCCCAACCTGGTGTACGTGCTAGCTGGGGCAAAGATTTTGTACGCTATGCTGATTGCAATATACTGGTAACACAACGCTTGCTGGAGCTAGCACTCAATCTGAAATATTTACAGCGCTTCGTATATGCCTCCTCGTCCTCCGTCTACGGGGATGTGCACGTGCTCCCTCTGGCTGAATCTGCTCTGCCTCGTCCACTTTCACCTTATGGAGTGACGAAACTGGCTGCAGAACACCTATGTAAGCTGTATTATGAAAATTTCAGGTTACCGACGGTCTCCCTTCGTTACTTTACTGTCTATGGACCACGCCAACGACCGGATATGGCTTTTCATTGTTTCTGTAAGGCGCTCATTGAACATCGGCCTGTTTATATCTATGGTGATGGTGAACAATCCCGCGATTTTACTTACATTTCTGATGTTGTTGAAGCCAATATTCTGGCTGCCACTGAGAAACGTGCCCCTGGCAAAGTCCTGAATATTGCGGGAGGAGCACGTGCCTCTATTTGTCAGGTAATAAAGCTTTTACAAGAGATTAGTGGTCTACCAGCCTCTATTATTCTTGAGAACAAACACCATGGGGATGTGCGTCATACCTGCGCTGCTACTATACGTGCAGAACAGATCCTCGGCTATCATCCCAGCATCTCTCTCCGTGAAGGATTGGCTAAAGAATTCCAGTACATGCTTTCTTTATATAGTTGAAAGGAGTTCTGATGAATGTTTCACTCCAGCGAGGACCACGCCCTAGACGTTTGCGCGATTATGGAGCTTTTCAGACCGATATCTCTACACTTGATACGCTCCATGAGGTTGCTATTGAGAAAAAAAGTAATGGTGCAATACTACCAGTGCGAGAGTATTCTTATGATACTGTTTTCCCGGCTTCTGTATTGGCAGCCTTACGACAGAGGTCATCTTTACAGGTACAAAGTGGTGGGGATACGCCGCGTATACGAAAGATGATAAAGCAAAAAGGATTCAGGCTAGTTATGCGTCTTAGCGTTACAGCAGCTTTGCTCGCTTACTTATTCAAGTCTGTATCCTGGCAAACTATGTTGGAGGCTCTGGTGCATGCGCGCCTGAGTGGTATATTAGTAGGCCTGGTTGTTGGTAGTGGCGGTGTGGTGTTAAGTGCGTATCAATGGTGGGGACTTTTGCGTGCTGAGAGCATCCGTTTTGACCTTGCTGATCTGATAAAACTTTATGTGGTAGGCATTACCTTTAATCATTTTCTTCCCACTGGTATGGGAGGTGATACCTTTAAGGCCTTTTATGTGGGACGCGAGTCTCACAATGGTATTGGTGCAGCTGGAGCAGCGATCATGTGCCGTGTTACTGGCTTTGTTGGTATGCTACTTCTGGTTTTTCCAGTTCTGTTTATTCTGCATACGCGGTTTACTTTTACTCTTATTCTGGAGTTTATACTCCTTTGTTTGCTCGTAGGGATTATAGTCGTTGGCACTCTTCTGCTTACTCTGATGGTGCCTGCAATGTCAAAAAGTAGATGGATACAAAACCGCCCCATTGCCCTACTAATAGGATTTGGATCTGCCTTACATAAGAGCCTATTCCGACCCCGTTCTATGTTGGGGGCTACTATAGGGGGTGCGGTGTTCTGGCTTATTGCAGTTCTGAACTGCTATGTCTATGCTGATGCTCTGGGAATTCGAGGGCACCTGGATTTTTACTTCCTGGCAGTTCCCCTGGTGGCGATCGTTGCGTGTCTGCCTATCACTATAAATGGGTTTGGGGTGCGTGAAGGCATTTTTGTGTATGTCTTTTCTTTCGTACATGTCACCCCTACAACTGCGTTGCTGCTTGTTTTCTTGTTGGATTTGCAATCGCTTTTCTTTGCGGTTATTGGCTGTTGCATCTATTTTACATCAGCTAACAGGGCAAAGGTTGTTAGTTTATAGAAGTTGTGGAGTTATGTTGAAGATGAACAATCACGGCCAGTTTCGTCCGCCATTTCGTACAGGATCGCTTCCTGATAATGAGAGCTATTCGTTTGTGAATTTTACGTATCCTCGATTACCTGCCACAGGATCGCTGCCTGCACTATCACCTACGTATGAGCCAACAAAACAATTTGTCACATTGGATCCAAAGCGAGAGCATTTGCCGTTAACACCTGTTCCTCCAACCTGGCGTGCTTTTCGAATCCGTTCTGCCGTCTCGAATAAAGTTGTCCAGAAGAAAAAAATCATAGCTGTTGTTAGTATTATCTTTTTACTTGCGACTACTGTGTTTTTTATCTGGATGAGTGTAAGAACATCTGCTACAGACGTGACTCTTTACCAGGTGAGTGCACAGAATACAACTCAATACACGGGAGGAGGTGGCATAGTCTTTCCACGTCAACAACTTTCGCTTTCTTATCCAGTGCCTGAACGTGCTGTTGATGTGTTAGTGAAGGCAGGAGATCAGGTCTCTCCTAACCAATCACTGTTAAAACTTGATCCAACTCAACTCAATGCTCAGATCAAGCAGCAATCAGACGATGTTGCCGCTGCTCAGGCGTACCTTACCTCTGTCTCGACCAGTGGCACTGCGAACAATATTGCCCAGGCTCAGCAACAATATACTCTGGTGAAGAGTAAATATAATGCGCTTGTCGCCGAGTCGTCGTCTCTTTTATTGCATGATGGTAACCTGGTCTCGCCAATGAACGGTGTTGTAACAGCTGTGAATATTAATCCCGGTGAAGTCTTTGCTGCTGATACTCCTCTACTTGTTATCATGGATGAAGCTACGGTGATCGTCCATGTGAAGGTACCACTTGCCAATCTTTCACAGATACATCTCGGGCAGCAAGCAATGGTGACTCCCTCGGCGCTTCCGGATCTCAACTTTAAGGGAACTGTTAGCGCCATTGTGCCTCAAGCAGATCCTCAGACTGACACCTTTGAAGTATGGGTGAGTACCGAGAATTCTGACAGAGTTCTTTTACCCGGTATGAGTGCTTTTGTTCGCATCCAGTCTTCAGACCGGGCCTTTGTAGTCCCTCGCCTCACTATACTCAATCCTGACCAGGAATCTATTGC
>WNFY01000413.1_pt1 | contig 51588 bp, 46 predicted proteins | sample 5400091 | NCBI WGS metagenome assembly WNFY01 (sample SAMN13153364, study PRJNA577476) | soil metagenome | isolation source: 60 cm soil or saprolite under grassland replicate 1 | place: USA:California | collected 2016-06-15
TCAAAAGCGCGTCCTGGAAGCGAGGATCCGCCCTGATGGCATCTTCGGCTGCGAAAAACTCCTCGAAGATGATCGAGGGCTGCCCCTCAACGCGCTTCCAGGAGGTCACTTTGCCCTCGGTCAGGTTGACGATTGCCTCGTAGGCACCGCTTTGACCGGGTGTCTTGTCCAGGAGGGAGAAAAAGAGCTCGCGTGGAACTCCATCGCCGGGTTGGTAGGAAAGTGCGATTTCCGGGGGTGGCTCGTGCAGGCGCGCCATCACAAAGCGAATGTGTGCCGAGCCTTCCTGGCTTGTTCGAATAATTGCAACGGCCTCCTCGAGTTCCTCCGGAGTTAAGGGAGCAAATGGGTGACTCATATGTGTAGCTTCTGTTGCCATAAGTAATCCTTCCAGGAAATGCCCCGTTGACCGGTCTTCCCCTGCCCGCTGTGCAAGCGGCCAGCCAGCCCAGATTAGAAGCGTGCGCTAGTGGGCTGGCTGGCCAGATTCAGAGAGGCGAAAACCGACTCTCTGAACGATATGCGCATTACGACGCTGGCGACGTTGGCGCGGCTTCCGGTTCTAGTTCCTCTGCCTCCCAGGGGTGGGGCTCGGAGGCCTTCCCCAGGCGGACAGGAAACACAAAGCGGTTCACTAGCGTCCAGATCAGGGAAAGAGCGACCACCGCGATTACGATATAGATACCCAGGCTTTGTGGCCAGGTCGGAAATGGCACGACGCTGCCGTAGATGCCCAGAATGGGAGTGACGATGGCCACTAACAGGAAGAGCCAGCTCCACCACTTCGTCGGCTCTTCCAGAACCAGGCGAACTCCAAATACGCATAATGCGACGTAGATTAACTCGATCAGAATAGAGCCGATCGTGCTCATGATGCCGAAGACGGTGAGCACATTCGTCACCACGCTCGCCGTGGCGAGCGTAACGATGACCAGGACCAACAGGGCAACCACCGACACGCTGACGATACCCCCGATTGGCGTCCGAAAGCGCTCACTGATGCGCGCCAGTGGGGAGGGCAAGAGTTCATGCCGCGCAAGGGCAAACATGCCACGCGAGGTGGTGGCCATGAAGGCAGACATCACCACCAGTGCATCGAAGAGCACCGCGATATCCACCAGGACGGCCAACCACGCTCCGACGTATTTGGTTGCCAGCGTATCGAGCGGCGCCGGATCGGTCGCCCACTGCGCAGAGTTGTTAAGGCCGAAGCCGATGGCCTGGGCATAAATCATCAACAGATAGAAAATCCCGGTGATAATGACGGTCGAGATGACTGCGCGCGGAATCGACCGCCGCGGGTCACGTGTCTCCTCGCCTAGAACCGCGCTCGTCTCGAAGCCTATGAACAGGGTAATGGCGAACAGAACCCCCGGTAATACTCCGGCTGCGGGGACGATTGTGGGAACGGCAGGCGCGCTAGCCGGGTTGAAGACTGCCAGCGTGTTCCCGTTGGCACCACCCTGCGCGATGATCGCGAAGGCCAGAATGAGCAACGGGATGGCCGACACAGCGCTCACTACGAGCTGCAAGCGGGTGGTGAGTTTGATGCCCCGGCTGTTGACTATGACGATGAGCACGAGCGCCACTAGGCCGAAGATCCAGAATGGAAGAGTGATGTGCAAATAGGTCGCGAAAATCTGCGCTCCCAATAAACCAACCACCAAAAAGCCGGCCGAATCCAGGGTGAGTGTGCCGAAGAAATAAATCCCCGCCGCGAACAGTCCGAATGCGGGGCTCATGCGCCGAAGATAATCGTAAATGGCTCCTGCCCCCCCACCTCGTCGAGCGTATAAGGTAATGAGCCAGCCCAGTGCCAGTACTCCTATAGCCCCGATCAAGGTCGAGAGGGGAGCTGCGCCCCCAGCTGCGCCCGCAATCAGGAACGCGACGAAAGCGCTGGAGAAAATTGGCCCAATAGAGAGACTCTGAGCAATGGCATCCCAGGTGGTAAGATTGCGGTGCCCAAGTCGTTGCACCTGCGTTCCGTCCTGTGAAGGAGTTGACGACGATGGTTTCGATTCCATGAGAACCTACCTTTCAAATCGGATTGAATTAGGACGTTAATAAAGAGTATACGACTCACGGCTTGCTATGTCATTACATGAGGCAAGCCGCATTGTATGCGAGCCAGAGGTTCGCTTGATCCACGCTACACCCACTCAATCGATAAAGTTCCAGGAAGTAAAGATGATCTCTTCTTCAGCTGCCTGGGAATTGGCAACAGGTATCTTCAATATGATCGCATAATAGAGAACTCTGTCCTGCAGTAGAAGAAATGAATAAATTACAATCCCAGCATGAACTGCATAATTCCAGTCTACTGGGTTCGAACTCAACTGTCAAGATGAGCGAAATGCTCAATACCTTTCATCAGATAGAAAACACGCAGAAAGCGACAAGAGCAAGCAATGTGACACTCGTCCCACACGCCTGGCTTACGATGCCTCCGACATATCTTCGAAGCTCGCCTCGCCGCTTGCGATCATGCTTGCGAGTATCGCGATCACAAGTAATATTAACGTGAGACCCCCAACGAGTAACCACCACTGTCCGCTGCCGATGAGTGGGATCCAAGGGTACACGAGAATCCCGATCACGGTCGCCAGGCATGCTGCTCCTCCCACCAGCACGCTGAGCCAAATGACCCATAGAGGAAACTGGCGCCTGGCGCGGAAGGTGTGCGGGTCCCGCCGGTAGAGAAAGACCAGGTCCACGAAGAAAAAAACCGTGGCGATGGTCCAGATGAGCGTGCATGCTGCTGCCACGACTGTGAAAAATTCGGCGGTCGTGGTAGCAGCGCTCCCGCCTAAAGTTACCAGGGCGGGACCAACCACGTAGACGACGATGACCACGAGTGCCACAGCCAGAGCGTGGAAGATAGTGGCGACGCTCGGGGCACGATACTTGTTCAGTCGTGCGAAGCGTACCGGGATGAACTTGTCGATGCCGGCCACCATAACCAGCCTCGCAGAGGCATAAGTATAGAAGAGCATAGCCGCGATCAGATATACGAGGTAAAAGATCACTGCGACGTCTGCCACGGGTTTTCCGAAGACCTGTTGCACAGCAGCGAACCCGTCGAATGGCCCAACGCTTGATCCCCGGACCACGAGCACACTTGTGGTCACGATAGCATACAGAATCACAACGACCGGGGCGCCCACCAGGAGGTGCTGTCGAATAGTGTTCGTGATCTCTTTTGTGCCCCTGCCGCGTAATTCTCCTGCCAGATTCAAGGGACCACTGGCTCCTATATAACTTAAGGTGATTAACGCGAAGAGGAAGAACGTGTCAGGAACGGGGATCCAACTTGCCCGATCGGCGAAGTTCGTCGCGGAGGAATGCCCTGTGAGCACCCAGACCACCCCCGCCGCACCCACCAGCAGTACCGCCGACATAGTAAAGAGAAAAGCCAGGTTGATGAAGTTCTGGATCAGGCGCATTCTCTGTACACCAATCCATGCTACCAGAGCTGCCAGTAAGAGAATCACAACCCCTTGCTGCCAGGGCTGGGCGAACCAGTTGGCATTAAGCCCCTGAAGTGTCGTGACAAAGGCGCTGCCCGCGGTCGTCACCGCCAGCACCCCGGTTAGCCAGAAACACAGGCCAGTAAAGAACCCCATGAAACGGTTGATAGACCGGGTTGTCCAGTTGAAGAGCGACCCCTCATTGGGGAGCAGGACGCCCAGTTGGATAGCGGCTACAATGCAGGGGGCGAAGAAGACAATTGCCCCCAAAAACAGGTACACTAGCGAAACCGGTCCCCCGGCGGCACCAGTAACCGCGTTGGTGAGTAGGAAGAGCGCCATGATGGCGGTGATTGTCATGTCGCGTTTGCCTAGCACAGCTGGCATGGCCTTCACCACGTACGTTTCCGATAGAAGGGCTTCTTTTTTCCCTTTTTGTTGCCCGTCTACATCCTCCGTTAACTGGTATTTCTGTTGAACTTGCATAGTATACCTCTCTTTACTCTACTCTTCTATCTATGATTTGAGCTTCTTGTATCCTGCAGTCGTGTCTTCACGTCATCGTCCTTGCCATAATTATAGCGTGGTACATCGCGAACAGGAGTTTCGATCGGCTGATCGCTCTTCAAAGATGAATCAATACGATATGAGCAGATGTGCAAAACGTGCTTAGAATTATGCGGTACGATTTGAGCACCCAAGAGAGTATACAGCATATACACTCGATGCGCGAGAGATTACCGCTTCATAGGAAATATTAGCTAGTATTGTGTCCAAAGTTAAGGTTTTTCTTCGTGAGGCGGGTCTTGACGGAAAGCCCAACTTAATACACATTCGATACGCGGCATTTCTGGGCGAACCCTGGCCGGTCCATCATGGGCGCGTTATGACAACGTTTTGCAGTGTGCCTCCCCAAGTGCAAGCAGAGGAAAGCCTTCCATTTGGTATCGTACAGATATGCTAATATGATTGTATCTTTTCGTCAGCAGTCAGGGACCCTGACACGGCCGAACTGAGAGCGATTTGTGCTCTCGCGATTGGGAGCGAGGTGAGGACTCAGGGTCTATATCTTGAGGAGTGTATCGACATGAGCACTAATGGCGCGACTGGCACTGACACGTCGCATCCACTTAACCCGCTTTCGGCTGAGGAGATCAGCCAAACGACAACTATTTTGCGAGGCTCCGGGCGAATCACGCCCATGATGCGTATCATGGCTTATAGCCCACATGAGCCGGATAAAAGGACCGTGCTAGCCTGGGCGCCGGGGCAACCCGTGCGGCGCTCGGTGGACGTAGTCATCCGCGATCACGAGCGGCGGCTCACGATCGAGGCGCTGGTCTCCCTGCCCGAAGGAGAGGTCACCCTGTGGCGAGAGCGGGGCGATGTCCAACCCGCACTCACCTACCCAGAGGTCTTCGCCGCCATGCAGGCGGCGTACGATGATAGCGCCTTCCAGCAGGCGCTTGCAAAATGAGGCATCACTGACCCTGGCTCCGTCGTCCTCTTTCCCTGGCCCGCCGGGAATTGGGGTCCGGAGGACGCGGCGGACCGGGGGCGGCTCATTCGCCTGCAAGCCACCGTGAGCCAGGGGCCGGAAGACAACTACTATGCCCGCCCACTGGAAGGTGACCGCCTACAACCCGCAAGAGCGGTACGCAGCTGGAGACTACCCGAACCAGCAGCGTGGGGGAGATGGATTGCCAGCCTATGTACAGCAGAACCGCCCCCTGGTGGCAACCAATGTCGTCACCTGGTATACCTTTGGCTCCAATCACGTTGTTCGGCCAGAGGACTGGCCAGTCATGCCGGTGGATATGCTGGGCTTTTACCTCAAGCCCGTCGGCTTCTTCGACGGAAATCCCGCCATCGACGTTCCCTCTCCCTTGGACCACTGCGACCACCACTCGGTTTGATCCCGGTTGTAGAGAGTTGGTTGGGAAGGAAGACCATGATATTTTGATCTGTCTCTGTTCTTTGAGAGATAGAGACAGATCAAAATATCATGGACTGTTTTTCTGAATGTAATATCCCACGGCAAAGTGTACTACAAAAGATCCCTTTCTCCACCAATTTGGCTTTTTTATAGGAGATTCTACCTAGACAAGCCAACTCCATGTTCACCACTCTAAACCCATACTTTTGGATTCCTCAACGATCAAAATCACCGCTGAGGGATTTTTTGTCAGGAGCACATGAATCTATTGCGGCCTATGATACTCTATGAATAAGCAGACTTAATGGATGATATCATCATGAAAAGAACCTTCTTAGCAAAACTACAAAGAAATGGCCTCTACTGTACCATCGGTGCATTCCTATTATTAGTAGGCATACCGCTCTACCAGTTCCTTATTCTCATACCTTCAGGCTATAGCAATGCCCTTGCCACTCAGAGCTTGGCCCTACATTGGATAAACACACATAGCCTCCAGTTTCTCGGCTATCGAGCCTTACTCTTCGCAGGTTTTACCTTCATTATTAGCATGCCTTTTACCTTGTTTCGTATCATAGTAGCCCAAGAAATACTCGGACGTGAGGCAGACGACCAGGAGAAAGAAGATAAAGAGGATGTATTACAGGATGAAGCGAAAGATCAACCTGACAACGATCAAGAAGACGGCATGCCCGCATTTGCGTGGCGTGGCAAAGGCTTTGCTGTACTGGCAGCATGGGGCGGACTCTTTGGCCTACTTTGCTTTGCACTGGGTACCCTGGCGAGTACTCTTTACCTCATCTTGAGCGCAGCTTCTCTTCCTTCAAAAGCCGTCAACCTTGAAAACGTGGCGCCTTTGACCGGCTTTCTTGCCATCCTCACCTACACTGTTGGTGGCGGTTTATTGGCTCTATCGTGTTTATTTTTCGGCGCTGTCATAGCACGAAGTGGACTAAAGCTCTGGCCGGGCATATGGGTTGCATTCGCCTACATGGCACTGGCGCTCGCCGTTCTCCTCAGTGTAAGTGCAACCGAAGTTGCCTTTGCTCCAGTCACAGGTCAGTCGCTCATCACCACTCTTGCGATCCTACTCTTTTCCGTCTGGGTACTCTGGTTCGGTGTCATGCTCGTTCGTTTGAAACCAGAGTGATGGCGGTATGATGCTAATGGGGTAGACATGTTATTGAGACTGCGGAAGTTCCGTTGCTACCTTAATAGGCCTTCTCCTTCTCGAGCCTGACGAAGCGTGATATCCGCAGTCAAATTCAGCGCTGAGAGAAGTTCTATGAGAGTATTCAGCGTGGGATTGATATCGTCAGCAGAGAGCAGGCGGGAAACTGCTTCTCGTTTCTTCCCCATACGTGTAGCTAGCTGTTCCTGGCTCATGTCTAGCTGTTTGCGTATGTCATCAATGGCGTGCATAAGTTCTAGCTCAGCCGCCATTTCTTTATACCCGGCAGCAACCTCTTTGTTCTGTAATAGCTTCCGTCGGCGTTGTTCATATCTATTCATTTTCTTCCTCCTGTACAGGGCTAAGACGGCGAGTTCGCATATACTCCTTCCAATAGCTAAATGCTTTCTCCAGATCATACGCTGAGATTAAGTGATTGACAACTCATACAGAGCCAACTACAATGCAATGTGCCATTTAGGCGAGTTTCTATATAATCCATTTATACGGCATTGTCGGAGTTATCCAATGGTACCGGAGGTTATGTGGCAGAGCAACGCACCTGAAAAACTACTCAAAGAACGTTTTCGTATCTCAACGACAGATTTGTCCCGATATCTCCCGTTGCTACCTCAATATGTGATAATATTCTCTGGCTTTATTTCTTAGCCCATTCACCCCAAAACATTCTTTCGAGGTGCTCCATGATTACTATCGTCGCATATGATACAAGTTGGCCAGAAGCGTTCATCGCAGTTGCACAACCGCTTCGTACGGCCTTAGGAGAGCTGGCGTTGCGCATTGACCATATTGGATCGACTTCCGTGCCAGGGCTGGCAGCAAAGGACGTCATCGATGTGCAGGTTACTCTCAAGGATTTCTCCTGCACTCCTCAACTGGTGAGCGCCCTTAGTTCGCTCGGCTACACGCTGATCCCGCATACTTCCAGCGACCACTTGCCACCTCTCTACCAGGGACCGGAGACAGACTGGGAGAAACTCATGTTCCGACCACCAGCCAATCAGCGTCCCACTCATCTGCATGTCCGCGCTCTGGGACGGCTCAATCAGCGCTATCCTCTCCTTTTTCGCGATTACTTGCGCGCCCATCCAGTAGCCAGCGCAGCCTACGCGCAGATCAAGACCAGTTTGTCCCAGCGGCATCCAGACGATGTCGATTTCTATTACGATATCAAAGACCCACTCTGTGACATCGTAATCGATGCAGCGGAAGATTGGGCACAGGCGACTGGCTGGCAAATGGGACCTTCAGATATCTAACGCACTCCCTTGGCAGGGTTTCATGCACCTAAGAAGTTCGATAATGCAGACTGGCAAAACTCAAACTTTCCATATATCAAGCTCTCAGAAAGAATGGTCAAGGCAGAAACTAAATGGTACATATCCGCTATACATTAGAGATAATCAATGCTATAGTAGGGGCGATTCTCGCGCTACTAAGAGGTTGGATTTTCATGAGGTGGTTTGGGAAGGGTCTCGTCCGCGTAGGGGCGGGGGTGGTGTTGGGTGGAGTGGGGACGCTTGCGTCGCCCAGCGTGCCCGAACCTCCGCATACAGACGAGTCACCCTTCCGCCCAGGGCGACGCAAGCGTCCCCACTCCACCCAGCATAGCCCCCGCCCCTACGCGGACAACGAACGTGACATGGCTGGGCATGTGGCCGCACAAAAACCTACCGCTGTAAGCGACCTTCGCGGTCGCCCTGAAAATCTAACAATTACACGCACTGCCCACTCGGATGACCAATAAGGAGAAAATGATGTCAGAAAATTTACAAGAACAGGCATGCTGGCTACTGCTCACATATGAAAGTAGCCTCACTACCCGTGTCATCAATGAGATCGTCGTGACCTGGTGCCAGCAACTGGGCCGAACCCTCCAGGAATTCTTTGCCGTCGACTCACAGGTATGGAGCGATACATGCCATCTTAGTGCTCCTATAATGGAGAAACTCGAGCAAGCCAGGGCAAAACTTGTCGGACAGGCCTTTCTGGTAGAGCAGTTAAACCATGATCACATTCACCTCCTGACGCTGCTCGATGACAATTATCCGCGCCTGCTCAAATCCTCACTCAAACATGATCAAGCTCCGCCTGTTCTTTTCTATGCCGGGGACCTGTGTATTCTTGAACGTCAGACCATCGCGATCATTGGCTCACGTAAAGCAGGAGAGGAGAGCCTGGCATTTACCCGTGCCGTTTCTTCCTATTTAGCAGAGCAAGGCGCAAACGTCATAAGTGGTAATGCGCGAGGCGTTGACCGTACTGCGTACGAAGGCGCAACCAGTACTGAAGGATGCACAACCGTGGTGCTGCCGCATGGGGTACGCAAACTTAGTGGTGTGCAATGGCGAGCATTACTGGCAAAAATTGAAACTGGTAAGGTGCTCTTATTGAGCCAGTTTCATCCAGATGCTCAATGGGTTGTCAGCCGTGCCATGGAGCGCAACAAGGTAGTGACGGGTTTGGCGCAAATAGTCATAGTTGCAGAATCAGATGTGCAGGGTGGAACATGGGCAGGCGCGACCGGTGCTTTGCGTCAGAATCGGCCTTTATATGTACGTGATACAGCATCTTCATCCGCCTTACCAGGGAATAAAGCATTGATTGAGCTAGGTGGACATCCCCTACCCTGGCCGACTGAGCAATTGGCAGATGTCCTGTCTCCTCTAATTCAGAAAAGCGCCACATTGCATCAGGTAAAGGATGATGAGCCTTCACGGCCAGATCAGCTCTCACTATTCGTCGGGTCAGGTGAATAATCGAATTGACATGACTACTCTTGATCTTCGAGGTCGTGACCTCATCATTATCCCGACTGAAGAATCGTTGTATCTCTCAACATCAGAGTTGCTTCAGGCGCTCTTCGGATCTCATCTCCCATTCACAGTACGTAAAAGCATGGGACGTGACAAACGCCACCATTTTCTGCGTACCCAGCCCATACACTTTACCAGTGTCAAAAGCGCCTTGCGTAAACAACAGATACCCTTTACCGTCGCATTCGAAGAACATCCAGAGTTACCTCTCGAGACTGCCTTAAGCATCGAACCACGTCCCTACCAAAATGAAGCGCTGACACGCTGGCTTGCCGCGGGTAGCGCAGGAGTTGTAGTTCTGCCCACCGGTGCTGGAAAAACCTTTGTAGCAGCTATGGCTATTCACGAAACCCATCTTTGGACATTAGCAATCGTACCAACTCTAGACCTCCTGCAGCAATGGCGTTCCGCTCTAGCCTCCTCTCTATCCATTAACGCAGATGAGATGGGCGTCTTTGGTGGGGGCGAAAAAGAGTTGAAACCCATCACCATCATTACCTACGACTCTGCCGCCCTCTATCCACGCGAGCTGAGACGTTTCGGCCTGCTTATTTTTGATGAATGTCACCATCTGCCCGCGCCAGGTTATCGTTTGATAGCCGAGAGTGCCTTTACACCTCTCCGTCTTGGCCTCAGCGCCACTCCAGAGCGCAGTGACATGGCACATGCAGACCTGGAGTTATTGATTGGACCGGAGGTTTACAGGCGTTCACCTGCCGAATTAACGGAAGGACAATACCTGGCGCAATACCAGGAAATACCCATTGATATCGCTCTCTCCAGCGAAGATGAGACCCGCTATATCGAGCAAAGGCGCATTTACCGCTCTTTCTTACAACGCAGGCGCATTGTTATACGTTCACCAGAAGAATTTCAGCAAAAGATCATCTTCCTCAGCGCGCGGGATTCTGAAGCGCGTAAAGCCATGCTCGCCTGGCGTGAGGCGCGCAACATAGCTATGAATACTCCGGCTAAATACGTCGAGATTGAGCGTTTATTGCGCATGCATTCTAGTGACCAGGTAATTCTCTTCTCTGAGTATAACCAGGTAGTTGATGAGATCAGTCGTCGCTTCTGCCTGCCCAGTATCACCTATAAAACTCCCGCTGAAGAACGCCGCACCATTCTTGAACGTTTCCGTGCCGGGCAGTACACCAAACTGGTTACAGGTCGCGTACTCAACGAGGGTGTCGATGTTCCAGACTGTCGTGTAGCAATTATTGTGAGTGGCAATAGCACCAGACGTGAGTACATCCAGCGCCTTGGTCGAATTCTGCGCCCCAAAGTCGGCCAGGCTTTATTATACGAGTTGATCACCACTGGCACGACCGAAGAAGAGATAGCAAAACGCAGAAAGTAGATAGAGTAATGCACAGGACAATGCCCCTACGACTGAATTGGGGCAAAATTCGAGTATAGTAGGGGCGGGGCTTGCCCCCGCCCTATCTAGCTTGCCCCCGCCTTGACTAGCCAGAAAATAGCCTATGCGTTGAACCCAAATCTCCTGTATAATACATGTTGTTGTCGGTCTCATAAGGAGCAACTACTTGTGCGTTTCAGCCTGCAAGATATAAAGAAACAAGTGCATCGACGCGGTGATATACTCTCCGTCTCCCTACATTTCTTGCGCTCTGGCGAACTTCGTGGAGAAATAGAGCGTCTTGTGTCCTATCATGAACAATTAGTTGGCCATCCCCAACGCGATTTCTCCATTGAAGATGCCCGAGCGTGCATTGGCGATTATCGACTTGCGCACTGTCTCATCACTACACTTAGCGCCTGGTATAACTGGCAACAGCGGGATTGGCAGATAGTCGTAAACCAGTTAGGAAACGACATTCTTGAACGCTTCCAGGAAGCAAACATTATATCTCCTGTGCAATTGCGACTTGCGCTCTTCAACTTCGTCAATGAGCGCTTTGAGGGCTTTCTAGATGCACAAACACGCGGCGCTGCGTTAGAAGAATTCGCTGGAATCTATTGTGGTATGGATCAGCAAGGCACACCTGCTCTAGCCGTCCCTGATCTGGAGTATTTGCTCACCCTCGACAGTGACGTAGAAGCAGTGCTCGTACGTGATACTTCGCATGCGCCAGGTGCAGAAGAAGTTGCGTCACTCTATAACCAGTGGGTCTTTGAGGCAGCATTATTCAATGCCTCAGATGTACATTTTGTAATAGATTGCACCACCTTTATCAAGATGCAAGATGGTGCCACCAACAAAACTACGACAGGTATAGGAGCCGTTATCAAACGACTTTGCTATCTTTCCCGTAATCTCGGTGTATACTATGACCTCGCTTATGACTCCGACTCAATAGCTGGCCAGAAGTCGCCATCAATATTGCATCTCACACTATACGGCCCGCAAGAAATGACAGGCGCCCCACAACAATATGGCTTACGCCTCGCACGACTTTGTCGCATACTCCTTGGCTATTCAACTCCCGTTCAGCCGCGTCGCCCCGGCCCAGCTTCTTTAACAACCCTGCCTGCTACCGCTATCCTCCAGGCCGAGGCAACCATACATTTTCTCCAACGCGCTTACCGTTTCGTCATGGATGCTAAGTTACTCAATCTGCTCCCCTCACCAGTTGAAACCAACACAATCGAAACGCAAGCACCTTTGACCTTTCCTTCCACATCCTCCGACGAACAAACACATAACCAGCACGTACGCGAAGTATCGCAATCCTACCACGTCACTTCATCTATATATGATAGCAGCATTGAACAGTCTTTTGCAGAAGCCTTCCACTCACTTGCCAATAGCGACGGAGCTGATGGATGGCAACTGGAACGGGAGCCGGAGCCGCTTTTATTAGTCCAACCTTCGACGGAAACAGCAGCCTCAACCATATCACACGGCATATTCATTCCTGACTTCGCGCTTACTCGCGATAATCTACGACTGTATGTAGAGATACTTGGTTACTGGACACCTGCATACCGCGAACGTAAAATTGCAAAATTACACCTTCTCAAAGACCGTAACGATCTAGCATTAGCCATTCCCAGGGAAGCAAGCGAAGCTTTTGCCAGCATTGCAAACGATTTTCCTATAGTCATATATCGTGACCAACTGTCAGCAACGGAACTACTGAACGTCTTGCGCTCGCACTATGATGATGTAACCGCACGACTGTCACAGATTGATGTAAAAGATGTACGTAAGCGCATAGAAAGCGAAAGCCTGCTACCTGAACGCGCCTGCTACAGCCTTCTGCACTGTTACCGGCGCTCAGAACTCATACTGGCTGCTGAACGCATCATTGGCGAAGGTATCGCATTCACCCCAGGAATTGGCTTTTACCAGGTTGATTCGTTAGAACAACTAAGAGGTTCATTCGTAGAATGGTTAGAAGACTCTTTGAAAGAGGGTGAGAAGAGTGCAGTAGAAGGTGGTGAGAAAAAGCGCAAGAAATCATTACCTTTAAGCTGGGTACTAGATGAAAGCAGATCTCGTTGGCCCATCCTGGCTACCTGCGAAGATGCTAGTATAGAGGCATTGATCAGCCTCTGGCCGGAAGTGCATATCAGTCGCATCTCAATTTTCGAAGCAACCATATCACTCTTAGATGGAGAAGAAACATCACTACCGCAAGTAGAAACTCCATCAAAGAAGTCAGTACGAGCTCAAAAGACAATCGCAAAAAAGCGTATTATACAGGAGTCGAATCAAGCAGATTTATGGAGTTAGAAATGAGAAGGGAGTGCAGAGGGCAAAGCCCTTTGCCGGAGTGTGAGGTGCCCTCACAAAATCCCCCTTTTGACTCCCCGCCGCAGGCGGGGAGTCAAAAGTGATACTTTGCTCAAATGGAATTATAAAAAAATATGAACGCAAAAGAACTCTTAGGCACAACGCTTGGAAACTGTACCATCCAACGCATCATAGGACAAGGCGGCATGGGAGCAGTCTACCTCGCACAGCAATCCCGCCCAACACGCACAGTCGCAGTAAAAGTCTTGATTCCCATATCAGGCTTAGACCCCGAGCAGCAGCGCATCGTTTTAGAACGTTTTCGCCGCGAGGCCGACACCATTGCCAAACTCGAACACAACAACATACTACCCATTTACGAATACGAAGAAGCGCTTGTGGATGGCCAGCGCCTCGCCTACCTTGTTATGCCATATCTACGAGGCGGTACGCTGCGCGAACGCATAGATGAATTTAAACGCCAGGCACGCCAATTTGAACTTAGTACCATTGCCAGCTATATAAGTCAAGTCGCGGACGCCCTCAGCTATGCTCACAGTCTCGGCGTCATACATCGTGATATCAAACCAGGCAATCTACTCTTTCACCAGGACGGTCGTCTGCTATTGAGCGATTTTGGTATCGTTCGTTTGATCGCAATGCCCTCCCTGACCACAGTGGGAAGTTTTCTTGGCACCGCCGAGTATGCCTCACCAGAACAGGTCAGCGCGGCTGAACTCGATCCGCGCTCAGACATCTATTCACTTGGCATCATTCTCTTTGAACTACTGACACTCCATGTACCCTTTACCGGCCCAAATCCTTTTGCCGTCATGTCGAAGCAACTCAGCGAGCCAGTACCCTCCATCAGAAATATTCGACCCGACCTCTCACCTTCAATCGAATTTGTTGTAAAAAAGGCGCTCGCAAAGAATCCCAAAGACCGCTATCAAAAAGACCGCTATCAAAATGCAATTGAAATGGCTGACGACCTGAATGCAGCGATAACCCCTGCCCTGGCTATAGCGGCAGGAATGCGCTTGCCAGGCGATGCCAATCATGATGACCAGACAGTCTCAGATCGATCCTGGCAAGCGCCTGTAGCTCAAGCAGCAATGGCCCCTGCAGCTTATACAGGTGGAGCATTGCCACCAACTAGCCCGGCGGGTCTGGAGGCAATCCCTCCTGTAGCTATGCCCTGGCAACAGGACGGAGGTCCCTGGCAATGGCCTCCCCAGCCTGTAGGGGCCCAATTTATTGCGCCCTCTGAACCAAACCCACCGCCTGTAGCAGCCACTACAACCTATCACCAGGGGCATCGGCTTTTCTTCTACGGAGTAGCCTTGATTGCCTTGCCGTTACAATTTCTAATACTCATTCTGCTCAACACTCCTGCCAAATCAGGAGCCGCATCCCTTGCAATATTAGGTGTCCTTCTGGGCACTGGCATCAATCTACTGGCATTGGCTACTATTGGCTTTGTGGCTGTGACCCGCAGCCACACTATACGCAAGAATTTCTATCGCTGTTTGATAGTTGCTCTCATAGCGCCCGTGTCAGGAGGTTTTTTCATCAGTTTTGGCGCTGCCGTTCGCAACAATGATCTATACTTGCCAATAGTTACCTATCTCATACTCTTACTCAGCAACATCTACACTATTCGTCAGCTAAGCCGGGTAGATGCTGCACACGAACAGTTCGAAAGAGCGCCTATTTTGTGGCGTTCAGCGCTCGTAGGGGCCTTAACCGGACTACTTCCTTCAACAATCATCCTCATCATAGTACTAGCAACTCCCCTCTCGATTGCATTTGGCACCTCACTCCTGTTGCGCATGTTTGTTGTGCTCATCATTGTGCTTATCGGAGCTCCGACGCCAGGAGCAATGATGGCAGTATGGCTTTCAGAGAAGATGACATTTCCCGTACTCCTACGCAGTAGTGCCATGGCAGGCATGTTCATGTTTATAGGCGCATACCTTCTTGCAGCCCTGTGGGGGTTATTGCCATCCAACTACATTCCGTTCTACGCCCATTTTAGGCCACCCATGCTTGCCTTTCTCGTCATCCTAGCCCTACTTGCAATAGTAGGAATCCTCCGTGCCATGCTCGACGCCTATGTCTACCACCGAATCCTCCTAAAAAGAAAAAATAGTAATATTCATTAGTATGCAGATGAGAAAGAGGCACAGCCTCTTTCTCATCTGCATACTAATGAATGAACTACCTTCCCAAAAGTACCACTTATCCACTATAATATGTAAAGTAAACAAAAAAGCACATTCACCCAACCACATAACAGCATGATCTAGCTGCTAGGGGAGCCATTCGGCTGAGGGGTAACCGCAACGGGCGGCATACCGACCCTATGAACCTGATCCCTGGATAATGTTCCTGCAATGTTCGGGACAACTCTGAGCGACCGCATCAAGTCCGGCGGCGATAAGCGTATCTTATACCTACCTTCTGGTGCGTCCTCTTTATAGATATACACACTGACACCTAAGAAGCGCAACGCATTCCGTTTTTCCTGGTAGCTGGCTGTCTCCCGTCCGTTGCGCTTAAAATCCTGGCACCAACCAATAAATGTCTGGTATTCCTGCATAACCCGTTCGTAGCTAAGCCTCCCTGACCGTATAGCGACTAACTCACTTTCCAGTGCGTCCAACAACTCAGTCTGTTTGCTCAAATCTTCCAGCAATACCAGCCGAGCCGAATTGCTTAAGCCCGTCGTCTTTAAGTCCTCACGATACTGGGTAATCAGCGCCTGGCACTCTGCAATGACTTTCTCGGCCGCCGCTCCGGTGAGGTAAAGGCATCGGCCTCCAGCGCGTGGCTCACCGCTTCCTCAATAATCTCCAGTCCTTTAATGACCCCGCAGAGATACTTCCACACTATGGCATCGATCTTCGGCGCGGAAATCTCAATATGTTCACAGGTGCGTGCTGCACGGGCAAGACCAGGGCAACGATAAATGAGATACACGCCATCGCTCTTTTTGTGACGGCGCATGGACATCAAATTGCCGCAGCGACCGCAGCGGATATACCCAGCGCGTAACAGCACTTCCTCCGTATTTGGATTATTCCTTGCGCTTTCCTGTGTATTAATACCCGCCGCCGCCAATGCAAGCCGTGCGGTCTCATCGTCTATAATCCGGGGCACGGTGCCTTCCGGCAACAGCAGCCGTTCCCCAACCGGCCGCACGGGCTTCACGGTCGTGAGCTTGCCATTCCTGTATTCTTTGGTGAACTCGTATTTATACGCATAGGCGATTCCCCTGTACAGATCGGCGGCGCGTTCAATAATCATCCTGACCGTGCGCTCGTTCCACCTGCCGCCGGAGGGACTAGGAATATTGCTGTCGATCAGGTACTTTTTCTTTTGCGACATATTTTAACCGGATACATCACTTGATACGAATCTGCGGTCAAACATATAATCTTTTGCTGAAAAATAAGCTCACAGAAGCCAAAGCAATGTTATACGAAGGGATGCAAATCCGTATAAGGTATTACCTCTTCCTCTTATCTCCAAATATCTGCCGTTCGTCTCGGGCAGTAGCGACTCGTCAAGGAACTATGTTATAATAGAAAGGTGTCCTCACCCCTGGTACCTGAACTGATTTTCGGGTGCAATATGCATCTCCCTAGGGGAGTGCAAGTATATGTAGAACAAAGGTAACGTATCAACGAAGCGTAGAGCGGTTCGCAGCAAGTATGTATCGCGTCGATAGACCATCGATGCTCCACCTGCTCTGGCAAGTACTTTTTGTGCATAGGTAATGTGACCAGATGCGGACTACGAAAGAGAGAAATGTGACATGAGTATTTCGGAACAACTGGACAAGGCATCGGCTCAGCTGAAGGGCTTGTCGGAGAAGGCCAGTGTGGCAGAAGCCAACGCGAACGCGGCGAAGGCCAAAGATAAAGCGGCGCTGGAGCAGCGGGTTGCTGCCGCCGAAGCTGCTGCCACGCAGGCATCCGACGATATGAAGGCGTCTACCAAAGACACCAAGGACGAAATCACTCAGTGGTGGGGCCAGGTTCAGGACAACTGGAAGTCCCTCATTGCCAAGGTTCGCAAGGATTCAGACGAGGACAAGGCGAATCTGAAGGCGGACCGGGCGGAGAAACGGGCCGAGCGAGCCGAAGCCCATGCGACTAAGGCAGTCGAATTCGCCAACACCGCAATCGAAGAGGCCGAATACCAGGTGCTCAATGCAGCGTTGGCACGTCTTGACGCCGAGGATGCAGCAGCCGCGACCTGAAGTCATGATCCCAGCTGTACTTCGAGCAGCTTGTCGGAGAGACCGGAGTGGTAGTCCAACCAGCCGCACTCCCAGGGAGACGTGTCCTTGATGGTACAGGCAGAGGTCACCTACTTCTGTTCCATTGTTGGCAGAAGAGGGACGCAGATGGTGGCCCAATGATCTGGAAGGAGGCCATCGTCCCCCTATTATGCCCAGAATAAGGTATGGAAGCGCTTGAGATTAAAGGCCAAACAGACCAGTCACCACTCAAGAGATGTTAAGCTAGCTGCGAATACTATTAAAATTATGAATGCAGCAAAGGTAACGCCAAGTTTTTTTAATAAATTATGACGTTTAGGCGTTTCATCTATGTAGTCGACTGGCTCACCTAACTTAGGTTGGGCATCCATTTACGACTAATTGTAACAGCGAAAAGTGACCACCTCCATGGGCCTCTAAGCGAGCAATTGTCATAAAGATAACCCGTTCAGGTTCAATCCTTTATTTACCGATACAGAGCGCTTCTCTCTATATGTTGAAAGAGTAAGTTGAGATTCGGCTATAGATTTACGAGAGTTCAAATCCAGCCTCCCCAGCCAAACCTTGGCTGAAGTTACACTATATGTTAATATGTATTTAGCATAGAAGTCTCTTTGGGTGCACCAGTTTTTCGAATCATGACCCGCGAGGGTCTTTTTTGTCGTGAATTCCGACTTCTAGGCCGGAGTGGCTACACCGAACCAGGTTGTAAGCACCTGGGGTAACTCTGGATCTGCGACGTGTCCTGTCCAGGCGACATACCCGTCGGGTCGGATTAACACGGCTGAAGGACTGGTGACCTCGCCAAGAACTGGGAGTTCCCAAGTACCTTCGTACGTAGCGGTGACCAATCGAACCCTAATTGACCAAGCAGAAATATCAAAGCCATCGGCTTCACCAAGATTAAGAAGTACGGCCTTGGCATCATGTAATAGGCTGAATACGCGCGTAGGACCGTCTGCGATCTGCAGATCAAGGTCGGGCATGCGTCGTCCGAGTAGTGGATGCCCCTCTCCAAGATCGTAGTGAATATCTAAACCGGAGAGCATGCCGACTATATATTTGCGCGGCTCGTCCATGCCCAGTAGTTCAGCCATGATCTCGCGAAGAGCCGCATGTTGGCCGTCGGGTTTGCTCAGTACGATTTGCGCTCTCGTGTTCTGCAATACCCGAGCGCTAACCGGATAGCGTTCAGCATAATAGCTATCCAGAAGGCTTTCGGGCGACGTTTTGTTGACCACCTGTGCTAATTTCCATCCCAGATTTACGGCATCTTGTATGCTAGTACCAAGACCTTGGCCACCTTGCGGCGGATGTATGTGTGCAGCGTCGCCTGCGAGTAGTACGCGTCCGTTGCGGTAAGACGCCGCCTGTCGAGTCGCGTCGCTGAAACGCGAGATCCAGTTGATGCTGCGAAGCCCAAAGTCTGTCCCGTATGTGGAGATCAGTGCTTCGCGAAGTTCGTCCATGCTGGGTTCATCGGCATGCTTAACGACCTTTTCGCCCACTACGACCCCTATCGACTCGCCGTCTGCCGCTTTGCCAATGCCGCCACCTTCAGGGCGTGTGCCGAACTCTGGCTCCTTGTCCATCTTTACTTCAGCGATTATATAGCTAATTGAGGCATCCAATCCTGGGAAATCGATACCGGCTATCTTGCGAATCAGACTGCGTCCTCCGTCGCAGCCAACCAGATAGTCTGCCCGTAAAGACTGACCGTCCGAAACTTCAATAGTGACGCCGCTGTCGTCCTGAGTGAAACTCGTTACTTCGCGGCTGCGAATGATTGGAACGCCGAGTTCGCCAACCCAGTCAGCGAGGATAGGCTCGAATTTGCTCTGCAATAGCGCCAGTAAATAGTTATGGCGAGTAGGAAAGTCGCTAATATCCAAGCTAATCCCGCCAAATCCCACACTCGGGTGCTGTTGCCCCTCTGAGATAAATCGATCTGCGATGCCACGCTGATCTAATACTTCTACAGCGCGGGAGTGAAGACCTCTGGCACGTGATCCGTCGACGTGCTGATTGGCACGACGTTCGATGATGACGACATCAATTCCCGCCAGCTTCAGTTCGCCAGCCAACATAAGTCCAGTCGGGCCGGCACCTACAATGACTACCTGATGCTCTGTCATAGCATATCCACCTGTTTTTTAGTTAGTTTGAGTGTAGATTTCAATGTAAATTCTCGTTAGGCAAATTATATCATTCCATTTCTGCATTTTTTGCTAGGGTTGTTTATCTTAAACAATATAGGACTGAATGTCAGGAAACGTAATTCAAAGCCCCAGGAGAATTTATCAATAAGTGTTTAACGCGGAACATAATGGCCAGCCACGGTGTTACCGTAATGGTTATCTTAATAAACAAAAAAGTGCCCAAATCGACACTTTTTCAGTGCTGACTTATTTCTGCTATAAGTGGCATATGATCACTAACAAGTAACCATTCATCGGGTTCGCCGATCCGTAACGTGGTTTCACCGACAAATTGGTTCGGTATAAATATGTAATCTATATGGTAGCCTTTGTCTCGATGCCTGTACATATACTGCGTATTTAGCAACTCCTTGCCTTGCTCTTCATCATGTACTTCATGGTAGACGCTCTTTAGCCCAAGGGCATTGAGTTTAGCAACGAGCGGGGTATGAGAACGTTCTGCATGCAACGTATCCCAGATAGTATTGCTATTAAAGTCGCCAGCTAGTATTGTCGGCGCACTAGTAAGAAATGATTGATACTGTTCGATTGCAGCATGGGTTACGCGAACATAGCGCAACTGCGGGTTTTTAACATGGGCCCACACCCCGAGAATGTGTAAGTCAAGGTCGGCAATCTCTAGCGGAATAAACCACGGCAAATCATCTGTATATAGATCACTCACTCTGTATTCATGTTCGCCAAAAACAATAATCGCCAAACCTTTGTGAGGGTTAGTCCCAACCCAGTGCTTAAAATCGGCCTTAGTTTCCTCGACATCCTTTTTAGAAACTTCTTGGAGTATGAGAATGTCGGTGTTTAGTGCCATTATAAGGTCTCGTTTACGCCCGAATGACATATTACAATTCCAAGTGACGATCTTCATTCTTTCTGCTCTCCCACATATCGGTATAAGGTACTTCTCCCTATATGTAGCGTGTCATATATTTCCTTAACGGGCATTTTCCCGTCATCGTAAAGTTGCTTGGCAAGAGCTATTTTCTTTGGATCGTTCGTTTGTATCTTCGGTCTTCCGCCTAACCTGCCCCTGGCTCTAGCAGCTTGCAACCCTGCATTGGTTCGCTCCCTGATTACTTCCCGTTCAAATTCTGCTAAGGCACCAAATATGTGAAATATGAGCTTGCCGCCAGACGTAGTGGTATCCATGTTTTCCTGCAAGCTTTTGAATCCGATGCCTCTATCGCTCAGGTCGGTGATGGTAGCAATGAGGTGCTTGAGTGTACGCCCGAGCCGGTCCAAGCGCCAGACTACCAAAGTATCACCAGCTCTAAGATGGTTCATGGCGTCTTGTAGGCCTGGGCGTTCAGACTTCCCGCCGCTGATCGTATCGGTAAATAGCTTTTCACAACCAGCTTGCTTGAGTGCATCTGTTTGCAAATCGAGGGTCTGGTCTTGCGTTGAGACGCGGGCATAGCCTATAAACATAGCGAGAGCCTCTAGCCTACGGCCCTATTAAGAAGCGCTGCTAATTCGTTCACGAGTTGTTGGGTAAGCTCACGTGACAGCTTGCGGTAGTGCCACATGTCTATATCACCGTTCCAGAATTTACCCGAAAGGAGTTGTACACGCTGCGTATGGTCCGCGCATACGTTGGCAAAGTCCTTGCCCTGTAGTGTTGGTAGAAGGCTGTTCATGGTTGGCTAAAACAGCGGCAGTTGTCCAGTATGCTTTTGTTGCTTCCGTAAAATGTGTGTGCCAAGTACCGCCTTGTATAGGACGCGCGTTAAATGGTACACCTCGTCAATCTCGCTCTCTTTCGGCACCCTGCCGTACTCGCTATATAACGCCATCGCTACTCTGGCTTTCAAGTACCGTTGCCTTTGTTCCCGCTTTTGCCTTGACATCACCATAACGCTTTTAAGTGTACCGAAACGCATGAGGTATATCAAGCAGTGGGACGTTGTTTTTGATACGACTATTGGCACAACTTCCTACTCCGTCGGCTATTCAGGATATTGAGTGAATGTAAACTGTCCCATAAACGGAGCAGCCTGTTGAAAAAGTCCTTTCACAAGCTCATCAGCAAACGGAGATGCATGGCGTTCTGACCAGTAGGTAAGCTCAACCAATCAGCAAGGAACAGACCCCTGTGCCAAAAAAGGACGAGTCAACCACCCAAAAGCCGCCAAAAAGAAGGCACAGAGGGCCTCTACTGGAAACGGACGCCGTCCCCATCCTCGCTTTTTGAGCAAGCGTTTGAGATTTTGGCCAGCCCCGATCCGCAAGGCTTCGATGTTGACGCGCCAGAGCAGCCGCAAGCGAAAGCGGCGGAGGCCATGCCAGTCTTTGACTTCGGCAAATAAGGGTTCCACCCAGACTTTGCGTTTGCGCATGGCCTTCTGATAGGCGTGGGTCTGATGGTAGCCCCTGATGCGTTCAAGGTAGGAGGCGTGGAAAGAGCGATGCACCAGACGACCGTGATCACTGGGGGTACATTGCGCCTTGAGCGGACAGGCATTACAGGTGGCAGGGTCGGCACTGTACTCGGCCTTCTGCGCGGTATACTCCATGCGAGTCAAGTGCAGCAGTTGCCCGTTGGGGCAGATATAGTGGTCATGCTCGGCGTCATAGCGAAACTGCGCCGGCCCGAAATAGGGTCGCTGGTGTTCCCAGTCCGGCAAGGGCACATAGGCCCGGATGCCGGCGTCTTACAGGGCTTTGATGTTCTCGATGGTGCCATACTTGGTATCACCGGTCACAAAGCACGGATGCAGTTTCCAACGAAAGCGGGTGCGAAAGATGAGATCGCGCATAGGCTGGTTATCCATCACTTCAGAGGGCGTCACCAACACTTGCAGAATGATCCTGGCTTTCCCACCATCGACGACGTAGTGAGTATGATAGCCCAAATGCGTGCCTCCACTCTTGAGACGCATGGGAGTCGCATCAGGATCAGTGGTGCTGACTTTGAAGTCCGACCTGCGCTGATAGAGGCCATGCACCTCCCGTTGTTGCCGACCTTCTTGTGCGATCCAGTCGTGCCGTCCCGCATTCTGTGTAGCGAGTTCCTCATGCTCTGTTTCGGGGAGGACGATTGGGAGTGGGAGAGGTGCGGGTCTGAGAGCGACAGGGGCAGTGGCATCGTTCGCTGGCATATCAGCACTGTCTGCTGAGACTTCCTGCTGTTCACTCTCTGCGTCTTCCTCAGCGAACAGAGCGGCCAGATGGGCCTGCATGGCTGCTCGCGCCTCGACCGCAAAGCGAGGCGTCAGCGAGTCTAGGTCAGCATTCGCGTTGACCTGGGTGCTATCAATGTAGAGTTCTTTCCCCCAGACCAGCTTCTCTTGCTGGCACTGCTCCACGATCGCGTCGAAGAAGCGGCGAAAGATGTCGACCCCATAGCGCTCACGAATACGGGTCAGACTGGAATGGTCGGGCAGTGGCTCGCCCAAGTCATAGCCCAGGTACCACAACACGCTCAGCCGATCAGCGGCATGGCGCATGAGTTGGCGTTCGGAGCGAATACCCTCAAAGAACATCACCAATTGGAGTTTGAAGAAGACCACTGGATCAATGGAAGGGCGACCTCCACCTGCATAGGTCTGTTGAACGAACTCACGCACAAACGACAGATCAAGTGATTTTTCCAGATGCCGGTAGAAGTGATCCTGTGGCACTAACTGTTCGACTGAAACATTGATGAGCGGGGCGAAGCGCCGCTCCTTGGTACCCATCATAGAAGGCAATCTCCTTGACGCGCGAACGCTCTCAGGGTTGTAGAGGATCAGAACGGGAGGGCTTGCTGGTAGTCTCACGTAACCACAGCGAGACATGACTCGGTTGCATCGTGTCCTGCACCACCATGAGCAGGTGCTCGCGCAACTGGTGCAAATCCACCTCATTGCGTAACGTAGCGCTGAACGCCTCAACGATCTTCGCTGCATCATACTTGCGCCGGTAGAAGCGGCGATCAATCATGTTCTGAATGCGATGGCGCAAGGGCTGGAAAAGTGCCGCGATAGCAAGTGTCGAGGCCACAATGATCACAGCGTTATTCTGCTTGAAAAATCCCTGGAACATGAATTGTAGGGCGAAGATAAGGCCAAAGTAGATGAGGGCAAGGATGAGCGTTAGCGTGCCATAGACCAGGGTACGATTGATGATGATGTCAATATCCCACAGCCGGGAACGCAGCATAGCGAAACCAAACGAGAATGAGATACAGAGTGGTATCAAGAAGCCAAGCTCATTGAACACAAAAAGATACAGGACACTGCGTTCGGCGAGGGTTGGGAAAAACAAATCCAGCGCTGTCGCGATGACATGGATGGTGATGGGCACAGCAAGACCGAAAATCACCCATTTGGTCTGCTGGCGCTCTGGTGGGCTAGACACGCGCCGAAAGCGGTAGAATTGGACCGCTGCAATGAGCACGAACTCACCTACAGTAACAAACCACCCAAACTGGCTCGCCGGGTTGTTCGGGAGCAAAGGCGCGACAGGTAACAAAGTGAGAGGGATCTGCAATGCCAGAAGTACCAGGAAAGTCCAGCGAGTCCAACGAGGCACGAACCGTCCGCTGGGGAACAGCAGGAAGACAAGCACGAGCAAAGCCCAGGCAAGCAAACTCATGCATAGGTTTGGCACCAGCCAGGGCGAGGAGCTGCTCAATGGCACAGTACCGAACTCGTTGATGGGGCCTAACGTAATCAGCATGAGCGCAACGAAGAACGCCATCCGGTCACCGGGCCTGCGCCAGATGATGAGCGTGCTGACTACTAAACACATGAGTATCGAGACAAACGCGAGTACGATCGTGATTGCTGCATAACTGGTTATTGATAGGCCCACACTTTCGAGCATCTCCGATTGCGAGTGAGTGAGTTGCTGGTATTCGCATGCTACCTCAGTACACGGCGTTTGCAGCTGTGCCAGGTACATAGGGAGACTAGCGAAGAAGATAGCCAGGGTGAGGACTAATAGTGTGATCCAGAGAGCTCGAGCAAGCAAAATCCAACGTCCAAGCACTCGTGCAACGCTTTGCTGTTCACGGCTCTCTGTTATTGGTTCAGGTGTTTGCCGAACGTTCATGCTTGCACTTTCTGTTTTCTGAATGCTCAAGGATGTTCCGCAGATTCTCGTGAAAGGCAAAGCGCCTTCTCAAGCATCTTTTTTTGAAAAAAGAAGGCTTTCTCCCTCGTTAGTTCCTATCACTACGTTCATTTTACCATAGGTTCGTCTTGTAATCGTTACGAAAGCGTTACGAAGTTTTGACCCCTGTGCAAGCAATGCTGTCTTTCTGAAGAAGCTCAGCGAGTAAGTGACTTTTTCAACAGGCTGGGCCGTTTTTGGGATGGGCATTAATACTTTAGTTCGTAGTATTATCTAGAGGTGAACACTCCTTACTATACGCTCAGTTATCTATCTTCAATAATGCTAGCTTATACTCGCGAGAGCGAGTCGTAATTATCAGAAGCATAGTCCGCCACTCCATATAAGCAGTAAAGGCTAAAGCGGGAAAAAGATAATGTTGTATCATATTGGTCATATTGACAAGTTCAGCGTAGGAGTACTTAACTAAGAACTCACGATGTCCTTTGTCATCTTTGTAACAGAGAACTTGTCCATTGGTGGCATCTACTTCTGTGCTCAAATGCGACTCAGAGTTTCTAATCCTTGGGTCGTAACAGTCCACTATTGAACCCAAGACAGGCTGAAGGATGGCTCTATCTTCTTCAGCACTTTTCGTTCTTTCCGGACAAGGATCGCCGCTCGCTATCTCCTGTCCAATTCGCAATAAGTTTAGTGGTTTAACGCAGGCTTCAGCGCATTTTCTATAGGTATCTAACAAAAGCAGGATACCTTGATTGCCCGGCATCCCATTTTTAGGAAAGATAGTCTTTACTAAATCTATGTGCTGTGTAATGGCTCTGACTTGTGTCACATAATTTACTAAGTTGAAGTCGTTCGTCGTTTTGTGCTGAATATAATTTTTTACAAAATTTGGGTTGCTTCGGAACGCCTTCATGTATACTTTTTCAATCGTATGATGATAGGTTTCAAACCCTGGTGTCTTTGACTTCAGTAGTTCATATTGCTGTAAAGCATGTCTGGCCTCGTTCATGCAATGAGCGGCGATATGGAAGTGTTCTGATTTTAACTTTGAAAACTTTTTTGATTTGCGGTTGCTAGAGAGCAAGAACTCTTCAATAAGCATGTCAGGGTCAAAATCAAAGGTATAACGAGCCTCTGCAAGATCACGATAAGCTTGATTTAACTTAGACTGTTCCGCATCCATGAGGAAATCAATATCTCTGTAGTATTGTTCTATGTCTTTAAACGCAACTAGCTCGTAGTTACCTTCAGAGTCTATTGTTTTACGTAGGTGTAAAGCATAGGTGACAACATCAGATTCTTTTGACGAAAAGGTGTCTGCCGAGCCTATAAAACTGATATGAGTCTGTTCGGTGCCATTACCATTAAAGTTGATTGTGAATTTCTCAATTCGCTGTTTTTTATTGAAAAGCAGCTCCATTAAGTCCTTAAAGTCTTTGCTCGCCATACTTTTTGATTGCAACTTTACTCAGCACAATACTAGATAAGTATTATGTACAACAGTTAATTGACCGCTTGGCCGTTCAGTAGATCAGCACCGAGGCTGCCACCCCTACCTTAAAGTTCGTGGCTATTATATCAGAACGTTAGCACTTTGTCTATGTGAGTGCTGGCTGGCGAGTGATGTGTTTGAGTAGTTGTTCTGAGGTTTTGCTTCAAAAAGAAGTATCTATTAGAGTTTTAGAGCACAACCAAATTGGTAAAAATGTAACCGGATCTTAACCAAATCATTACAGATATACCCTTTGCTGTTTTTCTCATCCGCTAGATAATAAACAATATCTCACATCACAATATCATAAAAATAGATACGGTTATCAGGTACTTTATGCGTATTAACGAGCAGGGTGCAATTTGAGCCATTGCTTCTGCAAGCTTGGTTTGTACCTTTTAGCATTGAGCGAGGTTTTAGATGCAGCTTCTTTCACAGACAACTCACCGACAGTCTTATATCGATAAGCTAACTGAAGATATCCGTGAATATATGAGCAGAGAAAGTCAAACGTTTCAAATAGCGGCAACGCGGGTTTTACTTCAATGGCTCAGATACGATTTAGATGATGTTACCTTTATTGATGGAAGTGATCGGGGTGTTGATGCATGGCAAGTTACGGATTCAGCTATTGATATTTTCCAATTCAAAACTCATGAATTGCGCAAAGAGGCATTTTTAAATTTGGGGTCATTTGATGGACAGGGAGTCCATGACCTTGAACGTGCTAAAACCTTTTTATTACATGAGAAAGCAATAAATGTACAAAGTAAGAAGCTCAAGCAGCTACTACAACAAAGAGACTCGGCAATTCGTACTCGTCAGTATGAAGATGGCTCAATTGAATTGCCCATTACCTTGCATCTGATAATCCTAGGAGATAGACTTACACCACAAGCCTTTGCCGAATTTCAGGCTCTTCAAGCGTCAAACACGCAACCCATTGTGGTAGATGGAGTCTCGGTCCAACTTCACACTGTGCTTCATACCATCGATCAAATCATCGATGAAAAGTGGCGCGAAGAGAACCGAGACTGGTTTGATAATCAGAAGCGAAGATATGATCGTATTAACTTACGTCCAGGGAATGAAGGCTATATCAATGACAATGCTAACGCAGTCTTCTATTGTTCGGCAATTGATCTGGTCAATGCCTATGACGCCCTGGGTTATCAACTGTTTGAGCCAAATGTGCGTGCGAATATAAAAAACTCTCGGGTCAATCATGCTATTCGTGAGTCTGTCTCGCTACGACGTTCCCGCAAAGAATTTCGCTTCCTAAACAATGGTGTGACTATTACTTGTGATTCCTTTACAAAGCCATCCTCACAACGGGCAGAATTTATTGTGCATCATCCTGGAATAGTCAATGGATTACAAACAGTTGTCGCCCTACATACAGCGTATCAACAACTCGATGAACGAGAAAAAGACGACTTTGTGAAGAACTGCACTGTTCTTGTACGTCTCCTCGTCAAGAGTTCGGTAGAAGATATCACGCGGGTGGTGAAAGCAACAAATAATCAAAATCCGATGAAAGCCCGCAATCTCGTCTCTAACAATCTCGAACAGCTCATTTACACACGAATATTTGCAAGTGAGTTGGAATGGTTTTACGAGGCCAAAGAGGGTGCTTGGGATGCTTTCGTCAGCGATCCCAGACGATGGAGACCCGATTTAAACAAACGTCCGAAAGACTTTCGATTTATTAATAGCCGGAGAGATCGACGCGTTGACAACGAAAGTCTTGCGCAGGCTTGGTTGGCTTTCATTGGATTTGCATCTGAAGCAGTGAATGAAAAGAAAGAGATATTTGGACGATTTTACCCCTTAATCTTTAAAAAACAAACTCGACGACACGCTGTGGATTATGATTTTGATATCAAGCGCGCTCGTGAGGAAGCAGTCGATCAATCTCCTCAAGCTCATCTCATGCTAGTCGCTTACTTGACGCAAAAGTTCGCAACAGAGATGGCTTTGTCAGCTTCGCAAAACCGACAAGAGGCTCGTGAGCGACTGGGAATTGAAGAAAATAGCATGATAAGTAGAGCAGAGCTTGACGCTCGACTGAGCCAAGATACGAAGTTTCTGCTCAATCAAGCCTTGAGTGGCATGTCACTTCTTTTTACCGAGTTTGTGGGATTTATTCTCTATCGTGCCTTAGGAGACAATTTCCACCAATATGGACCACGCATTCTGAATAACCATAGCTTTCGTATATTAGCAACACAATATGCAATCGATGAGGTCAAGGAGAAAATCGAAACGGGAATATTTGCTGAACTCGACCTTTTAGTAGTCCTTTGGCTTGCCTTTGTTGACACGATTGAAGATATGATAGCTGGCGGATGGGGACCTCTCTATCGTGCTGCATCCATAAAGGTGAGATTTATTTTTAATCAAACAGATACTCGGGAACGGCTCTACCGAGATATTCAAAATACCAACGATTTTATGAGAAAGAGAAGTTTGAAGAAAACCTGGGCGGTGGGTGTAGGTGAAGGCCAAGGGCTATATGAGTTCGTCAGAAGCTGTGTTATTTAATAACTCAGACAAGGGGCTAGATGAGTTGAGCTATAGGTTCGCACAATTTATCAGCCTCATTGCAAGAGGATTTTGAGCGGATTATAGGCCAGTATCAGACGAGGGGTAGTTGCCTGCCGTCTTTTAACGCCTGTTTGATGAGGTAAGTGATTTCTTGCGCCCGTTCTCGCTCAGCCTGGGCCTCGCGGGGGTGCCAACGTGACCGCGCAGCGTGTCTAGCTAGTGCGCTGCGTTCCTCAGCGCTTTGCCGCTCCGCTCGTGTCAGGCCGCCGCGTCTGCCCGTCTCAGCGGTAAGTGCGTTATTAACGTGTTCTGGTTCCATGTGCCCCCTTCCCTGAGAGTGAATTACCTCTACCATTGTATGCTAACCCCTCAGCACAGTCAACCCCTCCTAAGCTCCTTAGCAGCAGCAGCGGCGGCGCGGTGCTAAGGGGGTTGGCAGGCGGGGGGTGTGCTAAGGGGTTAGCATGGATAGCACCTCACCACTGCCTGATACCTCTTTTCTTGCATATGCACTCTCAGGCAGGGATATTGCTTTCGCGTCAGGGATCGTATATGTATTACAAGATGAAGAAAGTTCTTGGAAGGTTTCACCACGTCTGTTCATAGCATCTGGGTGCTAAGAGATGGGTGACAGTATGAACTATTGGAACAACGCAGGAGGCTCATTCTGATGGAAGCATTTCTCTACGCCATTCCGTCTTGGCTACTGTTTCTTCTCATTGTTGGTGGCTCAGTCGGGTTGGTCTGGTTAGCAACAGTGCTATTGCGTCGCGTCACTACTGCGCCAAAGGATGACAGGCATAATGAGGTCGTTGGCTTCATTTTCGCGACGGTTGGCGTCCTCTACGCAGTGCTGCTGGCGTTTACGGTCATCATCGTCTGGGAGCAGTATCTGGGAGCCGAGAGTGCCGTGTCTCAAGAAGGCACAGCGCTGATTACGGTCGCCCGTACTGCCTCCTCGTTTCCTGAACCGGAACGCGGTCAGGTCTACGACCACCTTCGTGCCTATGCTCAGTTTGTGATCAATGAGGAATGGAGAACCATGGACGAACCAACCCTGGAGCAGGAAGAGAGTGCAGGTGCCGAAGCTTCGATCAATAGCATCTGGAGTACCTACCGAAGCCTTCCCCCAAGTCAAGTAGACGCTTATACCACGGAAAGTTTGGACAACTTGAGTACCCAGCGCGCTCTACGTCTTCAGTCCAATGCAGCAGCCTTGCCCATTGCCCTTTGGTTTGGGCTGGTGCTTGGGGAACTGGTGACCATCTCCTTCTGCCTGATCTTACACATGGAAAATGTCCAACTCCACGCCTTAGTCACGGCCTTGCTCACTGCTCTGATCGCCACGAGCATTTGGATGATTGTGATGATCAATCATCCCTTCTCTGGTGATCTACACGTATCGACCGCAGCTTTTGAGCATGCCATCCATGTGATTGAGAGCTTGCCTCGCTAAAGGAAAAACGGAGCATCTCAGACGCTGTCTCGAGCCACTCAGATGTCCCATTTCTTCCTGCCGAATGGATCGATACATTCCTCACGTCCTGGGTATCGAGCAAGCGCAAGACGATTGAACCCTGCCCGAGGCTCTGTAGCAGGACAGTATTGGTGCATGCTGAGCTTGATTCTACACGCTTTGCATGGGTCACTTTGAAGAGGGGAAAAGGGTGAGCAGAGTGAACGGCTATCGATTAGGGTCTATGTAATGCGAGCGGTCTAGCCCCTGCATCATAAACAGGTCTGCGATGACTGGCAGGCGACTTTTGAGCTAAACACTTTACGCAGGTGGTATATTACGCTTACGGGTATTGATGAGTAACTCTGTGTAAGAACGGAGCAAGATGCAGCCTAACGGGTCGCAATATCGGTAGGGCTGCATTTTCTTATGATTGTTCATGTGACACTTGGTAAGACAAACATGAAAGGCTAGACTCATTAGCAATGACAAGGGTATTGCCGGAAGTAACACTGTATGCTGGGCCTATGGGTGCGGGTAAAACGACGCGACTCTATGGCAAGATGGGCGAGTTTGCTCACCTCGGTATTCCGTATGAGGCCTATAGGCCGGGAGTGGACGTTCGAGACGTGGTGATAGCTCCTCGTGGTTATGTAGTGAGTGCACACGCGGCTCTTACCCCAAACTGTACAACCATAGAATCGCTTGGTGATATTCCGGTTGAAGAGCTTGTGCTGCGCGGTATCAAGACTGTTTTCCTGGAAGAGTGGTTCATGTTTGGCTTTGATCATCAGCGGCGTCCGATCTCAGGTCTCTATCGTGAAATGATGGGACGATGGGCTTTGGCTGGTATTGAGCGAGTGTATGCGGCAGGACTTGACCAAGGAGCAAGCGGCAATCAGTTTGGCTTGGTGGCAGATGCCCACAGATATGGCGCAAAAGTTATAGCTTGTACGGCCAGGTGTGAATATCCAATCAATGGTGAACGTGATCCAAAATGCGGACGTGCAGCCCGCAATAGTCAAATCTATGATGTACGTGACGACAGAGCATTTGACATGGAGACCTTACCTGACCTTCTGCCCGAAGGGTTGCGTCCGAACGATCGATATCGTGCCGTGTGTACGGAGCACCTGCTGTTGCCCGCAGAACAGACAAAGCCATTTGACCCCATGCAGACCTAGGAGACTACATAGCGGCGGACTGTGTGCCAAGGCTTTCGCACACATCTCACCGTTAGATGATTGGTTATACAGCGTTGCTAACCGCCAGGCAGCAGGCGACCGCTGTGCTTCCTGACCGGGTCAGCAATGCCCATAGCAACTCACTACATTTTGCTGATGATAGCCTGCTGTGTCTGATTTATCTGCGACATCACATTGGATATCATCTCAGTTTGTTGCTGCTGCTGGCTCATCAGTTGCTGAAGCGTTTGCATGGCTTGCTGCTGCTGACTCATCAGTTGCTGGGCCTGATCTGCACTCATTGGCTGCTGTGCCTGGAGCTGTGATTGCTGAATTTGCTGCTCGAGAGCAGCTATTTGCTGAGACAACTGATCTTGTTGTTGTTGCAGTTGTGCTAGCTGTGGTGCAAGATTGGGGATTGTCGGTTGTTGCACCTTCGATGGCAGCTGTGCTCCCTCTGGAATGGCGGTCAAGTCAGCGTCCGCGACGCGCTGAATGGCACTCCAATTGTACCCAAGGGCATTGAAGGTATCGGGATCGGGAATCCAGTGCCGCTGGCATGTCGTCATGACGTAGACTTGCGGACCGCTGCCCTGCAACAAGGTCCCGTCTGCTCGTGATGGATAGGGTGCTCCTTTCGGGATCTGACTCCACTCACTGTCCGAGATTGTTTTGACGGCACCCCAGTTCAACCCCATACAATTGAAGGTCGGGGGATCGGGTATCCACCTGCGCTGACCACCCTCCATCCGATCAATTTCGGGACCGCTGGCTTTTAACAGTGTTCCATCCGCGTACGTTGCCATACCTTTGTTCTTTCCTTTCTGAGAGCTATCTTGTATGACTTAACAAGCACGTCTGGCTGACTTCGCCTCTGGAAAAGAGCTTCCCGTCGAAGTGTGATTGCTGGCTTTGTGCTTAGGCTGATTACGCAAGACAGCATGAGTTCGTTGCCCACTCCTTCGTCTGAGCGATATTCCCCAGAAAGAAGCCTCCATTGCTCAAAGTATACCCTATGGAGAGCCACAACACATCTGTAGAACTACGCATTGTCATGACCCATTGTGTACGTGTCAGTAGATGTTTCGTTGACCTACCAGTACGGGCTGCGCGCTAAGGAGTTGGCATAGATAGCTATAACGCCTCAGATACCGGATGATGCCCTCACAACCCCTTGCTGGTATAACGGGTATCTTGAGCGCTGGTTCCTGGCGAATGGCAAACCGCTAGAACTGCCGCATACGTTATTCGTGGGCTGTAGTCAACCGTCCGGGCGTCACTCACAGAGGCGGCGCCGTACTCCTGACTATACTTGCTGACGATATGATTGACTGCCATGCCCAGAGACAAACCGGCTGTAGCTGACGCGATTGTGGCGGCGATATACGGCCGTATGCGAGTGCTATAGCCTTATTGGAGGGGTAATATGACACACAATCTTGCACAGTATGGGCCACTTGTCGCCGTGAAACTGTACGAATATGTACTTGGGGAAGTGGCGTTACTTTTACCGCCAATGGACACTCTAGCGGTCATCGACACTGCTGCACCGTATACCTTTATCCAGGAAGGGGTTGCTACCAGTCTCGGCTATGCCTGACGAGACAGTGAAGGTCACCACAGTATCACTACGCTCATTCGATAGCTATCAGTACCGGATATGGCTGGGGCTGCCGAAATGGTGCGTGTCTGAGGTGAGCGTTATTGAAGTACCCTTTAAGCTGCATTCAGATACACGCGTAAAATGCAAGATCGGTCGTGATATTCTCCAGCATGGCGTACTGACCTATAACGGCCTCGACAACTCGTTCTCACTGGACTTTAAAGAATAAGTTATTTGGCTTTGGGGAGACAAACTATGGACGAAAACGCTGATACTCACAAACAAGCCGATTCCCTTGAAGAACCAAACACAAAAGATGTCCAAGGTAGCATGTATGAATTCTACGTACTACTACAAACTCTCAAAGCTGGCGGGATAAGTTTTGATACGTTTCTTAAACGGGCTACAGCTTGGGCTTCTATACGTGCATCCCGCAAGTAGCGTAATTGCAAGTCTATGTGCTATATTTTATAGTAAGCATGTAGCACCTTAAACATCAATATTGTTCGCCGGGAGCTAAAAGGCTGAGAGGGCGGCCGTGACCGCCGACCGGTTTTACCTGCTGGATAATGCCAGCGTGGGACGGACTCCATACTGTATGCCGCCGACCTCGCTGTATTCAAACAGGTACTCAATATTGCAGGAACCTGATCTGGTTAATACCAGCGGAGGGAAGCGGCACAGCGGGCCAGAAACACACAAGCGATTCAGGCCGCAACCCTCCACATCAAGGTTGCGGCCTTTTATATGCTCAAAAAGAGGGCAGAGCGTGGATTCACCAAAATTGCTTGTACAAAATGTCACGAAAACGTTTGGTTCGGGACGCCAAAGCCTGGAAGCACTTGCAACAATTGACCTGACCGTTGCAACGGGCGAATTTGTCTCAGTCATCGGGCCTAGTGGCTGTGGAAAGAGCACCCTTTTTAACATCATCGCAGGTGTCGAGGGGCCAACATCCGGTATAATTGCCATCGACGGAGATGCGGGCATCGTACGTGCTGGCAAAACTGGCTACATGCCACAGCAGCCACTGCTACTCCCATGGAGAACTGTTGAAGAAAATGTCATGCTTGGCCGGGATGTCCAACGTGTCTCACGAGAAAAAGCCAGGCGTGAAGCACACGAACTGCTCAAACACTTTGAACTGGCAGAATTTGCCCAAAATTATCCATCGACCCTCTCGGGAGGCATGCGACAGCGTGTAGCGCTCTTGCGCACCGTCCTCTTCAACAAATCCTTTCTCCTCCTGGACGAGCCATTTGGCGCGCTGGACGCCCTCACCCGCCTCGCATGCCAGATGTGGCTGCTGAATCTCTGGCACGAGTTTCACTCGAGTGTCCTCTTTATCACCCATGACGTGCGAGAAGCAATTCTCTTATCTGACCGTATCTACGTGCTGAGCGCCCGGCCAGCGCGAGTCTTGCGCATAGTCGATGTTGATCTACCTCGACCGCGCCAACCAGAGCATCTCGCATTAGCCCAATCCGTACAACTGGAGCAAGCATTAATGTCAATTCTCATGAAGGAGCAAAGTATATGACACTTCGTAGATTGGCTGGCTATGGTCCGGCCATTGTGCTCACGCTAGCTCTATTGGCACTCTGGGAACTATATGTGCGCGCGGGCCACGTAAGTGTACAGGTATTACCATCACCAATAGCCATTGTCCAGGCTTTGATGAACAACTGGAGTATCATCTACGACAACACGCTACAAACCTTGCTGGAGACAGTCCTGGGTCTGACGCTAGCAGCGCTACTTGGCCTGCTTTTAGCAATCACACTCGATATCTCGAATTGGATGCGACGAGCAGTCTATCCCTTGCTCATCACATCACAAACCATTCCAATCATCGCGCTTGCTCCACTGCTACTCATCTGGATTGGCTACGATATTCGCCCAAAACTGATAGTTGTCACGCTCTACTGTTTCTTCCCGATAGCCGTTGCCACCGTCGATGGCCTGGCATCAGCCGAACCAGAATTGATCAAGCTATTACACAGCATGCGAGCTACGCGCTGGCAGATTCTCCGCTTAGTCCGTCTACCAGGAGCCATGCCCGCGTTTTTCTCAGGTCTGCGTATCGCCGCCGCCTATAGCGTCATAGGAGCCATCTTTGGTGAGTATGTGGGCGCGGAGAAAGGGCTTGGCATTTACATGCAAAAAGCGGCAAACTCATTTGCAACCATCAACGTCTTTGCCGCCATACTCGTCACAACCATACTCAGTCTACTACTATTCGGCCTTGTCTCACTAATCGAACGTTTAGCCTTACCGTGGTATCACGGTTCAAAGACACGTTGGTAATAGGAGTGCAGAGGACGAAGTCCTTTGTCGGGGAGTGCCCGAAAAGCTCCATTTCCTTATCTCGCTGCCACAAGTAGCAAAGAAAATAGGAGTGCAGAGGACGAAGTCCTTTGCCGGGGTCTGGGGCCGCGCATCTGGGGGATGCATAAGCGCGTCCCAGATTCTCCTAATTCCTGCTCGCCGCCGCAGGCGGCGAGTCAAAGAAAACCCATTGGAGGAACCTTATGAATTCTCGAACACGTCTCTGGTTAAGTATCGGCATACCGGTACTCCTGATCATTATCGTCGTAGGAGCCTTTCTATGGCAGCAACATGCCGTCAGCTCAAGCGTACAAACTACCCAGCATCCTATAGCAACAACAGAATCACAATGCGCCACATTAGGCAAATCAACTCCACAGCAGTTGACACCTATGAGCCTTGCCTTAGACTGGACACCCAACACAAACCACACAGGCATCTACGTCGCACTAGCCCAAAACTGGTACCGCGCCGAAGGCATCGACCTGCACCTGTTACCGTATTCCGCCAGCGTAACGCCGGATGTGTTAGTAAGCACAGGCAAAGCAGATGTTGGAGTGGGCTTCACCGAAGGCATTGTAGCAGACGCCGCAGTCGGACAACCCGTAGTCTCAATAGCCGCTATCATCCAGCGCAACACCTCTGCGCTCGTCACACTCGCAGACTCTGGTCTCACGCGCCCACGCGACCTGGACGGCAAAACCTACGGAGGTTTCGGTTCACCCTACGAATCAGCCGTAGTGGGTCAAGTCATCAAGGATGACGGCGGCACAGGCCAGTTTCGCAATATCACACTCAGCGTCGATGCAATGCAAGCCTTAGAGTCCCATCGCATCAACTTCGTCTGGGTCTATCAGGGCTGGGAAGTCATCCAGGCGCAGCGCCAGGGCGTAAAACTCAACATCTTCCCTATCACAAGCTACGGCATCCCAGACTACTACACACCCAATCTCATCACCAGCCCGACGGAAATCAAGCAGAAATCAGACCTACTGCGCAAATTTATGCTGGCAACTTCGTGTGGCTATGATTATGCGCGTACCCACCCCCGACAGGCAGCCCAGATGCTCCTGAATTCGCCAGACGTACCAGCAGGCACGTTTCCCGACCCAGGATTAGTCTTCGCCAGCCAGGCTTATCTCAGTCCCCGTTATGCCGATCCTGGTCGCAAATGGGGTTTGCAAGATGCAGCCGCCTGGCATGCCTATCCACAATTCATCATGGATTCAGGAGGCGTCCTCGACGCTAACAACAAACCAGTGCACAGCATGAACCTCAACGTCTTATACACTAACCAGTTCTTACCCTAGGAACGCGATAATGTAGATGAACAAACTAATCCGATCAGCCGTAGGTGTAGGGATTACCCACATCGTCACCCAGGCATCAATGCCTGGGTGACGATGTGGGTAATCCCTACAGTAGGTGCCGATTTATCGTGCACACCGCCGATTTATCGGCCCTCTTGCTCATGGCTACAACAACCAGCAACACCCGTCAAGTAATCAAACTCATCCCCAAAAGATATAGACTAGCCTTGAATCTGCAACCTGAACCTGGTTAGCACGTTTAAAAAGAAAGAGGTTTTCAACGAACATTCAATCAGGAGGAATACATGGGAGTCAAAAGTATCAGAGTTCAAGTAATCATACTTTTCTTACTGATCTTAGCCAATTTCCTTGCTCAGATCCCTTATTATCTTCACCTCTATTATAATCCCAACAACCTGCTTGCCCAGGTAAAGGGAGGATTTCTGCTGCTCATCGTTTTTGCGGTATTTCTCCTCGCCTCTTTCCTCCTTTTCAAACGTACGGTCATAGGGTATTGGCTCATGGTCATGTTCTTAGTCGTGGAATTTCTTTTCTACGTGTGGAATACCCTCGGCGGAGTTATTCATGGCTATGGCTTCTTGTATCACCTGGCTAATCCAGACCTTATCCTGAGGGGGGTATTTGTCATCGGGTATGTCAACTTATTTGTCTCTGGCTATTTTCTTTGCTTATTACTCTTTAAAAGAACTGCCTTCTTAGATTCTCAATCAAGAAAAAAACCTCTCAGCAAATATTCTGTTTGAGAGAGCAACTCACCTTTCTCTTTCACCAACTATTACTGCCTCTATTACCTATCTCTCATTCCTTCATCTTGCAAGAGACTGTATGGTACAGCGTCCAGGATCGGGACGAAACAGCTGTTGTTGCATGCTTGCTATACAGATTGATATGAATAAGATGAACGGCAGCAGATGGCTCCAACCATCTGCTGCCGTTCATCTTATTCACCAACTCCTATGGAATAGTCACATCTTGTAACACTACAGGGTTATGTATAGTGTAATCGAGTTCATTAGACTGACTGACTCCCGCTGGAGTTATTATATCCATCGCCTTCGGCACCGTGCTCGGATCCACGGTACAATGCGGATCAGGGCTTGGCGAAGCGCATACACCAAACAGGAATGGTTGTGGTGTTGGAGCAAAACCACGCGCCTGGTCGGGGCTAAAGCCATCCTGGCCCGTCAGCACCACCGTAAAGCCCCAACCCGTTCCGGGTGTTCCGCCCAGGCTCGTTGTTGGCACACTGAAGGTGATGAAGCGCGAGATAGCATTGGCGCTGATATTTATGGTTCCAACAGTACTGCCATGCGCGTCGATGTAGCGCTGCCCGAACCCTTGCACCTCCAGGAGCCTGCTCCACGCCGAAGTTGATGCAATGGAGTAGTTGCGCTGCGGGAAGGAGGCCGCCGTCGAGGTATCAGCGGCAGCAGCATTCGGATCATGTACATACACATCCGCCAGTTGAGCACCAAGTGGGCTGCCAAATGTTGGTGACAGGTCGCGCGTCTGCAACTTAAAGGTGGTGGTCAAACCATCAGGACTGATGATAACCTTGAATTCTGTGATATCGAAAGCCCCTGCGTGGAAGTCGCTGGCTGTCGGGTAAGCGTAGTTGCCCGGTCCGTTGTCATCTCCCGTCGGATCGGTCACATCAAGGACGGTCGTGCCAGGCGTAAAGTCGAAGAAAATAGACCGCTGATCATGAGCAGTGGCACCCGTTGAATTCACAGCCACAGTGTTGAGGACAGTAGTTCCACCTATTATCGGTACCGAGACGCTGAAGCTGCCATCGGAGGCGGCTTGAGTAGGGGTTACGGTGGTCTGGCTGTTGTTGTCGGTATTGGTGGCCGCCACATAGATGGTATTACCTGGAGCGGATGTACCAGTAACCGTTACCGGAGAGCCATTGACCGATGAATTATTTGCTGGCGACGTCACAGTCAGACTGGTCTGTCCTTGCTGATTCGCCACATAGCGGTTGAAGGTATCGGCTGGCTGCTCGAGCAACTTGTTCGCGGTAATATCGCGCATTAGACGCACATACACCCCTGCTGACCATGTGAGAGGGGCCGCCGAGCCTGCTGGATGCCCATTCTGGAAGCCAATCGAGGCTACTGTGGGATCGGTGCCAAAAGGTGATGCAGCCAGGTTGGGCAATTCCCAATCTTGTTCGGGGATTAGCCCGACGCCCGATCCAAAGTTTTGCATCGTATTGAGCAGCGTGACTGCTGGGGACGTTTGACCCGAGGACACGTCGTACTCGCCGCGTTCCTCTGTCAGCAACGGCCAGAGATGTCCTGTGCCTTTGCCGCTGGGTGCCCAGGGATGTCCAGGGGGATTGGAGGCACCATCACCGTAGCCATCACCGTTGTAGCGGTGCCAGCCTGCTCCGCTTGGTGTATTGGTCTCGATATTTGCATCAACTACTGGCAGTGACTCAATCACCGCCGGATCATTAGAAGGTTGGAGGCCAAGGCGCACCAGTTCCAGGAAGCCCGCGTCAATCACGGAGCGTTGATCTAGCGTGGGGCCTCCGTTACCAACATTGTAGCTAATGGCAGCGTTCGGGTCACCAGTCTTGGAAAGACGAATGAAATAGGGATGCGAGGCCAGAGAACCGTTGGTGGTAACGGTCCATCCCTCTACGGAACGCTGGAAGTCGTCCGCCACACCCAGCCAGACCTGTGCGCTCTGCGTATCGCCGTTGACCTTAGCGATGTCAGCAGCTGCCACCAGGCCAGCAATCTCGGCTGAGATGGTAGATGGCGAGTAGCCACCCTGCTCTTCCCAGCGCTCGGGGCCAAACGAAGGTCCGTGACCTATGACGAAGTTCGCCGCTGGTTTAATGTGGTTCTGGTAGAGACTGCTGTCAGTCATCCCCAGTTGATAAGCCATAATGATGGGGTAGCTGACCTCGTCGAGTTGCGTATTGAAAGTGTCGGGCGCAGGCTTCCCGTTGAGCAAGCTATTGCGGGGCATCGAGCCGTCAGTCAGCTGCTGGTCATTAAACAGAAAGTTCACAGCATCGCGCGCTGTCGCAAGGTCGCCGTCAAGCAGGAGGCCAGTCCATGCTTCATAGAGATCACGTGCGAAGACTTCGCGATAAGAACCGAAAAAGAGATTGAGTGGATCTCCGGCTGAAACAGCTTGCCCCCACGGTGAAGAGAGGCTCGCCACGATTGCGCCAGGAAAAGACTTATCTTCGGACGCCTTTACCACGTTAGCGCTCAGGTAGTATTCGACAACAAGTCGAAGCCACTGATTGCCCGGCACTCCCTTGAAATTCGTTGGTGGGGCGGTCAGCCCGGCATCGTAAGCATTCCACCCTGCCTCGTAGCTCTTCTGAAGCTGGCTGAACAGGGTAGCAAGAGACGCTTCGGCTGCGCTCACAGAAGCGGCCCGGCTCGTACCAAAGCCAAGTGTCAGCGTGAACATGCCACCCTTGGAGATATTCGCCTGGGCCGTTTGCACCAGGTTGCCATCGTTAGCCTGGCTATATAAAGCCGTGAGGCTATGAGAGGCGTCAAGTTGTACCAGTCCGTCGCTGGCTGCGCCTGCAAAACCATTGCTCACCTGGGTAAAGGGTATCGAGGCGTCGAGGGCACTGTAAACAGGCACAGCGTAGGTCCGATTAACTGCCTCGCTTGTTGTATTAGTATCGAAGGCTATTGGCACATTGTGGCCAGTGGAAGTATCGATAGTGCCGGTGTCTCCACCCCCGTTCCCGCTGCCCCCACCTCCATTGCCATTGATACTTGGATCGTAGCGCACATAGAGCTTATAGTTGGACAGATTGCCAACAAGCGGTATAAATTGCACCTTTATTACCAGTGTATTCTGATTAGTATCGGTCAGATAATCAGTAATGATGCTATACTTCCCGCTCTTGGCGGTGGTCGTTACCTCACAGTCAAGAGCCTGCGAGTTATTGCTGAGCAATTTCACTGTATAGGTGGTATCGCGTGTCTGTAAATCGGTGAAAGTGCTGCCATCGGTGACGATATACTGCATGGTCTCGACGTTCGTATTATCTGCTGTCGGATAATAGACATCGCTGAGAACACCGTTTGCAATCGTGAACCACACTTTAGAGGTTGTATTACGCGCGGTGCCGAGGCAATCTTTGCGTGAGAGGTCAAAATGAGAAAGTGCTCCTGGACCATCAGTTGCAGCGCTTGCAGGTGACACTGCAAATGCTAAGAGATGTGAGCCGAGAGAAAATACCATTGAGATGAGAAGAACCAGGAGTAAGAGAGTCATGGGGATCGCAGTCCGCCAACGCATTTGCGAGAAGGTAGGCATAGACATACAGTGCTTCTCCTTTGATTGAGTTTCTTAGATAAAACTTGTCAGAGGTAAAAAATTACGTATTGCCATCTATGAGGATAGTGGAGAGATGTGTGTTTTTGGTGATGAAGTTGTTAAGATGTGATTATAAACGGCTCAATCAGGTGAATATTTGCGCCTGAAAGGTAGTCATTGTCCCTAAGGATTTGTGATGTACTCTAAAGCGCTGAGTTCTTTCTTATTTGTGTAAATAATAAGCAACACCCCACCCTCCACAGATACCTCAGCATGTTCCTCGATTAGCACATTGCTCACCCCACGCGCCTTCCCAAAAGAAAGCGCTTCCCCTTTCAACGTGTAAAACAACCCTTTTGTGCGTATACCGCTGGCATCACCTGTCAGCGGCAACAGCGAAACCAGGTCTCCCACCTGGCCATTGATTGCAGAACTACCCGGCCCACGTACAAGCCAGCACATCGAAGGCCCATCAACAAGCGTTATCGGAACACCTTCAAAGCCTGCCAGCAGCAAAATATTCGCCATAGTATGATCGAAACGCGCGCCCCCAAGCGCGCCAAGTAGCGTAATGCTCGTTGCCTCTTGCTCTATCGCCACCTGCACCGCCAGTTCTGTATCCGTCTCATCCTTCTCAACAGCAGCGCGCCGTATCTCGCTACCTCTTTCACTCAACTCTTGCAACACAGCGGTGTCAAGAGAGTCAAAATCCCCAACAACAATGCGTGGAGTACAACCAAACTGTAGCGCCGTCTCAGCCCCGCTATCTGCCGCGATAAACATATCCGCACTGCCTATAGCAGCGTAAAAAGCCTTTCCCGGCCGCAGCGCTCCACCCGCGAAAATAACAACATGCATCATCTCAATCTTTCAAATAATCATCTAAATTCTATCGTACTTTACCTGCTAACCATCATCGTGTAAAGAGTACATTCTCATGAACGAACAGCACCCAGGACATGTCCTGGGTGCTGTTCGTTCATGAGAATGTACCAAAACTGAGGATTATAACCCTGCTGCGTGAGCGCCCCAATTATTCCCAGGTGCTTTCTAAAACACGAATAAGGAGTAGTATTCGACTCACACAGTGAAACACAAAGACGATTTCAACCGTGTTCTATTATGACAATATAACAAACGAATCCGATTACCCGTAGAGGCCGATTTTGCAGCTTAATACAAGCACCCGATCACCCGTAGGGGCCGATGTATCGCGCCCACCGCCGATGTATCGGCCCCGCTGGGTTTTCCACTATCCCAATGCAAAAGTTAAAAAAGGCATGATGGAGGTCAAGAACATGGCAACCCAAACAAAAGAATCACCTGTGCGAACTGAGCCAGAGCTTGAGCAACAGAAAATTTCAGGAGCGAAACAAACCATTCAGAAGGATATCCAATCCTTACAGGCCTTTTGGACCAAATTTAATAATGACTGGGTCATGAACTTTGCTGCAGGACTGGCATTCAACCTCATCACAGCCATCTTCCCCATCGTAATAGCTATCATTGCAATTGCTGGATTTATCTTCGGGAGCTTTGATCCTTCATTTCAAGGAAACCTTATTCACAGCATAGAAAATGTCTTTCCACAACAAATATCATCAGGCCATATCCTTCAGCCTGCGCTTACTTCTCTCAGTAAGAATGCTGGATTTCTCGCGATCATCGCTGTACTTATCGCTATCTTCGGTGGTTCGCGTCTCTTCGTTTCAATCGAAAACTATTTCGACATCATTTACCATACACGTCCACGAGATGTCATTCGGCAGAACATTATGGCTCTTGCCATGCTTCTGCTATTTGTCATTTTAGTACCGCTGATGGTCTTTGCTTCCTCCATCCCGGCTCTCGTACAATCGATCCTAAAAGCAACTCCTGTTAGCCATGTACCGGGCAATGACTTCATCTTTACTGCACTTGGCATACTTACTGCTTTGCTCATTACATGGGTCTTGTTCGAGGCTATCTACATCGTCGTGCCAAATCAGCACATCAGTTTTCGTAATAGCTGGCTTGGAGCTGTCGTAGCTGCAATAGCCTTACAAATCTATCTCATTGTCTTCCCGTTCTACGTGACCCACTTTTTGAGAAATGATACAGGCCAGGTAGGTTTCGCGGTGATCCTCCTGTTTTTCTTCTACTACTTCGCCGTCATCCTCCTGCTAGGAGCCGAGATCAACGCCTTCTTTGCAGAGCGTGTATATGCCACACCTGATAATCTAGCCGCAATGGTACATCAACTCACCAGTCATTTACCGACCTCTAAAAAGGCAATACAGGAGCAGGCGCCACCATCACATAAAAATGAAGAGCCAAAAGACATCCACACGAAAAGTGAGGCAAGAACCCTGGAAAATCGAGCAACTAAGGCTGAATCTCTACAAGAACATGAACACATTCAGTCCCCTCCCTCCAATCAAACGAATCACACTCAACACCATGCTCAAAAGGACAAACACAAGTCCTCATCTCCAGGCACTTCAAATGTATTTATTCTTGTCGAGGCTCTAGCCGGTACAGCTCTCGCATTTGTGGTCCAATTCTTCAATCTGAAACGTAAGAAGTAGTCCTTACTTGAGAACCAAAAGCCATAAAGCAGCGCACCGGGCGACCGCGAGGGTCGCCCCTACATTTCCCAGCCCGCTGCTCCTACATGAAATGTAGGGGCACCCCTTGCGGGTGCCCGGTCTAATGGATACCCAAAAAGCTACCGTATGCTGTTAATAGTCTCCTGACCAGTTTGCTTTACCGTCTGGGTAGTTTGTTGCTTAGCTTGCTGCGCCAAATCACCCAAACTGCTGCTCGTCTCTTTCACCTTCGAAGCAGCCTGCTGTGAATAGTCCTTCAACTGGCTAGCCGTTTGCGAAATCCCGGTAGCAAATTGCTGCCCCGCCTGTCTCAACTGCTCATTATCAGGAAGAGCATTACGCAGTTCCACATAACGTTCGCTGATCAGGCGGCGCAAGTCTTCACCCCTCATCGGCGCAACCAGCAAACCGATTCCAGCGCCAATGAGCAAACCTCTAAAGAAACGACCCATATCAAAGCCTCCTTTTCACTCTAATACTAAAGTGCATTTCAACAACGCTCACACCATGGCATCCGAAAATTTCGTCCTCACCATTAAGCGAGCGAGTAGAAAATCATTATTACCTCTCATCTTAACACGACCTGACCCACCACACAGTTTCATAATTCCTTTGTCCTAAATCGTAGCCTTCATCCCCCAAATTACGTTATAGTTAGCAGAGAGTGCAGAGGGCCGCAGCCCTTTGCCGGGGTCTGGGGTGTCCCCAGAAATCATCTTTTTTCTTTTTGCCGTCGCAGGCGGCAATAATGAGGTACAAAAAAATCAAACACAACCAACCCCAATCATGGGGTCGATACCCAAAAATACAACACAGCCAGATACAAACAATCTACTGGCAAAACGAGCTGCCCGACCTCTCAACATATGAGCAGCCCATACTCCCCTACGCCTACGGCCGCAGCTACGGCGACAGCTGCCTCAACGAAAACGGCATATCACTCGACCTCACACACCTGCAACGCTTCATCTCCTTCGACCAGGAAACAGGCCTCTTACGCTGCGAAGCAGGCGTATCCCTGGCAGAAATACTCGACATCATGGTACCACGCGGCTGGTTTCTGCCAGTCACACCCGGCACCAAATTCGTATCCGTCGGCGGCGCCATCGCCAACGACATACACGGCAAAAACCACCACCGCAGCGGCACATTCGGCTGTCACATCACCTGCTTCGAACTCCTGCGCTCAAACGGCCAGCGCCTCACCTGCTCACCAGACCAGAACAGCGAGCTATTCCGTGCCACCATCGGCGGCTTAGGTCTCACAGGCATCATCCTCTGGGCTGAATTTCGCCTCAAACCCATCATCAATCCCTACATCGACATGGATCACATCCGCTTCTCCTCATTCGATGAATTCTTCGAAATCTCAGCCGCGTCAGACCAGGACTTTGAATACACCATGTCCTGGGTCGATCTCTTCATCGGAGGCCAGAACCTGTGCCGGGGCATCTTCATGCGCGGCAATCACAACCAATCACAAGCGCTCGCCTCCAAACCCATCAAAAAACGCTTGCCGCTCGCCTTACCATTCAACCTCCCCACCTTCGCGCTCAACACCATAACCGTCAAAGCCTTTAACGAACTCTACTATCACGCCCAAAGGCGCAAAAGAGTCCACAAAACAGTTCCCTACGACCCATTCTTCTACCCCCTCGACTCCATACACAACTGGTACCGCATGTACGGCAAACGCGGCTTCCTGCAATACCAGTTCGTCATCCCCTTTGACCACGCACGCGAAGCCATGAGTGAAATCCTCGGACGTATCCGGCATGCTGGCGAAGGCTCATTCCTCACAGTCCTAAAAAAATTTGGCGACATCCCATCGCCAGGCATGCTCTCCTTCCCGCGACCAGGCCTGACCCTCGCCCTCGACTTCGCCTACAGCGGTCAGAAAACCCTGCAATTCCTCAACGAACTCGACAAAATCGTCATACAAACCGGCGGAGCAATCTACCCCGCCAAAGACGCCCGCATGAGCGCCCAAAGCTTCCAAACCTTCTACCCCCAATGGAAACAATTTGCCCAACACATCGACCCTCACTTCTCCTCCAGCTTCTGGCGCCGCGTCACAACCCCACAAATCAACCCTAACAGGAGTACAGAGGCCGCAGCCCTCTCTCGGCATTCGCAAAGTCCCTGAAAAACAGGAGTGCAGAGGACGAAGTCCTTTGCCGGGGTCTGGGGTGTCCCCAGAAAATTTCTTTTAAATATAACTGGCCGCCGCAGGCGGCCAGTAAACGAAGTAGAAATGAAACCTTTTTAATATTAAGAAACGATAGGACGCAACCATGAAAACCCAAAAAATAATGATAATAGGAGCCACCTCCTCCATAGCCCACGAAACAGCCAAACACTTCGCCAAAAACCACGCCCACCTATACCTCATCGCCCGCAACCCTGAAAAACTCGAAACCATCAAAAACGACCTCACAGTTCGAGGGGCCAAACACGTAGAAACCCACCCACTCGACCTCAACAACCTCGACCAACACCACGAACTCATCCAAACCGCCATCCAAACCCTCGGCGTCCTCGACACCGTCCTCATCTCCCACGGCACCCTCGCAGATCAACAACTCTGCCAGCAAAGCGTCACAAAAACCATCGAAGAACTAACCACCAACTTCACTAGCGTCATCTCTCTCCTGACCATCCTCGCCAACTACTTCGAACAACAGCGCCACGGCTGCATAGCCGTCGTCACATCCGTAGCAGGAGACCGGGGCCGCCCCAGCAACTACGTCTACGGAACCTCCAAAGGAGCAGTCACCATCTTCCTCCAAGGCCTGCGCAGCCGCCTCTCCAAATCCGGCGTAACCGTCCTGACCATCAAACCAGGACTCGTCGACACCCCCATGACAGCCCAGCTCAAGAAAGGCCAACTCTTAGCCCAACCCAACAAAGTCGGCAAAGGCATCTACAAAGCCATCAAAAAACGCAAAGACGTAGTCTACCTCCCCTGGTTCTGGCGCCCAATCATGTTCATCGTCAGAAGCATACCCGAACCAATTTTCAAAAGGCTGTCTCTATAATAACCTTGGGTAGTAACCAAAATTCATCTAAACAAACGAACCCGACCCTCTGTAGGTGCCGATGTATCGGCCTTCAATGGATTTCCCAATATCCAGATGAAAAAAGCATTACAAAAGCCAGGACACGAAGTGAGCAGCAGTATACTACCGTACCTACTCTGCGTGTCCTGGCTCCATACGGGAATGAATCTGCCTGGAATACCCCGTACTGGGTCGCCTGGCTCAACTCAAATCAGCCGCCTGAGTATCGAAGTCCGCGAATAGGCGCTGCAGCTCCTCCCCAATAAACGCATTAATGACGCCCAGATTGTTGACCACTCACAAGTGCGCCATTGGCCATTGACTTCCTCCTTTCCTCTATCCCTTACTGGGACGATACAGTAGCACGTACCGGGGATAATTCCCTCTTCTCCCTATTTGCCTTCAGTTTGCGATGAGTTTGCCGTCAACTTGCCGTCTTATGAGTGCAAGGAGATCGATACCTCTTGCATATCAAAGTGAAAAAGGGAAAACGATTCCCATGATGAAGCATCGAAAGGAAATGAACGTATGACTACTGCATCGACATCCACATCTTTGTTACAGAATAAGCACGCCGTCATCTTTGGCGCAAGTGGCGAAGTTGGAACAGGGGTCGCCAAAGAGTTTGCGGCCCAGGGAGCGACGGTCTTTCTCTCGGGTCGCAGGCTCTCTCCGGTCAAGCAGCTCGCAACCGAGATTCATCAAGCGGGTGGCATCGCCTACGCCGCCGAGGTAGATGCTCTGGATGAGCAGGCAGTGCAAACCTTCCTGGATGGTGTGGCGAAGGAGGCAGGGAGCATTGATATTCTCTTGAATGTGACGGGTCCACAGCCAAAGGACTATGGCAACGGAACCAGTACGTTTGAGCTTCCCCTGGAGCAATTTCTGCTGCCACTTACCACGATTTTACCTGATAAGTGACAACACCGCCGATTCATTGGCCTGCTTGGATTTTTGCTCTCCAGTCAAGCATTCATCAATGCGCCCGCGAGTGTACCTGTTCAATCATTTTCAATAACGTCCCCGGTTTTACCACCTCATACCCACTTCCAAGCTGTTTTATCACTTGTTTGATATCAGAGGGGCCCATTTTCCATGCCAACAAATAGACATTCAAAAAGAGCGGGCGTTGCTTCAAGATGACTGTTGCGCTCTTGACCAGGTCAACCGTCGATTGAATGCTATCGCCAAGGCCAAGGTTGTAAAAGATTGGAATACCACCAGTGCTGAAAGTCAATCCGGGTATCTTGACTCCCGCGCCACTCAAAATGCCGCATAGGCCAAGAGGTGAGAGGGCCTGTGTATAAAGTGTTTGTAGAGCAGCATTAGAGAATAACTGGCTACCCCTCAAACCAGGGATATTTGCTTCAAGAGCCGGTATCACTTGCTGCAAGATATCAAGAACAGATGTAGTAGATGTCAGACTCACCAGGGATGAAACGGCTTGCCGCAAGATATCAAGAATAGACGTTCCGTTTGTGCCATCATCACTTACGTCTAACACTTCCAGCGTTGTCAAATTCATGCTTCTCATCATCTGTTCCGTTCGTTGCAGGAACGATGGTAATTGTTGTTGAGGCCATTGTGAAGGATACATATATCCCGCTCCACTTGGTCCTGCCAGCAATTCATCTTGAGCTGTCGCCGTTCGAGCGTAATACGCAGCCATGGCCGGCGCAGCTTGCGACAAGACAGGCGAGATTGTCCAGCCAAGAGGAAAAGAACCGCGAACTGGGTCCTGCCAGCGGTCCAACATGCGGCGCTGGATATACTGGAGATTATCGCCATCGCTTATAGTGAAAGAAACATAAACCTTGGAAGAATCTATCGATCCTACAGGCCCACCTGGATAAGACTGAGCTATCGGGGTTGTAGCCGGCACACTTGACCAGACTTCCAGGTTGGTGGATAAATCGGTAGCTAGCACAGGCAACGCAGCATTCGAGGTGAGCTTAACTCCACTTGGCTCATCAATAAACCAGCCAAGGTGAACTGCTTCAGGTTGAAATACTTTGTAAATTTGCTCGATCAAACTTTGTTCAGCAGTGCTTGAGTCAAGCCAGTACACGAAAATACGATTAGCGACCAGAAGTGATCGTAATTCTGCAGTCATGGGATTAAGGCCAGCCACAGCATGGGATGAGGCGCCAGAGAGCAGATTTTGTCTTGCCCAATCATATGCCTGTGAGCGGCTGCTCCAGTGCTGGTTGCGCAAGTCGGTATGTACAGGTAAGTTATACGGCTGCTGTAAGTCTGCTGCCTGGTCTGGCGAGACGACAATGCAATTGTTTTGACCTGCCATCGTCGTAGCGATGTTAATGCTATCGATAAAGTTGGGGTCATAGATGATCATGCCCTGGATGGAGCTGCGGAAAGAAATGAGCATTCCCTCAAGGACACCATCACCGCTGGTAGGTGAACTCTCCCGAGGGATGCCACCCAGGAGCTCTTTCAGCCAGAATGCATCCTCATCAGTGATTATCTGATAGACCATTGGTTCCGGTCGATTGATGAGACCGGCCATCGTAGCAGCGCTCAGTTTTACCTCATTTGATGCACCACGTAGATCGTAAATAGTAAGATGTTTTGGCGTTTGAAATGCTGGTAGAAGCCTGTCCGCAGACCAATTGATGCCTGCAATGTCCATACTACTCATAAACTCTCCTTTGCTCTGATGTCTTTTTCTTTTGCCTGATTTGGCTACTCCAGAACCATTGTAGCACCAAATTGAGGCGATTGAATGTACAGTCGCGTATGGGCTGGAGAGGCGAGGAGTGGAAAAGGAACGCTTGCGTCGCCCGCCGTTCCTATGCTTCCAACGGCAAAACCCCTCCCGTAGGGGCGAGTGTGGTGAGGAGTGGTTGTGTGCTTAACTCAACTATGGCAAGCAGGTCACACAATCTTTTCTGTAGGAGCGAGTGTGGTGAGGAGTGGCTGGGTGGGCCTTCATGGTCGCCCGTGGGGAGGGGCGGAGCATTCTTCTCATCTATCAATGAGCAAACTTTTACGCACGATCCACAGAGTACTACCAAAGAACCCCCAACCAACTGCTCTCTGTCATCCGCAACAACCCCCCTGTCATCCCGAGCGCTGCCATTGGTCGACGAGGGACCAATCCAGACCGGCTTCTGTCATCCGCAGCAGCCCCCTGTCATCCTAAGCGCTAGCGAAGGATCTCTTTTTCATCTCGAACGGGCTCCACAGGCCATTTGGCCCGGATATTAAGGCAGCAATCACGGTGGCCAACCAGCGTTTCAAACCCGAACGGGAGGGTCGAAGCTAATGCATATGTAGAATGACGGGCATTCTATGCACTTTTTATCGTTTGTTGGCTCTACAAATACCGTCGAAACTAATTCATGTTTCGAATGATTCTCGATTTTTAGATGAATCTAGGACTCTTTCGTCCGTTCTTGACACAGAGAAAACTCTTTTTGCAGAGTAGAGATGAACCCATTCCACTTTCAAAAGGAGTTTCCTGCGTATGGTACCCGCTTCTGTTCACTTTGACCTGTCGGTGCAGCAGCAGCAGCTGCTCGACGTTGATCCCGTGGTACAAGACTATCGCACCTTTTTCGCTGATCTGGAGTGGTCCCTTGTCGAGCAATGGCAGGCTGCACGTTCGACTCGTGGGCGCCCTGCCCATCCCGAAAGCGCCTCTCTCAAAGCCTTTCTCGTCCGTCTTCGGGAAAAGATGAGCTACACGAGCCAGCTGCGTCGCTTTTTACTCACCCACCCCCTGCTCGTCATCGAGCTGGGCTTTCATCTGCAACTCGATCACAGTGCCCCGTATGGCTTTGACTGCCAGCGCACGCTGCCCAGTGAGCAATGGCTGCGCGAAAAACTGCGCACCCTCGATCAAGACCTGTTACAAGCACTGCTGGCTGCGACCGTGGCCGATTGACACGAAGCCATTCCAGGCTTAGGCGAAACAGTGGCCTTCGATGTCAAGCACATCTTTGCCTGGGTGCGCGAGAATAATCCCAATGTCTACGTCAAAGGTCCCTTTGATGTGACTTACATCCCCAAAGGGGACCCTGACTGCCGCCTGGGCGTCAAAAAGAGCAGCAACCAGGAGCAGTCCGATGGCTCCACGAAAAAGAAAAAAGTCAGCCTCTTTGGCTATGGGACTGGGGTGGCCGCTTGTACAGACCCTGTGTACGGCGATGTGGTGCTCGCCGAGTATACCCTGCCCTTCAATGCAGCCGACGTCAGCTATTTTCGTCCCCTCTTCCAGCAAGCGGTCGTGGCCGCCAACCAGTTCCCGACGCATATCGCCGCTGATGCGGCCTACGATTTCTGGTACGTCTATGAGACGGTGGCTCACGGGCCTGGCATCGCCGCTATTCCGCTCAACACGCATGGCCACGAAGAAGTCCCTCGCGACCCTGATGGCACGCCGCGTTGCTCCGCAGGCTTGCGCATGCATCCTACCTTCCAGTTCTGGCATACCAACGGCTTTCGCGCTCAGCGCTTTCGCTGTCCGTTGCTCTTTCCTGAGCCGACAGGAGAGACGTGTGCACATGCGCAGTTCACGAAAGCGAAGGGGTGTGTCAAAGATCCCAATTGGGAGAAAGGCGGGCTGATGCGAGCCCTGCTCGAGAGAGACGATCCGCTCTACACGATTATCTACAATCGGCGCACCGCCTGTGAGCGCATCAATAGTCAAGCGCAAGCACTCGGCATCGAGCGTCCAAAAGTCCGCAATATCCACTCGGTACGGAACCTCAATACCTTGATCTATGTAGTTATCAATGTGCGAGCTCTTGCGAAGGCCAAATCCATCAATAAAGGAGTTCTACAAATGAATTAGTTGCTACCCTTGAACGGGCTCCACAGGCCATTTGGCCGAAGTTACCCCGCCCACTGTCTGTATAGACACACTACAGTGGCACTTAGAAAGGGAGGAATTCTCCCTGGAATCTTCCTGAGATATTTCCCTGGAGCCTCGGCCTCTTCGTGCGTTTCTCGCTCCGATGTGCCATGCTAGAAGTTGCAACCCTTCTGACTGGTATCCTT
>WNFY01000150.1_pt1 | contig 51537 bp, 45 predicted proteins | sample 5400091 | NCBI WGS metagenome assembly WNFY01 (sample SAMN13153364, study PRJNA577476) | soil metagenome | isolation source: 60 cm soil or saprolite under grassland replicate 1 | place: USA:California | collected 2016-06-15
AGGCCGGCAGCGCCGCGTAGCGTCGCGACGCGCACGCGCCACGGAAGGTGGGCCCACGCCTTCTGCGCCGCCTTGGCGGCCGCCACGGCGCGGTCGACGTGCTGCACGCTGGCGGTGGCGAAGCGCCCCAGGACGATCTCCGTATCGATGGGCGAGGTATCGACGATCGGGGCTGCGGACGAGGTGATCGGCTCCCCTCCGATGTAGAGCGTATAGTCGCGGCCCAGCTGGCCGCGCACCACGCCCAGGGCCGCGTCGAACTGGCGGTGGAACGCCTCCCAGTCCACGTTGGCCGACGTGTAGGTGACCTTGGACGGTGGCGCGGCGGTGGTCGTCATGCCGTCAGCGCGCTCCCGCCTTGACGGCCGACACGGCCGCCGCGTGAGCCGTGGTGAAGCGCGTCACGATCTGGTCGATCTCCTGCTCCGTGATAATGAATGGTGGCGCCACGACGACCAGGTCACCGTTGACGCCGTCGGCGTGCCCCACGTTGGGCCAGACCACGAGCCCGGCCTCCAGCGCGGCCTCGGTGAACGCCTCGGCGAACCTGGCCGCTCGTGGGAACGGGGCCCGGCTGGTCTTATCCTCCACGAACTCGATGCCCGCAAGCAGGCCCCGCCCCCGGACGTCCCCCACGTGGGGTAGCCGCGTCAGCGCCGCGAGCCGCTCGTGCAGCACCCGCCCCAGCCTGGCACAGCGCTCCACCAGCCGATCGCGCTTGAGCAGGCGGACGGCGGCGAGCCCGGCCGCGCATGCCACGGGGTGAAACGAGAAGGTCTGGGCATGCAGGAAGCTCCCCGAGCCCTGCGCGATGACGTCGACGATCCGCTCGGGCGCGGCGACGGCCGACAGCGGGGCGTAGCCGCCGGAGATCCCCTTCCCCATCGTCATGATGTCGGGCGTCGCACCGTATTGATCGACCGCCCACCAGGTGCCCGTGCGACCGGCTCCGCACAGGATCTCGTCGGCCACGAACAGCACCTGATAGCGGTCGCAGATCTCCCGGATCATGCGGAAGTACTCCGGGCGCGGCGTGAACGCCCCCGTTGAGGAGCCGCCCACCGGCTCCGCGACGAACGCGGCCACCGTGTCGGCCCCCGCCCGCCGGATCGCGGCCTCGAGGGCGGTGCCGCTGCAGGTCGGGCAGGCCGCGTCCGCGCCGCGACAATCGCAGCGGTACGCGTAAGGGGCGGGAATGCGCGTGACGTCCACCAGCCACTCGCGGAACGGCAGCTTGTACTGCTCGCGCGCCGATGCCGAGAGCGCCAGCAGGGTGTTGCCGTGATAGGAGGGCGCGAGGGCGATGATGCGGTGCTTCCCGGGCTTGCCGGCCTCGACCCAGTATTGCCGGGCGAGCTTGAGCGCGGCCTCCACGGCCTCCGATCCGCTGGAGAGGAAATACAGCTTGTCGAGATCGCCCGGCAGGGTCGCCGCCAGCTCGCGGGCGAGCTCTTCCACCGGGCCGTGGGTGAACGCCGTCGCCGAGAGATAACCGAACTCGCGTGCCTGCCGCGCCAGGGCGTCGGCCAGCTCGGGGTTCGAATGGCCGAGGTTCGCGACGTACGCGCCGCCGACCGCGTCCAGGTAGTCTTTGCCCTGCTCGTCGTACAACCAGCAGCCCTCGCCGCGCACGATACGCGGGTAGCTGCGGCCGAGCTTCCGGTAGAAGACGTTGCTGTCGGGATAACGGTACGCCGTCACTCCTCCCCCTGTCTTCCTTCAGGCCATATGGAACCGCGGAAAGCTACGATGCGGGGCGGCGCCCGGCGAGCGAGCGCCATGCAGGGGATGCCGTAGGGGCGCAGCATGCTGCGCCCCTACACTACATCTCGCAACCATCCTGACATCGCCGTAGCTTGTTTCGAACCTACCACACCGCTGAGACCCTGTATGCCGATCTGGCTTCGTCTCGTGCTTGTCGTCGCCGCGCTCGTCCCCAGTCGCGCGTTCGCCCAGACTGGCGCCGCCGCGACGGGGCCCGAGAATCTCGTGATGGACGGGGTGCCGCCGATCCCGTCGCGCATCGCTGACGTGGCGCGCCGCTACGGGGAGTTTCGAGCCGCCGACTTCTGGGACTGGCACCCGACGCGACGCGAGATGATCATCGCCACCCGGTTCGGCGACGCGCCCCAGCTGCACCGCGTCGCGTTTCCGGGCGGGGCGCGCACACAGCTGACGTTCTTCCCCGACCCCGTCTCCGGCGCCTCGTACCAGCCCGTCGACGGCCGCTACCTCGTGTTCACCAAGGACGTCGGCGGTGCGGAGTTCTTCCAGAAGTACCGCTACGATGTCGCGACCGGTGATATCACCCTGCTGACCGACGGCAAGTCGCGGAACGTCGGCGGCGCCTGGTCGCACAAGGGCGACCGGTACGCCTACATGTCCACGCGCCGCGACGGACGCGACCTGGACCTGTGGGTGATGGACCCGTCCGAACCGGCGAGCGACCGCGTGGTGCTCCAGTTGGAGGGCGGCGGCTATGAGCCCGCCGACTGGTCCCCGGACGACCGCCAGATCCTGCTGGCGCAGGCGATCTCCGTCAACGAAGGCTATCTCTGGCGCGTCGACGTCGCGAGCGGGCAGAAGACACTCCTCACGCCGAAGCAGCCGGGCGACAGCGTCGCGTACGGCGCGGCCCAGTTCAGTCGCGACGGCAAGGGCCTCTACGTCACGACCGATCGCGGCTCGCAGTTCCAGCGCCTCGCCTACCTGGACCTCGCCACGGGACGCTATCGGTTCCTCACGAGCGGCATCCCGTGGGACGTGGACGAGTTGGACCTGTCGCCCGACGGACGCTCCATCGCCTTCGTGACCAACGAAGCGGGGATTAGCGTGCTGCGCGTGATCGACGCCGCGACGGGCAGCGAGCGCCGCCTGCCCAAGCTGCCCACAGGACAGATCTTTGGCATCCGCTGGCGACGCACCGGCGCCGAGCTGGGGTTCACGCTGACCTCGGCGCGCGCCCCCGCCGACGCCTACTCGCTCGATCTCGGTAGCGGCAAGCTCACGCGCTGGACCGAGAGCGAGACCGCGGGCCTCAGCACGCGCGACTTTGCCGAGGCCGAGCTGGTGCACTGGCCCAGCTTCGACGGCCGGGAGATTACCGGCTTCCTCTATAAGCCGCCCGCCCGATTCGCGGGCCGCCGCCCGGTGATCATCAACATCCACGGCGGGCCCGAGGGACAGTCGCGCCCCGGATTCCTGGGCCGCGACAACTACTACGTCCAGGAGCTGGGGATCGCGCTGATTTTCCCGAACATCCGGGGCTCGACCGGCTTCGGGAAGACGTTCGTGAAGCTCGACAACGGCGCGCTGCGGGAGGGCGCCTACCGCGACATCGGAGCCCTGCTGGAGTGGATCCGCACCCGACCGGACCTCGACCCCGAGCACGTCCTCGTGACGGGCGGCAGCTATGGGGGGCACATGACGCTCGTCACGGCCACGCGCTATGACGGGCCCATCTGCTGCTCGGTCGACGTGGTGGGGATCTCGAACCTCGCCACCTTCCTGCAGCACACCTCGGGGTATCGCCAGGACCTGCGGCGCGTCGAGTACGGCGACGAGCGGGACTCGACCACGCGCGCGTGGATGGAGCGCACCGCCCCGCTCAACAATGTGGACAAGGTCACGAAGCCGCTCTTCATTATCCAGGGCATGAACGACCCCCGCGTCCCGCGCAGCGAGGCCGAGCAGATGGTCGCCGCCCTCAAGCGGCGCAGCGTCCCCGTGTGGTATCTGATGGCGAAAGACGAGGGTCACGGCTTCCGCAAGAAGGGCAATCAAGACTTTCAGTTTTCAGCGACGATCCTGTTCACCGAGAGCTACTTGCTGGGCCTCACCCCCTGACCCCTTCTCCACAACGTGGAGAGGGGGGACTTAAGAGGGGTCAAGTCACCCGTCCAGGAGTCGCATTCCGGTCTCCGCGTAGCGCGCGCCCGCGGCGACGCCTTTCGGCGCCACCGCATCGATCCGCGCGAACTCGCTCTTGCTCAAGGCGATGCCGACCGCCTGAGCATTCTCCTCGAGCCGGGCGCGCTGTTTCGTGCCCGGGATCGGCACGATGTCGTTGCCGCGCGCCAGCAGCCAGGTCAGGGCCAGCTGCGCCGACGTACAGCGCTTCTCGCGCGCGATCTCCTCGACCTTGCGGACGAGGTCCAGGTTCTTCTGGAAGTTCGCTCCCTGAAACCGCGGAGAGCCGCGGCGGAAGTCGCCGGCGGGCAAGTCGTCGAACGTCTGGAACCGGCCCGTGAGAAACCCGCGTCCCAGCGGGCTGTAGGCTACGAAACCGACGCCCAGCACCCGGCAGGTCGGCAGGATCTCGTCCTCCGGATCCCGACTCCAGAGCGAGTACTCGGTCTGCAGGGCGGTGATCGGATGCACGGCGTGGGCGCGGCGCAGCGTCGCCGGCGCCGCTTCCGACAGACCGATGTAGCGCACCTTCCCTTGCCACACCAGCTCGGCCAGCGCGCCTACGGTGTCTTCGATGGGGACCTTGGGATCCACGCGGTGCTGGTAGTACAGATCGATGTGATCGACGCCGAGACGCTTGAGCGATGCCTCGCAGCAAGCGCGCACGTACTCGGGGCGCCCGTTGACGCCTCGCGCCTGAGGATCGGAGCCCCGCACGATCCCGAACTTGGTCGCGAGCACCACGTGGTCCCGTCGGCCCGCGATCGCCTGGCCCACGAGCTGCTCGTTGGTGTACGGCCCGTACACGTCGGCGGTGTCGAGCAAGTTGATGCCCAAGTCGAGCGCGCGGTGGATGGTCGCGATGGATTCGACCTCGTCCGCGGGGCCGTAGAACTCGGACATCCCCATGCATCCCAGCCCGAGGGCCGACACCATCGGTCCCTGCCGTCCCAGTCTGCGCTGCTGCATACGAACCTCGCTCGGGTGCGATGTAGGACTGCGTTCAACTCCGGGGACGCGGCCCAGGTTCCGCGGATCTCGTGCCGGCTCAGTCGCGGTCCCGCAACAGCCGCCAGGTCACGCCGCCCGAAGTCGAGTCGAGCACCACCAGCGTCTGCGCTTGCCCATCGCCCAGCACGAGAGCGCCGGTGGCGAGCAGCGTATCTGTCGTCCCGCCGTGCGAAATTACGACGGACCAGCTCCCCGGCGCGGCGTCGAAGTAGCGCGTCACGGCGCGGAAGTTGAGCGGCGCGGCGGTGCCGAGCAGCGTCGCGCTCCCCGGCTCGGTCCGGTATGCGTCGGCCGGAGGCGCGGCGGCGGCGAAGCTCGCCAGGCGCAGCCGCGCATGCCCCGCTGCCGGTACGGCGCCGCTGTCCGACACCACTATCGGAAGGATGGTCACCGATCCGCTCACCATTGTGTCGATCGCAAAGCCACTGTAGTTCACGCCTTCCATCGTGTTGAAGAGCAAGATGAGGGAGGGCGTCGCGTCGGCAGGCTGAAGTGTGAGGTCGTGCTCACCAGGCGACAGGGAGATGGCTCGGCTCTGCTCACCGAACGCGAGCGCTTGCCCCCGGCCACCGTCCACAAAGACGGTGAGCGGCGGTCCGCCCCGAATGGTGTGCAGCACGCGCAACTGAGACGCCTGGGGCGGCGGCGGGCCGCTGCCGTTGTCACACGCCCCAAGCGTGAGAACGGCGACGACGGCGACGAGCATCCGGCCGGTCACGCAGGTCCCCGGTCCACCACGTACACGTTGCGCTGCGCCGTCGGCACGAGGATCAGGTCCAGGATATTCACGTGCTCCGGGAGGTTCACGATGTAGGCGATCGTGTCGGCCACGTCGTCCGCCGTGAGCGGCTGGAATCCCTGGTACACCGCCTTGGCGCGCTCCCGGTCGCCGTGGAACCGCACCTCGGAGAACTCCGTCTCCACGAAGCCGGGGTCCACCTCGGAGACGCGGATCGGCGTCCCCGCCACGTCGAGGTTCATCCCTTCCGTCAACGCCCGCACGCCGAATTTGGTCGCGTTGTAGACGTTGCCCATCGGATAGGTCTGATGCCCGGCCGTGCTCCCGATGTTCACGACGTGACCCCGGCGCCGCGCCACCATGTGCGGCAGGAGCGCCCGGGTCACGTTGAGCAGCCCCTTCAGGTTGGTGTCGATCATGCGGTCCCAGTCCTCGGGATCGCCTTCGTGCACCTTGGACAGACCGCTCGCGAGGCCGGCGTTGTTGATCAGGACGTCGGGCACCTGCCCGGCCGCGACGAGCTGCTCCGCCGCCTGGCTCACCGCGGCGCGATCGCGCACGTCCACCTCGGCGAGCTGTGGGGCCACGCGATGCTGTTTCTCGAGCGCGCGGGCGAGCGCTTCCAGCCGCGCGCGGCGCCGTGCCCACAGCGCGAGCTGCGCACCCTCGGCCGCGAAGCGGCGCGCGCACGCCTCGCCAATTCCAGAGCTCGCACCCGTGATCAAGATCAGCTTTCCCTTGATGCGATTCATCCCACCCCTCCCACGATTCTCCGTGACGTCTCTCCGTGACGCCTTTCCGCGACGTCTTTTTATTCTCTATCTCATGTTCCCCGTATGCCCGAGCGAGTATCTGCCCGGCTGCGGCCAGACGCATAACCCGTGCGGCTCCCGCCCCACCTTGATGCGGTGCGTCAGGTGGCCCGTCCCCGTGTCAAAAACGTAGACTTCTTCGTCGTAGCGACCCGACACCCACAGCTCCTTCCCGTCCGCGGTCACGTTCCCCATGTCCGGGCTGCCGCCGCCCGGCACCGGCCAGGTCGCGACGATCTGCTCGGTGCGCGGATCGAGCACGGTGACGGAGCCTGGACCGCGCCGCCCACCCGCCGTTGTGTTCCAGCCGCGATTCGTGATATAGAGCAGCCGGCCGTCCCGGCTCGGGTAGATGCCGTGCGTCCCCCGCCCGGTCGGGATGAACCCGACGCGTCGGAACGCCTCCGGGTCCACGAGAAACACGCCGTTCGCTTTCATATCGGCGACGTAGAACACGCGGCCGTCCGGGGAAGACCGGATGTCCTGCGGCATGGCGGTGCTGTCGAGCCCCCCGGGGTCCAGCGTCAGATATCCCACCACGGCGCGCGCGTCCAGGTCCACTTTCACGAGCTGGCCCGAGAACTCGCACGTCGCGACGCCGAACCGACCGTCGGCGGTGAACTCCATGTGGTCCACGCCCTTGCACTGAACAGGCAACGACTGCACCAACGTCATCGTCCGGGCGTCGCGGAAGTCGAGCCGCCGCCGCCGCTCGGCCACCACGATGGCGAACCGGCCGTCGGGCGTGAAGTACAGGTTGTAGGGATCGTCCACCGGTACGCTCGCGCCTTCCTGACCGGTGGTGGGATCGATCGGTGTGAGCGTGCCGCCGAGATTGTTCGCGACCCAGAGCGTCGTGAGGTCGTACGCGGGCACCACGTGCTGCGGCAGCGCTCCCGTCGGGAACGTCCGCAGCACGCGATAGCTAGGCGCGTCGATCACGGTCACCGTTCCGTCCTTCGAGTTCGGGACGTAGACCAGCGGGCGCGCCTGCGCCGCCCGCGGCGAGAGACGGTTCGCGCCTGCGGCGGCGTACAGGTTCACGGTATCGGTACGCGCCGCCGTGTCGGGAGCCGCGACGCGCCCGGCGGGCGCCGGCCGCCGCTCCCCCCGGCACGAGGCGGCGAGCACGAGCGCCCCGACGGCTGCGACTAGTCGCGTGGCCATGCGATCAGGATCTTGCCGACGTTGCGGTTCTCCCGCATGCGCTGGAACGCCTCGGCCGCCCGGTCGACCGGGAACACCGAGTCCACGGGCACCCGCAGCTCGCCCGACGCGAACCCGGGAAGAATCTCCCGCGTGAAGCGCGCCACGATCGCCCCCTTCTCCGCGCGGCTCCGCGCGCGCAGCGTCGAGCCCAGCAACCGCGCGCGCTTGTGCATCAGGAGGGTGAGACCGAGCTCGGCGTGCGCACCCCCCATGGTCGAGATGAATACGACCCGCCCCCGCCCCCCGGTCGCCAGGACGCGCATATCGCCCGCGAGGCTCGGCGCGCCGATGGGATCGAGCACGACATCCACCGCGTCGCGCCCCCAGCGCTCCTCGATCTGCTCGGCGAAATCCTGCCGCCCCGTATCGATCACCAGATCCGCCCCCGCGCTTGTCAGGGCCACCAACTTTTCAGAGGTCCGCGTCGTGGCCGCGACCCGGGTGCCCAGCAGCTTTCCGAGCTGAATCGCCGCCAGACCGACTCCCGACGCGCCCGCGTGCACCAGCAGCGTCTCGCCCCGGCGAAGCCCTGCTTCCATGACCAGGTTGACGAACGCCGTGAGAAAGGCCTCGGGGATGCCCGCGGCGGTGACCAGGTCCAAACGCGTGGGCGCCGGGAACAGCTGGCCCGCCGGGGCGGCCACGTAGTCGGCGTGGCCGCCCCCGGCGACCAGGGCGCACACCGCCTCTCCAGTCGCGTCGCTGGTTCCCGACAGCTCGAGCCCGATGATGTCCGGCTCACCCGCCGGAGGCGGGTAGCGCCCGGCGATCTGCAGCAGGTCGGCGCGGTTCACTCCGGAAGCCGCGACGCGCACCAGGACCTCGCCGTCGCGCGGCACCGGCCGCGCGGCCTCCGCCAGCGAGGCGACGTAGCGACCCTCGAGCTCGCTGACCTGGAGGAACCTCATGGCGCGAATACTAGTGCCGTTCCAACATCATGGGAGTGGGCATCGGTCGCTCGCGTTCGCATCACAAATCGTTGGAACGGCACTAGCCGGACGGGGCACGTCCGTGCAAAATTCCGGCGCCATGAAACGACGCTGCTGGGCCGGGGACGACGCCGAGCCGTTGATGCTCGCCTACCACGACGAGGAGTGGGGTGTCCCGCTGCACGGCGATCGGGAGCTGTTCGCCAAGCTCGTGCTCGACGGCTTCCAGGCCGGCCTCTCGTGGCGCGTGATCCTCAACAAGCGGGCGCGCTTTCTCGAAGCGTTCGATGGGTTCGACCCGGAGCGCATGGCGCGCTACGACCGCAAGAAGATCGGCCAGCTGCTCAAGGATCCGGGCATCGTCCGCAACCGTCAGAAGGTCGCGGCCGCGGTGTCCAACGCCCGGGCCTTTCTCCAGTTCTCTCCGCGCGAGGGGCCGTTCGGCCGCTTTCTCTGGAGTTTCGTGGGGGGCCTCCCCAAACAGAACCGGCGCCGCAGCCTGCGCGAGCTGCCGGCGCGCACCCGTGAATCCGACGCCATGAGCGAAGCCCTGGTCGACCGCGGCTTCCGCTTCGTCGGGCCGACCATCTGCTACGCCTTCATGCAGGCGGTCGGGATGGTCAACGACCACCTCATCACGTGCTTCCGTCACGCAGAAGTCCGGCGGCTCAGCGTTCCCCCTCTCCCGAAGGGAGAGGGGGTCAGGGGGCGAGGACCGCGGTAGGCAGGAATCGCGGAGACCGCCGAGCCTTCGTCGCCTGCTCGAACGCGTACGCGAACTTGATCAGGGCCGCCTCGCTCCAGGGACGCCCCACGAACGACAGCCCCACCGGCAACCCAGCCACGTAGCCCATCGGCACCGTCACGTGTGGATAGCCGGCCACGGCCGCGGGACTGGAAAAGCTGCCGCCACCGCCCGGGTCCCCGTTCACCAGGTCGATGAGCGAGGGCGGGCCGCCCGTGGGGGCGACCAGCGCATCCAGCTGGTGCTCTGCCATCACGACGTCGATCCCCTGGGTGCGCGCCAGCAGGTGATTCTTGTCCAGCGCCCGCAGGTAGTCCTGATCGGTGAGCGGCCCCTTCGCCTCGGCCTGCGTGAAGATCTCCTGCCCGAAGTAGGGCATCTCCTGTCCCTTGTTGCGGTCGTTGAACGCGATCAGGTCAGCCAACGTCTTCGCGGTCGCTCCCGGCGCCCATTCGGCGAGGTACCGGTTCAGGTCCGCCTTGAACTCGTACAGCAGCACGGCGAACTCGCTGTCGTCGAATTGGCCGACGGTGGCGATGTCGGCGGGATCGACGATCACTGCCCCGAGCCGTTTGAGCGCATCGATCGCGCTCTCCATCAAGGCGTCGGTACCGGGGCTGTTGCCCATGAAGTGGGAGCGGCACACGCCGAGGCGGGCGCCCTTGAGGCCGGCGGAGTCGAGCGATGAGGAATAATCCGAGGCCGAATGGCCGGCGCTCGCCGCCGTCGCATCATCGTGGGGATCCACGCCGGTGAGCGCGCCCAGCAGGGTCGCCGCGTCGGCGACCGTGCGGGCCATGGGGCCCGCGGTGTCCTGGTTGTGGGCGATGGGGATGACGCCGGCCCGGCTCACGAGGCCGAGCGTCGGCTTGATGCCCACGATCGAGCAGCAGGTCGAGGGCGACACGATGGAGCCGTCGGTCTCGGTCCCGATGGCCGCCGCGCACAGGCTCGCCGCCACGGCGACCCCGGACCCCGAGCTCGAGCCGGACGGCGTGCGATCGAGCGCGTAGGGGTTGCGACACTGCCCTCCCCGCCCGCTCCAGCCGCTCGACGAGTGGGTCGAGCGGAAGTTGGCCCACTCGGACAAGTTCGCTTTGCCGAGCAGCACCGCACCCGCCGCGCGCAGCCGCTCCACCAGGAACGCGTCACGCGGCGGGGACACGCCCACCAGCGCGAGCGAGCCCGCCGTGCTCTGCATGCGGTCGCGCGTCGCCACATTATCCTTCACGAGGATGGGGATGCCGTGCAGCGGCCCCCGCGGGCCCTTGGCCTTGCGCTCCGCATCGAGCGCCGTGGCCTGAGTGAGCGCGTCGGGATTGGTCTCCAGCACCGAGCGCAGGCCCGGCCCCTTCCTGTCCAGGGCTTCGATCCGCTGCAGATACGCGGTGGTGATGGAACGGGCGGTGTACTTCCCGGACGCCATCCCCGCCTGCAGCTCCGCGATGGTCGCGTCCTCGAGCTCGAACGGAGCAGGTGGACTGACCCCGGGCGCAAACCCGGGGATCACGGAGCTGATACTGGCGACCCCCGCCAACTCGACGAACGCACGACGGTCCATCACCGATCGGGTCATTGGCCGCTCCCGCGTGAATGACACAGGGTGGGTGGGCGGCTAAACTTGCTGCCACCCTTGCCGGACGGCCAGCGACGATGCGGGTGGGCGGACAGTCGGAAGTCGGGAGGCTCCTCTCGGTGGCGATCAAGCCCGCGGGCGACGCGTTCCAGAGCGCGGCCGCGGTCGATCGCCAGTGGCGCGACCTGGGCTACACGGCGCCGCCGGAGCTCGGGGCAGCTAGCCCCGAGTACCGGGCGTTTCTCGCCCTGCTCGAGACCGCGGGGGCAGAGGTCCTGTGCCTTCCGCCGGACGACAGCGTCGGTCTCGACTCGCTGTACGCCCGGGACGCCTCGATCGTGTGCGATGCCGGCGTGATCCTCTGTAACATGGGAAAGCCGCAGCGTCGCACCGAGCCCGCCGCTCAGGAGGCGGCGCTGCGCGCGGCCAGCGTGCCGATTCGCGGCCGCATCACCGGCGACGGCCGCCTCGAGGGCGGAGACGTCTGCTGGATCGACCAGCGCACGCTGGCGGTGGGCCGGGGTTACCGAACCAACGATGCGGGGATCAGCCAGCTGCGAGACTTGGTGGCGGGATGCGTGGACGAGGTGATCGTCGTGGCCCTGCCGCACTGGCGCGGGCCGGAGGACGTGTTTCACCTCATGTCGATCGTGAGTCCAATCGCCCGCGACCTGTTCCTCGTCTACGCCCCGCTCCTGCCGGTGCCGTTCCGCGAGGCCCTGCTCGCGCGGGGCATCGAGCTGATGGAGGTGCCTGCGCCGGAGTTCGAGACGCTGGGCTGCAACGTGCTCGCGATCGCGGAGCGCGAGGTTCTGATGGTGGCGGGGAACCCGGCGACGCGGGCCCGGTTGGAGCAGGCCGGCGTGACCGTGCACGAGTTCGCGGGGCGGGAGATCTGCCTCAAGGGGGGCGGGGGGCCCACCTGTCTGACGCGGCCGCTGGCGCGGCAGGTCGGATGACCCCACGGCGCCGCCGGTGGCCTTATATTGGCACAACCCCGCTCTTGGAGGCCCGCATGACGAGGACCATCCTGGCAGCCGTAGGGTTGATCGGATTGGCCGCCTGTGGCGGCGGCAGCCATCGGACGACGAGGACGAACACCGCAACGCCGCCCAGGACCGAGTCCCGGGCGACCAGGGCGACCTCGCAGAAGCGCAAGGGTGCCGCCCGGCGTGACACGACCACCCAGCGGAACCCGCTCACCAACCGCTAGCCCCGCACCTCAGGCGGACATCGCCCGCAGCTCGGCGTCTACGCGCTCCCGCTCGACGGCTTCGCCCAGCGAGTCGAACAGCTCGCGGGCGCGCTCGAGGTAGGCGCGAGCTTCTTCATGCTGGCCGAGCCGGCTGCGGAACAGCCCGTAGGCGTGGTATACCTGCGCTTCCGCGCCGGGAGAGCGCTCCACCGCGCGGGCGAGCTCGATCGCCTGCTCGAAGAACACGAATCCGGTCTCATCCTGCTGGGCGCCGCGCAGCTTCCCCATCAGCGTGTAGATCTGGGCCAGCCGGCCCGCCAGATTGGCCGCGATCGCCACCTGCTCCGCCCGGCGCAGCTCCCCTTCGGCGTCGAGCCAGCGCTCCATCTCGAGGTCGAGCTCAGCGAGATTCAAGCGGATCGCCAGCTCCAGCCCCGGCGCCCGGGGCTCTCGCTGTGCCCAGGCGAGCGCCTCCCGGTACGCCGCGTCGGCGGCGGTATGCCTCCCGAGCTGGGCGTCGAGCCGCCCCTGGGCGTCGAGCACGCGCGCCATCTCGTCGGCGCGTCCCGCCGCTTCGAACCGCTCGCGCGCGCGCCGCAGATAGTCACCGGCGGTGGCGAGATCGCCCTGCTTGCGGGCCAGCACGCCGAGCCGGCGCTCCAGCCGCCCCATCTGCCCCTCGTCACCCGACGCCTCGGCGAGGCGCAGCCCGCGACCGTACCATGCCAGGGCCCCCCCCCACTCGCCCTGGGCGCGCGACACGTCGCCCAGTCCCTCGCACGCCGCGATCGTGCCCGCCTGATCGAACTCCGCTTCCGCGAGGGCGAAGGCGCGCTGGAACTGACGGGCGCCTTCGACATACTGGCCGAGCCGGAGGCACAGATAGCCGAGGGCGCGCAGGGCGTCCACTTCGGGACGGCGGTCCTGCAGGCCTTCTGCCACGCTGAGCGCGAGCTCGTACCACGCTCGCGCCTGGGGGAACCGCCCCACTTCCTCCTCGAGATGGCCGCCCCGCACGAGCGCGCCCACGACGCCCGCCGCGTCACCGCGTTGCCGGGCTTCGAGCGCCTCCACGTACGTCTTGCAGAGCGCCTGCACGTGCTCGGCGATGCGGTGCAGCGCATGGGGCAGACGGCGCCGCAGCTCGTCGGGGTCGACGCCGCGCTTGCCCAGCGTGAGGTACGGCCCCGAGCTCGACCACAAGGCCCGCTCGTCGGGGCGCGCAATCGAGATCAGCAGCGCGCGCAGCGGGGCGAGTGCCTCGAGCTCGGGCATGAGCTCCAGCGCCTTTTCGACGCGCACCGGAGGAAGCGGCGAGCTCACAACCCGTACTCCTTCATCTTCCTGGTCAGGGTGTTGCGATGAATGCCCAGGATCTCGGCCGCCGCGCCGATCTGCCCGTTGGTGTGCGCGAGCACGCGCGCGATGTAGCGGGCCTCCACTTCCGCGAGCGCGAGCAGGCCGCCCTGCGGGCGGTCCGTCAGCGCCGTCTCTTCGCCGCGGATCTCGTCCGGCAGGTGCTCGGCGCGCAGCGTGTCGTCGTTCGCGACGATGACGCCCCGCTCGATCACGTTGCGCAGCTCGCGCACGTTGCCGACCCACGCGTGGGCACGCAGCAGGTCCATGGCCCGGTCCGAGATCGCGATGATGCGCTTGCCGTAGCGCTCGGCGAACTGGCGGATGAAGAACGCGGTCAGCAGCAGCAGATCCTCGCCGCGCTCCGCCAGCTTCGGCAGACGGATCGTGATCACCGCCAGGCGGTAGTACAGGTCCTCCCGGAACCGGCCCTGCTTGATTGCTTCCTTGAGATCGCGGTTCGTCGCCGCAATGAGGCGCACGTCCACCGGGATCGTGTCCGTGCCGCCCACCCGCTCGATCTCCCGCTCCTGCACCGCCCGCAGGATCTTGGCCTGGAGGGCGAGGCTCATGTCGGCGATTTCATCGAGGAACAGGGTCCCGCCGGCGGCGTGCTCGAAGCGGCCGACCTTGCGGGTCACCGCGCCCGTAAACGCGCCCTTCTCGTGGCCGAACAGCTCACTCTCGAGCAGGTTTTCCGGTATGGCGGCGCAGTTCACTGCCACGAACGCGCCGGTGGCCTTGGGGCCGTGCAGGTGCACGGCGCGGGCGACCACCTCTTTGCCCGTCCCCGATTCGCCCTGAATGAGCACGGTGGCGGTGCTGGCGGCGACGCGCGCCAGCAGCTTGTAGACGTCGAGCATGGCGGGACTCTGCCCGACCAGCGCATTCGGGCCGACGGCGTGATGCTCGACTACGGGAAGCGGAATCGTCGTGTCCCGGGCCGCGGAGCGCAGCCGCTCCAAGGCGCGGATCAGGTCGTCACGGCGCAGCGGCAGGGCGAGCACGTCCAGCACGCCGAGCTTCTCGGCGCGCAGCGCCAGTCCCATCGACGGCGTCTGCGCCGCCGCGATCAACCGCGGGCCACCCGTGGCGGCGCGCAACGCGTCGGCCCACCACCCCAGCTCCTCGTCGGGGCGCTCGCCCAGCGCGGCGAGGACGACGTCCCACCGCTGGCCCGCCAACAGACGCACCGCCCGCGGCAGATCGGGCGCCGCGTCCACCTCCAGCCGGCCGTCGTCCGCCCACTGCCGCAGACTCTGGAGCAGGGCGGCGCTCCCCGCACCCTCACCCGCGACGACGAGAATCCGCAAGCGCGCTGCGTCCTCCTTCCGCGGCACCGCGGGCAGAGGCGAAGGCTCCATCCCGATCGGAGGGGTCATCCGCTCGTCCGGGTGCCGCCCCGATAGCGAGCCACCAGCACTAGGGCATCATCCGTGCCCTTGCCGTGCTGGCTCAGGATGTGCTCGGCGAGCTGTTGCGGGGGTGCCTCGAGCTGCAGCCCGTCGCTGAACCCTTCCCGGATCCCGTCGGTGGCGAAGATGAGCACGTCTCCGCGGGCCAGGGGGACTACCTGCGCGCGGACCTCTGGCAGCTCGGATCCGACAATGCCGCCCCGCGTGACCAGACCGGCGCGCGTCGGCTTGGCCGACGGGGCCGCGCCGACATGGAACAGCATGCAGTCCACGTTGCCGACACCGGCCCACGTCAGGGCGTTCTGGTGGCGGTTGGCGAACGCGAGGCTCATCACCACGCCGCGCGAGCCCTTGAGCGCCACGTGGCAGCGCTCGAGCAGCGCCAACACCGATTCGGACGCGTGCTCATCCAGCGTATTCACGGCCGTGCGGGCTGCAGTCGCCGCTTCCGTGCCGTGGCCTAGCCCATCCACGACCGCGACGAGCACGCCGGTGGCGACCGGCTTGACCAGGTGCAGGTCCCCGGACTGGGCCTGGCCCGGCAGCGCCGACGCGGCGACGCCCCAGTCGATCAGGGCCGAGGCGTCCACCGACGCCCTAGGCATTCATGCGCCGCCATTTCTTCATCGTCACGGTGGTCCCCTTGCCCGCATCGGAGACCACCTCGAAATCGTCCATCAGACGGCGGGCGCCGGGCAGCCCGAGACCCAAACCCCCGGACGTGGAGTACCCGTCCTGCATGGCGCGGGGCACGTCGCGGATCCCGGGCCCCTGATCGCGCGCCACGACAATGACGCCCTGACGGTCGCCGTTCGCCACGACGCTGAGGGCGATTTCGCCACGCTTGGCGTACATCAGGATGTTGCGCGCGATCTCGGAGATGGCGGCGGCGATCACGGTCTGGTCGCCGCTCGAGAATCCCGCCTCCGCGGCCAGGTCGCGCCCCCGCTGCCGGGCGGTGACGACGTCCACATCCGCCGCGATCGGGATCAGCAAGTCGTCAGCCACGGTCGAGACGTCCCGGTCCGCCGCGCTCGATTCGGATCTGGGTCTGGACGTTGAGGAACGCCAGGCCTTCCTCCAGGTCGAGGGCGGTCGACACCCCCTTGAGCGTCAGCCCGAGCTGCACCATCGCGAACGCGACCTCGGGCTGGATGCCCACGATCACCGTTTCCGCACCGCGCAGCCGCGCCATGTGCGCGATGTCGCGCAGCGTGCGGACGGCGAACGAATCCATCACGTCGAGCGCCGTGACGTCCACGATGACCCCGCGCGCCCGAAACCGCCCCACGCGCTCGATCAACGCCTCACGCAGCTGCGACAGATCGGCGTCGGTCAGCGCCGACTGGATGGACGCGATCAGGTAGTGACCCTGCTTCAGAATGGGAACTTCCACACGCCCCCCGTCGACGGAGTGGTGTGCCGGCTCACGCCTTCGGAGTCAGCTCTTCCAGCGGCACGACCTTGTACCCCAGCAGCCGCTCCGCCTCCTCGATGCCCCCCTGCAGATCGCCCACCGTCGCCATCTCGCTCAAGTCGACGCCGATCGTCACGAGTGTCTGCGCGATTTCGGGCGAGAGACCCGTCACGATCACCATGGCACCTAGCAGGCGCGACGCTTCGACCGTCTGCACGAGGTGGTTCGCCACGTTTGAGTCCATGGCCGCAACGCCCGTGATGTCGATCACGACCACCTTGGCGCGGTTGGTCCGGATGGCCCGCAACAGCTGCTCGGTGAGCTGGCGCGCGCGCTGCGGATCGATCACGCCGATGATCGGCAAGATCAAGAGCCGCTCGCGCACCTGCAACACCGGCGTCGATAGCTCCCGGATCGCCTCCTGCTGCTGGCGGATGATGCGCTCGCGCTCTTGCACGAAGCCGACCGCCACCGTGTTGGCGATGCGGTTGGCGGCCGGCTCGTAGGCGTCGAGGATGCGGTTGAGTTTGTCGAAATCCTCGTGGTATTTGCCGAACAGCGAGCGGGCGAGCACGTCGCGCAACAGCAGCACGATTCCGACCACTTCGTGCGTCTCGACCCCTCGCGGGATGATGCGCTCCGACAGGTTGCGCGCGTAGGCCTGCAGGGCCTCGAACGTCCCCGTCTCGAGCGCTTCGACGTAGTTGTCGTACACCGAGGTCGCTTCGGCGAAGATTTCCTCCTCGGTCATCGCCGTGAGCAGCTGGGCTCGCGTGATGCGCCGGGCCCATTCCTCACGCAACTGGGTGCGATTCTGCCGGAGGTGCGCCACCAGCTCGCGCAACAGCGCCGCGGTGGATTCCGTCTGTGCTTGGGAGTCAGGCAGCGGCGACTGTGCGTCTTTTCCTTTGGTGGCCATGGCTGGCGCTCCCCGCCTGGTCGAATGTTGCCGCGGCGCAACAGCAAGGCTAGTGCCAACTTGTTGGATCGGCTCGACTACCGTAACTGACGACTCCCAAGAGCGTTACAAATCTACTCGCTGTACGAGGAGAGCGTCAGTGCAACACTTCGAGGCGCGCGCGTGCGGCTTGATGCACAAAAAAAAGGCGCAGGGGAGCGAGCCACCATCGGGGCCCACCCGCCCGCGCGCTGCAGTCGGGTGGACGCAATCCGCGAATGGTCAGCTCAGTTGGCCCGCTTCCCCGCGTACATGTCCTGCGTATCGTCGTGGCGCGCCGCATCGCGGCACCCACGCTACTACGGGTCCCTTCGCAAGACGGATGCCGCGCGCGGTGCCTTGATTCGTGTTACTCGAGCGGGACGCGGGGCGGCCCCATGTGGTCGGAATGCAGCATCATGCCGCACGAATTGTACGACGCAGTCGCAGCGCCGCCGCGGAGCTTAGGGAGAGCGCCGCGGGGAGCGGCGTGCGGTCCGCTCCCCGCCGGGCTCTGCATCGGTCATTCGCTGACCTCCGGGTTAGGCACACTGTTGCGACGGCTCATCTGCGTGCGACGCTCAGCCGGTGCCGAGCGGGTGCGGGATCGCGACCGCGCGGCGGGGGGTGTGGGGCGAGGTCGCCGCCAGCGGGACGTCGAGCTCGAACCGCTCCTCGTCGCAGAGGACGCGGGCGATGCGTTCGGCCGCCCGGCCGTCCCACCGCTCGATGACCGGTCGCGCCGGCGAGCGGCGCGCCAGCGCCCGCTCGGCGGCCGCGAGGATCGCGTCGCGCTTGGGGAGTACGAGACGGTTCGTGCCGTGGGTGCAGGTGATGGGACGCTCGGTGCTGGGCCGCACCGTGAGACACGGCACGCCCAGGAACGACGTCTCCTCCTGGAGCCCGCCCGAATCGGTCACCACGAGCGCCGCGCCCGCCACCAGGCTGAGCATCTCCATATACCCGAGCGGCTCGAGCACCTGCAGCGGGCCGTCATCCGGGAGCCGGAGTCCGTGCGCCTGGAGGCGCTGGCGCGTACGAGGGTGCATCGGGAACAGGACCACCACTCGCTCCGCCAGCAGGACTAGGGCCTCGACCAGCTCCCGGAAGACGACGGGGTCGTCGACGTTGCCCGGCCGGTGCAACGTCACCATGGCGAACCGCTTCCCGCTCAGCCCGCGGCGCGCCGGGACTTCCAGCGCCAGCGCCTGCGGCAGCGCCCAGCTGAGCGTATCGATCATGACGTTCCCCACGAAGTGCATCCGATCAAGCCCAATCCCCTCGCCGGCGAGATTGGCTGCGGCGTCGCGCGATGGCAGGAACAGCAGGTCCGACAGGCGGTCCGTGACCACCCGGTTGATCTCCTCGGGCATCGTCCAGTCGCCGCTGCGCAACCCAGATTCAACGTGACCGATGCGCACCCCGAGTTTGGCGGCCACGAGGGCGGCGGCCAGGGTGGAGTTGACGTCGCCGTAGACCAGCAGGATCTCGGGCCGGAGCTCCGCTAGGATGGGCTCAAGGCGCTGCATCACTTCGGCTGTCTGGCGCGCGTGCGAACCCGAGCCGACCCCGAGATGGTGGTCGGGCGCCGGGATCCACAGCTCTTCAAAGAACGCGTCCGACATGTCCCGGTCGTAGTGTTGTCCGGTGTGCACGATCACGTGCTCGATGCCGCGCTTCACCAGCTCGCGATCGACCGGTGCGAGCTTCATGAAGTTGGGGCGCGCGCCCACCACGGAGAGAACTCGCATTCGGCTCAGCGCATGTGCGTCGCGATCAGAATCGCCGCTGGGATCCCCGCGAGGATCGCGATGATCCGCCACTTGGATTCGGGGTCGGCGCGCCGGGGCACGATGATCTGATCGCCCGAGCGCAATCCCATGCCGTCGACGGTCGCGCCGCGCGCGATCGCCTCCTGCAGATCACTGCCCGTCACGCCGTCCCGTCCGATCCGGTCGATGCGCGTGCCGGTGAATTTCGCGTCCTTCGTGGGTCCTCCGGCCGCCATCAACGCGTCCGACACCGGGGCGTCGGCCGCGACCGGGTAGAACCCTGGGTGCTCCACTTCGCCCAGCACCGACAGCCGCACCAGCACCTTGGCATGGACGACGGGATCCTTCATGTAGCGTTTGAGCTGGTCCCTGAGGTACGTCTCCACCTGCGCGCGCCGCACCCCCGCGAGCGGGATGGGGCCGATCACCGGGAGCATCAGGGCCGGTCCGGGACCGACCGTGAAGGCCTTGGTGAACTGGCTGTCCCCCTCCACCTCGAGCTGGATCTGGTCGTTGATCTGGAAGTCGCTGGTCGCGGCCCCGTTTGCCGTCTGGGCGGCGGCGGGACCTGCCAGGAGCATCAGCGCCACGAGGCGCACGATCGTCTTGGCTATCATGGTATCACTCGACTGTTACGCTTTTCGCCAGGTTGCGCGGCCGATCCACGTCGCAGCCACGCAGCACGGCGATATGATAGGCCAGCAGCTGCAGCGGGATGACCGTCAGCACCGGCGCCAACAGGGGTGAGCTCGCCGGCACCGCGATCTGGTAGTCCACGAGCCGCCCGAGATCACCGTTGCCCTCGCTCGTAATCGCGATGATGCGGCCGCCCCGTGCCTTCACTTCTTGCATGTTGGATACCACCTTGGCATAGACCGAGTCCTTCGGCGCGAGACACACGACCGGCATGTTCTCGTCGATCAGGGCGATGGGCCCGTGCTTCATCTCCGCCGCGGGGTAGCCCTCCGCGTGGATGTAGGAAATCTCCTTCAGCTTCAGGGCTCCCTCGAGCGCCACCGGGAAGTTGACGCCACGCCCCAGATACAGGGCGTTGCGCGCCTCGGCATAGCGCTCGGCGAGGGCGCGGATTTGGGGCTCCATCTGGAGGGTCCGCGCCACGAGATCCGGCAAGCCCAACAGCTCCGTGACCATGGCACGCCCCTCATCGACCGACATGCCGCGCTGGCGTCCCAGCCACAGGCCCAGCAGCAACAGCGCCACCACCTGGGCGGTGAACGCCTTGGTGGAGGCGACCCCGATCTCCGGACCGGCGTGCAGGTAGATGCCGCCGTCCGCCTCCCGCGCGATCGTGGAGCCCACCACGTTGACCAGACCGATCACGGTCGAGCCCGCCGCCTTGGCAGCGCGCAGCGCCTCCAACGTGTCGGCCGTCTCGCCCGACTGCGAAATCGCGATGGTGAGCGTCCCCGGGATGCGCAGCTCGCGCCGGTAGCGATACTCCGACGCGTACTCGACCGACACCGGGATCTCGCTCAGCTCCTCGAGGATGTGACGGCCGACCAGCCCGGCGTGCCACGACGTCCCGCATGCCACGATCACGATGCGCCGGATGCGGCTGCACTGCGACGGCGTCAGGTTCAAACCGTTGAGGCGCGCCGTCCCCTCGCCGGCGAGCAACCGTCCCCGCAGCGTGCTCCGCACCGTCTCCGCCTGCTCGCAGATCTCCTTCAGCATGAAGTGCGGGTACCCGCCCAGGGCGATGGCGTCGAGGTCCCATTCGATGTCGTCCACCGCTCGATCCTGCTCCTGGGCGTGACTGTCGAGCACGCGATACCCGGACCGCGTCACCACGGCGACGTCGCCGTCGTTGAGGTAGACCACCGATCGCGTATGGGCGAGCACGGCGCTCGCATCAGACGCCACGAGGAATTCGCCGTCCCCGACCCCGAGCAACACCGGCGAGCCGCGCCGGGCGACCACGATCTTCCCGGGATCCGCCTCGGAGACGACCGCGATGCCGTAGGTCCCCTCGACATGGGGGAGGGCCGCCATGACGCGCTCCTCGAGCGTCTCGCCCACGGAGTCTTCGATCAGGTGCGCCAGCGTTTCGGTGTCGGTGTCGGTCGTGAAGCGGTGGCCTTCGCGCTCGAGCCGCGTGCGCAGCACGTCGGCGTTTTCGATGATCCCGTTGTGGACCAGGGCGAGCGTGCCGCTGCAGTCGCTGTGGGGGTGCGCGTTACACTCGGTCGGCGCGCCATGCGTCGCCCAGCGCGTGTGGCCGATGCCGCAGCTGCCGTGCAGCGGCGCCTCCGACAGCAGGTCCCGCAGGCGCGCGATGCGTCCCGCAAGCTTGCGGGTCTCGACCCCACCCCCGTTCAGGACCGCGACTCCGGCGGAGTCGTAACCGCGATACTCGAGCCGGCTCAATCCTTCCACCAGCACCGACGCCGCTTCTCTCGGCCCGACGTACCCGACGATTCCACACATCGCTCACGCGTCCTTTGTTTTGAGTTCCAGTGTCTTGAGTTCCAGCAGTGGCTTCCCCGTGATCGCGAGACCGAACCGGGCGAGCTGGGCGAGCCCGGTCCGGCGCACAAACCCGGGCGGGGCGCGCCGGCGGCGCGGTTGCCCGCGGCGCCAGATGCGACGGAGGCTCAGGGTCCTCAACTGCGCGCTCGTCCGATCCACGTCCCATCTGCTCCCTTCAAGTTTGAGGCCCGGCCGCGTTCCGGCGCCCTGACGACGTCGCTACCGATTCACCGGCACAATGGGTTAGCGATGGTGCGCCTGGCTCGCGCGTGCGGCGCTGCGACCGCGTGTCCGTTGCGCTCGCGCGGCAGGCCCGCCGCGCGGCGGCCGCGCTTTGGCGGCGCGACTGAGGCTCAGCACGGCACACGCACGACGGCCCCGTGTTTGCAGATAGCACCAGTGCCCTAACGGGTTATCCCGACACGCTGTTCGGGGGGGAGCGAAGCATGAGCGAGCGAATGCCACAAGCCGGATTGCCGCTGGTCCTACTCGGCGGTGACGGCCAGGAGGCCACGCGGTGGCTGAAGAGCCTGCTGGAAGGCGGCGGCTACGCCGTGCTCCAGGAGCGCTTGGCTCAGCACGTGCTCGAGCGCGCTCGTAGCACGGAGCCGGACCTCATCATCGTCGACGCGGAGCTCCCCGACATGCCGGGCGCCGACCTGTGTCGCACGCTCCGCACCGACCCGCGGGTCTCGAGCAGCACGCCGATCTTGCTCGCCGTGCGTGAACCGGCCAGCCGGGCCCAGCGGCTCGCCGCGCTGCGCGCCGGCGCGTGGGAATGCATCACGCCGCCGCACGACGCCGACGAGATTCTGCTCAAACTCGGCGCCTACGTGCGCGCCAAGCTCGATGCCGATCGCGCCCGAGCGGAGGGGCTACTCGATTCCACGGGACTCTACAACCGGCAGGGACTCGCCCGTCGCGCGCGCGAACTCGGCTCCCAGGCGTTCCGCGATCATGGGCCCCTGGCGTGCGTCGTGCTCGTGGTCGACCTCGAGCCCCAGGACCTCGCCCCGGGTCAGCAAGGGAGCGGCATCGTGGGGCGGTGCGTGCAGGCGCTCAAGGCCTCCGCGCGTCTGTCGGACGTGATCGGGCGGTTGAGCCCGACGGAGTTCGCGGTGTTGGCCCCGGGCACGGACGCCGTGGGAGCGCGCCGGCTCGCCGAGCGGCTGGCGAGCTCTGTGTCCACACCGAACACCACGGGGGAACTGGCGACCGCGGGCTCGACCGTCACGCCGTCGCCTCGGGTCCGCTGCGGCTACGAGGCCGTCGCGAACGTGGGGTACGCGCCGATCGAGCCGGTCGATCTACTGGTTCGGGCCGCGGCCGCCGTCCGCACCGGAAAGACGGATTCCGGGAGCTGGCTGCGGCGCTTCGACGAAGGAATCGGTACCGCCGCTTCTTAGACCGGAACCCGGGGCGACCCGCTGTTCTCGTCCATCGCTTCATACCCCGGCAGATAATAGGAATAGTACCGGTAGGCGCCGCCTGCCGGTACGTCGTTCAGCACCGCTCCGAGCATACGTACCGGCAGCCGCTGCAGCACCTCCAGCTTGGCCGCCGCCACGTCACGGTGGCTGTAGCCCGTGCGCAGAACCAGGGCGAGCGTCCCGGTCAGGGTGCTGAGGATGAGGGGGTCCACTCCGGCAGCGAGCGGCGGGCTGTCGATCAATACCACATCGTAGCCCGACCGCAGGCCGTTCACCAGTGACGTCATCGCCGGCGAGCCAAGCAACTCCGGCGCGTTGTAGGCGCGTGTCCCACAGCCGATCAGCGAGAGTGCCGGGAACTGCGTCGCCTGCACGATGGCGTCGAGCTGCGCCTCGCCGCGCAGGAAGTCGCTCAAGCCGGGCCGGCGGCGCACGCTCAGCCGGCGGTGCAGTACGCCCCGCCGGATGTCCGCGTCGATCAGCAGCGTGCGGTGCCCGCCGTCGGCGAAGGTGTGCGCCAGGTTCGCCGCGATGAACGACTTGCCGTCGCCTGCGCCGGGACTGGTGATCGTCACCAGCAGCGGGGCCCGGCCGCCGTGGGCGTACACGAGGTTCAGGCACACGCCGCGCAGGGCCTCGACGACTTCGTTGACGTCGTCCGGCACGCGGGCGCCGCCGCCCCGGCCGCCACGCGGCAGGTTGCGGAGATGGGGGACCGCACCCAGGATCGGGATTCCCAGTCCGCGCGAGACCTGGTCGGGATAGCGCACCTTGGGGTCGATTCGATCGAGCACCACGGCGCCGCACAGCCCCAGCGCCAGGCTGGCGGCGAATCCCAGGAAAATCACGCGCGGCGCCGTATTCCGCACCGGATCCTGCGGCATGACGGCGTGATCGAGAATGCGCGCGTCGGGAACGGCACTCTCTTCGGCGAGGCGCGCTTCGTCGTAGTTCTTTTGCAGGTTGGTATACAAGTTCTCCGCCAGCGTCACCTGGCGCTGCAGCCGCGCCTCGTCGATGGCGCGCGGTGGGACCGCCTGCAGCGTGCGGGAGTCCGCGGTCACCCGGCGCCCTAGCTCAGCTTCCCGGCCGGAGAGCTCGGCCCGCAGCTGGCGCGCCAGGTTCGGGATCGTCTGCCGTTGCAGCGTGGCGATTTCGCCGAGCCGCTTCTGCACCAGGGGGTACGCGTCCGCGTACTTGTATCGCAGCGCGCGGAGCTCCGCCTGTTTCGTGGTCAGCTCCGCCAGCGCCTGGGTGAGCTGCACGTTCTGCTGCACCGACCCGACGACCGCCAGCGCTTCCGCCGACAGTCCCGAGTCTCCCGACTGCGCCAGCACCCGCTCGAGTGCCTCCCGATCACGCTGCACCTGGTCGCGATCGACCTGCATCTTGAAGAAGCTCGTGAAGGCCGGATCGTCGGTTCCGCCGGCCTTGGGAATCTGCGAGGGCCGCGCGATCGTGTTCACCTGGAACCGCTCCAGCGCCTGTTCGGCGTCGAGCAGGTTCTGGTGCGCCCCCGCCAGCTGCTGGTCGAGAATCTTCGTCAGCTCCGTGAGCTTCTGCCGACGCAACTCCGCCGCGACCTGCACAAAACGCTCGGCGATCGCGTTGATCGTCGAGGTGATGCGTGCGGCGTCCGCGCCCTTCAAGTGCATCCGCAGGAAGTTGCCCGCGGGATCAGTCGCCACCTCGAGCTCGTCACTCAACGCCCGCGCGGAATCGCGCACCGTCGCCACCGAGAACTCGATGGTGCGGCCGGCGGGGATGGTGCCGGCTGGCGGGGCCCAGCTGAACCCCAAGCGGACGCCGATCGAGTCGCCCACAGCCCCGTGCTCCACCTCGACGCCCTTGTCGGTCGACAGCGTGAAGTTCCGTCCCCTGCCGTCCACGGTCAGACGGTACACTCCCGGTCGATACTGGTCCGCCACCCGGAACGTCTCGAGCAGGGGAGCGTCCTCCCGCTCCTTGGGCGTCAGGAACAGGCGCCGGTCGCGCACCACTTGGTCGAGCACGCGGTAGGACTTGAGCAGGTCGAGCCAGGCCTCGGGCTCGAGCGGCTGCCCCGCGCGAATCGGGCCGCGATCCACGCCGCCGCGCTGATCGGGCTGATCGATCCACAACGTCGCCTGAACCATGTACTGCGGCTTGATGAAGCGGGTCGCCGCCAGACCGCCGACCGTACCCAGGATCGTTACCACTGCAATCAGCCACTTGAAGCGCGCGACCGCGCTCCACACGCGGCGCCAGTCGACGCCGGTCTCCGGCTGGGCGAATCCCTGGCCGAACCCCATGTCGGCGCCCACGGGCGGCGCGGCTGCGGGGGCCACGGCGGGCAACGAGGAGCCGGCATGAAGGGGGAGGGGACTGGTGCTCATCGGAACGCGTACCTCCACTTGTGGTGGCAGGCCGCGCCGGGTGACGCGGTCGACGCGCCTTCCCTGTGGCAAGTCCGATACCGCGCGGCACGGAGCCAACACCATCCTCATGCCGCAAATCGGTGCACGGCATCCAGACGCCGGATGCACCTTGGTGCGGGGCCGACGCCTCTAACGACCGTGTGACACTCAGAATTCGTTGTCGTTGTGCGGAGAATCGCTGCCGCTGCGGCCTTGCGACAGGTTGGCCCGAACCCTGCGTAGGGTGGGGTCAACCGGAAATCGAGGACGCCCCGATGTCGATACCGCTTGCTCAAGACGGCGTGACCCCCTCTGGCGAGGGACGGGAAGCGTCGGCCATGCTCGCCATCGGGCCGGAGGCCAAGGCCCGCGTGCGGATTCTGGTGGTCGATGACGAACACACGCTGCGAGAGAGCTGCGCGGCGGTGCTGCGCCACGAAGGCTACGACGTGACCGTCTGCAGCCGGGGGCAGGAAGCCCTCGACCTGCTGAAGCGCCGCGCCTTCGACCTCGTGCTCGTGGACCTGTACATGTCGCAGGTCGATGGCCTTACCCTCCTGCGCACCGCGCTCGGGACCAATCACGACACGATGGTGATCGTGATGACGGGCAACCCCAGCGTCGAGTCGAGCGTCGAGGCGCTGCGGCAAGGTGCCTTCGACTATCTGCCCAAGCCATTCTCCGCGTCGCACCTGCAGGTGCTGATCGGGCGAGCGGTGCACACCCTGCTGGTCGCGCGTGAGACGCGCGAGCAGCGCGATACGCTTGACCAGCTGCAGGTCCATTCGGACAAGATCACGCTGCTGGGCACCGCGCCCTCGTTCCGGCGCGCCATCGAGCTGGCCCGCAAGGTGGCGCCGACCGACGCGTCCGTGTTCATCACGGGCGAGAGCGGCAGCGGCAAGGAGATGATCGCGCAGTTCATCCATCACCACAGCCGTCGCTCCAGCCGGCCGTTCATCGCCGTGAACTGCGCCGCCCTCCCCGAGGGTCTGCTCGAGTCCGAAATGTTCGGCCATCGCAAGGGCGCTTTCACGGGTGCGGTGCGCGACAAACCCGGCCTGCTCGAAGCCGCCAACGGCGGCACGCTGTTCCTCGACGAGCTGATCGAGATGCCGAAGCCGATCCAGGCGAAGCTGCTGCGGGTGATCCAGGACGGCGTCGTGCGACGCGTGGGCAGCGAGACGACGGACGCCGTCGTGAACGTGCGCTTCATCGCCGCCACCAACGGCGACCCCGAGTCGTCGGTCGAATCGGGCGATATGCGGGAAGACCTGTACTACCGCCTGAAGGTCGTGCCGATTCACGTGCCGGCGCTGCGCGAGCGCCCGGAGGACATCCCCCTGCTCGCCGACTACTTCCTGTCGACGTACTGGGTGCGGCATCGCCGCAAGGGCGCCCCGTTCCCGCGTCTCACGGATGCGGCGCTGCGCACGCTGTGCAGTCATCCCTGGCGGGGCAACGTGCGAGAGCTGCAGAACGTGATCGAGCACGTCGCCGTCGTGGTGGAGCCGGGCGCGGAGATCCGCCCCGAGGACCTGCAGCTCACCGGTGAGCCGACCCCGACCGCGGGCTCGAACCCGGCGTCGCTCATCTCCACGCTGCTCGAGGAGAGCTATCACGCCGCCCGCGATCGCGTGATCGCCCAATTCGAGCGCCAGTACCTGACGTGGCTGGTCAACCGGGCGAGCGGCAACATGTCCAAGGCGGCGCGGATCGCCGGCGTCGATCGGACCACGTTGTACCGGTTGATGGAGCGTCACGGCCTGCAGCGCAGTCCGACGGCAGGCTGGGTGGTCGAGCGGGAGTCCGCCCCGGGCGCCGAGTCAGCGGAGCCCGTGGAGCCAATGGACGCGGTGACCGCTGATGCGACCGCCCACAAGGCGCCGGCGACCTCATGATAACGAATACCGCTACCGCCGAGCGGCTCGACTGGCCCGCCGTGGAGACCGCGATCGCGACCGTCACGGACCGGCTCCCCGAACCCGAGCCGGCGCCCCTTCCCGAGCTCGAGCCGCCCGATCTCGCGGCGTGTCTGTCGGGCCCGCACGGGCTGGATCTCGTGGTGGAGCTGGCGCATGACCTGCGCTCGCCCCTCACGTCGATCCTGTTCCTCGCGGAGGCGCTGCAACAGGGCCAGGGAGGACCGGTCACGGCGGAGCAGTCCAGGCAGCTGGGGCTGGTCTACAGCGCCGCGCTGTGCCTGTGCGCCACCGCGAGCGACGTTCTCGAGCTGGCCCGGGGCGGGCAGCGCCTCGTGGACCGCGCGCCGGCGCCGTTCTCCGTGGCGGAAGTGTTCGGGTCCGTCCGGAGCATGATCCTGCCCATCGCGGAGGAGAAGCGCCTCGAGGTCCGCCTAGTGCATCCCGTGCCCGAGCGGCGGACCGGACACGAGCGCGCGCTGTCGCGCGTGCTGCTCAACCTGGCCACCAATGCCGTCAAGTTCACCGACACGGGCTTCGTGGAGATCGCGGCGTTGCCGGTGGGCGCGCGGCGCCTCGAGTTCTCGGTGCGCGACACCGGGAGCGGCATCGACGCCGCGCGGCTCCGCTTGCTGTATCAGCCCGTGCGGCGGCCCCCGGCCGCCCAGCGCGAGCATTTCTCCAGCTCGGGGCTGGGGCTCACCATCTGCCGCAAGCTGGTGCGGGCGATGGGGTCGGAATTGCAAATCGAAACGCGGCCGCAGTGGGGCACCCGCTTCTACTTCGAAGTGGACGCTCCCGTGGGTAGCGCGGCCGCTTGACGCCGCAGCCCCCCGTGGCAGCCGCTCCACACACGACGCCAGGTCGCCATATGACCGCACGCATGGAGAGCCAAAACCGCGCTGGGGCGCGCCCGCGCACGGTCTTTGCGAATGTCTGAGGCCATGAGCACCACTCTCGAACTCCGACCCTCTCGCCCGGCGAGGATCTCGCTATCGCACCGTGCGCCATTCGGCGCGCTCGACCGCGAGCATGCCGCACGCCGGGCCCTCAACATCGTCGTCGCCGCGGTCGGCCTGGTCGTGGCCTTCCCGCTCATGTTGCTGATCGCCGTGGTGATCAAGCTGACCTCGCGCGGACCCGTCCTGTTCACGCAAACGCGCGTCGGGTTGGACCGCCGGTCGCTCTCGGGAGCCGGGGGGAATACACGGCGCCACACCGACTTGGGCGGCTCGCCGTTCACGATGTACAAGTTCCGCACGATGCGCCCGGCCGACGAGACCAACTCGGCGGTGTGGGCGCAGCCGGAGGACGACCGGGTCACCCCGCTCGGCCGGGTCCTGCGCAAGCTGCGGCTCGACGAGCTGCCTCAGCTCTTCAACGTGCTGAAGGGCGACATGAACATGGTGGGTCCGCGGCCCGAGCAGCCGACCATCTTCGTGTTTCTGCGGGAGCAGATCGAAGGGTATCAGCGGCGCCAGCGGGTTCGCCCCGGCATCACGGGGTGGGCCCAGATCAACCAGGGGTACGACACCTCGGTGGATGACGTGCGCCACAAGGTGCGGTACGACCTCGAGTACATCCGCCGCCAGTCGGCGCTCGAAGATCTGCGCATCATGGCCCGCACGCTGCCCGTGATGCTGCGGCGCCGCGGCGCCTGGTAGGGTGTCGCCCTCGCCGCTAGGCGAGCACCAGCGCTGCCGTCGTCTCCTCCACTAAGCCTCGCGCGATCCGCTCGTCGCGAATCAGGGCGTCGACAAGGAACTTGGTGGCAGTGATCGTACCCTCCCGACGGCGCGCGGACGTGAGCACGCGCAGCACCGGTCGCACGGGCTCGAGCCACACTCGGGCGCCAGTGATCTCATAGAGGCGCAGCCAGACGTTCGCCATGTGGGCCTGGCCGACCGGACAGCACGAAGAGCCGGCGGGCTGCCAGCCGGGTGCGAATCGGTCGGGCAACCGCCCCTCCCGCCCCTGGGCGGCCGCCACACCAGCCGCCGACCGCGCGGCCAGCGCGATAAGCCGCTCGTCTCTCAGCAGGCGACCCCCCTCGAGCAGCCCGCGAATCGCGTCTGCGAGGTCCGCAAGCCCGCGAGAGCGCTCCGGGAAGCGGGCATCCGGCATCCAGCCGTCGTCGTGCTGCAGCCGCGCCACGGTGCGCAGATGCTTCGCCGCTGCCACCCGGAATTCGGGCGCGCCCAGCCGGCGCCCGGCCTCCGCCAGTGCCCATGCGGTTCGCGGGCAGTACGCCACGTCGTGCCGCCACAGTCCGTCCTCGTCGAGCCTGGCGAGGAGGAAGCGGCCCGCCCGCCGGGAGGCCCCAGCGAACACGCCCCACCCAGTCTCGCTGAACGCGGCGACCCACCCCAGCAGGGCCTGCCCCGTTCCGACCACTCCTCCCCGCGCGGCGCCCGACGGCAACTGCATTTCCACCCCCCATCGCGCGGCCTCGCCGGCCCGCTGGGCGAGGTCAGGACGACCGAGATGCTGCGCGGCGAGATAAAACGTGGGGATCACGCGGCCGGTGGTTTCCGGGCAAGCGCACCGCGCGCCGTTAGAGGCGGCGTCGGGGCCTCCGCCGAGTGGGTGCGCCCGCGCGAGCGCGCCGTTCCCCGTCGCGTCCTGTGCGCGCATCAGCCAGTCGACCCCGGCGGCAAGGTGTGTCGACCCATCTGCGCTGCGATGGGCGAGTACGCCGTCGCGTGCTGTCATCTCGAACTACACCTCCCCAAGGGTAGGCCTAATGGCGCAACGGCCGTGCCGCCACCAGTTGTTGCGTGAACGCCACGGGGCACCGCGTGACCATGAGCTGTAGGGAGTCCGGGCCGCCACACGACGAGTGTGCTTCTTGCAGAGGTGGCTGCGCGCACCCGCCCAGTCCCGAACAGGAGCAGGCATCTCAGTGACGTCCCCAAAGCCCCCAATCACGTGACCATCTGCGCCGCGCTCTTTTGCGGTCGGTGTGTGCCGTGGCGGGCACCACGCTGAGTCCCCTGGCTCCACCCGAGGAGCCGTCGGTCGTGCAGAGCGAGCCTTCCCCGGCGCGCGAGCTTGACCGCTCGCTGGTGCGGGGTCTCGCGTGGACCGGTACGACGCGCTGGGCCACGCAGATCCTCACTTGGGCCTCGACCTTGGTGGTCGCCAAGCTGTTGGCGCCGACCGACTACGGCCTGGTGGGCATGGCCATGGTCTACCTCGGGCTCATGCAGCTCGTGAACGACTTCGGGTTGGGCCTCACGATCGTGCAGCGCCGGGACTTGGACGGCGACCAGATCGCCCGGCTGGGCGGCTTTGCTCTGGTGATCGGCTGCGTGTTGATCGGGCTTTCGGCGGCCCTGTCCGGAGCGGTGGCGCGGTTCTTCGGGGAGCCAGCCGTCGGACCGATCGTCGTGGTGTGGAGCCTGGCATTCCTTATGGCGGCGGCCCAAACGGTGCCGCGAGCGCTGTTGCGACGCGATCTCGACTTTCGCAGGCTCGCCTGGGCGGATGGCGCGGAGGCGTTCGCGGCCACGGTCACGACGCTAACGCTCGCCGCAACGGGATTTCGCTACTGGGCCCTCGTCTTCGGGACCCTCGCCGGCCGGCTCACGAGCACGATCCTCACCTGCGTGTGGCGACCGCATCGTGTCGCATGGCCGAGCCGCTTCGGCTCCATCGCCACGGCCGTCACGTTTGGCTGGCACGTGGTCGTCGGCACGCTCGCCTGGTATTTCTACGACAACGCCGACTTCGCGATTGTGGGCCGTGTACTCGGCAAGGCTGCGTTGGGGGCCTACACCTTGGGCTGGACGATCGCCAGCATCCCCGTGGACCGCGTGACCGCGCTGGTCGGCAGCGTGACCCTCCCGGTGTTCTCCGCGGTGCAACACGACCGGCCGGCCCTGCAGCGCTATCTTCGCAACCTCACTGAGGCCCTCGCACTCATCACGTTCCCGGCGGCCGTGGGCATCGCCCTGGTGGCCGACGAGTTCGTGCTACTCGCACTGGGTGACCGCTGGCGACCCGCGATCCTGCCGCTACGGCTGCTCGCGCTCGCGGCCGCGTCCAGATCGATCAGCGCGCTGCTCCCGCAGGTGATCATCGCTACGGGTCACTCCAAGCGTAGCATGCAGTTCACGATTCTCGCAGCGCTCGTCCTCCCGGCCCTGTTCTACTTCGGGTCGCATTGGGGAGCCGCGGGCGTCGCGGCGGCCTGGCTGGTGGGGCACCCCCTTCTCGTGATGCCGTTGGTCCTCGTGTACGCGCTGCGTCTCACCGACCTGTCGCTCGGGGGATATCTGCGGTCGCTCCGGCCGGCCGCAGGCGCGACGCTGGCAATGGCCGCCGCCGTGCTCGCCGTGCGCTGGAGCACACCGCTAAGCTGGCCGCTGAGCGTGCGCCTCGCCGCCCATGTGCTGGTCGGGGTCGCGGTCTATGCGGCCGTGGTATACGGCGCACACCGCCGCCGCGTGCAGGCCCTGTGGGCCGTGGTCCGCGCCGTGCGTGAGTGATCCGATGTCGGCGACAGGAGCCAACGTTGAGATAGTGCCTGCTGCAGAGACCGTCGTGACCTGCCTGCCCCTCGTGCAAACGCTCGCCGACGAGCAGGGCTGGGAGGGGCTGCGGGCTTGCTCGCCCGCTGCCTCGCCGTTTGCGGGCTGGGCGTGGCATCGGGCATGGTTCTCCGCCGCTCCGGCGGAGGAGTTGCACGCCACACGCACGATACTGCTGCGTGGTGCGGGGCACGCCGTAGAGGCGATCCTCCCGCTGGCGCTTCGGACGGTCGAGTTTCGGCGCCAGCGCACCGCTGCGCTGACGTGGGCGATCGGCGATCTCGGCTGTCCCGACCACCTGGATGTCCTGGCCCGACCGGAAGCGGACCTCGACGCCGTGATTCCCGCGTTGACGTCCCTCCCGTGGGAGCTGCTCGTTCTGGGGAACTTGGCGCCCGGAGCGCCGAACGCAACCCGGTTGGCGCAAGGCCTGGCGCGCGCCGGCTGCGCGGTTCGCTGGAACGCCGCCTGGCCCTGCCCCTACCTCCAGCTGCCGGCCAGCTGGGACGAGTACTTGTCTTCGTTGAGCTCGAACCGACGTCAGGTCCTGCGCCGCCGCGAGCGCGTCCTACGCCGCGAGCATGCCCTGACGCTGGCCGACTACGACGCCGGCCGACTGGACCAGGGTTGGGAGCACCTGGTGGCCCTCCACAACAAGCGGTGGGGCGCCGCCGGTGTGTTCAACGACCCCCGGATGGATCGTCTGCATCGCACGTTCGCGCACGAGCTCGCCGTGCGGGGGCAGCTCTGGCTGACGACTCTGGATCTCGACGGTGTGCCCGTGGCCGCGTGGTATGGCTTCGCCGACGGCGACACGGTCTACTTCTATCAGAGCGGCCGGGATCCACGCTGGGAGGAAAAGAGCGTCGGCGTCGCGCTCATGGTGGAGATGATCCGCCGCGCCATCGAGCGCGGCTACCGGCGGTTTGACTTCTTGCGCGGCGACGAGGCGTACAAGCGGCAGTGGACCGCGTCGCAGCGCGTGACGCAGGAACTGGTGGCGTTTCGGTCCAGCTGGCGAGGGCATTGGCTCCGCGGCCTCGACTGGGCGGGTCGCCTCCGTGCCCGGCTGCGGGGCGGGGACGGGAGGGACGCGGCCGGATGACCGAGCCGACGCTCCTGATCGTTTCGATCGACACCGAGGAGGACAATTGGCGCCCGCGTCGTGACGGTGTGACGGTCGAGAACATCCGCGAACTGCCACGTCTCGATGGGCTATTTCAAAGACTCGGCGTGCGGGCGACGTACTTCAGCACCTACCAGGTCGCGATCCGCGACTGGGCGGCGCCCATCTTGCGGGAGCTCCACGGCGGCGGAGCGGAGCTGGGCGCACACCTGCATCCCTGGAACACACCACCGCTGGACGAGCCCTTCGCCCCTCGCAACACCATGCTCAAGAACCTGCCGGCTGCGCTGCAGCTCGCCAAGCTCGAGCGTCTCACGGCGACCCTGCGCGAGGCGTTTGGTGGGCGCCCGGTGTCGTTCCGCGCAGGCCGCTACGGGCTCGGCCCCGACTCCGTCACTGCCCTGATCCGCTGCGGCTACCGCGTCGACTCGAGCGTTACGCCGTTCGTGAGCTGGGAGGAGTACGACGATGGGCCCACCTTCATCGGAGCGCCGCTCGACTCATATCGCCTGGCCGGAGGCGCCGACGTGCGGATCCCGCAGCCCGAGGGGCCGCTGGTGGAGCTTCCCATGTCGGTTGGCTACAATCGTCCTCCGTCAGGGGCGTGGGCGAGACTGTACCGGGCCCTGTCGACCCCGGCGCTGCGGCCGCTGCATCTGCGCGGCATCGCGTCGCGCGCGGGAATCGTCAAACGCATTGCCTTGAGCCCGGAGACCGACTCGGTACCCGACATGCTGACGCTGTCACGCCGCCTGGTAGACGCGGGCGTGCGCCATCTCCACCTGTTCTTTCACAGCCCCAGTCTCAGCCCCGGCTTGAGCCCGTTCGCTCCCGACGGGGCGGGCGTCGAGCGGATGTATCGCTCGATCGCGACGTACATCGAGGGCCTCGCCCGCGTGACCGCGCTGCGCTTCGTAACGGTCTCGGAGGCCGCGACCCTGCTCCAGACCGCGCCGTGGCACCACTCCGCTGCCGCGGCCTCCCCCTCTTAGCGGCGCGTTACGCCGCCCGCACGCCTTCGCGACGGGTCGGTTCCCACACGGGGGTGCGTTCGCCCTTGATGGCCCGGACCGAGGCGGACAGGGCCGCCACGTTCCCCACCACCAGATAGGCGGGGAGCGCGACAACCTTGGGCAGGCGGCGGTCCTCGGGCCACCACCACGCCAGTGCGGCGCACAGGCCGGCCGTGGCCGCGAGCCCGGCGCCCCATCGTGCCCACCAGAACGTCTGCGCCAGACACACCAGCGCGACCAACGCCGGCAGGGCCACGTGGGGGATGACCCAGCGACAGACCTTGTGGCTCGCGAGAATCCACGCGAACAGCCCGTGGCGGAACGGGTTCAACAGCGCGCGCTTGAAGTGCAGCGTGTGCCAACCGCGCACGATCGTGCGCACTTTGCGGCGGTATTCCTTCCGGAGCGACGGCACCCGGGGCACGGTGCACACGGCGCCCTCGACGGAGACGGTGCGCAGCCCCTGCTCGCGGGCGAGCAAGGCCGCGGCGAAGTCGCGACTGATCTCCTCCGGCAGGACGCGCAGATGGATCGGTGCGCGAACAGCGTGGAAACATCCCGCCGCCCCCGGGATACCCGCGACGCGCGTCTCGAGCTGACGCACCCACATGTCGTAGCCGACGTACCAGGACTCGCCGTGGTTGGCGTGCCCGTCCACCCGCGCCACGCTCACGTAGTGTCCGGAAGCGACGCCGACCGTGGGATCGGCGAAGCTCGCGATCAGCGCCTTGAGGGCCCCCCGCTCCGGACGGGCCGACGCATCGGTGGTGACGATGATGTCCCCCCGCAAGAGCGGCAGTGCGGCGTTCTCGGCGGCCGTCTTCCCTCCCCGGCGGGGCAGCCGCAGCAGCTCGACGCCCCGGCCGGCGTACTCGCGCACGATGGCGTCGGTCCGATCGGTCGAGGCGTCCGACAACACGAGAATCTGCCGCCGATCCGCGGGATATTCGAGCTGCAGCAGGTTGTCGAGTGTTTGGCGGACCACGGCTTCTTCGTTGTAGACCGGGAGCACGATACTGATCGCCGGCCACTCGGCCGGCAACGCGGCGGGGGGTCGGCCCCGCCGGAAGAGTCCGGTCAGCCCCAGCAACAGCGGATAGCCCACGTAGGTATAGGCGGCAAATGCCAGCGCGATAACGAGCAGCCAAACACAGATTGCGGTCATCCCACACTCCGATAGATGCGTTCGTACCGCTCCAACCAGGGACCGGGGGCGAAGTCGCTCGCCAGCCGCTCGTTTGCCAGCCGCGCCCGGTGCGCTGCCGCCGCCGGATCCGCGTGCACCGATCGGATCGCCTGCGCCAATGCCGCGGGATCGTCCGCTGTGACCAGCAGCGCCTCCGCGGGCGAGACGACGTCGGGGACGCCCCCGACGGCGCTCGCCACGATCGGCGTGCACGCCGCCATCGCCTCGAACAGCACGATCGGCGTGCCTTCCATGCGGGAGCTGAGCGCGAACACGTCGAATGCCGCAAACAGCCGCGCCGCCTCGACCACGTTGCCCAGCCAGCGCACGCGGTCGCCCAAGCCCAGGCGCGCGGCCAGTTGCTCGAGCGCGGGTCGCCCGCGCCCGTCGCCCACGACCGACGCGACCACCGGCAGGTCCGTGAGCCGGGCTAGCGCCGCGAGCAGCACATCGGCGCCCTTCTCCGGTCTGAGCCGCCCCACCCAGCCGAGGTGGAATCGCCCGTCGGGAACGGCGAGCTGCGCGCGTGCCTGCTCCCGTGGCAGCGGAGGCGGGTCGTTCGCGGGCCACGCGTTGGGGACGATGTGCACGCGCGCGGCTGGCACGCCCGTCCGCTCCAGGTCGCGGGCCAGCGGGCGCGACACGGCGACCACGGCATCGAAGCGGCGAAACGCCCGCCGCTGCAGCCGCTCGTAGATCCAGTTCTTCCAGTCGCCCCCGGTGAACCCGTGCACCGTCGTCACCGTCGGGACACCCGCGCGGCGGGCGGCGCCCGCGTCCACCACGTCGACATGGTAGCCGTGGGTGTGCATGACGTCCGGCCGGAGCCGGCGACACAGCTCTGCAATCTCGGTTCGCTCGCGGCCGTAGGCCCGAGGCGGGACCCGGAGCGGAATCGTCTCCACGCCGGCCTGCTCGAGGGGCGCCAGGAAGGGGTGGCGGTCGGCCCCGTTTGTCAGAACGGCGACCACCCACACATCATGCCCAGCCCGGTGCTGACCGGTCGCCAGCGTGTGCACGACGCGCTCCGCACCGCCCACGTCCGCGGGAGCGATGACGTGCAGCACGGACAGCCTGTCTCGCGATGTCACACGACCACCTGGAACAATCTCCGTGCCTGAGTCACCGGGCATGCCGGAGCGGGCGGGTGCTGCGTGGGCGCAACGCTTGGGTGGCTGTGCTCTACAGTCGGACGGGTGTAGACCGGGGCGCCCGCGCGGCCTCCCTCTTGCTCCAGACGCCGGCGCTCATGTGCGGCATCGTCGGCATCGTCCACGCGGACCCGGCCCGGCCCGTCTCCCCTGCCCTGATCCGGCGGATGTGCGAGGCGATCCGGCACCGGGGCCCCGACGACGAGGGCGTCCACGTCGACGGGTCCGTCGGCCTGGGCATGCGTCGCCTCAGCATCATCGACCTCGCGGGCGGGCACCAGCCGATCTTGAACGAGGATCGGTCGGCGGTGATCGTGTTCAACGGCGAGATCTACAACTACGCGGAGTTGCGCCGCGGACTAGTCGCCCGCGGACATACGTTCGCGACCCACGGGGACACGGAAACCATCCTGCATCTGTACGAGGAGGAAGGCCCCGACTGCGTCGCGCGGCTGCGGGGCATGTTTGCCTTCGCCATCTGGGACGCCAAGGCGGGGACGCTGCTGCTCGCGCGCGACCGCTTCGGGATCAAGCCGTTGTACATCGCCACCGCGCCCTGGGGGATCGCGTTCGCGTCCGAGCTGAAGGCGCTGCACGCGGCGGGCCTGGTGGACCGCACGCTCGACTGGGATGCGCTCGACATGTATTTCCAGCTCGGGTACATCCCCGCCCCGGCGACGCCGTTCGCGGGCGTCACCAAGCTCGAGCCGGGCCACACAGCGCTGTGGCACTCCCGGCGCGGCGTGTCGACCAGACAGTACTGGGACCTCCCCCGGGAGCGTGTGGCGGCGCCGCGCGACGCGGACGAGCGGGTCAGGGAGTGGCTGGACGAGTCGGTGCGGGCGCACCTCGTGAGCGACGTGCCGGTGGCGGCGTTCCTCTCCGGCGGGCTCGATTCGTCGGCCGTGGTCTCGAGCTGGGCGCTGGCGAGCGACGCTCCGCACGCGTTCACGGCACGGTACTTCGGCTCAGGGGCCGCCAGCGCCGACGAGACGGACCTGGCCCGCCGACTCGCCGCCAAGTACGGCGTCAAACTGACCGAGGTGGACATCCACCCCGACGTGCGCGACCTGCTCGAGCCGATCACGCACGCCCTCGACGAGCCTCATGCGGACCAGTCGGCCGTGCCGACGTGGTTGCTGTCGCAGGCGGTGGGTGCGTCCTACAAGGTCGCCCTCACCGGGATCGGGGGCGACGAGCTGTTCGCGGGCTACCGTCGTCACATCGGTCTGCTGGCGGGAGAGCGCTACGCGCGGCTGCCGCATGCCGTGCAGCGCGGCTTGAGCGGGCTCGCGAACCAGCTGCGTGAGCCGCGTGGCGCGTCGCTGTCGGTCGATCGGTTCAAGCGCTTCCTGCAGCCCGGCAACGGGTCCTCCGCCGATCGGTTTCTCGGGTACGTCAGCAGACTGGCCGACAGTGGGCGACGGCAGCTGTATGTCGCGGGCCTATGGGACCAGTTGCGCGGCCCTCCTGCCGGCGCGCGCTTCCGGGAGCTCCACTCCGCTCACGGGACTCCGTCCGGTCTGACCGCGGCGTTGTATCTCGACTACAAGACCTTTCTTCCCGACGACGTACTGGCGCTGAGCGACCGCTTGGCTATGGCGCACTCGCTCGAGATTCGGGTCCCGTTCGTGGACCACGTGCTCGTCGAGCGGGTGTTTCCGCTGCCGGATCGGACCAAGATCGGCTGGTGGCAGAACAAGCGGCTGCTCAAGCGCGCGCTGCGCGGCCGCCTCCCGCGGCAGCATCTGCGGGCGCCGAAGCGGGGGTTCGTGGGTCCCACCGCCGAGTGGTTGCGTCACGAGCTGCGTGGCGTGATCGAGGACGAGCTCGCACCCGACCGGCTGCGCCGACTTGGGTACTTCGAGCCGGCCATCGTGCGCGGGCTGCTCGACGATCATTTCGCTCGCCGCCACAACCGCGAGGGCATCTTGTGGGGCTTGCTGTGCTTTTCGGTCTGGCACCGGCTGTACGTCGAGGACGGCGCGGCGGTGCCAGTCCCGTGACGCTCCCGAGCGTAGCGCGTACCGGTCCGCGGGTCCACCAAGGCGCGCGACCCGAGGGGCGCCGGCTGCTCCTGATCAGCTACCATTTTCCTCCCAGCCGGGAGGTCGGGGCCGTGCGGTGGCAGCGGCTGGCAAAGTATGCCGTCGAGCGGGGGTGGGAGCTGGACGTCGTCACCCTTGACCCCGCGAGTCAGGTAGCACCCGATTGGGACGCTCTCGCGGACCTTCCGGCCAGGGTGAACGTGTACGGCGTCCCACAACGAGCGCTGCCGGTGGACCGGCTGGTGCAACGCCTGATCGCGCTGCGGCGCAGGCTCTGGGCACGGAGCCCGGCGCGGGGCGCGGCCGTCGCCCGGGTCCGGGCGGCACGGCGATCCGACTCGATCAGCCTCACGGAGCTGCGGTCGCCGCTCCACAGCGCGCGCGATGTTCTGCGGGCGTTTCACGTCTGGCGCGACTACGTCCAGGGAATGACGTGGTCACATGCGGCTGGGCGTGTGGCGCGTCGGCTGCTCCGGACTGGCGCGTACGGCGGGGTGGTCAGCTGCGGCCCGCCGCACTGGGTCCACGATGCCGGGCGGATGCTCCGGCAAAGCCGCGGCCTGCCCTTGATCATCGACATGCGCGATCCCTGGAGTCTTACTCCGGTGCTGCAGGAGCCGGTCGCGAGCCCGCTATGGCTTTTTCTGTCGCGGCGGCACGAGCGCCGCGCCGTCGCCGCAGCCACTCTCATCATCACCAATACCGAGCACTCACGCGACGCGCTGCAGGCCGCCTATCCCGATGCACGCGAGCGTATTATCGCGATCATGAACGGCTACGACGAAGATCCCCTCCCGCCGAAGGAACGCGCCGACTGTTTCATCATCGCCTATGCCGGGTCCATCTACCTCGACCGAGATCCGCATCCGCTGCTCCGGGCAGCTGCGCGCGTCATCCGCGAAGCTGGCCTGAGGCCCGACCAGCTCCGACTCGAGTTCATGGGCGCGGAGACGGGACACAGGCCGACCCTCGCGCAGCTCGCCGAGCAAGAGGGGATCGGGGACTACGTCCGGGCGCACGCCGCGCGTCCCCGCGCGGAAGCGAAGCAGTTCCTTGCCCGCGCAGCGATGCTGGTAAGCTTCAGCGCCGTCGGGAAAACCGGGGGGGCCGACCCATTCATCCCCGCCAAGGTCTTCGAGTACGCGCGGTTCCATGCCTGGCTGCTGGCGCTCGCCAACCCCGGGAGCGCGACCGCGGCCTTGCTCGACGGCACTGGCGCCGACGTGGTTCCTCCCCACGACGTCGACGGGATCGCGGCCGTCATCCGGGCACGCTACGCCGCCTTCGCGCGAGGCACGGCCCCGGAACGACCCCGCCTACCGGAACGCTACAGCCGCCGCGCTCAGGCGCAGCTCCTGTTCGACGAGCTCGAGCGCCGTTTGCCGGCCTGTCACGCTGCTCCGCGATAGATCCGCGCGTAGTGCCGCACCATCGCGTCGATCGCGAAGGCCTGCTTGACGCGCTGCCGCGCGACCGCCGCGTCCTCGACGCGGCGCCGATCGTCGGTCAGGGCATTGCGCCAGGCGGCCGCCAGGGCCGCCGGATCTCCCGCCGGCACGAGGCGGTGTCGGAGCCGCTCGCCCAGCGCCGCAGGTGACCCGCCGACGGCCGTCACCACCGGGCAGACGCCGCTGCTCATGGCTTCCAGCAGGCCGAGCGACGTGCCCTCGCTCCAGGACGACAGCGTGAACACGTCGAACACTGGATAGAGGCGCTCGACGTCCTTGCGCCACCCCACCAGGCGGGCGGCGTCGCGCAATCCTTCCCGTTCGATCACGGCGCTGAGCCGCGCGCGTTCAGGCCCGTCTCCCACGAGCACGAGGGCCGGTGGCGCTCCCTGGGCGTCACTCCAGTCTGCGCGCAACCGCGCGAACGCCTGCAGCATCACGTCGTAGGCCTTGATCGGATCGAGGCGCCCGATGCTGCCGATGATGGGCGCGCCAGCAGGAAGCCTCAGCTCCCCACGGAGCGATCCGTTGACCGACTGCGGCCGGAAGAGGTCCGTGTCGATCCCGTTCACGACCACGCGAATGCGCGAGGGGCGGGGAATCAGCGTCTCGGTCATCTGACGTCGCAGGGCGTCCGAGACGGCCACGACCACGTCCGCCCGCCGGGCGGCGAGCCCGTCGAGCAGCCGGCCCGGGAGCGAGTCCGGGTACGGTCGCCCGTGATCGGTGTGCACGAGGCGCGGCACGCCCGCCCGGCGCGCCGCCAGGGACGCCTTGAACCAGACGCCGCTGTGCGTGTGCACGACATCGGGCGCGAGCGCGCGGATCGTCCGGGTCAAGCGGCGCGGCCAGATCATGGAGAGGTGCGGCAGGGACCGGTCCTGATGGAGCTGCGCGTGCGCGGCGAGGCCCTCCGCGAAGCGTCCGAAGTCGCTGAGCGTCAGGATGTGGCTCTCGAACTGGTCGGGGGGGAGGAGCTGGACGAGGGCGGCGACGAGCCGTTGCAGGCCGCCGTAATCGAGCTTGTGCACCACATGGAGAATCTTGAGACGTCGCGTCACAGGCCCGAGGATCGAATGACGAACCCGTTCTCCGACAACCCCGAGGGAATGTTCTCCCGCGGCACGGCCCAGCGGTTTACGCGCGTGGGGAGGAACCATCCGCCGCCGAGGGCGAGCGCGGCGGTGTAGCCCGCCTCCTGCGCGGCGGTCTCCACGGCCGGCGTTGCCAGCCCGTACGGATAACTCAGCCACGGGATCGCGCTCGTGAAGCGCTCCCGCAGCCACACGAGCGGCCACCTCAGCTCCTCCCGCAGCGCGGCGTCCCTCAGCCGCGCCAGGTTTGGGTGCGTCCACGTGTGCGATCCGAGCGTGATGCCGGAATGCCGGGTGGCGCCCCGCAGCTCCTCTTCCGACGCGACGAGCGCCCATTCCGGAACCGCCGCCGACGGGATCCGCTCGCGCGCGGCCCAGCCGCGGACCTCCTGATCTTTGCCCCGCAGCTCGTCCAGGGCGCGGGCCCGCAGCGCGGGATCCACCCCGCGCTCCGCCGCCAAGGCATCCCACCAGAACGGGCCCTTCCCCACGAAACTGGGAACAACGAACAGGGTCGCGGGAACGCCGCGCTTCGCGAGCTCCGCCACGCCGAGCAACACGGCCCCCCGATAGCCGTCGTCGAAGGTGATCGCCGCCCGCGGACGACGCCCGGCTACCGGCGCGTCGAGCACCTGTTCCAGCGGGACGACGGTGTGGGTGGCGAGCAGGCTCTCGAGCTGACGCACCAACAGCCCGCGCGGGAGGTGGAGCGAGCGATCGCCGAACGCCGGGTAGGAGTCGGGCACGACGTTGTGGTAGGCAAGCACGAGCGCCCGTCGTGCCCGCGCCGCCCGGTGGAGCGCGGGCACGCCGCTCCGCACCAGTCCGGCCTCGAAGCACGCTTTGAGCGCCGCGCGCGCGCTCATCCCAGAGGCCGGGCGACGGCCGAAGGGACCGGCACCGGCGGCCGCGCAAACGACGCGCTCTTCGCGAGCCCCAGCACCATCCCGAGGAGCGTATACAAGTAGGCGGAGTACGCCTGGGAGAGGAAGGAGGCAGTCACCACAAACGCGACCAGACTGGCGGTGAAGATTTGCGCGGTCACGGCAATCTCGGGCAACGGTGCCCGCCGCAATCGCGCCAGCGTTCGGAAGGCGGCAGTCAACAGCGCGATGAACAGGATGAGGCCCCCGACGCCCAGTTCAGCGCCGATCTGGATGAACGAATTGTGCGCCGCCGACCACTTGAAGCCTCGTCCGTAACGCTGCCGCTCGAGGGCTTCGGGAGCGAGCGTGCCCTCTGCCACCGGAAACGCAGCGGCCCCGACTCCGAGCAAGGGATGATCGAGCATGTACCCGAGGCCGCGTCTCCAGACCTCCATGCGCCCGGTCTCCGACTTGCCACTCCAGTTGTAATCTTGCCGCAACTGCAGGATCGACCCGATGCGGTCGAAGTACTTGTCGCTGGCTAGCCCGACGAGCAAGGTCGCGAGCAGCGCTACCGTACCAACGCGTTGCCATGCGGAGACGCCGCGCAGGCGCAGCAGCAAGTATCCCCCCACCGCGAGCAGGCCCAGGAAGGCGCCGCGAGAGCCGGTCTTTCCCAGCGTTACGATGAGGAACACCGTGGCGGCCGCCAGCAGCGCCCGCGACCAGGGCCGCGCCGGCTTACGCCACAGATACAGCACCAACGGAAGCGTGCACACGATCAGCATCGCCAGGTCGTTGACGTCATAGTAAGCGACATCCCGCAGACGACCATCCGCCCCCATCTGCGCGCGCGCCAGGATGACGGCGGAGAACAGCGTGACGCCCCCGAGCTGGAGCCACGCGAAACGGCGCAGGTCGGCGAACCCGCGAACGCTCGCAGCGATCAACAGCATCAGGATCACCGTGCGGACATAGTCCTTGAGCACTTGGTTCAAACTGAGTCCGGGGTATAGGCTCCCGGGAATCGATAGCCCTGCGAGCAGGAGGATGCCGAGCGCGCTGCGCACCAGCGGCACGTCCAGCGTGGCGAGGCGACGGCGGGGATCGCGCCCCAACAGCAGCAGGGTCCCGGCCACGACCGTCATGAGAATGGGTAGCCCATGGATCGCGAGGCTTGGGACCAACTCGTGGACGCGCCACACCTGGAGGGACACGAGGACCATCAGCGCCAACAGCAAGGAGTCCCACGGCAATCGGTGCGAGACGGGGGACTGCACCTGGTTGAGCTGTCCGAAACCGCCGAGCGGCATGGTCATGGCGAGCAGTGTATCTGTCGATGAGCAAGTTTCGGGCTCACAGCCTGCTCCCGTGTCCCGTCCACTAGAAGGCCACGGCCCGTCTCGTGTTGCGCGAGTGCGACAGGCGTGCTGGCCAATGCGCGGACGCCCTCACGGCGTTGGAGCCCTTCAGGATCCCCGGGCGACTGGAAGAGGCGCCGCCTGGCACTCCCGGCGGAGGGCATCGTACAGCTCCAGCATGGGCTCGCCGATGCGCTCCCAGCTATACTGCTGCTCCACGGTGTGCCGCGCCGCCGCGCCGAGCCGTCGCCGCAGGGGCTCGTCACGCAGCACGTCGCACACCGCCTGAGCGAAGCCGTCCGGATCGTCTCGAACCAGAATGTTCCGCCCGTCCTGGGCGGCCAACCCCTCGCAACCCACTGAGGTGCTCACCACTGCCTTCCCCATGGCCCAGGCATCGAGAATCTTGAGCCGGGTCCCTCCGCCCACCCGCAGCGGCACAACATAGCACGCCGCGTCGTGAACGTAGGGACGGACGTCGGGCACGTAACCCGTGAGCTCGATCGCCGAGCGATGGCCATACTGGCGACGGGCGTCATCGGATACCCGGCCGACCCACCGGATCGGCGTCTCACCGTGCAGGGCGCGCACGCGGGGCAGGATTTCGTCATGGAAGAACTGGAGCGCGTCGAGATTCGGGAACCAGGTCAGCTCCCCGACGAACACGAGGCCTTCCTCTCGCCCGACGCCGGGCCGAAACGTGTCGATGTCCACGCCGTTCGGCACGACCGCCGATTTCACTCCAGGTACGATGCGCCCGAGCTCGACGGCGTCGCTCTCAGAAACCACGACATTGAGGGCGCAGCGCCTGCACCAGCGTCGCTCCTCGCGCTCCATCAGGCGAGCCTGGTGTCCAAGGTACTGGCGTCGCCAAGGGTTGCGCTCTACGCCCGCGCGACGGTCGAGTAGGAGTGACTCGACATTGTGGTGGACGCACACGACCGGGGCGGCGCCGACCAGCGGGAGGTAACGCGACAGGGCGAGTGAGTCCAAGTGGATCAAGGCGAAGCGACGTTCCCTGAGCAGCTGCGTCACGCGAGCCCGGACCGCGGCCGAGTCGAACGCGAACGTCGTGTGCGCGCGCTGCCGACCGACGCTGCGGAGGTGATCCCACGCGAGGCGCCAGCGGCTGTGCTCCTGGGGCACAGGAAACGCCTCGACCTCGGCGATAGAGCGCAAGGCCTCGAGCCGCTGGGTAAGGTCATCCGGGGATACCGCCCCACCCTTCCGGCGATAGAAGCACAACGCCGTTACGTCGAACCGACGTGCCAGCATGCGCAGCACATGATAGCTGCGGATTGCCACGCCCGAGTCGGGCGGGTATGGCACGGTCTGGCACAAGAAGAGCAGACGCGGGCGTCGGCTCACCGTCAGCACCCGATCCGCTCGGTGCTCACGACGATGTTGTCGAGGTCCCGCTCCTGTGCGGCGGGCGCTCCGTCGTTCCAGTAATTCTCGAAGAACACGGCGTTGATCCCGTACGCCGTAAAGCCCCCCACGAAGTTCAGGCCGTCCTCGCGCGCCTCGAGGTCGCCGTTCACCCAGTACTCGAACACGCCGTCTGATTGCGCCGGGTCGTTGAGCTTGGCATGAGCCTCGACGCAATACCATTGACCCACGTGGGCCGCATCGCCCAGCGGCGTGGTGCCGCGCTTCTTACCGAGCCAGTGGAACCGGGGAAAGTCGTTGTATTTCGTCGCCCGCACGTTGCCCAGGCCGTCCGTACTGGAGACCGGATCCAGCTGCAGGTAATTCGTGTCGGGTGCGTCACCGCCCCACAGGTGCGCCACCATCGCCTCGGTCCACTTCGAGCTCGTGAAGACCATCGCGCGGGTGAGCTTGTACCCCACCCCTCCTACCCAACCCGGCTGAGAGCGGACGTACAATCGCCAATACAGATTCCGATACTTCGCGGTTCCGGCGTCCACCGGACGAAAATACGGGTCGGGCAGTTTGCCGAGCGCGAGATGGAGCGCGCCCGCCGACACCTGCCCCCGACTGAACCGTGCCCGCATGCCCGACGATCCCCTCACGCCCACGCCCGCCGCGCGCACGAAGCTTCCGGAAGCATCTTCATATTCGAAGTATTGGTGCAGCCGGTCCTGCTCGAAATCGTCGCACCAGACCCAACCCGGCTTCAGAGTCGCGCACTCGTTCACCAGCGGAGGCCTCTCGGCGTGGCTGTCCGCGGGAGACTCCTGGCCTGCGGCCCCGACCGCCGGGGCCCCGATGCCTGCCAGCGCCAACAGGACCGCCGTCACGGACCGGGTCATCGGCCGATGTGGGCCTGTATGGCCGGCTCGACGAGACGCTCGAATAGGTCGTGGCCCTCCAGGCTCAAATGCGGGTCCACAGTCCCATACAGATGGCTGCCGCCTCGCTCGGCGCGGCGGAAGTCGGGTAGCACATCGACCACGTCGAGCCGGTAGGCACCCATGGCTCCGCTGAGCAGGCGCTCCGGCTGCTCGAGATCCACGGCTGCCGCGTCGATCTTGAAGCCCTTCAAGGCCCGGTAGAACGCGGCAGTGTCCACCTGGAATGGAGCGGGAATCAGCACGAACACGGTCGCGGCGCCGCGTGCCAGAGCTAGGTCCCTGATGTCGCGGCAGATCTGCGCGGTGACCGTCCACCGAGAAGAGTTCGCTTCGCGTCGCAGCAGCTCCTCGGGAAAGTATTCCGCCGTCAAGCCGAGCCGCATCCGCAGCGTGGACGCTTGCGTTTTGACCAGGATGAACAGGTGGGAGCGTGCTTTCAGAAAGTCGTTGATCGGATAGAAAACCGCGTCCACGAGCTCGGCGTATGTGATGTGCCGGGGCAGCCGCAGTCGGTGGAACGGAGCGTCGACGGGCGGTCCCGGTGCATACCGCTCGACGCGTCGGGTAACGACGTCATTCCCCAGGTACACGGACACGAGCACGACGTCGAACCGTTCGCGAGCAAGCTCGCGCCGTGCTTCCATGAGGTACTGCGGCGGGTCCCAGCCCCCGACACCGCTGTTCCGCACAGCCACGGTCTCGCCCAGACGCGTGCCTAGGCGCGCCTCCAGCAGTCCCGCGAGGCTCTGCTCGTACTCGACCTGCAGCGCCTCCATGAACGAGTCGCCCAGGAGAAGGACCCGTCGCTTGCTCTCGACGCGCCCAGCGCGTCCGACGCGGAATCCATCGCCGTCTGTGAAGACGTGCACCGTGCGCTCGCCGGTGTTGATGGTGGTGGTGACGTCGGGACGATGGATCCAGCCCAGGGTATCCACGGGCTGCCAGATGTCCGGACGCTTCACGATGAGCTGCTGCGGCGCGAGGATACGCACCGACACCTCGCCTACCAGGTACGCCAGCCCCAACGAGGTGCACAGCATCACGCTATTGACCAAGGCGCCGCGCAGTCTCGCAGCGAGGGGGGTGGACACGACGCCGTCGGAAGCGAGGGGGATGGAAGGCGCGGACACGTGAGTGGGGCGACGCAACGGGCGTGCCCGGCCGCAAACGATGGTGTCAACGGCAAGCCGCGTAAGAAGAGCAGCACTTGTCGCGGACACGCCACATCCGTGACGCAACGAGCGCATCGCCTGTGCGCGCCCACTCGCCGCGGATCTGGCACCCGCCGTGCAACAACGCCAGGCGACCATGCCCGACTGCTACGTTCTCGGTATCTCGGCGTTCTATCACGACAGCGCCGCCTGCCTTTTGCGGGAAGGCGAGATCGTCGCCGCCGCGCAGGAGGAGCGTTTCACGCGCAAAAAGGGGGACGCGGCTTTTCCGCTCCAGGCTGCCCGCTACTGTCTCGCCGCAGGAGGCATAACTGCCTCCGACCTTGCGTACGTCGGCTTCTACGACAAGCCGCTCACCAAGTTCGAGCGGATCCTCGAGACGTACCTGGGCGTCGCCCCCCGCGGATTCAGCCAGTTCCGCATGGCGGGTCCCTTGTGGATGAAGGAGAAACTGTTTCTCGACCGCGAAATCCGCCGCGCGCTCGCCTACGACGGCGAGATTCTCTACGCCGAGCACCATGAGTCCCACGCCGCCAGCGCGTTCTTCCCATCGCCGTTCGAGGATGCCGCCATCCTGACGATCGACGGAGTCGGGGAATGGGCGACCGCGGCGGTCGGCGTCGGCCGGGGCAACGATTTCGAGCTGCTGAAGGAGCTGCAGTGGCCCGATTCGCTTGGGCTCTTGTACTCGGCCTTCACCTACTTCACGGGCTTCAAGGTGAACTCGGGCGAGTACAAGGTCATGGGTCTCGCGCCCTACGGAGAGCCCAAGTACGTGGATCTCATTTATCGCGAGCTCGTGAACCTGCGGGAGGACGGCTCGTTCACACTCAACCAGAAGTACTTCGAGTACCTGACGGGCCTCACGATGACCAACGGGGCCTTTTCGCAATTGTTCGGCGGTCCGCCCCGCGTGCCCGAGTCCAAGCTGACGCAGCGGGAGATGGACCTCGCCAAGTCGGTCCAGGTCGTGTGCGAGGAAATCATGCTCCGCATGGCGCGGACCGCGCATCGTGAGACGGGGCTCGAGAACCTCTGTCTGGCGGGCGGGGTGGCGTTGAACTGCGTCGCCAACGGGCGGGTCCTGCGCGAGGGCCCGTTCAAGCGACTGTGGATCCAGCCGGCCGCGGGGGACGCCGGCGGCGCCCTGGGCGTCGCGCAGCTCATCTGGCACCGGTACTGCAAGCAGGCCCGCTCGGTGACGCCCGGCACCGATGGCATGCGCGGGGCCTATCTGGGGCCGGACTTCACACCCGACGAAATCGCGGCCTTTTTGCAATCGGTCGGGGCCCCCGCCGAGCGGCTTGATCGCGACGTGCTCCTGCGACGCGTGGCCGAGCTCCTGGCCGGCGAGAAGGTCATCGGGTGGTTCGACGGGCGGATGGAATTCGGGCCGCGCGCGCTCGGCGCCCGCAGCATCCTTGGCGACCCGCGCAGCCCGCGCATGCAGGCGCAGATGAACTTGAAGATCAAGTTCCGCGAAGGGTTCCGCCCGTTCGCGCCCAGCGTGCTGCGGGAGCGCGCGAGCGACTACTTCGAGCTGGACGTCGACTCACCGTACATGCTGCTGGTCGCTCCGATCAAGGCCGCCCGGCAGATTCCTATGACGGACGGCGAACGGCAGCTCTGGGGGATCGACCAGCTCAACGTCGTGCGCTCGGACATTCCGGCCGTAACGCACATCGACTATTCGGCCCGCGTCCAGACGGTCCGCAGGGAAACGAATCCCAACTACTACGATCTCATCAAGCAGGTCGAGCGTCTCACGGGGTGCGCGGTACTCGTGAACACGTCATTCAACGTTAGGGGCGAGCCGATCGTCTGCACGCCGGCCGACGCGTATCGCTGTTTCATGCGAACGCACATCGATCACCTCGTGCTGGGGCCGTTTCTGCTGGACAAGACCCGTCAACCCGCCTGGAAAGAGAGCGGTGAGTGGCAGCAGGAATTCCAGCTCGACTGAGCACCGCTGAAGGGCGTCGCTTCGGACTGGCCGTGGGGGGCGCGTTTCTGGCGCTCGCAGGCCTGGCCGCGTGGCGCGGGCATTCGACGGAGGCGCGGGTCTTCGCCGTGCCGGGCGGCGTGCTCGTCGCGGCCGCCTTGGCGGTCCCCCGCCGGCTCGGACCGGTTCAGCGGTTCTGGATGGCGCTCGCGACGGCCATCTCCAGCGTGACGACACCGGTGATCATGGGAATCATCTACTTCTTGATCGTGACGCCGACGGGGTGGGTGCGACGGCTCGCGGGCGGCAATCGGCTCACCCGCACACGTAATGCGACCACCTTCTGGGTCGAGCGCCATCCCCACAGCAGGCGGCGCATGGACATGGAGCGACTATTCTAAGGAGGCGGTATGGCTCATGCGAGTCTCGCGCGGGAGTTCTGGGCCTTCATGCGGGTCAGAAAGAAGTGGTGGCTGCTGCCGATCATCGCGGTGATGCTCGTGGTGGGAGGCCTGCTCGTCTTCGCTCAGGGCTCGGTGTTGGCGCCATTCATTTATACGATCTTCTGACGGCCCGCCCGGGCGTGCACGAGCAGCGCGCGCTGGTCCTCGGAGCGGGCGAGCTCGTGCAGCTCCGCGAATCCCGCACGAGCGAGCGCGTGGCGCAGCTCCCCTTCCGACGCCGCCGGGTAGAGGAGATAGACATCCCCGGCGGGTCGCAGCACGCGCTGCACGTCGCGGAGGAGCGCCTCAGGGTCGACAACGCCGAGCGGGACGAACGTCGCGACCACCCGGTCGAACGCGCCGTCCGGAGTGGGCAGCCGGCGCCGATCCCACGAGTAGAACTCGAGCTTGCCCGGCACCTCGCGCAGCTGCTTGGCGAGCGCGATCTGGGCAACCGATAGGTCGAGCCCGCAGACGTACGCCCGGAGGGCACGTCGCCACGCCTCCTCGGCAATCCACCCGTCGCCGCACTCGACAAAGAGAATCCTGTCCCACGCTTGGATTATCACTCGATCGAGCACGAGAAGATCGAGACCCCGGCGAGCGGGGAGTTCGACGGTGCCGAGCGCAACCGGTTGCGACGTCATGCCGCCGTACGACGCAATGCCCGTGCCCAAGGCGCCTGTTGCGCCTCGTCAACAGAGCGGTCGCTCGGCTACGGCGAAGCGCTGGCAGTCCCGATCGGATAGTTCGTCGCCTGCACGAACAGCGTATACACCACGAATGGCGCGAGCCCGTTCTGGAGGTACGTAGCGCCGTCCCAGAACAAAAGCCCGGCGGCGGATCCGTTCGTCGTCCCCATGTACGTCCAACAGGGGCTGTCGATCACCTTCGCACCGTTGACCCAGATCGCGATGGTCCCGCAGTTCCTTGCCGTGTAACGATGGTAGCGATACACCACATCGTACACGCTCCCCTCGTGCAGCGAAGGGTACGTGCCGGGCCAGGGGTAGGTGTGGCCGTTGACGTTCCACATCTCCGGCTCAGAAAAAAGACCGATGTTCCCGTCGGAGCACGGCCCGATCTGCGACATCGCCCACCCGTTCCACGCGCTGCCCGCCTGTCCGTACACCGACTTGTGCACCTTGAATTGCGAATTGGTGTTTTTTGTCGTGTCACACGACGTGCCTCCGACTGCGCCAGCGGCCCCTGGTCCGAATACGAACCGGACCTCCTCGAAAAGGTCGCGATCCAGAGACGGGTCTTTGGGGAGAGTGGACAACCTGCCCTGACCGAACCATGCCTGCAGCGCTGCGGCTCCCGTGCCAGGCGGGACCGTGCACTTCATGGAGTAAGCACTGCCCGGGTCGGTGTAGTCCGTACTCTTTATGCAGCTCCCGCCACCGTACGCGTACACGTCGAGCGGACCGGTCGTCCCGTCGTTGAAGTTGGTCCGGTAGTACGTCACCTGCGTCGGCGGCGGCGGCTGGTGCGGCTGGACGCCGCACTGCGGGCCGGTGGCGTCGTCGCACGACAAACACGCGGTGCCGAGGCTCGCCAACAACGCGATCATGGCAGTGTGGCCCAGAACCGCGACGAGGTTCGTCCTCGGGCCCATTGCAAACGTCCCTCCACTGAAATCGCGCTTCGTTCTACACCGACCTGATCACGAGTTCGCCGGCAGGTTCAGGCTGCGATGTTGCGTCGGGTCTACAGGTGATGGATGCGGGCGGGTACCACTAAACTGTCGGGCCGCCAGCGCGAACAGCAATTCCGCGCTGGCGGCCCCTAATCACTGCGTACGACAGCTCGCCCGGCGTGTTACCGGCTGGCGGTGCCGGCCCCAATCGGGTAGTTGGTCGCCTGAGCGAGCAGATTGTACACAACCAAGGACCCCAGCCCACTCGCCAAGTACGTGGCTCCATCCCAGAACAACAGGCCCTGCGCCGACCCGTTCGTGGTTCCCATGTAGCTCCAACACGGGCTGTCCATCACCTTTGCCCCGTTCACCCAGATCGCGATCGTGCCGCAGCCCTGGGCTGTGTAGCGATGGTAGCGATAGACCACGTCGTGCACGCTCCCTTCGTGGAGGGACGGATACGTGCCGGTCCACGGGAACTCCTGGCCGTTGAGGTTCCACATCTCAGGTTCGGAAAACAGCCCGATGTTCCCGTCCGAGCACGGCGCGATCTCCGACATGACCCACCCGTTCCACGCGCTCCCCGACTGCCCATACACCGACTTGTGCACCTTGAACTGGGCGCTCGTGCCTTGCGTCGTGCACGTCGTGCCGCCGATCGCGTTGGCCGCGCCCGGCCCCAGCACGAACCGCACTTCCTCGAACAGGTCCTGATCGAGCGAGGGATCTTTGGGCAGGTTCGCCAGCCGGCCATTGCCGAACCACGCCTGCAACGCTGCCGCTCCCCCCGGCGCCGCAATCGTGCACTTGATCGAATGGGCGCTGCCGGGATCGACATAATCGGTGCTGCTGGCGCAACTGCCGCCCCCGTACGCGTACACGTCCAACGGCCCCGTCGTCCCATCCGTGAAATTCGTCCGGTAGTACGTCACCTGGCCCGG